>Ga0105046_10002616_pt1 | contig 28428 bp, 22 predicted proteins | sample MAT03_FD_78385 | JGI IMG/M metagenome (GOLD analysis project Ga0105046, IMG submission 78385) | Freshwater microbial communities from Lake Fryxell liftoff mats and glacier meltwater in Antarctica - MAT-03 (megahit assembly) | ecosystem: Environmental > Aquatic > Freshwater > Ice > Liftoff... | reverse complement strand
CGGCAGGGCGGGCTACCTCGTTCGAAGGACGATCGTGCCGCCCGCCTTGTCCTGGAAGCCGCGTCCGACCGGATCGATGGCGATGCTGATCAGCACCACCAACGACAGCAGGTTGACGAACTGTCCGATGGTCGAGGGCAGCACCAGCGGGGCGACGAACGGGATGGCCACCACGGCGGTCCGCAACACCACCTGGTAGGGAGCGGCGAGACGACCGTCGACGTACCGGACAACACGGAGGCCCAGCAGGAACTTGCCCGGCGAGCGGCCGGTGAGGGTGGTCATGACCGCATCGACCACGGGGAACGTCATGACCATGATCACGATGCGCCAACTGTCCACCGTGGCGAAATCGATGGTGGCGTCCTTGTCGGTCGGGTCCGGCACGAACGGAGCGAGGAGAATCACCGCGGGTGCGATCCAGAGCAGCACCACGTCGATCAACCGGGCACCGACCCGCATCAGGACCGAGGCGGCCGACCCAGGGCCTGCCGGCGGGAGATCAAGGCGCGTCCGCGGCGGCGTTGAGGGATAACTCACAACGTCAGGCCTGACCGGGATCGGAATCGGCTCGGGGAGTTCAGGCGGTTCGGGGAGATTGCTCACTGCCAGAACCTATCGGTGGCCCTCGGCGGCGACCCCAACCTGGCGCGGCCAGCTGCTGGAGCCCTCACTCGGCCGCGTCAGCCAGTGCTTCGGCCAGGGCGGGATGGACCAGGAGTGACTCGGCGATGTCGGTGACCCGAAGGCCGGCGGTGACCGCGAGTGCGATCACCGAGATCAGCTCCGCGGCGTGGCGACCGACGATCGAGCCGCCCAGCACCACGCCGGTGGCCGGGTCGGAGAGGATCTTGACAAACCCTCGCGGGTCTCCGTTGATCAACGCCTTGGCCGTGGTGGCAAACGGAACCTTGGTGACACGGACTTTCCGACCGGCCGAGAACGCATCGGCCTCGACCAGTCCGACATCGGCGATCTCGGGATCGGTGAAGATGGCCGAAGCGGCCTTGTCGTAGTCGAGGTGACGATGCTCGACCACGTGCATGCCCATGACGTGTTCGGCGATCTTTCGGCCCTGCATCGAGGCCACGGACGACAATGGCAGCTTTCCGGACAGGTCGCCGGCCACATAGATGTGCGGCACGTTGCTCCGCAGATGGTGGTCCAACTCAGCGACGTAGGGCCCGTCCATCCTGACCCCGGCAGCCTCGAGGCCGAGGCCCTCGGAGTTCGGCAGCGACCCGATGGCGAACAGTGCGTGGGTACCTGCGGCGTGACGGCCGTCGTCGCATCGAACAACGACCCCGGAGTCGGTGCGGTCGATCCCGATGGCCCGAGCGCCCTTCAACAGCTTCACGCCGCGACCGAGGAAGTCCGCCTCGAGCACCGCCGCGGCGTCCGGGTCCTTCTGCGGGAGGACCTGTTGACGGCTGACCACCAGCGTGACCTCGGAGCCGAAGGAGCTGAACATGTGGACGAACTCCACGCCGGTGACACCCGATCCGATGACGATGAGGTGACCGGGGAGCTCCTTGGGCGGGTAGGCGTCGCGGGTGGTGAGGATCCGATCGCCATCGGGTGAGGCGAAATCGGGGATCCGAGGGCGGCTGCCGGTGGAGACGAGAATGGCGTCCGCCTCGATCCGTTCGACCCCGTTTGCCGTGACGGCCTCGACCGTGTGTGCATCGACCAGGCGTCCGCTGCCCTCGATCATCCGGACGTTCTGGCTGTCGAGCAGGGTCCGGGTCGACAACGCCAGCCGCGCCACGATCGAACCGATTCGCTCCCGGAGCCCGTCGAGATCGACCTCGGGAGTCTCCGCCGCGATCCCCATCTGCGCGGCAGCGCTGATGCTGGCGTAGGTGGCCCCGGTGGCGATCATTGCCTTGGAGGGCACGCAGTCCCACAGGTGGGCCGCACCGCCGACGATGTCACGCTCGATGACCGTGACATGGGCACCGAGGCGGGCGGCATGGGTGGCGGCGGCGGTCCCGGCAGGTCCACCACCGATGATGCAGAAGCGGAGGGGCACGCGTGCAGGCTACCGGGTGCCCATCTGGCCGACCCCGACCCAACCCGCCCCCGGTAGGTCGTCCCGCCACAGCACACCCTCCTGCAAGATCGTGACGCGCGCTCGTGCTGAGGTTTCGGGCAGCAGGAGCAGGATCCGACGCCCTGTCCCCGGGCGGACCGGAAACGGCAGCGACACACGCGGCCCCTCGTGCGGCGCGTCGACCGAGGCCACGGCGATGTTGATCGCGTTCGCGCCTCCACTGGTCAACCAGCGTGGGGATCCGTTGAAGATCTCGAAGGACACCAGGGACCGCCCTGCCCCCGAAACGTGCTCGGGCCGCACGTCCCGAACCTCGATCGCCGTCATCTCCTCGGCGGAGAGAACGCTCATGGCTGCCAGCGCCGCCCGGCTCCGAGGATGACCGAACGGATGCACGGAGAACGACGCCCGTCGTTGAAGCGCTGCCGCCGGCGTCGCGGGTCCGAACCGTTCGCCGCACAGGTCCTCACGCACGAAGAACGCGTTGACCCCACAGTGGTCCGTGTAGACGAGCCGGTAGCCTGCGCGATCCGCCACACGGTCGAGCATGGCGAGGCTCGCCCCGTGGCGAAACGTTCCGTCCCATCCCCCTCGACCACGACCTACCGTCCACTCGGCACCCGGCGGGATCGCGGCGTTGTACTCGACCACGACGATTCTCGGGCGGATGGCGGACACCACCGCTCCGAGGATCCCGACGTCGTCGCTGTCGATGTCGATCACTGCGACATCGGGCTCATCTGGGCATCCCTCCGCTCGCAGCCGCTCCACCACCGAATCGCGGCACGCGAACTCGCCGAGCACTCGGCCCCGCGCTCCGACGACCTGCGCCGCTCGGACTGAGCGATCGGTATCTGCTTCGATCCATGACACGCGCCACCCAGCTTCGAGCAAGGCACGAGTGCAGTTCTCCGACCCATCTCCTGAACCGACCTCGACCGCGAACCGATTGGTCGTGCCGAGTCGGGCGAGCAACTCCGCAATCACCCCGTCCTCGCCGTTCTGGGACCAGGACGACGACTCGTGTGGGCCCAGCATCGCTGGGTCGCTGACGCCTAACCCGAGCTGTCTGACCAGCGCTGCAGCTGATCCGCGGGCATCCGACTCGTAGACGCTCGGGAAACGATCGCCCAATCTCCCAACGGCAGCGAGCGCTCCAGCGAAGATCCAACCCCGAATCCGAGCGAACGACATCATCTCGACGCGAGGCGGCGGAATCACCGATGCACCCTATCGACCACGAATCGGGGCAGGGCCCAGCCGACGTGGGGGCCGCCGATACGCTTCGGAGGTGACCACCGACATGGGGGCCGGCCAAGCCCGCTCCGACCTAGAGTCCCGGAGTAGCGCACACACTGGACGACCTTCGCCACGGCGGACAGCGTTCACGCCAGGAAGCCGCCCGCGGGCGGCACTGGACGGAATCGGGGTCGGGTGTGTCCTGCTGCTGGCGACCGTCAGTAGGTGGAGCACTCTCGATCAGCCGCTCCTCGAAGCACACCCGTTCCGACAGACCCAGACCGCGCTCACCTCAGTGCAGTTCTTCGAACGCGGGATCTGGACACAACCCTTGCTCCCGGTGTTCGGGTCGCCCTGGCAGGTGCCGTTCGAGTTCCCTCTCTTCCAGGCCTCCGCTGCCACGCTCATGGGGTTCGGTGGGAGCGCCGACTTCTCGAATCGACTCGCGTGCCTGATCTGGTTCTGCGTAACTGCGGCGCTCATCTTCTGGATCGCCCGCCGGTACGCCGGGGTCGGCGCGGCATGGGCCTCCCTGCTCGTCTTCACGTTCTCGCCGTTCGCGGTCCAATGGGGTCGAACCGCCATGATCGAGTACTGCGCCACCGCGTTGGCCCTCGCCTGGATCGGCGCGTTGTTCAGATGGCGCACCGACCGACGGTGGCACTGGGGCGCTCTCGCCCTCATGTCCGGCAGCCTGGCCTTCCTGGTCAAGCCGACCACGGCGCTGCCGCTCATGATCCCCGCCGTGTTGTTCACGCCTCCGGGATCAACGAAGCGTCGCCAGGACCCGGTGCTGGCCGCTCTACTCGTGATCCCCGTGATTGCCGGCGTGCTGTGGACCTTCTACGCCGACCACATCAAGGCGAGTAACGATCTGACCGCCTGGCTCACCAGCGGAGAGCTCCGGGACTGGACGATCGGCACGCTCGATCAGCGCCTCGATCCCGCCAACCTGGCGTTGATCGTGGGACGGCTCGATCAAACGTTGGTCGGCGCCCTCGGCGTGATCGCCATCGGGGTAGCCATCGTGGCCAGCCGAACGAACCGGCTGCTGTGGCTGAGCTTCGCCATGTCCGTGCCCTTCGGAATCGGGGTCTTCTTCAACCTCTACGTCGTCCACGACTATTACCTCGCCGCGCTCAGCCCGGCTCTGGCGCTGTGCATCGGGGTTGGAACTGCCGTCGCGGTACGGCGACTTCGCCTGAACTCCCGAGTGCGCAGCACGGCACTGGCCGGAGTCGTCGCGGTGTGGCTGGCATTCATGTCGTGGTACGGCCGCGACTACCGAGCGCTCAGTGAGATGGCCGTCGCGCCCGGCATCGAGGTTGCCGAGGTGACCGAACACTCGTCATCTTCGGAACAGATCCTGATCGCCGGGGCAGATTGGTCACCAGTGATCCCCTACTACGCTGGCCGCAAGGCCCTCATGCTGAGAACACCCAGTGTCCCCGGAACCTCCGGGCCGTACGACTCGTACGCCGAGGCCCGAGACAGAGTGGGTGATCTCGAAGACCTCGACAAGTACACACTGCTCTTCGCAGCCAATCCTGACTCCGAAGAGATCGAGTTTGCAGCAGTTCGACCCTGGTACGCCGCGGTCGGCCCTCGAACGGTCAGGCTGGGAGACACACCCGACGAGGTTGCGGTCGCTGGCGTGCTGGGGACGAGCGATGCGGCGTGGCTCGACGCCGCCTTCTCCACCACCGTGCCATCCTCGACCGCGTCCACCCTGGCCTGCGACGGCGCCGCCCGATACGAGGTGGCGGCCTCGGATGGGCCGCGGGCGCTGCGAACCACCGTCTCCGGAGCGGGTCGAATCCTGGTGAGCGATGGACTGGCACCGCTGCCCGTTCGGGCCGGCCTGCTCGTTCGCAGTCACACCGCTCCGGTGTCGCTGCGATGCCTGGGCGGAGGCTCAGTCACGCTCCAGGGCTGATCGGGGAGCGGGAGCCGTTCCGAAACGCCGTGAGAGCTCCAGCAAAGCCTGCGCCGATCGGCACCAACAGGAAGTAGGTCAAAGCTGAACCCTGCGTCGGCCCGACCCACGCCCACCACGCATCGAGACGGGGCTCGATCGCGTAGAAGCCGTAGTCGTCCACTGGATTCGCAGGGTACGGCGGTCGCCGGGCTTCCCCTGGGCGATCGGCACCAATGAGATCGCGTAGCGCCTCGGGAACGAGTTCCACCTGACCGAGCAGGGGATTCCACGAGGCGGTCTGGTGGGATGCGGCCACACTTCCGGTTGCTCCGATGACCCTGGCCAAGAACACATTGAAGTACACGAGAGTGCCGAGTAACGCTGGGCCGAGGAGTCCGACGACACCCAGGCCGACGGCCGCAGAACGCCCAATCCGAAGCCTTGTCACAGGAGCCGCTACCGCGACCACGAGCGGCAGAACGATCGCCAGGTACCGGGGCCCCCACGAAGCATCACCATGCCAGAACGGAAGGCGGGCGATCAGGATCGAGTGCGCACCGATGATTGCGCCAATAGCGACGGCCTCCCAGCGGAGCGAGCGAGACATCAGCGAAATGAACCCAAAGATTCCGAGTGCAGCGATCGGCGCGTACAGGAAGAGACTCTTTCCTGGGCTGAAATAGAGATCGCTGAGTCCCGAGAGCACCGGATTCGCAAAGGTCGCTGACCCCGTGGAATACCCGAGAGCAAAGAAGCTCCCATACCTCCAGAAGTTGAACCCGCCGGAGAGGACAAGCATTCCGGCCACGCCCGCTCCATAGACCGCAATTGGCGGCCAGGCGTGCGACCATCTGTCTCGCCGCTGGATCCGAACTGAAATCAGGTAGAGAAAAATAATCGGAAGAAAAAGCAAAGAACTGACTCGGAACAGCACCGCACCGCCTGCCGCGACCCCAGCAAAGAAGGGCCAGCGCAAGCTGGGTGACCTCGAACGGCTTCTGATCGCGCAAAGGACAGATACCGCCAACAAGAGCGACGTTCCAGGCTCGCTGAAAAAGGTCCGGCCGTGGGGGAAAGCGAAGGTCCCAAACGCAAAGACAAAGCCGAGCAAGTATGCACCGCTGAAGGAAGCTCCAAGTTCCCTGCTGAGTAACACAACCACTATGGCGGCAGCAGCAGTGAGGATCGAATTGGTGAGAAAGGTCGATACCCGAACGATCAGTTCACGATCGTCCTCATTGCTGGCGAAGGACGCGAGGCCCTCGCCTACAAGATAGAGGGGGATTCCGGCGACTGATTGGCCGATTCCATAGACGCCTGCGTAGGAGTCGGGGTCGCCGGGCGCTTGACGATAGAGACTCTTCTTGAAGTTTTCGTTCACTTCGATCAGGGCTGGATCTCGGTTGACAATTGATCGAGTGGTCTGGAACATAATTTCTTCGTCGATCGAGTAGGTATGTCCACCCGACATCAACGCGACCGAGGACGCCACGAGCAGAAAGAGCGCCAAGAGAAGGCTGCGTTGGCGACCCGTGAGCGGAGCAACTTCGAGAGCTCGGGGATCTATCTCGCCCGAGTCCTCGGGCCCGGTGTTGGCTACCAACGCGCAACCTGTCGAGGCCATGGTTTGGTACTCTAGTGCCAGGAGGTCCCCGTAGAGCACGGCATCGACTCGAAACACTCGTCCGATTCATGACGGGAGTGTCGGACGATTTCAGGCCGGAACCGGCCACCACGGCGCTTCCGTTCGTGTCATGGTTCGGGCCGTAACGTTCACACCCCCGTGATCACCGAAGCGAGGCCACGCTGATCGAGGAAGCAGGTTCGAACTTGGGAACACGGCCAGCGACCAGGAACTGCTTGCCAAGCACCTTCCAGGCAAGCGGCGTGCTCAGGTAAGCACGGACCAGCGCTTCGGATGCGGGTAATCGCGACCGGAACGAGTACGGGAGGAATCTCGGTACGACCTCATCGACCTCGAAACCGGCTCCGTAGAGGTGTTCGGCAACCGCCGTATGAGTCAGTGCGATGTTGTGATCCGCACAATCGAAGTAGTCCCGCGCGCAGTAACGAAAGTTCGGGCCCATCACCACCATGCGACCCCCCGGTCGAAGCAGGACGCTCATCCGGGCCAGGAACGCCGCGATCTCCTCACCACTCCCCAAATGCTCCAACAGATTGCTGGCAAAAACCAGGTCGAAGTGTCCCTCCGGAAGCTCCGCCTCCATGATCGGCGAGATCACTGCGGTAATCCCGGGGATCGCGGTGAGTCCGTGATCGAGCAGATCGACGCCCCATCTCTCGGTCGCAGGACATGCCGAGAGGAACTCCCCAAGTCCCGCCGCCGGGTCGAGCACGGCGTTCGGACGTCCGTAGCGCTCGTGGAGGAACTGGGCGATGGCGTTCCACACCCGCGACCGGTCACCGGGCCGGACGTCGGCAAATCGATACTCATAGATTCGGGCTAGATCCATCGAGGCTCCATTCATCTCGCTACTCGTACCATTCATGAGACTCGTTGCCCCGACACTCGAACCACCTTGGCGACGACGCCCCAGTAGGCAACGAGCATCCGGTTGGCGACACCGATCCCCGGCGGGGGGTCGATCATGCCCGGATCGAGGGGAGCAGCCATCCAGCGCAGGAGTTCGCGCCAGCCGACATGACGGGACGCGGAAACGACAGCTCGTCGCTCCGACGTCCAGGTGCGCCGGTGCCAACACCAACGCCGCCCAGCGAGGTAACTCCTGAACCATCCCTCCCGCAGCGACAGCCCAACGACTGCCAACTCGAAAGCGACGAGCACCGGAGCCGCCAGGACCAGTAGCTGCCACGGAACGCAGGTGCTGAGGAACAGCAGACGATTCCGTTCGATGTAGAAGTACTTCCGCTCGTTCCTCGAGAAGTCATAGTGGTGATCGACTTTCGACTCTGGGACCAAGACCGACGTCAACCCGAGGGAACGAATGCGCCAGCCGAGCTCCAGATCCTCGTGGTACAAGAAGTACTCCTCGCAGAAGCCGCCGAGCCGATCGAAGACATCTCGTCGGAGGGCCATGGCGGCGCCACACGCATAGGCGATCTCACGCTGAAGGGATTCTGATGGGACCGGATCACCGAATCCACCCATCCATCCGCTCCCGGTCAGATGGATCACGCAACCGGAGGTGTTAATCGTGTCCGGCCGGTCCGCCAGGCAGATCAGCGATTGAACCGAGCCGATGTGCTGGTCCTCGAGCGCGTCGACCAACGGCGCCAACCACCCAGGTCGTGGGACGGCGTCGGGGTTCAGCAAGCAGACGATCTCCCCGACCGACTTGCTCACACCCAGATTGCAACCGGCGGGAAAGCCAACGTTGCCGCCGGCATCCACCACCGTTGCGCCGAACTCAGTGACCTCGTCGAGTTCGGGACCGTGATCCCCGTTGTTCACGATGATCACCTCGGTGGTCAGTTCACCTTCGGCTCGTAGCGCTGCCCGAGCCACGTCGACGAGCAGGGGACCGGAGTTGTAGGCCACCACCACAATGGATACCCGGGGCCCGCCCGTTGCAATCTCCACGGGTTCCCAACCAACCTTCCGAGCACTGAGTCGAACTGATCGTATCGTTCTGCGATGCCACCGAACAGCACATCGAGGGACATGGGCTACCGTCGTTGCTCTGGACCAGCCCGATCAGGAGCTACCCGACGTGAGCGCCGAGGCACTCGACATCCTCCAGTCACTGGCGACACGCGATCCAGACGGCTACGAGCCCTTGAACCCAGTCGCGTTCCGGGGGCACCACCTCCTGCTCTCGGAGGTGCTCGAGCACAGCAGGCCAGGAGACGCCGTCCTCGAAGGTGGTGTGAGTTCGGGGTACTTCGCCGAAACGATGACCACTGCGGGGCGAATCGTCGACGGCCACGAACTTGATCCCATCACCGCCGAACGGGCACGTCGGGTCTGTCGAACGGTGTGGGTGGGAGATCTCCAGGAGTTCGGCGAGGAGGCCACCGCCTCGGAGTACACAGTGCTGCTCTTCGGTGACACCCTCGAGCACATCAGCGACCCGGTACCCGTCCTGCGACGTCTCATCAGGTCACTCAAGCCGGGCGGCCGCCTCATCATCAGCGTCCCGAACATCGCCAACTGGTCCATTCGCCTCAGTTTGCTCGTCGGTCGATTCCGCTACACGGACCGCGGAATCCTGGACCGGACCCACGTGCGGTTCTACACAGCCTCCACGATCGTCGACATGCTGAACGACGCCGGCTTCGAGGTGGAGCGGCTCCAGGGAGCGGTACCGGTCCCAGGGGTGAGGAATCCGAAGGTCTGCCGTGTGATCCACCGGATCGGAAATCTGGCTCCCGGTTTCTTCGCCTACAACTTCGTGGTCACCGCGCGCCCTTCGACGTGACCGCGTCGCCGACCCGTGGTTCGAACAGGCCGTCGGACTGGGCATTGATCGTTTCGGCCCAGGTCCTGGACGGGATTGCCGGATACGCCTTTCTCATCACAGCCGGTCGGCTCCTCGGCCCGGCGGGGTTCGCTCCATTCTCGGTCATGTGGACTGCCCAATTCCTCATCGGATCGGGCCTGTTCCTGGCCTATGAACTGGAGCTGGCCCGTAGCACGGCGGAAGGCATCACCCGAGGCGAGTCGACCAGCGGGCGCTATCGCGCCACTGGACAGATCTTCGTGGTCCAACTGGTGGCAGTCAGCGTTGCACTCCTGGCGCTGGTGCCGGTGCTCACCAATCGGTTGTTCGACGGCGAGCCGATCGTCTCGGTTGCGTTGGCCATCGGTGTTCTCGGATTCGCCATCACCCACCTGATCCGCGGTCCGCTGGCAGGACTGGGGCTTCTCCGACTCTTCGCGCTGTGGTTCGTGGTCGATGCGGTCGCTCAGACCCTCGCCCTGGTGGCGCTGAGCGTGACCGGCGTGCGGTCACCCGGGCCATTCGCCCTGGCCGCTGGCGGGGCGTCGATCGTGGCCGTGGTCGTGGTGAGCCTGGCGGGGCGCAACAGCCGAGCCGCCGTGGCCAAGCACGGCGCGAAGATCGACCCTCGGTTCGCCGCTCGAGGCCCGATCGTGCGATCACTGTCCTCCCTGATCGGGGCCACGCTGCTGACCGGCATGGTGACCAATATCGGCGCCGTAGCGATCACCTGGCTCGATCGGTCGCGTTCGACCGCTCCCGCCGTCTTCATTGCTGGCCTCATCCTCACCCGACCGCCACTGCTGTTGTTCCAGACGGCTCAGGCCACCTTGATCCCGCGATTCACTTCGTTGGCAACGGCTGGCGACATCCGCGGCTTCACTCGCAAGATGACCCTTCTGGTGGCGGGCGTGGCGATGACCGCGTTGGTGGCCTGTGCAGGAGCTGCGCAGATCGGACCGTGGTTGCTTCGCACACTCTTCGGTACCGGGTATCGCCTGAGCTCGTTCGTCCTGGTGCTGCAGACTGCTGCCACTTTTTCCGCGATCCTCGCCCTGGCTCTCGGTCTCGGTCTCATCAGCCTGTCCCGACAGGATCTGGTCGCCGCGTGTTGGGCCGCTGGCGTGTTGGCCCTCGGTCTGACGCTGACCCTTCCCGGGGAGCTGACCCTACGAGTGGCGCGGGCAATGGTCGTCGCCGGTGGCGCCGCTTCGGCCTCCATGATGCTGGCGCTGCTCAGCGAGCTCCGGTCCCGACGCCGGTCGATGCCGCGGCGGGGCGGGCCGACGGTAGTCCCAGCACACTGAGCAGCAGACTGGCGAGCGCCGTCTGGAACGCCAGCACCAACACCGTCACGGACGGAACCACCAATCGCAGCGAGTCACGCGGGTTCTGTGGAGCGAAGTCCCAACGCCCAACGGCGACGACGAGGCCGACCAAACCGCACAGGCCGAGCACCAGCGCCAGCAGCAAGGCCTTCTCCAAGGCGAAGCGTCGCCGAAACGTTTCTATCCGATCGTCCGGCGGGAGGAGTCCCTCTCGGCTGGCAAAGGCCTTGGAGAGAATGGCAAACCAGACCGACTGATAGCCGATGAACGTCACGCCGCTGGCCACCACCAGGGTGTTGACATCGAGGATTCCGACTGGTGTCACCGAGAGCGCAGCCACCCCGACTGACCCGACGAAGGTCAGGAGCAGGCCCGGGTAGAGGAACAACCACCGCGGCGAGAACAACAACAAGAACCTCAGATGTCTCCAACCGTCCCGCCAGCTCCGAAGGTGAGGGGGTCGGCTCCGACCGTCCTTGGAGAGCGTTGTCGGAACCTCGGTGATCGGTAGATCAGCCAACGTGGCCCGGACCACCATCTCCGAAGCGAACTCCATCCCGGAGGTCTGCAGATGGAGGTCGAGGATTGCCTGGCGGCGAAACCCGCGAAGGCCACAGTGGAAGTCGCCACTGCTCGACCGAAAGAGCAGCCGGCCAATGAAGCTGAGCACCGGATTCCCCAGGTACCGATGCAGCGCGGGCATGGCGCCAGCTTCCACCCCACCGGCAAAACGGTTCCCCATCACGAGGTCGTTACCGGCCCGGAGAGCGTCCACGAACGGTCCCAGATGGAGAAAATCATAGGAATCATCGGCGTCTCCCATGATGACGAACTGCCCGGCGGCGGCTTGAATTCCCCCCCGGAGCGCCGCCCCGTAGCCCTTCTCCGCGACGTCGACGACACGGGCTCCCAGCCGTCTCGCTATGTCCTGGGACCCGTCGGTCGAGCCATTGTCAGCCACGACGACCTCTCCGTCGATGCCCGAACCTTCCAGGAACCGGAACGCCTTGGAGACGCAAGTCTCCAGTGTCTCGGCCTCGTCCAGACACGGCATGACTATCGAGAGTTCCATCACTGCTCCCACGGGGCCGCCGAGATGATCACGCACGGGTCACCAGTATCGCCCGCCGGCACTCCGGCCTCCTGAACGCGCCGGATCACGGCGTGCGAACCTCGGCTGGAACCTCGTCGATCCAGATCCGTCTGGTCGGCCGATAGACGATGATCCCCTCGCCGACGTCGGTGCGAGTTGCCAGCTGATCGTTCTCTGCCATCCACGCACGGAAGGCCCTTTCGTTTCGCCAGCCGTCATAGAACACCCAGGCGCACGTGCCGCCGGATTCGGCCCGTTCGACGAACAAGTCGTTGCGTGCGCCATACAGGCTGGCAACCGGGAGGTCGCCACCCAAGGAGAACATGAGCCGGTTGCCGCCCGCCCAGTAGTCCGACACGGCACACGGGATCGCCTCCTGCTCGAAATAGTTCCGGACGGCGTCGATGCGCAGTCTGGGGTCCGCCTCGTCCGGCGCCCACGACTCGAAACTCCAGATCGAGACCAGGGGGAGCACGGCCAGCACGGCGATCGCCGAGAGATCCCGACGCCACCCCAGCCCGAACAGCAGCACGATGATCGGAGTCGCCAGAAAGATGTAGCGAAGGTTGTCGTAGACCGGCCCGGTCCGAGTGGTGACGGCCAGGAAGACGATGGGCACGAATACTGCACAGGCTCCGAAGAGCGAGTTCGCTCCGCACCGGAAGCTTCGGATGCACTGGGTGCCGAGGAGGGCCGCCAGGATGGCGAACACCACCACCGAGAGCCAACCGTGCTGCCAGGGCGCAGCGAGGAAGCCACCCCTCGGCGGCTTGGCCCCGAGCACGCCGGGAAGTTGTTGACTCACCAGCGCGCGGAGATTTCCCCCGAGGGTGAACCCGGCATCGCCGGGATGGCCGGCGGCCTGGTCGACCCGCAGGACCGTGAGGAACCACCAGGGCGAGGAACCCACGATCACGCCGAGCGACGTCCACGCCCAGGCGAGTATCCACGGCCGAGTCAGCCGTCGAGCGCGGAGCAACTCACGGCCCACCAACCACAGGCCAGCTGGCAGGACGACGTAGACCACACCGGGATTGATCCAGATGCCCAACCCCACGGCCAGGCCGAGTGCGAAGCGGTACCAACTGGTGGCGGCCTGCTGACGGTCAATCCGAAGCACGAGCACGAGCACGACCAGCTCGGCGATCAGCGCCGGATTGAAGTAGCCGGCGTCACGCGTCTGCACCAGGACCCCCGACAGGGGATAGGTCCAGAAGACCGCACCAGTCACCGCGCTTCTGGCTCGGCTCCACCCGGCCTCGATCGCCACCCGATACATCAAGTAGCCGCTCAGGACCCCGCCCAGCACGGCCGGCAGCCTGATGCCCGTCGGCGTCAGGCCGAAGACCCGCAACGAGACCGCCAGCGGGACGATCCACGGCGTCCCGCCGTACGACTGACCCCAGAGCAGCAAAGGGAACTGACCTTTCAGGAGTTCATGCGCCATGAGACCACCCTCGGCCTCGTCGGAGTCCGGAAACGGATTCACCCGTGCGAAGTACTCAAATCGCAGATAGAGCCCGATCGCCACACAGGCCAGCACGACGACGGCCGCGACGATGGTGTCCCGGTGAGGCCATCGACCCTTGGCCCACCGCGGACCAGGGAGGAGCTCTTTGATCGCAACCTCTGGGGCTCTCCCGGTCACCTCATGACCTCAACACGATCTGGACACCTTGCGACCGAGGACGTAGACCGCGCTGGCGAACTGGCGGCCCTCGGCGTCACTCAATCCGGCGTGGAGTTCGCCCGGCACGTCGAGTACCGCCGAGAAGCGATCGGCTCCCAGCCGAGCGCTGGCGTCGACGAGCCCACCGATCCACTCGATGGTCCCCGCCAGTCCACCGAACGACCCGTCCTCCAGGATCTCGAGGTTGCGACATAGGTGGGTGATCCCCTGCGGCGAGATGTTCATGAAGTGGTGGGGCACGGCGTGCAACGGTTGCTTCAACGCCGCCTCGACCCAGAGGAGACCTCCCGGCTTGAGCACCCGCTCCAACTCGTCGACCACCCGTTGGGGATCTGGCACGTGTTCGAGTACCGCCTGGCTCAGGACCAGATCGAACGAGTCATCAGCAAACGCCAAGTCCAGCCCGTCCCCGTAGACGTCAGGCAGGGAGTACTCGAGGTACTCGAGGTTCAGAACCCGGGGGTCGCCGAATCGTCGGTCTCCTCCGCCGCAGTCCAACACCAACGCCTCAGGTCCGAGACCGGCCACTAGCTCGCCGAACCGTGCCGGATACGGGTTGCCCCGGTTGCAGGGACCCAGTTCGGGGACACGCGCCTCCTGCGGCGACACGAACCGGGTCACCCTTCCAATGATCGCCTGAACCCCGCTCGAACGATTCGAGGGGCTCGCGACCAGCTTCAGCGTCACCTCACGTTCCGCGGTGAACGACTCCTCGCACTCGTAGACCACCTCCTCGGACTCGGCGCAGAAAAGATCCACCACCACAGGAGGAACACCCGGTCGACAGATCTTGAGCCCGCCACTCCATGGACCACCGAGGCATCGCAACTCGAACCCGGCGGACCCGGCGTCGAAGGTGACCGAGGAGGTCTCACGGCTGGCGAACAGACCCTCACGGAGCGAGTTCCAGTGCCCGTCGGTCCTGAGTTCCCTCAACAGATCGAGGACCTCGGACACCACATCGTGCGCTCGACGGTGCCGGGTGAGGTCCCGCTCCAGGAATCCCGCCTTGAAGGAGTCCACGACACCACAGCGGCCGTGATCCGGGCACATCATGTCGGCGTGCACCACTGAACCGCAGGCCTCCACTGACCGAAGAGCTGTCAGCGGGGATCGACAGTGCGGGCAGGCCAGTGCGCCCAACAGTCGCCGATGGCGCTCGATGAATACCGCACCATCGCGGTTCGACACGGTGACCGAGTACTGGCGGTCCATGTTCCGCAATCGTCCCACTTCCTCCAGAAATCGCTGCCGCGTCGATTCCTTGCTGAACGGAACGAGATGCACAGCCCTGGCCCGTAACCGATCAGCCTGTCCGGTCCGCCAGGCATCGGTTCGAACCACGGTAATTGCCTGCGAGATCGCCCCAGCCAGCCGAACTGGATCGGCGACCGGGACGATCGCACCGTGCTCGCCGACGGTGTCGGGTTGCGCACCGGCATCGGTGACCACCACTTCGCAACCACTGGCCAGCGCTTCGACGACGGGCAGGCAGAACCCTTCGTGATGGGAGGCCGACACCACGATGTCCGCGTCCACGTAGCTCTGATGGAGTTGCTCGTCGGAAAGGTCGTGCCGCATCGTGACCTGCCCGTCCAGCCCCAAGGCATGGACCCGGTCCATCATCCGGCCGATGAAGGCCAGGTCGGAGTGGGTCAGCGACCCGACCAACTCGAGCTGCGTATGGCGCCGGTGTTCTGGGTCAACCAATGCGTAGGCCTCCACCAGGTCCATCAGACCTTTCGCCGGGACGAGTCGCCCCACAGCCTGGATCCGCACGCCCTGGTGGCCGACGCGCTCCCCCGGCTCACGGTCGACCATGGGAACGTGGATCGGGACGACCGTGACCCGGTCCGGGGACAGATCCGAATGCTCGAGCAGAACATCGCGATTGTTGGGCGAGTCACACCAGGCCGCGTCGGCGTGCTCTGCGATGGAGATCTGGTCCATGCTCCTGATCGCCGCCCAATGCTCCTCACCTTCCAGCAGGATCGGGGGCGTCACGTTGTGAAATCTCACGACCCGGCGCGCCCCGCTCGGCTCAAAGAGCAGAGCATCGAACAGGTCGTATCGGATACCGAAGTGAAAGATGATCAGCTCTGCGGCCTCGAAGAACGGATCGTGCACCATCGTCCACGGCGAGTGCACGACCCGAAACTCGTCTGGCCTCAGCCGATCTACCGCCTGGGCGAACACCATCGCCTCGTGGCCCGCCTCACGCAGCACCCTCAGTTCGCTCGCCACGATGGAGGAGACAGCATCGTGCCCGACGCACAGTCCAGAGACGATCGCCACCTTCATCGGCGATCCTCGACCACCCCGAGCAGGATCTGCTCGATCGAGTCAGACATGGCCCGAGCGCTGAACCGATCGACAAAGGCTCGACGCCCGGCGTCCCCCAGCGACTGGGCGAGTTGTGGGTCGGCCAGCAGGCTCAGGGCTGCGGCGGCCACGGCATCGGCATCATCGATGATCAGCCGCCCGGTTGACCAGTCGCCGATCACCTCCGGGGCCGCCCCGGCATCGAGGGCGATGACTGGCTTGCCGGCCATCATCGCCTCGACGTAGATCAGCCCGAACGACTCGAACCGTGATGGCGCCAGGACGAGGTGACACGACCGGTACGCCGCCCAGAGCTCGTCGTCGCTGACGATTCCCCGAACATCGAGGCGATCCATCCAGGGCTCGGCGCCATGTTGCGCCAGAAAGCGATCGAGATACGGAGGGCCATGCTCACCAGGTAGGTCATTCCTGCCGATCAAGACGACTCGGGCGTTCGGCTGTTGTTCGAGGATGGTCGGGATGGCCCCCAAGACGAGGTCGATCCCCTTTCGACGTTCGAAACGGCCGACGAACAGCACTGTCGGATCAGTGGCGAGGTCCTCGGCGCACGGCGGGCCGAGATGGTCGGGAACTCCGAGCGGCGCGATGACCACGGACTCTGGTTCGACGGGCTGACGGACCGCCGCACTGGCCTCGTCGAGGATGGCCTCACTGATGGCGTGCAGTCGGTGCGAACGAAGTATCAGCCAGCGCTCCAGTTCCACCAGCGGTGTCGCCAGCGACCGCATGAACTCCGGATCGTCCCTCCACTCGGGACGCGTCCGCAGGGTGATGCCCATGGTCGTGACGAGCGTCGTCACGACGGGGATCTCCGTCCGCTCGATCACGCCGATGGTCTCCACATCCCACATGACACCGAGCACCGCATCAACCGGTCGCAACTCGTTGAGTCGTTCGACCTCGTCGGCGACCGCCCCGGCATTTCGCCAGATCCGATCAGGGATGTCGTCGTGGATGGCGGAAGGTGGTTGTGGGCGGTCGTTGACCAGGCGATGTACCCAGACGCCGTCCTCAAGATCAACGGTGTCGTGATGCTGTCCAGCGGTGAGCACTCGGATGTCATGACCCCGTGCTGCAAGCTCCCGAGCCGTGTCGAGAATGAATCGACCGGTTCCGCCAGTATCGGCTGGCGGCAGGAACTGCGAGACCATGCAGACCCGCAGACGACGGGGCGGAGGGTCGATCGTGGGAAACGGACGGAACGGTTCGCTCGGCACCACGCCCTGATCGAACATCACACGGCGTCCGGCCAGACCGGCCGTCATCCCGGTCCGCCATCCTTCCTCGATTCGGCCGAGCGCGAACTCCAAGTCGTCCGAGGTGATCCGACCAATCGACCGCTGGTGCTCGAGGTCCGCGGTCAGCGCCGCCACCCACTCGGCGTGTGACGCCATGATCCGAGACATCGGAGCCTCGGGCCAGGCGTGCAGGAACGAGAAGTAGATCCGGTTCTTCACCACCGCGAACAGGTCAATAGTCACTCGCTCCGCGTTGCGGACCCCTGACGGAAGAAACTTGTGGTGCACCTCGGCGCCATCGAGTTGTCGAAGGAGGTATCCCGCATCGACCAGACGGATACAGACATCGGTCTCGTCGAGATAGAACTCAATCTCCTCGTCGAAGCCGCCGACCGAGATCAGCAGGTCCCGACGGAAGCTCGAGTTCGTCCCGACGAGATACGGGATCTCCCAGGACCCCGGAAAGCTCAGATCGTCCAGCGGTACCACCGCCTGATCGTTGGCACTGCCGATCCGATCGGCGCGGTTGAACCGGCACTGGAACTCATACCCGGTGTGGTCGCGCACCACCCCACCGACCCCGGCGACCTCATCGCTGTCGTAGCCGCCGACCAGTTCTGCCAACCACGTCGGTTCCGGCACGCCGTCGTCGTCGATGAACGCCACGACATCACCCGCTGCAGCAGCGATGCCCAGGTTTCGGGACATCGAGAGGTTCCGCTCCAGGCAACGAACGAATTTGATCGCCTCGCCGAACGAGCGCGCCACCTCGACGGTGTGATCGGTACAGGGGCCTGCCACCACCACGACCTCGAAGTTCCTGAAGGTCTGATACCGAAGGGACCTCAGCATGTCTCCCAGCGCATCGGCGCGGTCCAACGTGTTGCAGACGACCGAAACCGTTGGCGACCCGGTCATCTGGTCCGACGACCCGGTCATTTGGCCCGACGAGCAGCGACCTGCATCTCGAGGCACGCTCCGTTGCGGCGGCCCTCCGCTTCGATCGAGACGTCGATCAGACCGGCCGCTTCGAACAGCTCACCGATCGAGGCTGTCGTGTACATGTTGAAATGGAAATCACCCTCGTACTCCTGACCGCCGAAGATCACCTGGCGAAGATCTTCGTAGGGAATCTGACCCGAGGTGAATCCGGCCAACATGGCCCCGGCGTCGGGAAGCACTGCCCGCAGAACACCCCCGGGTTTGAGCAGCGACACCCAGTACGGCAGCACCTGGCGCGTGAACTCCTCCTGGGAGAAGTGCTCCACCAGGTGAGCGCTGAACACTTCGTCCACCTCGCCGAGGTCGAGCGGGATCTGCGTCACCGGAGCCACGATGTCGACACCCGGCAAGTCCCTCATGTCCACGTTGATGTAGCCCTCCAACGGGAGGTGTCCACATCCAAGGTTGATGCGCAGGCAGTTCGCCCGGGCCTCAGCCAACCGATCCTCGTCGAGGATTCGGGCGACCACTGCCCCACCCGGTGACGGCACGCCGCCGTATCGCATCTCGTACATCACCTCTCGCCGAATCACCTCAAGGCGGCTCCACTGGTCGACCACGGCAGTGGACACCTCACCCTCCCGCCGTTCCAGTTCTGCCATCTGGCGCTGGAGGCGACGATTGACCCCGTGGCCGGACGAGATCGTGTTCAACAGGCCGGGCAGATGAGCCTCGAGCGAATCGATTCGGCCCTGTATTGCGGCCAACCGTGGCCCTTGCACCTCCTGCAGGGCGGGAAGCACGTCTGACACGACGCCCTCAAGATGGCGCAGGGATGCATTCTGGGCCGCTTCAGCTCGCGGTGAAGTCCCAGCCACCCGACGAACGAGCCGCAGAACGTGGTCTGTTCCTGGAACTGTTCGAAGCGCCGAACGTGTGCGCGCTTTGAATCCCATCAGTTACCTCTGCCCACGTTCGTGTCGCCCTCTCTTGGCGCGGTGCCCTGAGTTCACGTTCGAACACTACCGGTCGTCCCTGTCAGCGAGGATCGCTCTAGCATGTGGGGGTGTCCGATCTCTCGCCAGACTTCCCGCTCGCCGCTGGCCCTGCCGACGAGGCATCGGCCCGAGTCCCGAACTTGGAGGATCGAATCGCCAGGCTCCAGATCGACCTCTGGGGTGCCCGTGACGCCGTCATCGGTGCCACGGCGGCCGTCGGGACACAGCGGGCCAAGGTCCACGAGCTCGAGCACCTGTGCCACCTGTTGCGGATGGACATCGAGCGGCTACATCTGAACCGGACACGGCAGGGTCGAGTGGTGGATCGAGTGGTCCTGAAGCTTCAGCGCTTCCTGGCCTGAGCCAGCTCGATTCGGGACGGGCTCAGCGTCCCAGCAACTCCGCCACGACACGACCCAGTGGCTCGCGGTAGTCGTCGAGCAACGCCAGTCCGGAGCCACGCAACGCGGCGTTGTCCAGCACTGAGTTGGCAGGGCGTGGGGCGGGGCGAGCCGGCAGCATCTCAGCAGTGCTGATCGGTTTCACCCGGTCGGGGTCGTGGCCTGCCGCCGCCAGCACGTCCCGGGCGAATCCGTACCAACTCGTGGCCCCCTGGTTCGTGACGTGATACACGCCGGGTCGCTGCTCGATACCCAATCGCAGCAGCATCGAGGCGAGGTCACCGGCGAATGTCGGATGGCCGATCTGGTCGTTCACGAAGCTGAGGTCATCGACGCCGTCGGCCAGTCGCAGCAGCGTTTTCACCATGTTGGAGCCATGTGCCGAACACACCCACGAGGTCCGGGCGACGGTCCACCCGGGGTCGATCTCGCGTTCGCCTCCCAGCTTCGATCGCCCATAAACCGACTGCGGGTTCGGCTCATCCCACTCGACGTACGGCTCGGTCTTGGTTCCGTCGAACACGTAGTCGGTGCTCACGTACACCACATGGGCGCCGACCCGACGAGCTCCGTCGGCAATGTGGCGCGTCGCCAGGGCATTGACCCTGAACGCCAGATCGACCTGAGCCTCGCACGCATCGACTGCAGTGAACGCCGCTCCGTGAATGACGAGGTCCGGCTCGATCGACGTCACCCCAGCCAGAACCGCGTCGCGGTCAGTGATGTCGAGCGTGGTAGATCCGTGGTCTAGGTCGACACCGATCATCTCGTGGTGCGACCCATCCAGAAGCCGCCCGAGTTCGGTGCCCAACTGCCCCTTGGCGCCCGTGACAAGAATACGCATCAGCGGTTCTTCACCCGTTCGCGTAGTGGTTTCCACCACGACTCGTGATCGACGTACCAGCGGATCGTGGCCTCGATTGCTCCCTCGAAATCCAGTTGGGGCGACCATCCGAGCGCCGCGGCGCGGTCGGCGGTGATCGAATACCGGCGGTCATGGCCAAGGCGGTCCTCGACGTAGCGGACGGACCGTTCATCCTTGCCCAGGGCGGCCAGGACCGTGTCGGTGATCTCCCGGTTGGTCTTCTCGTTACCGGCGCCGATGTTGTAGATCTCGCCGATCTGGCCCGTGCGGAGCACCAGATCGACACCTCGACAGTTGTCCTCCACGAACAGCCAGTCCCGAACGTTCAGCCCATCACCGTAGAGCGGGACCTGGCCACCGTCGAGCAGCGTCGTCACGAAAAACGGGATGAGCTTCTCGGGGAATTGGTAGGGACCGAACTGATTCGAACTCCGGGTGATCACCACCGGCAGCCCGTGGGTCTCGTGGTACGCCAGGGCAATCAGGTCGCTGCCGGCTTTCGCCGCGGAGTACGGCGATCGCGGGTGCAGCAAGTCGGACTCGACAAACGAACCTTCCTCGATCGAGCCGTACACCTCGTCGGTCGAGATATGCAGGAATCGCTCGATCCCGACCTGCGAGGCGACATCGCACACGACGTTGGTCCCACCGCAGTTCGTCCGGACGAACACATCAGGGTCGAGCAGGGAGCGGTCAACATGGCTCTCGGCGGCGAAGTGGGCAACCCAGTCATGCCCCGGAAGGGCATCGCCCACTGCTTCCCGGTCGCAGATGTCGCCGTGCACGAAGGTGAATCGGGGGTCGGCCTCGAGGTCGGCGAGATTCTCGCGATTGCCGGCATAGGTCAACGAGTCGAAGACCGTCACCTCGTCGTCAGTGGTCGACAACACGTGATGCGCGTAGTTGGAGCCTATGAATCCGGCCCCGCCGGTCACGAAGATCTTCACCCCCGAAGACTACCGGCGGACACCAGACCGGTCTCAGATCGGAGCCTGTCGGCTGATACCGACCCGACCCGGCAGGTAGCGTCGCTGAATGACCTCCGGCCAGCCGCCGATCGACCGAACTGCTCGGATCTTCGTGGCCGGGCACCGGGGACTGGTCGGTTCAGCCATCATCCGTCGGCTCGAGAGCGACGGGTTCACCAACATCCTCACCGCCAGCCGCGACCAACTCGATCTCCGCGACCAGGCCGCAGTGAACTATTGGTTCCGCGCCAACCGCCCCGAGCACGTCTTCCTCGTGGCGGGCACGGTTGGGGGCATCATGGCGAACAGCACCCGGCCGGCTGAGTTCATCTACGACAACCTGATGATCCACGCCACCGTGGTCGACGCCGCCCATCGTTTCGGCAGCGACAAGCTGTTGTACCTCGGCTCCAGTTGCATCTACCCGCGTCTGGCCGAGCAGCCCATGACCGAGAGCGCACTGCTCACCGGCGAGCTCGAGCCCACCAACGAGCCGTACGCCATCGCCAAGATCGCCGGCATCAAGCTGTGCCAGGCATACCGGCGTCAGTTCGGCTCCCGATTCATCTCCGCCATGCCGACCAATCTCTACGGGCCCGGCGACAACTTCGACCTCGAGTCGAGCCACGTGCTCCCGGCCATGATCCGGAAATTCGATGATGCGCGTCGATCTGGGGTGCAGACCGTGCAGATCTGGGGCTCCGGCACCCCTCGACGCGAGTTCCTGCACGTCGATGACCTGGCCGACGCCTGTCTGTTCCTCATGGACAACTACGAGGGCGAATCGCACATCAACGTGGGAACCGGGCTGGACCTGTCGATCCTGGAGCTGGCGGAGATGGTCCGGGACCTCGTCCACCCGGGCGCCACGATCCAGCTCGATCGCACCAAGCCCGACGGCACACCACGCAAATTACTCGATGTCTCGGCGCTCTCGGCGCTCGGCTGGTCGGCCAGCATCCCACTCCGGAACGGCCTCGAGTCGACGTACCGCTGGTACCTCGACCACGCCGAGGAGGCGCGAGGCCTGCCCATGCAACGAACGAGTGCCGCGGCCGTGAACGTTGGTGGGGTCGCGTCCACCATTTGACCGGGTGGTCGCGTTTTGATCGGGGGATGGCTGAACGTGTACACGTGCGGGAGCTGATGCCGGCCGAGGGCAACAAGCTCCTCGGGATCATCCGGCGTGGTTCGGGGTCGGTGGTCCGATGGCGAAGAGCGCAGATCGCGTTGTGGTCCGCCCAACAGATGAGCGTCCCCGCGATCGCGGAGATTGCGTTCACTTCTGAGGACCGGGTCCGTGAGGTGATCCACAACTTCAACGCCGATGGGTTCGACTCCCTGGCACCGAAGTACGGCGTGGCCGTCCTGCGAAGTTCACGCTGCCGGAGCGCCGCGAGATCAAGAAGGTCGCTCTGTCCCGCCCGACCGATCACAACCTGCCGCTCTCGACCTGGTCGCTCAGCAAGTTGGCTGAGTTCCTGGTCGCTGAGGGGGTGGTCGACGACATCAGCCATGAGGGCCTCCGGGTTCTGCTCCGAGAGGAGGGCGTGTCGTTTCAAGTGATCAAGACATGGAAGCAGTCGAACGACCCGGAGTCGCCGAGGCGGCGGCGGATGCGCGCCACCTACAACCGGCCCCATGGGGTCCGGCACCTGATGGCGGGCTACGACCTGTCAACAGATCGCCTCTACGGCCACGTCGTGAAGAAGAAGGGCCGCACCGCGTTCCTCGCGTTCGTGAAGTATCTGCGGTCGCTGCACCCAACCGAGGTTCGGATCGCGATCGTGCTCGACAACTTCTCCCCACATCTGTCGACGAAGACCGACCAGCGCGTCGGCGAGTGGCCCGCTGCGAACAACGTCGAGCTCGCCTACACGCCGACGTACTCGTCGTGGCTGAACCGGATCGAAGCCGAGTTCGAGGCGCTGCGCTACTTCGCCCTCGACGGCACCGACCACGACACCCATGCCGAGCAGGCCTCGATGATCCGCCGCTACATCATCTGGCGGAACCGCACTGCACACGACCAAGCCCTGCAAGAGCTGGTCAAACGCGCGAACGCTGCCTGACACGGCACTAGGTCGGCCGGCTCAGCCTCCAACGACCAGGAATCTCCACGATCCCCACACCGGCCCGATGGCTCCCTCGACGCACCAGCAGCCGACCGGTTCGATCCAGACGGTCGAACTCGTGCTGAACGTGTTGATCGGTGATGGCCGAGCTGATCTCGTAGTTGCCGGCGATCAGGGGCAGCGCATCAATCAGAAACGCAGCCTCACCGTCACCGGCTGGCAGCCGGCCGGAAGCCACTCCGCTGATCTGCGTGTTCGTCCCGGACACCGCAACACCACCATCGGTGTGTAACCCGATCCCGAAAACCAGATTCGACATGGGCTCCTGGAGCCGATATCGAATCGCGATCTCCATGTCGGCTCCGTGTTCGACCGCTTCCACGACCTGACCGTGGCGGTCACGAAGCTCCATGGAGACGATCTCCACAGCCTTGCCCGATCGTGGTGATACAACGCTCTCGCCCTGATCGACTAGGTGAGCGCCGTCGTCGAACCGGCGCACCGCCTCGGCCGCGTTCACCCGTTCCAGGTAAGCCGCGGCGACTTCAGGCGCCGGACCGACCATCTGAAGCTCGCCATGATCCAGCCACGCCGCGGCATCACACATAGTCTCGACGGTGCCCATTCCGTGCGTCACCACCACGATGGTGACTCCCTGCTTGCGCAGGCCGTAGAGGTGGTCGAAGCATCGTCGCTGGAACTGCTCGTCGCCCACGGCGATCACTTCGTCGATGATGAGGATCTCGGGGTCGACGTGCACCGCCACGGAGAACCCGAGCCGGACGTACATGCCGGTTGAGTACACCTTGACGGGCGAGTCGATGAACTGCTCGACCCCGGCGAATGCGACGATCTCATCGAACCGACGATCGATCTCCTTGCGAGGCATCCCGAGGATCGTGGCATTGAGGTAGATGTTCTCGCGCCCGGACAGATCGGGATGGAAACCCGCACCGAGCTCGAGCAGTGTCGAGATCCGACCGTCGACCGTCACGCTTCCCGCATTGGGTTGATAGATCCCGGCGATACAGCGCAACAGGGTCGACTTGCCCGATCCGTTGTGCCCGATCAGGGCGAACATCGAGCCCTCCTCGATCTCCAGCGAGACATCCTTCAACGCCCAGAAGGTGTTCCGCGACGCATCACGGTTCCTCCGGGTGATCAGCTCCTTGATCGAGCGGGCACGGTCGAGTTGAAGGTCGAACTTCTTGGAGACGCCCTCGACTCGGATGGTGTGACTCATCAGATCTCCTCGATGTACATCGGGGCGCGTCGAGCGAAAAACGTCCAGCCCACCAGCACCGAAAAGACCGCCGAGAGCACCATCACCAGCCAGGCCACGCCCGTCGGTGGAACCAGGAGGTAGGTCACCCGACGCATCGACGTCACGAAGTGGGTCATCGGGTTGAGCTTCAGCACAGCGGCCACGTTCACCCCACCGACGCTCTGCGGGAGTTGATCGATCCTGTAGACGATCGGGGTTGCGTAGAAACCGATCTGCAGGAAGATGCCAACCAAGTAGTTGATGTCACGGAACCTGACGTTCATCAGGCTCACCATCATCCCGATCCCGAAGGCGAAAAAGGTGAGCAGCACCATCACCGGCACGATGAGCAGTGTGGTCCACGCCAGGTTCCCGATGACCACCATCAGCGCCACCAGAATCGACGACTCGATGAAGGACTGCAGTGCCACAGTGAGCGACCCCGCGATCACCGGGCATTCCGGCGGGAAGTAGGTCCGGGTCAACAGATGCCCAGACCCCAGAAAGGACTGCATGGCGCCGGTGATCCCCGACGAGAACGCGTTCCAGGCCACAAGCGCCGAGAACAGCCACAGGGCGAAGCTGGTCGACTCGCCGTTACCGGCCAGCGGCGCCGTCCCGTTCAGGAAAAAACCGAAGACCAAGGTGTAGATCCCGAGCGTGACCGCAGGGTTGATCAGCGACCATCCCCACCCGAGGAACGACCGCTTGTAGCGGGACCTCAGATCACGGATCACGAAGTTCTTGATGAGGTCCCGGTAGACCCAGACCTTGGCGGGTGATGTCATGAAGAACCGGTCTCGTGCACGACTGAGAGACGCTACCAGCCGAGCTTCGCGCTGCCGGTGTCGCGGCGGGGTGTCATCGGCGACAGCGAATGATCAGTTCGGCCGCAGCGAGATCGCCCCGAGCCGGCGAGCCATGTCCGAGCCCACCCGAGCGGCGGAGAACTCCTCGAGCCGACCCGCCGCCGCGGCAGCCAACCGCTTCCCGAGCGCTGGATCGTCGGCCAACGCCCGCAATCCGGCCGCCGCTTCGTCGAGATCAGGGTCGAACCAATGACCCTCCGCCGGGTAGTACTGACCAGGGCCGACCCGGATCTCCCGGCCTCCGACAAGTACTGCGGAGGAATCATCGAGGAAGTCCAGCGGACCCGAGTACCGACTGGCCAGCACCGGGGTCCCAACCGACACCGCCTCGGCCAGAGTCAGCCCCAGCCCCTCGGAACGGTGCAGCGAGGCGTACACATCTGCCAGTGCCACCAGCGACATCCGATCCGCTGCACTGAAGTACCCATCCCACAGCTCGACGTCAGCGTGCTCCGCCGTTGCGTCCAGTATCCGCTCACGCTCGCGGGGAAACAGTTCGCCGTTGATCGACTTCAGGATGAGGCGATGACGACCGGGCTCGGGGAACGCACGTCGGAAAGCTTCGATCAGCCCGAGCGGATTCTTGCGTTCGACAACAGACAGGAAGTCGAAACTGAACAGCACGGTGAAGCGATCATCAAGACCGAGCCGCAGCCGGGCGGCCTCCGAGGTGTCCGCTGGGTCGAACTCGAGGGGGACGGGGACCAGGTGCACCGGTGCCTTACCCGCTGATGCGAACGCGTCTCGCAGATACCTCGTCGATGCCCACACCTCGTCCACCCAATGAAAGGCATCTCGCTGCGTCGCGGTGAGCACGTCGGACTCCCAGAACCACAGGCCGATGACATGATGCCCGTTCAGCCAACGTCCACCGCCGTCCCGGACGAAGAACCCGAGTTGGTCCGGAGTGATCAGTACCAGCGTCACCGGATAGTCATGTTCGATCGGTCGGTCTCCCGTGCCCGTCTGGCGGCTGGCGATCCGGTCGTAGTTCACCGCCTGCCAGGGGATGTGGGCTGCGTCGAGGGCCCGGCCGACCCGCCGCACTGCCACCCCGAGACCGACCTCGGAGCTGTGGTATCCCACCAGATTGACACCAGCGCGCCATGCCGGAGGGGACGCCCCCGGCCCCACGGTCGGGGCGGCGAGACGAGTCGGCGTTCGAGGCGGATCGGGGAGTTCGACCAGCGACAACAACCCCTCGTTCAAGCCGTAGGTCCAGAGCCATCGCCGGAAATCGCGCTGATGACGACCGCGGATCTCCGGGAACGACGAGTGCAGGTCCCCGCGCGCCGTCCAGGCGGCATCAACAGCGGTGCTGACTCCGGTCTCGCCGCGGGTCGACTGCTCGGCCCACCACGTGAGGAAGGCGGGCGCCTCTCCGTGCAGGTACGGGTTCGGTGGCACAGGCCCGCCCATCGTCGAGCGAAACAGCGCCTGACCGTAGGCCCGGTTCATCCCCGGCGTCACCTGAACACCAGGCAAGGGATCGGCGACGAGGTGATCGACCAGCGTCGCCTCGCTGCGGGACACCGACTCTCCCAGCTCGTCGGCGTAGGCCCGACAGAGCGTTCGAAGCCCAGGAACGTCCGCAGTCGAGCGCAGCGGAACGTCGCCTGGCTCGGCGTACCACCATGGCTCGGAGGCCTCGAAGCCCGGGAACGATGCTACGCGAATCGGGTCCCCTCCGAACGACCAACCAGCATCGTCGCCCAGCAGCGGCGCGTGCCCCAGGCTGGCGGGCGACAGGGCCAATGATCGGTCGGCCATGGCGCTCACGTCGCCTCCGACCGCCACTAGGTCACCCCAGACCATCACCGGCGCCGTGGCATCGGGAGCGAGATCGGCCAACCTGGCCAACCAGCGGTTGGCGACCACGGACGATCCCCGTCCTACACTCGTCACCTCTGGAATCAGCAGACCGCCCGAGGTCCGGCCGCCCGGCGAGTCGCGGGAATCCACCCATTCCGGTACGACGTGAACCTGTCCGGGTTCGACCTCGACGTCGGACAGCGGTCCGGTGCACCAGGCCCATTCGGGCAGCACGAGCACTTCCGCCTCGTCGAGGACCCCGGAGGCAATCGTCGCGGCCAACGCGGCGAACCGTTGGACCTCCGCCCCGTGGCAGAGGAGGAGGTCCCCTCGCCGGTACGGACCAAGGTCCGCCTGCGGCGGTACCAGCCAGTCCGCCCCGACCGGAGGGATCGGTCGTGGGCCGGCCAGGAGCAGTCGAACCCGATGATCGGGCGCATGCCGGGCAAGAGACTTCTGCAGCGCGGTCAGGGGCGCACCCCGTCCGGTCGTTGTGACGATCACGATCTGCACGCCGTCAGTCTGACAGCAGCACCGCCCGTACACTTCGCCTCTGAGGTCAGGCAGCGGAGGATTCGATGAGCCGATTGAAGAACACACTGCGCGGCCTGGCCATGCTCGGCAGCATGAGGGCCCGGCTCGAAGCACTCGCCGATGCCACCGCTGAAGCCACCAGAGTGGCCAACGAGGCTCGCGACATGGCCCGCTCAGCACTGGAGATGGCCGAGGCCGCTCATCACGCCATCGAGGACGCCGACCCCCGCGAAGCGATGGCGATCGTGACAGCTGTTCGCGACGAGGTGAGAACCATGACCCTCGAGGTCACCACCAGCCTGAATTCATTGTCGGCGGAGCTGACATCTCAGGGCCCGTCGGCGGAGCTGACATCTCAGGGCCCGTCGGCGGAGCTG
>Ga0105046_10002615_pt1 | contig 28434 bp, 26 predicted proteins | sample MAT03_FD_78385 | JGI IMG/M metagenome (GOLD analysis project Ga0105046, IMG submission 78385) | Freshwater microbial communities from Lake Fryxell liftoff mats and glacier meltwater in Antarctica - MAT-03 (megahit assembly) | ecosystem: Environmental > Aquatic > Freshwater > Ice > Liftoff... | reverse complement strand
GTGGAGAGGGACTTCAAGTGTTTTGCTCACCCTCTGTGAACAGTGGGGAGGGGCTGGGAGGAAGGGTTTGACGGTCATTCCAGCGTTCTCGGCATCATTTTATGGGAGGTGCGTAAGGTGAGTAAGTCAGTCAAAAAGGCCCGAAGATGTTTCTTCGTGCCTTTTTGATGCCATTCGTTTCTCTGTACGATAAAACCTGCTTCAGGGGAAAGACTGCTGCAACCATTGCAGCGGATTCACGGCCACACCGTTAACCCACACCTCCCAATGCAGATGCGGTCCCGTGATACGTCCGGTTGAGCCTGCCGCACCAATGACCTGTCCTACATCAACAATCTGGCCCAACTGCACATTGCTCTCACTGAGATGGCAGTAGACGCTAAAAACGCCCCGGCCATGATCGAGCACAATGGTATTGCCGCGAATATTCAGCAGATCGGCCAGCACGACTTTACCCATTGCAGACGCCAGCACAGGCGCACCGGGGGCGCTGGCAAAATCGGCCCCGGTGTGATAGCCGCTGATCTCGCCGCCGTTGTAGCTGCGGCGCGTGCCAAAATACGAGTTCATGGGGGCGGCAGCAGGCAGACCAAACGGGCCGCTGTAATACTGCTCCGGGTGAAAATCGCTTGTGATGCGGGCAATCAGTCCCAACTCATACTCTTGAGGCGCAGGGGCCAGCAGAGGCAAAAGATCGCCGGTCACTGTGAGATTTTGCGAGAAGTAACCCCCTGCCAGCACGCGAATATTGAACAAGAGCGGCACACTCTGAGCCCCTGTGTCAATCGTGAGCGCCATTGGGTAGACATTCGCCTCAGTGAACATCGGTATTCCCAACAGAATCGAATGTTCCAATTTGTCCGCCGAGGAGACAGGATGCAGCTCTTGCTCTAAAAATGTGCCTGTAATCGTCGCCGCCTGTGAGGTGGTGAGGCGAATACTGCCTGTCTCGCCCTCCACAAACAGCAGCGGTGTGACATGCAAATCGGTGACAGGTGCTGGCAGTTCAAGTGCAATTTGTTCGCCTTGTGCGCCAGGAATAATGAGGGTTTGTCCTGCGTAAATCAATGTCGCATCTGCGAGGCTGTTGGCTGTGACAAGATCATTCACCGTTAGGCCGTAGCGCGTGGCAATCTGGAACAACGTTTCCCCTGCCTGGACGGTGTAAATGTCGCCAATCGTCGGCAGACCACTCTCAGATGTATCAACAACAGCAGCCTCGACAGTCGCCACAGGGTCAGCCTCAATCAAAGCGACTGAGGTTATGTCTGGCACAGCCTGGCCCACAGTTGACGCTGCCTCTAACAGAGGCGTCTCGAGCGCGGCAGGCGCGGCAATAGACAGGGACTGACCCGCATAGAGCTGATTCGCATTTGTGAGTTGATTGAGCTGCATGAGTGTCTCCACTGAGACACCTGCTCGGTTCGCAATGCCGCCCAGGGTTTCACCGGGTTGGACGATATGGGTTGTGGTCGGGGCCTCAGCGGGCACAGAAGTCGGCACGAGCAGACGCTGCCCCACAAGGATACTGCCTGCATTGGTGATACCGTTAACCTCAACGAGATAATCAATGGTTGTGCCATAGGCTTGCGCAATATGAAACAGTGTCTCGCCGCGCTGGACCACATGGATCGCAAGATTGGCGGAGGTCGGTGCTGCTGTCTGTTGTGCCTGTGGTGTGGGTGTGATGGTCGTCGCAGGCGGTGTTTGGGCGCTCACTCCAATGCTACACACCAGCACGATTCCGCTTAAGAGTATCCGAATGCCCCGCATCATCTTTTATCCTCAACTGCAAAAGCGCAAAGAGACAGTCTTTGCGCTTCTGGGCGTAATAGGTCGCGTGTCTGTTCTAATCGCGTTAGCTTACACGCTCATCGAACGTCAGGCGATCCCCGATTTGCACCTTGTTCAGGATCGACGGAGTCGCCTCGATGAAATACTGTGCTTTGGTACGCGGCGCATAATAGGGCCGCCAGGGTTTCGCCAGGGCCGTATCGACCACTGTGCCGCTGGCATCCAACCACACCACCCCAATCGTCATAAAGACAAAAAACATGTGGATGGCGCTGTTGGCGATGCTTTCATGCCCGTAGACAAAGAGCAGACCTTCATCCTGCGGCAGAGACGAGCGAAACTGCAAACCAATAAAATGAGCCCAGGCGCTGGCGGCCCATTTCGCGCGCGCCAGCACCACCTCGTTCGTCCGTGTATTACGGATCAAACGGGCCTCACTCATTGGGGGATGACCAGAGTTGAGCCTGAAAACACCAGATTGTAATTGGTGATGTTGTTAACCCGCGCCAACTGAACCATGCTCACGCCAAAACGCACCGAGATGCGATACAGGCTGTCGCCGGGCTGCACCCGATAGGTCGCTGGACGCGGTGTGGGATTACCAGCAATCGGAGTCGCCGTGATAATCACAGGGACCGTCATCACAACGACTGGTGAGGTGGGCACGACAACCGGGCCACCCGTACCCGATGCAGGCACGATCAAACGCTGGCCCACAAAAATGAGATTCGGGTTGGAAATGCCGTTCAACTGCGCCAATCCATTGAGCGTTGTGCTATAGCGCTGCGCCAGCCCTGAGAGGCTGTCGCCGGGCCGCACCACATAGGTTGTTGTCCCGACGGGGCCACCTGTGCCGCCGCCCGTGAACGGTGTTGCTGTCAGGCTCAGCGGTGAGGGTGTTTCGGTGACAGGAGTCACACGAACCGGAATAATAAGGCTCTGCCCCTGGCGGATGAAGCCATTGTTGTTCAGACCGTTGGCCGCGATGATGGCATTCACGCTGCTGCCATAGGTCCGCGCCAGATTGAAGACCACATCTCCACTGCGCACAACATGGATGATCGTGCCGGGGAATTCTTCAGGAATGGGGTTTTGGCCGCCCGTCGATGGAACAGGAGTAGCCGTAGGAGGGAGAACGGTCGTTGCTGTAGGAATGCCACCTGTTTGAGCAGTCGGGCTAACCTGCCCTGGGGCAGCGCGCGTATCAGTGGCAACAATCACCACAATGGTTGAATTCGCAGGCGCACTGGGTGTATTTGTGGGAGCAACCGTTGCCGGCGCGGCAGTCGTCGCAGTCGCAACAGGGCCACCTGTGGATGTGCCTTCAAGAACAGCATCATCAAGATAGACGTAACTGCCCTGCACTGGTTCGCCCACTGAGGAGCGGATAAACACTGTAATCGTGCTCGCCTGTGCGGTGGTTGTCACGCTGTATTGGCGGAAGGCATCATAGAAGACCTGCGCATCCGTATATACGACACTGGCCGCAAAGGGATCTGTGCCGCCCGTAGGATCAATGCCCACACGCAGGGCCACATCACCGGGCTCATCGCTGACATTGACATCATCAAATTTGGAGGACCAGACATAAGCATAGATCGAAAAGCGCAGTTCTGTACCGGGTGCCACACCGCTCACCTGCTGATACAGACCCCCCTCATGCGTCTCATAGAAGGAGTAGTAAATCTGGGTATTGCTGCCGCTGCGAGTCCGCGGAAATACACCCTGGGCATTTGCACCGGACGCGGCCAGATACACGGGCTGCCCATTTTGATAGGAGGGCATCTCTGCCGTGCGCGGCGCATTCCAGGGCGTCCAATTCGCAGCCACCTGTCCAGCAACCGCTGTCGCAAACCCATCTTCAAAACCAGGGTTTTTGAGCAAATTGCTCTGTGCCCCTACGCTCCCACTCATCACACTGATAAGCAGTAGGATGAGCGCCCACGCTGCACCACGCCTGACCATAGAATCTCTCCCAGATTATTTCTGAATCCATATGAGAGGAGTATAGTCAGACGTGGATAAATTACAAATTGCCTGCTCTGTACGCTATAATGTTTCTTATCAGGGCATACCCTGGCCGCCCGCCCTCGCGACTCACTTACTCGCGGCCCTTAATCCCCATGTCAGATAGCATCATCGGCTTGTGTGAGGTGGAGTTTTATCTTCCAGGCACAACGTCACTCAAAAGTAAGCGCAGCATCATTACGCCTATTCTCACGCGTGCCCGTCACACCTTCAATGTGTCCTCTGCCGAAGTCGCGCACCAGGACAAATGGCAGTCGGCCAAACTTGCGTTCGTTATGGTGAGCAGTTCTGCGCCCCTTCTGCGCAATACAATGGGTGATCTTCTCCGCTGGCTTGAGGGCTCTTTTCCTGAAGCTGTCATCACGCGCCATTGGATCGAGGTGCTGTAGGCATGAAGTTATATGAGTATCAGGCTAAATTATTGTTCCAGCGGCACAACATCCCTGTGCCGCTGGGACTTGTTACCACCGAGGCCCATGAAGTCCGTGCCTTTGCCGAGCATCTCCAAACACCTGTCATTCTCAAAGCCCAGATTCACATCATCGGGCGCAGCCAGCAGGGGGCGATTCTCACGGCCCTGACAGCCGATGAAGCGTTTCTTCAGGCGGAAATCCTGTTTGGAACCATCATTGCGGGCCAAACGGTGCGGTATGTATTGGTCGAGCAGTTCATCGAGAGTGAACAGCGCATCTTTCTGGCGCTGCGTTATGACCGCCAGAAACGCCAACCGCTGCTCGCGGCTGCGATTGAGCAGCCGCGTAAAGTCATCAGCAGCGCGCGCCCCGAAAAGGTGTTTACCGCCCCGATTCATCCCTTACGCGGCCTGCTGACCTATCAGGTGCATGAGATCGCCAGCCATATGGAACTCAGCTACGATCTATGGCAGCCGTTCGTCAATACTGTGATGCAGCTCTACCGCTTTTATGACGCCTGCGACGCCGAATATGTAGAACTTGATCCGCTGGTGACGACTGCCCAACAGACCATCATCGCACTCAACGGGCGCGCTGTCATTGATGACAGCGCCCTGATACGCCAACCAGAGATTGTCAGCATTCTTGCCGCCGAGCCTCTGAGTCCAGCGGCGCAAAAAGCCCGTGAGCATCAACTGTTGTATGTGCCGCTGCAAGGCCAAATCGGGGCAATTGTGAATGGCTCAGGCGCAGGCATGGCCTTGATGGACATGCTGCATCGTGCCTCTCACGGCGAGATTCGTCTCGCCAGCTTCATCGACTTGCAAAGCCGCGAAACGCTGAACAATCTGGTCAATGCCTTTCACGTCCTTGCGGCTGAACCTAACCTCCAAGCCATTATTGTGACTCTCTTCAGTGGGCGAATGAATGCCGAGGAACTCGCACGCCTGCTTAAACAGGCTGTTGCTCAGGTGCCGCCCACTGTGCGCTTGATTTTACGTATCGAAGGCATGGGGGCAGAAGATGCCCAGCGGACGCTGCGGCAAATTCAAGGCGTGCGGATTGCCACGACTCTCACGGATGCTGTCTCGATTGTTCATATGCTTTTGAAAGGCCGCCCCGATGTCGATACTGATTAATCGTTCTGCGCGTATTCTCATCCAGGGCATGACAGGGCGATTGGGCAGCGGCTATACCCAGATGATGGCCGAATATGGGCGCAACGTCGTCGGTGGCGTCACACCCGGCAAAGGTGGGGAATGGTTTGAGGGCCTGCCCATCTTCGATACAGTGGTAAGAGCTGTCGAAGCCACTGAAGCCACTGTGAGCGTCGTCATGGTTCCCGCCGCCGCCGCCCCTGATGCGATTCTTGAAGCGGCTGATGCCGGGATTCCGCTCGTGATTTGCATTACCGAGAATATTCCACAGCGCGATACCATGCGCCTGCTCTACCATCTCTCGATGACACAAACGCGTCTCATCGGGCCGAACAGCCCCGGCCTGCTCACGCCAGGACAGGTCAGCGCGGGCATCATTCCACCGATTGTGGCCGAAGAGGGACATATTGGTGTGGTGTCGCGCAGCAGTCTGCTGCTCTATGAAACCTGCTATCAGCTCAGCCAGCGAGGATTGGGCCAGTCAACCATTGTGGGCATTGGTGGCGATCCAATGCTTGGGACGGACTTCCGCGATATTCTGGAGATGTTTGAGCAAGACCCTGTGACCGAGACGATTGTGCTCATCGGGGAGATTGGCGGACGGAGTGAAAACCTGGCCGCACATTATATCAAGCATCATATGACAAAGCCTGTCGTGGCCTATATCGCCGGAGAATATGCCCCACGCGATCAAACTATTGGTCATGCGGGGGCAATCATCACGCCTGATGAGGGCGACGCAGCGACCAAGCAGCATGTCCTGCAAGAAGCAGGCGCACTGCTGGCACGCACACCCGATGACATCGCCCCTCTCCTTCAGCAAATCTTATCGGCTTCGTAGCGTGGCTACGCCTCAAGATATTTCTGTGACCAGAGCTGGAAAATGAGCAGCGTCCACAGCTCTTTGCGATTATCGCTGCGCTGATTGAGATGATCATCAATCAGGCGTTTCACATAAGGCACACAGAAAAGCTGCTGACGCTTCAACGCTGATTCGCTGAGAGTATCGAGCAGCAGTTCGCGCAGTTCATTCTGAAACCACTTTGCCACAGGCATATTAAAGCCTTTTTTCGGGCGATTGAGGATGACAGGTGGTAGCAACGGCGCAACGGCTTTGCGGAAGATGTATTTTCCAGTAAAGCGGCGAAGTTTGAGTTCGAGGGGGAGCTGTGTCACATGGTCAATCAGATCGCGATTGAGCAGTGGCACCCGCGCTTCAAGCGAGGCGGCCATCGTCGCGCGATCCACCTTGAAGAGAATATCGCTCTCCAGATACATCTTCATATCGTTGTAGACAAGCTGATTCAGCGGCGTATGCGCATCTGTCTGGCGCGCATGTTGATAGGCGCGATGATAGGTTTCAAGCAGGGTCGGCTTGACCCACTCTTGCAGCAGTTGGGCCTTTTGCTCATCGACAAATGCCCACAACCAGCGATGATGCCGCGCTTGCAGCGGCACCCCACGCCCTGAAAGGAAACGGCGCAGTTTGAAATCGGTGCTGAGATTGTTGAAGGAGACCGGAAGCATTTTCAGAATGCGTGGCACAACCGACGCACGCACGGTATGCGGCACAAAGCGCTCATACATCTGGATCATGCGATGCGCCACAAACGTCGGATAGCCCACGAACAACTCATCCCCACCATCGCCACCCAGAACCACTTTGACATGTTCACGCGCAAATTTAGCGAGCAGATAAGATGGAATAAGGGACGAATCGGCAAACGGCTCATCGAGAAAATCGGTGATGTTGCTTGTGAGTTGAGCTGCCATGCTGCCCGTGAGCCGCAGTTCATGATGCTCCGTGCCAACATGCCTGGCAACCATGCGTGCAAAGTGTGACTCATCAAACGAGGCATCTTCAAAGGCAATGGAAAAGCTCTTGATCCGACCCGGCGCGGCTTTGGCCATATACGCCGCCACAGCACTCGAATCGAGGCCACCGCTGAGAAGAACACCAACCGGCACATCACTCACCATTTCCTGTGCAATACAACTTTGCAGCTTTCCCTGGAGCTGGTCCACATAATCGCGGTAATCCACAGGTGGGAGCTGTTCGCTGCGCTCAAGACGGACATCCCAATAAGGCTGAATGACGAGACCTGACTGCTGGCTAAAGGTGAGCGTATGGCCGGGGGGCAACTTCGAGACATCACGAATGATGCTGTTCGGCGTTGGCACATATTCGTAGGAGAGATATTCGTTCAGCGCGTTCAAGTTTACGCGGCGATTGATCAATGGGTTCGCCAGCACAACCTTGAGCTCCGAGCCAAAGATCAGATTTGAGCCAACCTGCGCATAATAGAGCGGCTTGATGCCCACACGATCCCGCGCAATGAACACACGGCGATCAGTCTGATCCCAGATGGCAAACGCAAACATGCCATTGAGATATGTTACACAGTCCGGCCCGTACTCCTCATAGAGATGCAAAATGACTTCCGTGTCGCTGTTCGTCTGGAAGTGATGGCCTAGATGGAGAAGATGGTTTCGCAGTTCACGATAATTGTAGATTTCGCCATTAAAAATGATCCAGTGCGTTTGGGCCTCATTGGTAATCGGTTGATGGCCGCCGGGCAGATCAATGATCGAAAGACGCCGCGCGCCCAGGCCTACATAGTCATCGTGATACAGCCCTTGATCATCCGGGCCACGATGCTGCATTGTACGGGTCATGCGATCCAGCACAGCAGCGTCGATACTGCCGGGCTGTGTGAAATTGACGATGCCACATATTCCGCACATACAAATCCTTCTTCCGTTAAGATTTTTGTTCTGTGGGAATCACGCCATAGCCACGCCATGAATTTTGATTCCGCCACGACAATTTGATGTCTTTGAGATGGAGAGTCGTAAACCACGTCTCAAAATCTTCCCGACGGATATAAAAGGCTGTGGGAGCCACCAGATGATCGAACACGATGCTGTAGTTTGTACGAAAATTGAAGTGTGAGATATGCATCAGGTACTCGTTCGATGGCAGACTCTTGATACCAATCGCGTTGAGGGGGCGATAAACCCCTTTCAGGATGATCTGAAGAATTACCGTTAAGAAGAATGATATGCCGTTGAGGAAGTTGTGGGGCAGATAGCGGGTGATTGATTTCCGCAGGGGGTCAATAAAGTAATGGACAATACCATTATTCTCATGCCCATACACCCATCCAAAGACAGCCCCGCCTGCCTTGATACTCCTTACAACGGCACTAAATCCCGCTTGCGGATCAGGCAGATGGTGGAGGACACCGATGGAATAGCCAAAATCGAAGGTCCCAGGGCGAAACGGCAGCGCATAAATATCCGCTTGCACGATATGGGCGTTCTCAAAGGCCAATCCGACCTGCTTATAGGATGTTTCGACAGCTTGACTGAGATCGACCCCAATCACATCTTTCGCGCCATATTGAGCCGCATAATAGGTGTGCCGACCAATTCCGCAGCCAGCATCAAGCACAACCTTGCCTTTAAAAAAGTCTGGTTGAATTGGAGAAATCCAATCAAGGAATTGGGCCTCATAGGTTTCAGGCATTTCAGTGAAGTGAGTCCACTCATAGCCGAAGGCTGCCGCAGTCTTTTGCTTGTCTTCGCTCACTTCTTGCACAAAGCTGGGGATGCCCCCAGCGATGGGATACACAGTGGCACACTGAGGACATGTCAGCAAGCCCTCAGTGATCTCAAGACCCTCTTTTTTCTCCACGGTGAGACGAAGTTCTTGCTGGCAGGCGGGGCACACCAGATATTGGAGAAGCCGTTCTTTCATGTGTCACTCCGATTTACGAGAAGCCCGGAAAAAAGCTGCTCTAGGGATATCTTTTCTACGTGGTAAATCTTGTAATTCGTATTGCTATAGGTAAATTTTGGCACATACCATCCCCCTTCATCCCAGATTGGGAGAGGCGGGTAATCATGGGTGTGTATGACAACATAGTTTATATTATACTTCACAATCAATGGCCCAGAGAGCAGGGGCCAGAATGTGGCGTGCCAATCGTTATAAAGCTCCCTGTTGTTGGCCGCTAATCCCGGACTGTATTGTCCAACATAAATATCCATCCAGTTATAGAACATGGCCCTTCTGGTCAAGAAGCGAAAGAAGCCCGTTCGATCTTCAAAGTAATGATCAAAATGGATCAGGCTGTCTTGTGGAGTGTTCAAACGCAACCACTCGGCCATATCCAGATAATCGTCTTTCATCCTATTTTTCGACTCGTTCATTTTCTGACTGAAAGCAAGCAGGTTAGCCGGGTCCAGGGAAATAGGGGATGGTCCATACCCACCCCATGTCCCCCAGAACCCTAGCACCAACAGCAATGCAAGGGTCGCAAAGGACGCACCGAAAAGCATCCCCATCTTCCGCCCGCTTTTTGCAGCAAAAAGCGAGCGTGTGAAATAGCGTTTCGAGGAGGAGGCCATACGCAAGAAAATCAGCACCATGCTAAGCATGACAAGAAAATTGATAGACAGCATAGGGACGTAGGTTTCCTGAACCCCAATCCCCAGAATAAACATGAATTGGAGAAGACGGCGCATTGTGACATTGCCAATCTTGTCCGTTAAGTGCTCGATCATGAAGACCACTGCCACCCCGGCAATGAAATATGTGAGCAAGTGAAAGCGGAACATCTGAGACATGACAAACACCAGCGAGTGCCACTGAATGATCTTCCATACCCCAATCGAAATCCACAGGAGAATCGGCCCAATAAAGACTCCCGCGTTCATCCCTGTAATTAGAACATAGTCGAGAAGCGTCTCACTCCGACGCCAGAAGCGATAGAGATAATACACATACAGAAGGATACCAAGGTTTCCTAACGTCCACAGCCATAAAATCATGCTCAACGTGAGGTAAATAATTTTAATTGTGCGCGTCGGCTGTGGCGCGTAACGAATCCAGGCACTCAAGCCAACAATCGATGCGAATAGGGGGAAATAAAATAGCCACGAATTGTCAACGCCAAAAATCGGCACAGTGAAACGCACGATAAACGACGAATGTAGGCTAACCACTAACGAGCCAACAGGAAGCAGATTGAAGAGGTGGAGTGTGGCCTCACTATCCTGAAGCGCATTCGCACCACCTGCCCCTGATAAGGTTGCCACGCCTAAACACGGGATAAGTCCGACAAGGAGAGCTGCATATGACTGCCAACGCATGCCTCTCGCCAGAAAGAGCGCTGTCATAAGACAGAGCGTAAGCAGGTTGAAAGCCAGACCATTAACGGAGTTAATCAGAAGAGGACTGAAGCCGATGACCATGCCAATGAGAACCGCTCGCCACAGCACAACTGGTTTACTATGCAGGCTTGGTTCCACGATAAATTGCCAGAGCAACCGTAAAAAGAGTGGAATACAAGCGAAATAGAAGACGCTGGGAAGACCCTCAAGGCGGTTCAGAATAAGCCAATAACTCATTCCGACAGAAAATACTAAACACAACCAGCGATCAAGGGGAAATGCACACAACAGCCAATAGAATGTCAAACAGAAGGTGAATGCAGGAATCAACTGAAGCAGGGCCATAGTGGCCGACATGTTATTCTGTGTCAGGTTATAGAGCCCTTGAAACAACCGCATATAGGCATAGCTGCTCGACCAGAGGGTGCCTGTGACCACACCATCCTTGAACACGGGGTCGCGACTGTAAAGCTCAGGGTTCTCGCTTTGGGCCAGAGCAACTGCATAGTTAGGCATGTCAGATTCGAAGGGATACTTTGGATTGACCGTGACATTCAGGACATAAACTAATATATACACAATCATCACTGTGATAAAAACGAGCGTAAAGCGAGAAGGGCGTTTCATCATTCACCTTGTTTTTTTGGGCCTGAGACATATTTAGAGTGTGGTCAGAGACGGGATTGAGGAAACACCATTGCGCTTGGCCTCGTCTCGATTACAGGTTTTGAGCAGTGAACTGTCCAGTTAACACACAGATACAATACATCCAAGAGAGCCACACCTCTGGAAAGGATCATCGCTGATTTCACCATCCACAGGCGTTTTTAGTCTACTCTAGAGAGCGAGTTCCAGACCATAAAGGTTATTGTTGTTCAGAAAGCCTAATATATCCTGGGATCGATGTGCTGAACCTCCCAGATCAAACGCCGCTCGATCCATCCACTGAGGCCATCAGCACGCCAGACCTGCACCCAGTCGCCCTTTGCTGCCACGATGTAGAGATCATAGCCCTCGGCCCAGGTCGATAGGAGCGCATAATCAGCGCCTGGGCCGCTGTAAACTGGGGTTGCCTCAAACGAAATCGCATCAATCAGCACGCGATCCAGAATAATATTTGCCGCAACCACTCCGCCCCACAACAGCATGCCAACCGCAAAGCCCGCCATGATCCAGCGCCCAACTCGCCGCCGAATATAGACAATGAGTGTGATCCAAACACCGAACCAGACCAAAGCGCCGAGCAGACCCCACCCCATTGGGCGCGTCATGTCTCTGAGCGTGCGTTTGATCCAGACCAGAGGATGCAGGGTTTGCAGATCCTGACGCGCCCAACCCCGATCAAGGGCCGCATCAAGATCATGATCTTCTATCCCGCGCTGAGCCATATCGAAAACGGTATCGTTCGTGATTTTGGCGCGCATATCATTGACACGCGCATCACCCCACTCGCCAAGCTGTTCATAAGCGCGTGCGATATTGTAATACAGGTCTGCTTGTTGTACTCCGGAGGCAATCACCTGCTCCCACAAGACAATCGCCTGCTGAAAATCACGCTGCTCATAGGCCGCTGCACCCACATTCGCCTTAAATTCTGAATCTTGATACTGCGTCAGGGTAGGCATCGTGCAAAACAAGAAAAATATCAAAAGACCGAAACGCTGTATCGTCTGATTCATGAAGCCTCCATCGTACGAATCAAGCGTTGGGCCTCTTGCAGCAGACGTTTGGCATCCTGGGGGGTAAATGGCGCATAACGCGCGGCATCGACTGTATCAAAACAGGCGTGCAGCCTTATTTGCATCTCTTGAGGCAGATTTCCCAGTCCATCAACGTCATCGGATGTGATTGCGATGCCATATTTTTGAGCCAGATAGTCACGCAAGATTGCCTGCACGCCGAGGGGGATGTCCTGCGGCGGTTTCTGAGCCAGGGCGACAAGCCGATCTTGAAACGATGTCCCTCGTTTTCGTTTCTGGGACAGGGCTGGAGCGTTTGTCCGATTTATGCCTCGGAAGCGACTCCAAAGCCAGACTATAAAGGCAAGGATCGGCGGAATGGCCCCGCACATAAGTCCTAATTCATCAATGCCGCTTTCGGGTTGTTTTCGCAACCAGGGACCATGTATGCCATAAGGTCGCAAAACTGTTGGAGTTGCTGTCTCATCAGCCCGTGTAAACCTCGGAAAATAATGCAAAGGATACAGTGTTGGCTCAACCACAGCAGGCGCAATCTGCGGCTCAGAGATGGCTTCGCCCGTGACAGTCACAGCAAACGGCGTGGTGGCCCGCGTCTCATACTGACCGGTCTGCGGATTCAAAAAACTCCATGCCTGCGACGGAATAGTCAGCGTGCCAGGCTGCAACGGGATCAACATCCAGGTAAAAATGCGTTCGCTCAACAGAGGCCCATCGCGGCGTGTGCTGCTTTTACCCGCATAGACGCGCCATTCTGTTCCAAGAGTTAGCTGTGGAAGAGCAATCAGCGGTGCATTGCCCGATCCGGTGATAGTCATGGTGAGTGTCAATGGGTCGCCTGTTTTCGTCTGCTGTCGATCAAGCGTCGCTTGCAGAACAAACTGCCCCACCGCATTGTCAAACGTGGGCGGCGCATCAACAGGCAGCGGCTTAATGGTGAGCGTTAAAGGGGCACTTTCAAGCGTTTGCGCAGGGGAAAAAGGCGTTTCGGGAACCAGAACGCGTAAAGGATCAAAGGTGAATATGCCTTGCAGACGCGGATAGAGCACGATCTGCTGCGTGATAATTTGATAGGTCTGGCCGCTGCGAATCGCTGATTCGGTGAATACCTCAAGCGTCTCCTGCCCAAAGGAATCAAATTTAGGACGCACGACGCGGCTGTCGGCCTCGGTGCCCTCCACAACAGCCATCGCCAGATACCAGCGCCATGTATACACAATCGGCTCACCGATATAGGCCGTTGTGCGATCTACAACGGCGTCAACAAAATCAGGCGATGCGTTTTGCGCCTGCACAGGCAGTCCTATGAGCAGCAATAGCAAACACGCTCCAAAGAGCGAGAGAATTCGTACAGGAGAATGCATGGATCGATCTTTAGCGATTGTCTGATTGAATTTTATGATATATCGATTATCTATGTATCGCGATGACAATTCTTTACCAGTCCTTGCCCATTGGTGGCGTGGCAATCGGTGTCGGGTATTCGGGCATGCCGCCAATACCGGGCTGATCCGACTCAATCTCATCAAGCAGGCGACGCGCCTCTTCTTCCTTCATCTCACCGCCGGGCCGAGGCTGCGCGGTGGATTTTTGCTCCTCACTCAACTGCTCCCCATTCAGAGCACCAACAGGTGTCGGGCCATCGGGCGGGGCATCGTTGGGCGGTGTGGGGGTCGGCGGATTGGGTGAATCAGGATTGGGCGTTGGGGTGGCTGAGACATCCGCCTGCTGCTCTCCAGGGCCCGTTTTTTGTTCTAAAGGGGGGGGGGTGGGTTTATCAAAATACAGCACGGCCAATTCGAGATTGTAGCGGGCATCCCCATCTACGGGATTGATGAGCAATGTCTGCTGAAAGGCATCCGCCGCCTCACGATATTGCCCCGCCTGCATATACAGAAGGCCAAGATTGTAATAGGCCGCCCCACGAATTTCCGGCGTGCCGCGCACAATGGCCTGCCGCAGCATCTCAATCGCCTGACTTGGCTCCTCACTGCCGATATAGGCCTGCGCAGCATTGAAGTAATAGAGGCCTTCATCGGGCTCGGACACCTGTGCCGCCTGATACGCGGCCACAGCTTCTGAATAGCTGCCCTGCGCACTCAGCGCATTTGCTACGTTATTGCGTTCGGCGGGATTGACGGTGCATGACGCCAGCATCATCGCCATACCGATGAGGTAGAGTCCTTGATGTTTCATGCGGCCTCCCGTCGTGTTTCGGGTAAAATGATCTCCCCGACCAGCGCCAGCAACGCCAGCGCGGCGAATAACGAAAACTGTTGGAGGGGTCGCGTTGTAAATTCCTCACCGAGCGCCCCAGGTGCCAACGCCTGAACGGCCTCAAGAATGGGCTGCAAGCTTACACCGCTGTCCATCATGATGCTGATGCCCTGCCCTGCCTCAGCGAGACGGGTGAGCAAAGACTCATCGCGCTTTGTGGAGACCAATTCATTATTGGCGTCGCGCTTGTAATCGATGAGCTGACCTGCTGCATCGAACACGGGTACAGGCGCGCCCGCTGCCGTGCCATAGCCAATCGTGTGAATGATGATGCCTGCGGCAACCGCTTCCTGCGCTGCTGCAAGAGGATCGCCTGCATGATTTTCGCCATCACTCACGACGATAATCACACGCGTCTCGCTGCCGCTGGCAGACAGGCGAAGGATCGCCTCACGCAGACCGCTCTCAAGGGCTGTGCCCTGGGGCGACAAACGCTGTGAGGTGGCCGCCTGCAAAAAGATCTGCGCCGTATCCAGATCAAAGGTCAGTGGGAGATAGGGCCGAGGCTCACCTGCGAACAGGACAATGCCCACATCATTGCCCTGCATCTGGCTGATAAAATCGCGCAAATCCAGCTTGGCACGTTCCAAACGCGAGGGCGCAATATCCTGCGCATCCATGCTGCGACTCACATCCAGGACAATCATGATGGCCGCGCCCGTTTTATCGACGCGCTGCAATTCGCTGCCCCAGGTTGGGCGGGCCAGCGCGAGAATCAAACTGGTGAGGGCCAACAACCAGAGCAGCAGCCGCACACGCCGCCGAAACGGTGACAATCGCGCGAGAAGACGCTGCACGAGTTCCGCATCGCCCACACGCCGCAGAGCTGCCGCCCGCACCGAGGCGCGCCACACCATGATGATGAGCATGAGCGGGATGAGCACCAGCAAAAACAGAAAATAAGGCGAGAGAAAGGTCATAAGGTTGTTTTCAACGGGCTCTGTGAGTGTGTCGTTATGGAATTGTCTGAAAAATTGTGAGCCGCAAAAGGCGTTCGCTGATCAGCAGCACCAGGGCAAACAGCAGCCATCCCTCAGATTGATCCTGCCAGCGCACCCGTAAATTGCGCTCCGTCGGTGAGCGTTCCAATTGATCGATTTGATTGGTGATCGTTTCTAAGTCGCCCATCTGCGCTGCTGAGAAATAGCGACCATCTGCCAGGGTTGCCACCTGTCGCAGCGCAACCTCGTCCAGATCGCTGCCTGCCTGCCCCATGCCAATCGTATACACGCGAATCCCAAGAGCATAGGCTGCCTGTGCCGCCGTCTGCGGATCGAGCAGACCAGCATTGTTGGCCCCATCGGTAATCAGCACAATGACTTTGCTCGGTGCACGGCTGTCCTTAAGGAGCGACGCCGCTGCTGCCAATCCGATTCCCAATGCTGTGCGATTGCCACGCCCACTCACCGAGGCCAGACTGACCTGTGTGAGAATGCGCCGCACCAGATTGCCATCGAGTGTGGGTGGCGCTTCGTACACGGCATCCTCGGCAAAGGTCACCAGGCCAATGCGATCATTAGGCCGTTCAGCGATAAATTCATCCAGCACAATGCGGGCCGCTTCCAGACGGGAATAGGGCGCAAAATCACCTGTGCCCATGCTGTCCGAAACATCGAGGGCAATCACCAGATCGACGCCCTGTCCGCGAATCGTTGTGAGCGCAACCCCGGTTTGAGGACGCGCCACCACAATGAGTAGGACACCTGCTCCAGCCAATCGCAGCATATCTGGCAGACGACGCAAGCGCACCCGCCAGCTCACAGGCAACCCGCGCAGCAGGCGTGTATCGGAGTAACGCAGAACAGGCGGTGCCCGTCGTTCGCGGCGCATCCACACATACAGGCCGATGAGGGCCGGAATGATAACGACAAATATGAGTGGCGCTGCAAAACGAAAATCAATCATGCCGACCATCCTGTTTCAGCATCGCGCAGCCAGCGAATGGCGGCATTGATATAGCGTGTGCCCTGAGTGTCATCCGGCGCAAAGCGGGCAAATTTCACCAGATCGGCCTGTTCAAGAATCTGCTCCAGCAAGCGCCGCGACGCCTCTGGAAGTGATGATTGTGTTTTCAGCGCACTCATGATCTCCTGTGTCGTCAGATCCGTGATGGTGATGCCGCTGCGATTTTGCAGATAAGTCCGCAAATGATCGGCCACCAGCGGATACAGGATATCAGGGGACATCTTTTGAGCTTTCAAATCTTCCAATTGGGCGAGCGCGATCTGGGCGGGTGTGCCAATGCGTGGGGCTGCCACTCGTCGTGATTCCCGCCGTACAAAGCGGCTCACGAGCCAAAGAATAATCAGAACGGCAAAAACTGCCCCGACGATCCACACAGGCGAGACATACGGCACATCACGCGGGGGGCGAGAGGGACGCGGAGTCAGTTCATCCTGGGGATCAATGATCTCGGAGAGAACATCAATTGTCACCGAGCGCACCGGATTATTGACCTGAGCGCCCTGGTATAAAAGCGCCACAGGGACCTCAGGCGTGAGATAGTGCCCCGCTCCCCACATAACGGCTGTATAGGTTTGCGTATAGGTGCGCCCCTGTACAGTCATCTCATGGGGCACAAGGATTTTGAGGGGCAGCATATCGTCGGGCAGCGTGGGGAATGTGACGAGTTCGACCCCTTCAGGGACTTCAACGGTCAGTGTCAGTGTGAACGTCTCGCCAATACGCGGTGCAGCATTTGAAGTCGTGAAATAGGCGGTCACGAGATCCGAGCGTTCAGCATCAATCGCTGGTATTGGTGTTTGTGCATCCACAGATTGCAGCACAAATCCCAGGACTCCAATGACTATGAGATACGCAATGTATTTAAGAGAGGATTGGCGTAGGGGCACGATGCATCGTGCCCCTACAAAAACGCTTTGTTTTATCGCAGTTGTCTCATGCATTATGGGCCTGCCTTGCGGAACGCTCGCATGAGCACGCGCACAGGATCATCACCCGCCTGCATCTCAATCAGATTGACGCGGGCACGCTGAAACGCTGTTGTACGCTCGGCAAGAAACGCCGCCTGCTGCTGCTGAAATTGAGCCTGCCACTGGGGAGAGGCTGTATCAAGCCATTCGACAGCACCCGTTTCGGCATCTTGCAGCGTCATCAGCCCCAGATTGGGCATGTTTGATTCAAGGGGATCAGTCAGGCACAGCGCTGACACCTGATGTTTACGCGCTAGAATCGAAAGGGTGCGGCTGTATTCATCTGTGGGCATAAGAAAATCGGACAGCACAAAGACAATCGCGCCTGCTCGCATTGCCTGCTGTACACGGCGAAGCGCTAAGGTGAGATCGCTGCCTGTGCCAACCGGCTGAAACGTCATAATCGCTTGAATCAGGCGCAAAAGATGGGTGCGGCCTTTGCGCGGTGGAATATAGAGTTCAAGCTGTTCCGTGAAGACGACCAGCCCGACGCGATCCTGCTTGCGCATCGCGACAAGGGCGAGAAGCGCACAGACTTCTGCGGCGGCCTCGCGTTTCTGGCGGTCCACCGTGCCAAATACCAGTGACGCGCTGCCATCCAGTACCAACATCACTGTCAGTTCGCGCTCTTCCACCGATTGGCGGATATGCGGTGAGCCTGTGCGGGCCGTGATTTTCCAATCCATCGTGCGAATATCGTCACCCGGCTCATAGGGCCGCACGCCTGCAAACATGATACCGCGTCCTTTAAAGCGCGATTCATAGGCCCCCGAAAGCAAATCGCTCACGAGGCGGCGCGTCTTAAATTCAATGCGGTGAATGCGCTTGAGAGACTCAGCAGGTTGCATACATCATCACGGGACTTGAATGGTATTGAGAATTTTTTGAATAATCTGTGGCGCAGTCACCCCATCGGCCTGGGCTTCAAATGTCAATTGAATGCGATGGCGCAAAATATCAGGCGCGAGACGCTTGACATCGTCGGGTGTCACATAGCCACGCCCCGCGAGAAAGGCGTGTGCTTTGGCCGCCTTCACGAGCCATAGAGTCGCACGCGGCGATCCTCCCACTTCGATGAGAGTGGCAAGATTTTTCAGGCCATGCTCGGCAGGTTGGCGTGTCGCGCTGATAATATCAAGCACATACTCATGAATCTTGTCATCTACATACACCCCGCGCACCACTTTACGTGCCTGACGCAGACGATCTGCGTCCAGAATCGGGGACACAACAGGCACGTCTTCGCCCGTCATACGCTGCAAAACTTCGCGTTCCTGTGCCCGTGTGGGATAGGTGACGATCACCTTGAACATAAAGCGATCTAACTGCGCTTCGGGCAGCGGATACGTGCCCTCCTGCTCCAGAGGATTCTGTGTCGCCAGTACGAGAAACGGATCGGCCAGCTTAAATGTCTCATCGCCAAGCGTCACCTGGCGCTCTTCCATCGCTTCCAGCAGCGCCGATTGAACTTTAGCCGGAGCGCGGTTTATCTCGTCAGCCAGCACAATCTGGCTGAAAATCGGGCCCTTGCGTGCGCGAAATTCGCCCGTCGCAGGATGATAGACCTGTGTCCCAATCAAATCTGAGGGCAGCAGATCAGGCGTGAATTGAATACGCTGAAACTGCACCTGAATGGCCGCCGCCAGGGTACGCACGGCAAGTGTTTTCGCCAGCCCTGGCACACCTTCAATCAGGACATGCCCATCGCAAAGCAGTGCGATCAACAGGCGGTGCAGGAGCGCCTCCTGCCCAACGATGACACGGCGCGTTTCTGTCAGAAGGGGCTCGACAAAAGACGCCTCTTTTTTGACCTTATCATTGAGTTCACGCAGAGAAAGTGCCATGCGTCTTAATAGGCCGTGTTGTCATCCACGAAGCCGGGCTGCTCCGTAGGATAATCGGTGGGTGCTGGACGTGGTGTCCCGCGCTGGCGGGCCGTCGGAGCCAGCCATTTATCGGCAATGTCGGGCACCCCTCCAGGGACTTGCGGCGAGCGCGGCGGCTGCCGCTGCACATGGCGCGATGAATTGACAACCTCATCTTGCGGGGCATAGGCAGGCTGAGTGGCGGCACAGAAGGCACACACATCCCATGACAGTTCCAGCAAATTATGACAGGTACGGCATGGTTTTTTCAGGCGGGTATGGCATGCAGGGCACACCTGCCACTGCGTCTGAACACGCTGACCGCAGCCAGGGCACGCCGGTTTTTCTTCAATCTCCTGTAAGAGGGCTTCCTCTTCAAGGGATCGTTCATAGGCTTCAGAGAGTGTTTCGCGTGGGCGCAGCAAGATATAGATGAACACCCCCGGCACATTCAGCACAGCCACGAGAAGCGTGATCAGCAAACGGGCCAATCCATCGCGACTGCGGGATTTCATATCACGCCATGTCCACAGCACCAGCGCCAACCAGAAGACCGCCAGAATGACGCCGCCATACACAGCCGCGCCGAGCAGCACGCCATCACTAATCCCAATCCCCATGACCCTACATCCTCGCGTTGTGCATTTGTGGCTATGATAGCACGGCCTCAATGCCGCGCAATTGCGAAGGAATGGTACACTAGGCACAGTCTTACCTTGCGAAGGATATGCTGTGTCGTCTCAAGCACCCTCCGATGCTGATCTTTTGGCCGCGCTTCTCTTTGACTCCCCTCTTGATTCTGATGATAAGGCCGCACAGATTTTGACCCATATTGGGGGCATCGCAGGCTTGACTCAAATTCCCACAGACCGTTTTTGCACTATTCCTGATCTGAATGAAACCGAACATGCACGTCTTTCCGCCCTTGCCCAATGGACACAGAGAGCCCAACAGCCGCCTGCTTTTTCTCAGGCGGTGATCCAGAGTGCTGCCGATGCCGTGAAGCTGATTCAAGCAATGATTCATTTACGGCACGAGCATGTGTGTCTCATCCTGCTCGACAGTCAGCAGCAGGTTCTCGCCATTCCCACCCTTTACATTGGCACGGTGAATATGACGATTCTGCGCACGGGCGAAATTTTTCGTGAGGTATTGGCCCATAATGCCCCTGCGTTCATCCTGGCGCATAATCATCCGTCCGGTGATCCTCAGCCATCGCCGCAGGATGTGCAGTTCACGCGCACGCTGCTGGATGCGGGTCGCCTGCTGGATGTGCAGTTGGTCGATCATCTGATCATTGGGCGGCAGGGATGGCGTTCATTGAAAGAGATGGGATTAGGATTTTCGTAGAATTGTCGATTCATTGCTTTGTGGGTTGTAGGCCAACAGCATTTTTAGATTAAATTCGGGCGATCCAGCGGATCGCCCCTACGAACTTACTTTTGAATTGCGACTAGATTTGAAATGAGGGATTGTTCAGTCCTACGAATTCGGCCCAAGTGGCGCAGTCCCATCGGGCGGCCCCTGTTCCGCGATGCCCGCAAACAGCGCCACTTCGCCTACATAGACATCGTATTGGTGCCCCGACGCATAAAGCTCGATTTTGTTGATGATCGCGGGATGTTCAGCTTCAGGTAGTACCTTTAGCAGGTTGCCGCTCTCATAGGTATACCAGACCTTCTCATTAATCTGCTGATGATCCTGCGTGCAGCTGGCACAGCGCGGTTTATAGGAGTCATAGAGCGGGTCAAGTGAGGCATAAAAGCCCTGGTACCACTCACGCGAGACGCCATTCGTATCTGTATAGACAAGATGAATCATCAAGGGGCATTCGCTGCCCTCGACCCCGCATTCGCTGATCGATTGAGAGCTAATCAGGAAGGTGGTTTCAAGTTCGAGAAAATTATAGGCTGACACGTCCATATCCGGCAACGTATACGGCTGTTTGCAGCGGGTTTCGCCATTTGTGGTCGCATTGTTGCCGCGCATTAACTGTAATGCGGTGCGCCCCTGCAATTCTGCGACGGTATACAGGCCGCTCGGCTGCTGCTGCTGCTTATTGGAACATCCCCAATGTGTTGGCATACGAATTGACCCATCATCGGTGGCATTAAGGGCATCGAAGATAAAAAGACCGTGATCAATGAGATTAATGCGCGGGAGAGCCGTCACTGGGGGCCGTCCAACCAGGAGCAGTCCATCCTGACCCGCTTTAAGCAGGAGATTATATTTCTGGTCTGCTGACGCCAGAACCGCTTCACCGCGCCGATTGGATACCTGCACCCGTAAATCTGAGACGGAAATGGCATAACGTCCGGGTTTTCTCAGGGTGATTTTTTCGCCGCGCCAGGTGGTGATTTGAATCTCGATGGATCGTGACCCTATATCCCCGACCACCACATCAATGTCACCGCGTAACTCCGTGAGTTCAATGTCATAGCGGCCGCTGCTCCAATCGAAGCGGGGACGATTGGCACGACGCAGCACCACATCGCTGTTGTTCTTAAGCGTCACAGCGGCTACAAATTGCGTTTCATCAAAGTCATACGTGTTGAATATAAGAGTCGCCTGAGACAGCGTATCTGTGTTCAGGCGGGCCGGACGAACTGGCAAAAATTCACGCAGGCGTTCCCCACGTTCGCCAGCATCTGAGGATGTAATAACAACCGTGCCCTTCCCCACCTGCGCTTCGACATCTAAGGGAGCAACGGAATAAAATAAAAAGGCATACACCGCTATCGTCGTTCCGATGCATACCCCACAGAACATCGCAAAGGCCAACCAGACAATGGCCCAGGCCATACGTTCAATTTGTTTCGAGGGCGGACGCGAAGGAATCGTTTGAGCAGCATTTGACACAATGATTTCACCTGATGTGGATAAGCACGGGTGGATTATAGCCTATACCTCAGCCTCCCTCAGAGGTTCACTTTTCAGCTATAATGACCCCCGACTTATGGCAAAATTTATGGAGCACAGGACATGTCCGGGCATAGTAAATGGTCAACAATCAAACGCAAGAAGGGCGCTGAAGACGCCAAGCGTGGCAAAATCTTTACGCGCGTCGGGCGCGATGTCACCATCGCAGCGCGTGAAGGCGGCGGCGATGAAAACAGCAATGCCAAGTTGAAATTGGCGATTCTCAAAGCCAAATCCGTCAATATGCCGCGTGAGAACATTGAACGCGCGATTAAAAAAGGCACAGGCGAACTTGAAGGCGGCTCAGTCGATGAGTTTACCTGGGAGGGTTACGGCACGGGCGGCATTGCCTTCATTATCGAAGTGATGACCGACAATAAAAATCGCAGCCTGGCCGAAGTCAAAGCCGTTCTCAATCGCAACGGGGGCCGTATGGCGGAATCCGGTTCTGTCTCGTGGCAGTTTAAACAGCAGGCATACTTTGAAATCACAGGCGACAAATTGAATTTCGATGATGTCTTTATGGTTGCGGCTGAGGCGGGTGCGGATGACGTGGAAGAAATAGGCGACGAAGAAGGCACCATTGCAATCTATGGTCCTCGCGAAGCCTTTGCCGCCATCGAAACAGCCCTGACCGATGCCAAATATACCATTGAGACCGCCGAGCTGCGCTGGTTCGCAGATACAGAATCCGAGCAGAGCATCGATACGGCACTGTCTAATCTGCGCCTGATGCGCAAGCTGGAAGACCTCGATGATGTTCAGAGCGTCGCATCCAACCTCGCGATTAACGAAGAAATCATCGAAGCCTACGAGGAAGAAGCCTAGTGCTGGCGCTGGGAATCGATCCCGGCACCGCGACGGTTGGGTATGGTCTGGTGCGAGAGCTGCAAGATGGCTCTCTCCAGGCCGTGCATTACGGTGTGATTCGCACACCAGCCCACACGCCGATGCCAGAGCGTCTCGCCACCATTTATGACGAGATGACAGCTATCATTGCCACCTATAAACCCGATACTGCTGCCATCGAAGAATTATTCTTCGGCAAGAATGTCACCACCGGCATTACCGTTGCTCAAAGTCGGGGGGTTTTGCTGCTGGCACTGCAAAAATCCAAGCTGCCAATTGGTGAATACAAGCCGAATATGATTAAGCAGTCAATGACAGGCTATGGTGGCGCGGATAAGACCCAGATGCAGGAAATGGTTCGCGTTCTACTCGGCATGGAAAGTATCCCCAAGCCCGACGATGCCGCCGATGGCCTCGCCATTGCGATTACCCATATTCAGTTGGCCCCTTATCGGGGCGATTTATAGCCTCACAGCCTGTTGATCGCGTGCCGAGAATGAAAGAGACAAAAAATCTATGATTGCTACTGTGCAGGGGATTGTGGCTCACCGCGATCACGCCAGTATTGTTCTGGTCGTGGGCGGTGTGGGGCTGGATATTACGACAACTCACACAGCAACAGATATGTGTCAGGAGGGCGACAGCGTCCTCTTGTTTACGCGCTTGATCGTGCGTGAAGATATGCTGGCCCTGTTTGGCTTCAGCAGCGAAACCGAACGCGACATGTTTGATCTTCTGCTCAAGGTGAGCGGTGTGGGCCCCAAACTGGCGATTCACATTCTCAGCAGCCTCAGCCTGGACAATCTGCGGTCGGCCATTGCCAGCGATAAGCCGGACATGCTGACGCGCGTGCCGGGTGTGGGCAAAAAGACGGCTCAGAAAATCGTGCTGGAACTCAAAGACAAGATTCCGACGAGCATCGATGGGATGCCGATTGGCGAGTTTGACATGACAAACAATGATGTGATGGATGCGCTCACCAGTCTCGGCTTCAGCATTATCGAGGCGCAGTCAGCGGTTCAATCTCTGCCCGCCAGCGCCCCCAAAGACGTGCAGGAACGCATTCGCCTGTGTTTGCAATTTCTCAGCTCATAGATCTCATATTGAGATTTGTTGAGCCTTTTAGGGTATGGGAGGAGCATCGATAATTCTTCCTCTCATGCCCTCTTATGTTGTCTAGACATCATCTTATGAGGATTCATGTATGCCCTCTGACCTGATCGGCCAGCGCATTCCCATCCTGGATAAGGGTTTCCTGGAACTTATCGACTTTATGCCCCACCCTCTCACAGGTATCTCTGGCGATCTGGCGATTGTGAATGCCGCACGGGTGTCGTTCCTGGGTGAGAGCAAAGGTGAAGACCGTGACAAGAAGCTGTTGTTTTATTTATTGCAGCACAAACACACATCACCATTTGAGATGTGTGTTTTTAAGATGCGTGTACATGCACCACTAATCACATGGTGGCAATGGGCTCGTCATCGCGCGGCAAGCTATAATTCAGCCAGTGGTCGCTATGTGGAATTTAAAGAAGATCAATTTTATGTGCCAGATGTCTGGCGCAAGCAGTCCCCTGATAATAAACAAGCCTCACGCGGCGAGCTTGAGTTAGAAGCTGGCAGCATACTGACCGACAAGCTGATTCAGCATTACGAAGCAGGCTATCGTCTGTACGAGGAGGCGTTGCAGCAGGGGGTCGCTCGCGAACAGGCGCGTCTCTTTTTGCCTGGATTCAGCGTTTACTATACGTGGATTGTAAAGATGGACGCTCATAACCTGATGCATTTCCTCAAGCTGCGCATGGCTGAGGATGCTCAATATGAAATTCGTGTCTATGCACAGGCCATCTACGAACATTTCTTCAAGACACTCCTTCCCTGGACCGCCGAAGCGTTTGAGAAGTTTGTGCTGACGGAGAAGTCTTAAATCGAGTTTGGTGTTGAACTCTTACCATACAATATAAAGGGCGATCTGCATGATCGCCCTCTGGTTTTTATAGACTAAAGCCCCGCTCCCGGCGCTGTCAGTGATGGAGTCATCTCCCCACCCACTTCAAAACACATCTGGTCTCCTGCTTGATTAATCGGATAGACGCTCCAGCTATACAGTTGTGAATTGGCGCTGAACAAAGCTGGATCGAAGGTATAGGTGGTCTCCGCAACGAAAATATCATCCTTCACAATCCGTGCATTCATATCACCCAGTCTCAGGCGATAGCGCACAGCCCCACCAACGGGTTTCCAGCTGACTGTGGGCGAAGTTCCAAGCTGGAACGTTTGGGTTGACTCTGCAAAGATAATATCAAATCCACTGCATTCAGGGGGCAGTCCGGCATTTGGAACATTAAAAGGCGTTTGTGTTGGAATCACTTCGGTTGGGACTGGTGTCATCGAGGGCGGCGGAGTGGGCGTCCAGGTGGGGGGCAGCTCACGCGGGCCGCGCGTATTCGTCGCAGTAACAGCCTCTGTTGCAACGGTTGTCGCCGCAACCAGGGGTTGAGCAGTCGCTGCAATCGTCGGGGCAACGGTGGGAAGAGTCGGCGTATTATTGCAAGCAGCGAGAAGCGCCAGCGCGCAGACAGCAATCGCAAACGTATATCTCATAAGGATTTATCCTTTTACGTAGTTATCTCAAGAATCTAGCCTGCCACAACAGCGGTCAGCATGAGACCGTACAGCAGCAGCCCTGTGCATACCACAAGCGCTAATACACCCAGCCCAATATACCACAGCAGTGCAGGACTGCTTGAGACCTGCTCATGCGGTTTATAGGCTGTCGATCCGACGATGAGAAACCATCCGGCAACGTACATCATCAGGCCAATACCTGCCGACACATACGCAGGGATAATGACAGTGTCGTTATTGAAAAAGTAGTAGAGATAGATCGCATCGACCTGTGGGAAGATGACCAGCGTCACGGCCAGAGACATAACCGCAACAATCAAGATTCGCCCCCAGCGCGGAATAGCACTCAGGCTTTTCTGCCAGCGCTTTGCCATCTGGTGACCGGTGCGGATGCGTGGTGCGCCATTCTCAGGTTCAACAGTCTGTTCCATCGCAGGGCGCGGCGGAATACGGGAGGGATTCGCGCGGCGGCGTGTCATGCATCCACCTCTTCCGTATGGGAGTTCACCATAAAAGCAGCCGCCTTCTCAAAATACTCACGCATCTCGGCACGGGACGGGTCAACGATGCCCACCTCGTCAATCGCCTCCAACATACAGCGCAGCCAGGCTGCACTCGCCACTGCATCGATACGAAATGGCATATGACGCATGCGCAGACGGGGATGTCCGCGTTCCTGGGCATAACGAGTGGGGCCGCCCCAGAACTGCATCAGGAACAAAAACTGCCACTGTTTGCCCTCGTCCAGATTGGCCGGGAACAGCGGGCGCAGTGCAGGGTCCTGTGCCACTTTGTCATAAAATACGTCTACCAGTCGGCGAACGGTTTCTTCGCCACCAATAAGATCATAAACCGAACTCTCGGATGGCACGGCACACCCCCATTATATTTTGGCTTTACCAACCCTAGCCATGACAGTACAATCGACAGCTCTCACATTATACAACCTGCCGAGGAGTCTCATCGTGATGAAATCTTTACAGCGCGTCATTCGCGTCTGTGTTGGTCTGGCGTGTTTGTTGTGCATCCCTGTGCTGTTCGCTCAGGAGAGCACGACTCTTCCTGCTGCCGGATCGGGCGTTGTTCTGCCCCTCCTCAGCCAATTGGCGCAATCAAGCGACTCTGGCGTGACCTTTGAAGCAAGCGTCACCGGATCAAATGCCGGTTTGCAAGCCTTCTGTGCGGGTGACACCGCCGTTGTGGGCAGTACCCGTCTGATCACTGCTGAAGAAGACAGTGTATGCCAGCAAAACGGTGTGAAATATATGGAGCTGTTGGTCGGCCATAATGTTGCGACCTTCATCGCCAATCCTGCTGATACCTTTGCCACATGCCTCACACTCAGCGATATCAATACGATCTTCGCGCCCTCATCGACCAGTGTGACAAATTGGACACAGGTTAACCCTAGCTACACCGATCAGCCGCTGCAAATTTTTGTTCCGGCAGGCGATTCGGTGACAACAGCCCTGCTCGACAGCCTTGTACGCGGTGAAGGCCTGCGGACTGATGTGCAGGCTCTCAGCCAAGGCGAAATTGTAACAGCGGTTGCATCGACACCCGGCGCTCTTGGTGTGGTCGATTTGCAAACAGCGCAGTCCGCTGTGGGCAGTGTGACCATTCTCCAGGCCAACACCAATGCCGAAGACCTGACTGCGACCTGCATGTTCCCCGATGCTTTCAATGTTGAAAATCGCGCTTACGGGGCCGCACAATCGCTGTATCTCTATGTGAATCGCACCGAATCTGAGCGCCTCAAGACGTTCCTCGATTTTGTCGTGAGCGATCTGTCGATCACGGCGATTACGCAGGCCGGATTTACCCCGCCCTCTCCCGCGGGCTACAGCATCAATCAACAGATTGTGGCAGGCACCATGGAAGGCCGCGTGTTCAGCGCAGGCCGCGTGTCATTCAGCATCCCTGCCGAACTGGCGGGCGAAGTGAATATCAGTGGATCAGGCGCTCTCTTCAGCTTCTTGAAGGGTGCTTCGGATACACTGACTCAGACACACCCCAATTTCAAAGCCACATTCAATGTCGATGGTCAGGTGGCCGCACTGCGTCGTTTGTGCAGCGGCCAATCCGATGCAGCACTGATTACGGGCGCAATGACCGCCGAACAGGAACAGGCGTGTACTGCCAATAATGTCACGCTGGTCTCGATTCCTCTTGGCAAGCAGGCCGTTGTTCTCCTGGGGCATGAGGGCGATACCTTTAGCCAATGCTTGACCCGTGAGCAAATCCTCACGCTGTGGGGCGCAGCCTCAACAGACACTGTGGAAAACTGGAATCAGGTCAACGACACCTTCCCCGATCAGGCCCTGACTCTCTTTGGCATCACGGAAGGCAGCGCCAACAGCGAACTCATGCTGAATCAACCCGGCCAGCCTGCACAGGTCATTCGTATCGACACGGAAATTAGCGATGATCCCCTGTATCGTGCAGCGGCTGTCGCCAACGTCCCTGGTGCGCTCACTTACATGACATGGAGTGAGTATCAGGGCGTTGTCGCCAACAATCAGGCCCGCATTCAATTGGTGCAGGTTGATGGTGGTGCAGGTTGTGTAACACCCTCCCCTGAAACAATCGAAGATGGCTCATACCCACTGGCGACTGCCTATACGCTGCTCATAGCCCAGAATCGCCTGAACAAGCTGGAAGTCCAATCCTATCTGTGGACGCTGTTCACTGACGAG
>Ga0105046_10002613_pt1 | contig 28448 bp, 25 predicted proteins | sample MAT03_FD_78385 | JGI IMG/M metagenome (GOLD analysis project Ga0105046, IMG submission 78385) | Freshwater microbial communities from Lake Fryxell liftoff mats and glacier meltwater in Antarctica - MAT-03 (megahit assembly) | ecosystem: Environmental > Aquatic > Freshwater > Ice > Liftoff... | reverse complement strand
GCATTTACCCTCACTGTGAGCGATGTTGACCGCGCGGCGGGCCTTGCAGGCCTCGCCGCCCCGCGGTTGCCCGTCGGTCTCGGTGCGGAAATGATCGGCGCGGCGGGGCAGATCACGCTGACAGCGGACGGCTCGGCCTATTTGCGGAGTGCAACGATCCGGCTGGATGGCAATACGCTCGCGGGCGATTTTGACATGACTCAGGGCGGACCCCGCCCAAAGGTCACGGCCCAGATCAGCGCAGGCACGCTGAACCTTGCAAGCCTAGCGGCGGGATCGGCAGGCAACGGGGGCGGAGCCTCTCCCTCTGCCGCGCCCTCGGGCTGGTCCACAGACCAGATCGACGCCTCTGCCCTCGGCGCGTTCGACGCTTCCGTGGCGCTGGCGGCCGATACGATCGACCTGGGCGCCTTGACCCTTGGCACCACGCGGGTTCTGATGACGCTTGACCGCGCCCGCGCCGTCTTCGACATCAGCGAGTTGCAAGCTTATGGCGGCAATGTGACAGGACAATTCGTGGCCAATGGCCGGGGCGGGTTGTCGGTGGGGGGCAATTTGACCTTTGCGCGCATCGCTATGGAGCGGTTGCTCGCGGACTTGGCCGGGTATGACCGGCTGATAGGACAGGGTGACCTGCGGCTGAAGTTCCTCGGTGTCGGCAATTCCATGGCAGCACTCATGCAGGGGTTGAAAGGCGATGGATCCTTGTCGTTGGGGAAAGGAGAATTGCGGGGGCTCGACATAGCAGGAATGCTGCGCTCTCTTGACCCGAATTTCGTGGGTGAGGGGCAAAAGACTATCTTCGACGGCGTGACGGCCAGCTTTTCAATTTCAACCGGCGTCCTCAGCAACGCTGACCTGAAGCTCGCGGCCCCCTTGCTGACCGCTACCGGCGCGGGCACGATCGGCATCGGAAATCGCACGCTGAACTACGGCCTGCGCCCCACGGCTTTGGCCGAGGCCGACGGCACCGGCGGGATCATGGTGCCCCTTCTCATCACCGGAACCTGGGCCAAGCCTAAGTTCAGCCTCGACCTGGAAAGCCTCGCGCGCCAGCGGATGGAAGAAGAAGTAAAGGCACTGGAAGAAAAGGCCCGCGCCCGCGCCAAGGAACTCGAGGCAGAGGCGAAGACGAGGCTCGAAGCCAAAGCGCGCGAGGAACTCGGGTTGGAACTGCAACCAGGCGAAGACCTCGAAGCCGCTGCTCGCCGCAGGGCACAAGAGTTTCTGGACGCAGAAGCGCAGAAGTTGCTCGAAGGACTTCTGCCTTAGATGCCTGTTCGACTTACGCGACAAACCGTTTCATCTATTCAGAAATATTCCGGGGGAGGCCCGGCCGGGCCGGGGGCAGCGCCCCCTCCTTCGGCCTCAGTACCCGGGCCTAGCCTGCGGCAGTCACCTCGACCTCGACCAGAAACTCCTGCCGGGTAAATCCCGACACGATCACCAGTGTGGAGGCAGGCAGGCGCACCAATCCGGCCAGCCAGGCGTCGCGGGCGCGGATGTAGCCTGCCATATGATCACGCCCGGTGACGAAAGTGCTGATGCGGATCACGTCCTGAGGCCCCATCCCCGCCTCGGCCAGAATTGCCGCACAATTGGCAAGGCACAGGCGCGCCTGCGCCTCGGCACCCTCGGGCACCGTGCCGTCAGCGGCAAGGGCCAGCTGACCCGAGGTGACGACGAGCCGCTTTCCGGCAGGAACCTCCACCCCATGGGCGTAGGCTGCGAAGGGGGGGGCGATGGCGGGGGGGGACAGCATCTTCATACAAGTATCCTCATGGCTGGGCGGAAAGCATTGGCGCGCTGCCCCCAGCCTCTTGCGGGCGTCCCCCGGGGATATTCGAACCAGAATGAAAGGGAAAGAGAAGGTCTTGGCGCGGTGCGAAGGCGGGTTTTCGGTGGAGGAGCGCAGCGAAATGCCTATAATCTGTGCAGAAACGACCCAACTTTGCGACAAATTTCCCCAATGTTGCGCGAAGGGGGCGGAAAGTCTGCGGCGGCGCTCGCGGTGAGGGCGCACTGGCCTAGGCTAGGATCACAAGAATCATGTCTGCAGGAGGTCTTCGATGTCACGTCACGCCCGCGCTCTTGGCGCAACCGTTCTCGCCGCGACTGCGGCCTTTTCCGCGCCTGTGCTGGCGCAGAACGTCGCGGTTACCTTTGGGACCAACTGGGTCGCCCAGGCTGAACATGGCGGCTTTTATCAGTCCGTTGCGGATGGCACCTATGCCGCCTGCGGTCTTGATGTGACAATCCTTCCGGGCGGGCCGCAGGTGAACAACCGGGCGCTGATGCTGGCGGGGCAGGTGGATTTCATCATGGGCGGCTCTACGCTCGACGGGCTAGCTGCGGTGCAGGAAGGCGTACCGATCGTGACGGTCGCGGCCGCGTTCCAGAAGGACCCGCAGGTCATTTTGACCCATCCCGGGGCCGCAGCATCTTTTGCCGACCTCACCAAGCTTGACAAGTTCCTGATCTCGGACGGCGGTGTGCTGAACTTCTGGGCCTGGATGATCTCGGCCTACGGCTTCAAGCCGGACCAGCGCGAAGTCTATACCTTCAACGCGGCCCCGCTGATCGCAAACTCCACCTGGGGCATGCAGGGGTACCTGTCATCGGAACCCTATTTCGTCGAGAAGGAAGCGGGCTGGAAGCCCGATGTCTGGCTGATTGCAGATGCGGGCTACAGCGCCTATTCGACCACCATCGACACGATGGCTGACACGATCGCAACGAACCCCGACGTGGTGCAGTGCTTTGTCGATGGCTCGATCAAGGGCTGGTACAACTACATCTACAACGACAACACCGCTGCGAACGCGCTGATCAAGAAAGACAATCCCGAGATGACGGACGACGCCATCGCCTATGCTCTGGAGGCGATGAAGGCAAACGGGATTGTGGATTCAGGCGATACGCTGACCCTAGGGGTGGGCGCAATGACGGACGCGCACATGGAGGACTTCTACAACAAAATGGTCACGGCGGGCGCGATGCCTGCGGGGCTGGACTGGAAGGCAGCCTACACGCTGCAGTTTGTGAACAAGGGCACAGGGCTTGACCTGAAGCCTGCCAAGTAAAGGCATTCAGGGCGGCCCTTTTTGGAGGGGCCGCCCTTTCCCTGCCATGTCAGATTTGCTCAACCGCCCGACCCTGCCTCTTGGCCAGCGCAAGAAAGTGCTGGAGATGAAGGATATTCTCAAGGTCTTCAGTGGCACTGTCTCTGCCCTGAAAGGCATGTCATTGACGGTGAACGAGGGGGATTTCATCTCGCTGCTGGGGCCCTCGGGCTGCGGGAAATCCACGGCGCTGCGACTGATCGCGGGGCTGATGCAGCCAACACAGGGCCGCATCCTGTGGGAGGGCGGACAGGGGCGTGGCGACATCGGCGTGGTCTTCCAGGAACCCACGCTGATGCCCTGGGCCACGGTGGCGCGAAATGTTTATCTGCCATTCCGGCTGCGCAAGCGCAGCTTTGCCTCCGCCCGGGGAGAGATCCGCGAGGCGCTGGCGCTGGTCGGGCTGGAAACATTCGCCGATGCCTATCCACGTGAGCTGTCGGGGGGCATGAAGATGCGCGTCTCCATCGCCCGCGCGCTGGTGACCAACCCGCGGTTGATCCTGATGGATGAACCCTTTGCGGCCCTGGACGAGATCACCCGGCAGAAGCTGAACAACGACCTCCTGGCGCTAAAGGCCAAGATCGGCTGCACGGTGATCTTTGTCACCCACTCGGTCTTTGAAAGCGTGTTCCTGTCGGACCGTATCATCGTGATGGCCGCGCGCCCCGGCCGCGTGGTGGAGGAGTTGCAGGTAGGCGCGCACTATCCGCGCGACATGGCCTTCCGCACTTCGATCGAATATGCCGCGCATACCAGTGTGGTTTCCAAGGCCTTGCTGACCGCCATGGGAGAGGGTGCATGAGCGTGACCGACACCCGTGCGGACGATGTCTACGACGCCGAAGAGGCGCGCCGCGCGAGGGCCCGGAAGGTTGAGTCCGTTGCGCGATGGCTCTTACCGATGCTGGTGATGGTGGGCACGGTGCTGATCTGGCAATGGCTGGTCACGGCGTATCAGATTCCACATTACCTCTTGCCCGGGCCGTTTCGCGTCTGGCAACAGCTGATGACGGACTGGGACATGCTGAGTGATGCTTTGTTGGTGACGTTGCGCATCACTGTCATGGCTTTGTCAGTGGCCGTCGCAGGCGGTGTGCTGCTGGCGATCCTGTTCGACCAGAGCCGCTTTGCCGAGCTGATCTTCTATCCTTATGCAGTGATCCTGCAGGTGACGCCGATCGTATCGATCGCGCCGTTGATCTTTATCTATGTCAAGGACCCGACGGCGCGGGTGTTGATCTGCGCCTGGATCGTTGCATTCTTTCCCTTGCTGTCAAATACCTCGCTGGGGCTGAAGAGCACGGACCACAACCTGCGCGATCTGTTCTCGATCTACGGCGCAAGCCGGTGGCAGAGGCTGACCTTTCTGCAACTGCCTTCGGCCTTGCCGTACTTCCTGGGCGGGTTGCGCATCGCGGGGGGGCTGGCGTTGATTGGTGCCATCGTGGCGGAATATGTGGTGGGGACCGGGGGGGCCGGGTCGGGGCTTGCGTTTCGCATTCTTGAGGCGAGCTATCGGTTGAACATCCCGCGAATGTTTGCCGCGCTGTTGCTGATCGGGGTGGTGGGGGTGGCGATATTCGCGCTGACGGCACTGGTGTCGCACCTGATGTTGCGCAAGTGGCACGAGAGCGCCATCCGGAGAGAGTCGTGAGCGATTTTCGTATCCTGCCTACGGGGCCGGTGACGCTGGCCAATGTGTCGGTTCCGGCCTGCCTCATGGGGCAGGAGGGCGATCTGGTGCGCAGCACGCTTGCGGTGGCTGGGGGCGGGCCGGTGGTCGATATGGGCGGGGCGATGGTGCTGCCGACCTTCACCGACATGCACACGCATCTGGACAAAGGTCACATCTGGCCGCGCAGCCCCAATCCGGACGGCACCTTCATGGGCGCGCTGACCACGGTGGGGACGGACCGGTCGGCGCGCTGGTCGGCGCGGGACGTGGCCACGCGGATGGAGTTTTCGCTGCGTTGCGCCTTTGCGCATGGCACGGCGGCGATCCGCACGCATCTGGACGCGATCCCGCCGCAGGATGCGATCAGCTTTGCAGTGTTTCGCGACAAACGTGCGGAATGGGCGCAGCGGGTGGATCTGCAAGCGGCCTGCCTGATCGGGGCCGAGGGGTGTGACGCTGACGGCCCCTTTGGCCGCACCGCCGATATCGTGGCAGAAAGCGGCGGCGTGCTGGGAATGGTGACCTATCCCTTGCCCGACATCGCCGCGCGGATTCGGTTGTTCTTTGCCGTGGCCGAAGCGCGCGGGCTGCAGGCCGATTTTCATGTGGACGAAACGCTGGACCCCGCGAACAACACCCTGCGCCAGATCGCCGAAACGGTGATCGAGACGGGCTTTGCCGCGCCGGTGGTCGTTGGTCATTGCTGTTCGCTGTCGGCGATGCCCGAGGCAGAGGCGCTCGCAACGCTGGACCTTGTGGCGCGGGCGGGAATTCATGTGGTCAGTCTGCCGATGTGCAACCTTTACCTGCAAGACCGCCACGTCCACCGAACGCCGCGACTGCGCGGGATCACGCTGGTGCATGAGATGAAGGCGCGGGGGATCAACCTCAGCTTTGCATCTGACAACACGCGCGATCCGTTCTACGCCTATGGCGACTTGGACATGGTCGAAGTGATGCGCGAAGCGACACGGATCGGGCATCTGGACCACACAGGGACAGATTGGGTGACGGCCTTCACCACCAATCCGGCACGGGCGATGGGGCTGAGTACAAAGCTTGACCCGGATAACATCGTCCTTTTCCGTGCGCGCAGCTGGAACGAGTTCTTCGCCCGCCCGCAATCCGATCGGATCGTGATCCGCGGGGGGCGGCAGATCAACCGGACCCTGCCCGACCATGCCGAGCTTGACACTCTGATGGAGCCGCAATGACCCTCGCCGCCGCAAAAGCCGCCCTGTCGCATCTGGAGATGGACGAGAATCCGGTATCGGTGCGGGCAAAGAGCCGGGATTTCTTTTGGTATTCGCCGGTGCTGAAGGCCCGGATGGATCATCTGACCGCTGATTTCGTCGTCTCGCCAACGTCAGAGGCCGAGGTGATCGAGGTTCTGCGCGTGGCGCACCGCGAGGGCGTGCCGGTGACGGTGCGCGGCGCAGGGACAGGCAACTACGGGCAGGCGATGCCGCTGGCCGGCGGGATTGTGCTGCACATGAAAAACATGGTTGCGGTCAAGGCGATCCATCCCGGACGGGTGATCGTGGAGCCGGGTTGTCTGATCAAGGATCTGGACGCGGCCACCCGTGCCCATTCGGGGCAGGAGCAGCGGATGCATCCCTCGACCTACGCCACTGCCACCATAGGCGGGTTCATCGGTGGTGGGTCGGGCGGGGTCGGGTCCTGCACCTGGGGGGTGCTGCGCGATCTGGGCAATATCCTGCGGTTGCGGGTGGTGACGGCCGAGGCAGAGCCGCGGGTGCTGGAGTTCACGGGCGAGGAGTTGCACCGCGTGAGCCATGCCTATGGCACGAACGGGATCATCACCGAGCTGGAAATGCCCTTGGCGCCCACCTATGACTGGGTAGAAATCTTTGTTACCCACCCCGAATTTGCTACGGCCGTGGCCTTCTCGGGCGCCTTGGGGCACGAAGACGGTATCCTGAAAAAGCTGATCTCGGTTTATGAGGCACCCACAGCGCAGGCCTATTTCCAGCGCTTGGCGCCGCATGTGGTCGCAGGTGATCATCTGATCGGCCTTATGATCGCACCGCAGTCCATGGACGGGTTTCTGACGTTTCTTGCGCGCTATCCCGGGGCGAAGGTCGTCTACCGCTCGGACATGACCGAATGGCCGCGCGCGCCGGGGCCGGTTTATGAATATGGGTGGAACCATACCACCCTGCGCGCGCTGAAGGTGGATGCGTCCATCACTTATCTGCAGGTGCTGTATGACGCCGACCATTATGCCGCCAAGATCGAGGCCGTTCGGGCGGCCTTTCCCGGCGAACTGATCCAGCATCTGGAGGGGATGCGTGTGGGTGGGCGGATGGCATTCGCAGGCCTCACGTTGGTGAATTTCACCACCGAAGCGCGGCTGGACGAAATCGTGCGCCAGCACGAGGCCATGGGATGCTTTGTGTTCAACCCGCACCGCTATACGCTGGAGGAGGGCGGGCGGCAGTCCGCGGATGCAACGCAGCTGGCCTTCAAGCGCGAGGCGGACCCGAAGGGGCTATTGAACCCGGGCAAGATGATCGCCTGGGACGAGCCGGGATTCCGTTATGAAAGCATTTACGAATACAAGGGGATGAGGGCAGCCGAATGACACGCGCTCATGGCTCGCCCTCGGCGGGGAAGCGGCGCGGGCAGAGTGGATATCTGTGCCAGATTGAAATGCAGACGGGGGGATTGGCGTGAGCCGGGTTCTGGTGATCTTTGCCCATCCTTGCGAGGAAAGCTTCTCAGCCGCGCTGCATGGGCGGGTAGTGGCGGCCCTTGTGGCAACGGGTTGGCAGGTAGATGATTGCGACCTGAACGCCGAGGGGTTCAACCCGGTGCTGACGGCGGCCGAGCGGCGGGGCTATCACGCCGTGGCCACCAATCGCGCGCCGGTGCAGGGCTATGTCGACCGGCTGATGGCGGCGGAGGCGCTGGTCTTCGTCTACCCGGTGTGGAATTTCGGAATGCCCGCGATCCTGAAGGGGTTCTTTGACCGGGTATTCCTGCCGGGAGTGAGCTTTCGACTGGAGAATGGGCTGGTGGCGCCGAACCTGGGGCATATCCGCAAGATCGCCGTGGTCACCACCTATGGCGCTACCCTCTGGCGCGCCTTTCTGGCCGGGGATCCGCCGCGCCGGTTCATGGCGCGCACGATGCGCTACCTCGCGCGTCCGGAACGCTTTCGCTATCTGGCGCTAAACGACATGAACCGCGCCACCCAGGCGCAGCGAGACGGGTTTATGGCACGGGTTACGCGGGAAATGGAGCAGTTCTGATGCGCGCGCTCGTCGTCTATTGCCATCCGAAGGAAGGCAGCTTCAATGCGGCAATCCGGGATCTGGTCTTGGGCAAACTGCGGGAGGCGGGGGCCGAAGTGAGAGTGATCGACCTTTATGCGCGGGGCTTTCAGCCGACGCTGACAACAGCGGAGTGGGAGCGGTATCTTGAGTGTCCCGCAAATCAGCTGCCAGTTGCTGAAGATGTGGCAGCACTGACCTGGTGCAACACACTGATCTTTGTATATCCTACGTGGTGGTATGGGTTGCCTGCGGTGTTGAAAGGCTGGCTGGATCGGGTTCTGCTGCCCGATGTGGCGTTCCTCATGCCCGATGCCGCAAACCGCAACATCCGTCCCGGCCTTGGCCATATCACCCGGCTGGGGGTATTCACCACCTGCGGGGCGAGCTGGTGGCTGACCGCCTTCATCGGGGCGCCGGGGCGGCGGACGCTGATGACGGGGGTCGGGCTGTTGTGTGCGCCGCGCCACCGGCGGGTCTTTGCGGCGCAGTATCTCATGGACAGCTCCACCCCCGTCAGCCGTGCCCGGCATCTGGCCCTTGTGGCCCGCAAGCTCGACCGGCTGATCGGTGGCCGCGCCCCCGCGCCGCGCGGGGTGCCCGCATGAGCGCGCGGTTCTGGGCCGATTGCCGTGCCCCTGAATTTCAGGGATTGGACCCCGAGCGGGTGATCGCCATCCTGCCCACGGCGGCGATCGAGCAGCATGGGCCGCATCTGCCGGTGGGGACCGATACGCTGATCGCCGACGGGATGATCGCGCGGCTTATGGCCGACTGCCCGAGTGACCTTGACCTGCGCATCCTGCCTGTTCAGGCCGTAGGCAAGTCAAACGAGCATCTGTGGGCACGCGGCACGCTGACCCTGACTGCCGAGACCGCACTGCGGGCATGGGTCGAGATAGGGCTGTCCATTGCCCGTGCCGGCATCCGCAAGATCGTGATCGTGAACAGCCACGGCGGCAACCTTGACCTCGTCTCGATCCTGTCGCGCGAACTGCGGGTTCAGGCGCAGGTGTTGGCGGTGAAATGCCAGTGGACCAGCTTTGGCGTGCCGGGCGGCATGTATCCGACTGAAGAGCTGACCTATGGCATCCACGGCGGGGATATGGAAACTTCGCTGATGCTGGCCTTCCGGCCTGCGACAGTCGATCTTGCTGCAGCGCGGCTCTTCCGGTCTACCGCCGAGGCTGGTGGGCTGCCGCCGGTCGGCTCGGTCAGTTATGGCTGGATCTCCAGCGACTTGAACCCTGCGGGCGCGGTGGGAAATGCCGCTATCGCGACTGCCGCCAAGGGGGTAGCGACCGCTGAATATCAGGTGGCAGGACTGATCAAGCTGTTGCGCGATGTGCGGGCGACCCCGCTTGCGGCGCTGTCGGTGCCAAAAGAGTTGTGATCCGCCAGATCGAAACGGGCCTCGCTGGGGGCCGCCGCTGAAAGCGGTGTCCCCGGCAGCCGGTTCTGGCCGCCGTTTTGCACGCTTGGCTCGGCAGAGGAAGGGACCCGCAGGACGAGGCGTGCTGACCTTGTGCGGCAAGTTGGTCGCGGGCCCATGCCTGGTCGACCTATCTGCTGAACCGCTTGTACTTCACCCGCTTCGGCTCGATTGACTCCGGCCCGAGGCGCCGGACCTTGTCCTGTTCATAGGCTTCGAAGTTGCCCTCGAACCATTCCACATGCGCGTCGCCCTCGAACGCGAGGATATGGGTGCAAAGCCGGTCGAGGAAGAACCGGTCGTGGCTGATGATGATGGCGCAGCCGGCGAAATCCTCGATGGCCGCTTCCAGCGCCTGCAGGGTTTCCACGTCGAGATCGTTGGTCGGCTCGTCGAGCAAAAGCACGTTGCCACCCGCGCGCAAGAGTTTCGCCATGTGCACGCGGTTGCGCTCGCCCCCCGACAGAAGCCCAACCTTCTTTTGCTGATCCGTGCCCTTGAAGTTGAAGGCCCCGGCATAGACGCGGCTGTTCATTTCCAGATCGCCGAGGTGGATGACCTCGGATCCGCCCGAGATCTCCTCCCAGGCGGTCTTGCCGGGGTCCAGCGCATCGCGGGACTGGTCGACGTAAGCCAGTTGCACGGTGTCGCCCAGGGTAATCGTGCCCTCGTCGGGCATCTCGGAGCCGATGATCATGCGAAACAGGGTGGATTTGCCGGCACCGTTCGGCCCGATCACGCCCACGATGGCGCCCGGAGGGACGGTAAAGGTCAGATCCTCGATCAGAAGTTTGTCGCCCAAGTGTTTCTTGAGGCCGATGACCTCTATCACCTTGTTGCCCAGACGCTCGCCATTGGGGATGATGATCTGGCTGACGCTCGCCCGCTCGCGGACGGTCTGGCCAGCCATCTCGTTGTATTTGGAAATCCGGGCCTTTGACTTGGCCTGCCGCGCCTTGGCGCCTGCGCGGATCCACTCCAGTTCCTTCTCCAGCACCTTCTGCTTGGACTTGTCCTCGCGGGCTTCCTGCTGCATCCGCTTGGCCTTCTGTTCCAGCCAGTCGGAATAGTTGCCCTCGTAAGGGATGCCCCGACCGCGGTCGAGTTCGAGGATCCAGCCGGTGATGTCGTCGAGGAAGTAACGGTCGTGGGTGACGACGAGGATGGTGCCCTTGTAGTTGATCAGGTGCTTTTGCAGCCAGGCGATGCTCTCGGCATCGAGGTGGTTGGTCGGTTCATCGAGCAGCAGCATGTCGGGTTTTTCCAGTAGCAGCCTGCACAGCGCCACACGCCGCCGTTCGCCGCCCGAAAGCGTCTCTACATCGGCGTCGTCGGCCGGGCAGCGCAGCGCGTCCATCGCGACGCCCACGGTCGCCTCCAGTTCCCACAGGTTTTCCGCGTCGATCCGGTCTTGCAGCTGCGCCATCTCATCTGCGGTTTCGTCGGAATAGTTCATCGCAAGCTCATTGTAACGGTCAAGGACCGCCTGTTCCTTGGCCACGCCCAGCATCACGTTGCCCTTCACGTCGAGCGTGGCGTCCAGTTGGGGCTCTTGTGCAAGATAGCCGACCTTTGCCCCTTTTGCTGCCCATGCCTCGCCCTTGAAATCGGTGTCCTGGCCTGCGATGATCCGCAGCAACGTGGACTTGCCTGAGCCGTTTACGCCGACGACCCCGATCTTCACCCCGGGCAGAAAATTCAGGTGAATGTTTTCAAAGCATTTCTTGCCACCGGGGTAGGTCTTAGAGACGCCTTCCATGTGGTAGACATATTGATAGCTGGCCATGGTCGGTCCTCCGGGGCTGGTGTCCGGGCTTTCTTAGTCGCGTGGAGGCAAAAGGGCAATCGGTCTGGGTCACGGGGTCGACAGATGTCGTTGTCAGCGGCGTTATCGGTTTTGTGAAGCGGGAAAACTGCGCTATTGCCTGCGACGGAACCGGTGTTCATGAGGCGGCAGCGGAACGCGGGTGGATGTGGCGGCAACTGATGGCGGGATTGGCATTGCTGTTGCTGAATTCGGCCTGCAAGCAGGCGATCAAGCTGGCCCCCGCGCCGACACTGTACCGGGTTGGAAGTACCTTTCCCGTTGAAGGTGTGCCGACAACCTTGCGGTCGGTCGATCCGTCGATCCTTTATGTGACTGACCGGAAGCCGGAATATGCGGGCGATCAGCTCGTCGACTATGGGCACGAAAGATCCTAGTCGATGGCGTTCGGGCGGGCGCGGGTGCGGTTTGGCGATTTTGACAGCTGACGCGGGTTGGTGGCACGAAGCGAGATGTTGGAGAGGCGCAGCGAGCGCCTCGTGACCGAAGAGTACCAGGAACTGGTGAGGTTCCCGGCAACGCCGCTGAAAACGATCATGCAGGGGACCATAAGCGCCCCGGACGCCGCAACTGACGCCCGCTATAGTGCCGACCTTGCACGCATGCAAAACGAAATCGTGGCTGCGCTGCGCGTCGCCTCGCGGCCTGAGGTCATCATTTTCGTCCATGGCTTCAACAGCGAGTTGCGCGACGGAACCACCACGACCGCAAGCCTGTGGCACTATTCCGGGCGTATCGGAATGCCGATCAGTTATTCCTGGCCTGCGGGAAATCCGGGGCTGACTGCCTATTTCAAGGATCGGGAGTCGGGGGAGTTTTCAACTTTTCATTTCAGGGAGTTCCTCGGCTCCCTCGCCGCAATTCCGGAGCTGAAGAAGATCCATGTCGTGGCACATTCGCGGGGGGCGGATCTTGTCACGACTGGCCTGCGGGAACTGGCGATCTTCGAGCGTGGCGGGGGGCGAGATGCCCGCAAGACGCTGAAGATCCACAACCTGATCCTGGCGGCACCGGACCTTGATTTCGGGGTGGTCCGTCAGAGGCTGGTGGCGGAAGGGACCGCGGCGGCGGTAGGGGCGGTCACTGTCTACGTGAATCCGCTCGACAGGGCTTTGAGGTTTGCGCAGGCTCTGGCTACGGGCACCCGGATCGGACGCCTTTCACCCGAGGTGTTCAGCGAGGATGATTGGCAAAAGCTCACGCGGACGCAGAATGTGACCTTCATTGATGTCGAAGCTGCAGGAGGCTCTTTGGGTCATTCCTATTTCCGCGACAATCCTGCGGTGTTGTCGGATATCATCCTGACCCTGCGCTCGGATGCTGCGGCGGCAGTCCGGAGCGACCCTTGGACCTGATCCGGGGGAACTTCTGGAGCTTGCATGCCAACTATCCGGGCCCGCGGATCATCGTCGAGGTCAGGCGTGGCGAAGACAGGTAAGCAGAAGGCGCGCGGCGGTCACAGCGGCTTGGTCAGCCAGGTATCGGCGGGCAGGCCGGTGTAGGGCGCGGTTTCGGCCCATCCCATGGCGCGGTAAAGGGCAATGGCGTTTGTTCGCCCGCTGTCGATTGCCAGTTTCACGCGGACAATGCCCGTGTCGCGGGCGCGTGCTTCGATTGCCAGGATCAGCCTGCGAGCGAGGCCCTGACCTCGGGCCATGGGGTCGACCCAAAGACGCTTCACCTCGGCGATACCGTGTTCCAGCGGGCAAAAGGCAATGCACCCGATGGGCATGTCATCGGACCAGGCAATCAGGAAAGCGCCATCCGGGGGGCGAAGCGTCGGCGCATCCGGGTCCGGAAGGCTGCACAGATCGGCCGTGATGACCGGGACAGTGTCTGCAAGGCTGCGGAAGTAGGCGCCGAAAAGGAAGTGTGCGGCAGGATCATCCGGGTCAGCATCCCGGATCGAAATCTGATCCTGCAGCATGACACTGGCGATGAGGTCTGTCGCGGCCACGAGTTCGGACACGCGGTTTCCGGCGCGCTGCAGGACCTGCGCGGCGCGGGCGTGAGCGAGAGCTTCGTAGGCCCGCATCTCGATCAGGCCTTTCGGGGTAAGGTTGGCGACGCGCCGGCGGCGGTCTTCGGGATGGGGGGTGACAGTAACGAGTCCCTCGTCTTCGAGCCCGCGCAAGAGGCGGCTGAGGAGCCCGGTATCAAGGGCAAGCGCCGTGCGGATATCGGCAAGGTCGGACCCGGAAGGACTGACCAGTTGCAGAACGCGCGCGGCGCCCAACGGGCGGCCCCGACCGAGGAAAGACGTGTCGAGTAGGCCGATTTCGCGTGTGACGATGCGATTGAATCGGCGCAGGCGTGCGATGGCATCCAGCATGGCTGACTCATTTCTGGAAAATTACCTGACTTTAGTCAACTACTTTTCGGCGGTCAAGGCATTCACACTTTACAGTTGCCCGGCCGGTGGTCAAAACTGCCGCTCTGGACGCAGCGAAGGGCCCAGAATGCGGGCGGGTTTTCCCATTGCGACAAAGGGCATGGTCATCGGCCTGCTTGGCGGATCGTTTGATCCGGCCCATGGCGGCCATGTGCATCTGACCGAACAGGCCATCAGCCGGATGGGCCTGGACCGGATCTGGTGGCTCGTCAGTACCGGAAACCCGTTGAAGCCGAACCCGCCCGCGCCCCTGGCCGAGCGCATGGCCCGCGCACGCGCCCTCATGCGCCACCCCAGGGTGGTGATCTCGGATCTGGAATCGCGGCTCGGCACGCGAGCAACTGCGGACACGGTGAAGGCGCTGCAGGCGATCTACCCCGGGGTGCGGTTCGTTTGGCTGATGGGGGCCGACAACCTGGTGCAGTTCCACCGGTGGGACCGCTGGCGCGACATTCTGCGCCGTGTCCCCGTGGGGGTGCTTGCCCGCCCCGGATGGGGTGTAGCCGGGCGCCTCTCGGTCGCTGCGCGCGCCTTTCGGGTGGACCGGATCACCCGTGGCGAGTGGTTGGGCAACCGAAAGCCGCCGGCATGGTGTTTTGTCAACATGCCGATGAACCGCGCCTCCTCCAGCGACATTCGGGCGCGGGGCGAGTGGACGCCATGAACTGCCGGTACGGATGGACTTGCGCTAAGATGGCACTTTGTTTCGGGCGAAGGGGGAGGCCTGAATGATCTCGCGGCGCAGTCTTCTTGCGGGGTTTGCAAGTTCGGCGGCCTTTCCGGCTCTGGCCGAGCAGATCGACCGCTCTCCCTTCCCTCCATCGCGGCCCGAGCAGAGCGTCAGCAACAAGCGCACCGCAGGAGGCGTCTCCGAGGGCCCCCGGCTGATCGAGGCGGCAAAACTTGGCGGCGCGGTGGGCTACGTTGTGGCCGATGCCGCTACGGGAAACATCCTGGAGGCGCAATCGCCTGACACCCGCCTTCCTCCGGCGAGTGTGCTCAAGACGATGACGACGCTGTTTGCACTGGAACGTTTGGGTGGCGCGCACCGCTTTTCAACTCGGGTGGTGGCCACCGGGCCGGTGCAAGGGGGTGTTCTGCAGGGGGATCTGATCCTTGTGGGGGGCGGCGATCCCGGGCTGCAGACCGATGCCCTCGGCGATCTGGCGGCGAGGCTGGCGCAAACGGGTCTGCGCGGTGTCACCGGGCGCCTTGTTGTGGATGCGGGGGCATTGCCGTCCCTGGACCGCATCGCAGAGGATCAGCCGGAACAGGTGGGCTACAACCCGGCAATCGCCGGACTGAATCTGAATTTCAATCGCGCCTATTTTGAATGGCGGCGGGGCGGGGATGGCTGGGTCACGGCGGTGGATGCCCGTGGTGAGCGCTTTTTGCCGGCGGTCAAGGTGGTGCGCGTGGCCGTCGCCCGGCGTGAGGCGCCGCTATTCACCTATGCGCATGCCGGCGGCATCGAAAGCTGGACCGTCGCGAGCGGTGCGCTTGGCGCCAAAGGCAGCCGCTGGTTGCCGGTGCGTGACCCTGCACGCTATGCCGTCGAGGTTTTCCGCACGCTGGCCGCAGCACAAGGGATCCGTTTGCCGGAACCGACGATGGCGAGCGCAGGCGCTGGCGGCACCCTTTTGGGCCGCGTTGACAGCGAACCGTTGCCCGACATGCTGCGCGAGATGCTGCGCTTTTCCACCAACCTCACCGCCGAGGTGGTGGGGCTGTCGGCCTCGGGGGCAAAGGGGCTCGTGGCCTCAGGCGCTGAAATGGCCCGATGGGCTGAAGCGCGGATCGGGATCGAGCCGCGTTTTGTCGATCACTCTGGTCTGGGAGGAGAGAGCCGGGTCTCGGCGCTGGAGATGGCGCGAACGCTCGTCTGGGCACGAAAAGCCGGTAACGGGTTGGTGCCCTTGCTGCGCAGCTATCCCATGCGCGACGACAAGGGCAACGAAATTGCGGGCCATCCTGCCCGGATCATGGCCAAAAGCGGGACGTTGAACTTCGTCTCGGCCCTTGCAGGACACATCCAGCAGCCGGGCAAGCGCGAGCTGGTTTTTGCGATCTTCACCGCCGACGCCCCCCGGCGGGACCGTATTCCCAAGGGACAGCGGGAAGATCCGCCGGGGGTCAAGGACTGGACCCGCCGTGCCCGCCGCCTGCAAGGACAACTGATCCGCCGTTGGTCCGAGACTTACTCCTGAAGCCGGGTTCGCTGTATCGCCGTTATCTGGTGAAGAGCCCGAACCCCGCGTTGAACAGCTAAGGCAGAATGATGCAGGAAAAAAAGAGATTGACAGGCTCTTCAATGCGAATATCCGGCTACTTCGGGGCGCGGGTCAAAACGCAAAGCTGGCCGAACGGCAGTCTCAGAAGAAATTTTTCTGGAGTGACTGGGGCAATATCTAGACGGACGCGGCTTGGACAAATTTTTTCCGACTCACCCGTTGCTTTGCTTTCTGTCACCCGCTGCTTCTATCTTTTGCTGCCAAGCGATGAGGGAATTGGGTGAGGGCGTGAGGACGGGGTTCTCATGCCCCCTCATCTGGCAACTGTGCGGCGGCTGTCCGTTTGGGTAGCGGCTCTATTGTGTTGCGGCTGGCAATAGTGCACGCAGGGTTGGTGGCACCGCAGGGTTGGCTGCTGCTGGCCGAGGTGCATATTGCTCTCCTGGGCGCTGCGCGCAAGTCGATTGCACTGCTGCATTTGCACGGTTGGCCGTCGCTTGACTGCGCCGGCAGGCGGGCGTTTTCCCTCGTCAGGGCAGCCTGAGCCGTTCATCCGCGCGAGTGTACACCGGCATGCCCTCGCGCCGTAACCAGACCTGCTTTGGCTGCAACGACCGGACCGGTCAGGGCTTCATGTGCCGCACCCGAGCGCCCCATTCGATGGCGGCGGCGTGCAGGCGGTCGATGTTCAGTTCTTCGCGCACCTCTTCAAGCATGCGCAATTCCACCTCACGCAGTTTGCCATCCGCCGAGACCACGTCACAGGCCAGCGCATAGGCGGTCTCGTTCAGCCGTTCGGGCAGCGCGTCCCGGATCAGGCCGAACAGGGCTGCAAGCCCGTCTTCCTCCTCGAACAGATCAAAGATCGTCTGCGAGATCTGTCGGATGCGGTCTGCGTCATAGGCTGCAAAGACCGGCATGTGATTGACCATGCGCTGAATCGCCACCAATTCAGACGTACGCATCATCTGGTCGGAAGCAGAAATCGCGATCATCACGGCCACCAGAGCATCCTGCGGCGACAGTGAGGCGGGGGTATGGGGCATCTTGCGGCTCCTCGGTGTGCTGCGGCGCAGATTATTGACGAGACCCCGGCGCGGCAATAGAGGACGAGGGCCTGCGGCAACATGGGGTTGGCGCGGCGACAGTGGGGATGCGGATCATGTCTGCCTTGCGCGACGCTGCGATGAAATCGAAAGCCTGGCCCTTTGAAGAGGCCCGCGCCATCCTGAAACGCTTTGAGAAGAAGGCACCGGAAAAGGGCCATGTGCTGTTCGAAACCGGCTACGGGCCTTCGGGCCTGCCGCATATCGGCACTTTTGGCGAGGTGGCGCGCACCACGATGATCCGCCGGGCCTTCGAGGTGATCTCGGACATTCCGACCCGGCTCATCTGTTTCTCGGATGACGTCGATGGCATGCGCAAGGTGCCCGAGAACGTGCCGAACCCCGAAATGCTGCGCGAACACCTGCAGCGCCCGCTGACATCCGTGCCCGACCCTTTCGGCCAGTACGACAGTTTCGGTGCGCATAACAACGCGATGTTGCGGCGGTTTCTCGATACTTTCGGGTTCGAGTATGAGTTCACCTCGGCCACCGAGTTCTACAAATCCGGCCGGTTTGACGCGACCTTGCTGCTGGCCGCCGAACGCTATGACCGGATTATGGCGATCATGCTGGCGTCCTTGCGCGAGGAACGCCAGCAGACCTATTCGTGCTTTCTGCCCATCCACCCCGAAACCGGTCGCGTGCTTTATGTCCCGATGAAGGAAGTGAATGCCCGAAATGGCACCATCACCTTTGACGACGAAACGGGTCGCGAATGGACTCTGCCGGTGACCGGTGGCCATGTGAAGCTGCAGTGGAAGCCCGACTTTGGCGCCCGTTGGGCTGCGCTGGACGTGGATTTTGAGATGTACGGCAAGGACCATTCGACAAACACGCCGATTTATGACGGCATCTGCGAGGCGCTTGGCGGGCGCAAGCCCAACCACATGAGTTATGAGCTATTCCTGGATGAGACGGGTCAGAAGATCTCGAAATCCAAGGGCAATGGCCTGACCATCGACGAATGGCTGACTTACGCCGCGACGGAAAGCCTCAGCTATTTCATGTACCAAAAGCCCAAGACGGCCAAGCGGATGCATTTCGACGTGATCCCACGCGCGGTGGACGAATACCACCAGCAATTGCGCGCCTATCCCGGGCAGGATGTGGACGCACAGCTGAACAACCCGGTTTGGCACATCCACGGCGGCGCGCCACCTGCGTCGCACATGGTGGTGCCTTTCTCGATGCTGCTGAACCTCGCGAGTGTGGCAGGTGCCAAGGACAAATCCGGGCTCTGGGGTTTCATCCGCCGCTATGCGCCCGATGCACGCCCCGAGACGCATCCCGACCTTGACGCAGCCGCAGGCCATGCACTGGCCTATTTCAATGACCGCATCCTGCCTGAGCGGACGTTTCGCCTGCCAAATGGGATGGAGGCAGCCGCCATGACCGACCTCAAGGCGCGGCTCGATGCCTGGGACGGGGTGCTCGATGCTGAGGCACTGCAGTCCATGGTCTTTGCCGTGGGCAAGGACCACGGGTTTGATCCCCTGCGCGACTGGTTCAAGGCGATTTACGAGGTGTTGCTCGGCGCGTCTGAAGGTCCGCGCTTCGGTGGCTTCATTGCCCTTTACGGGGTCGGGGAAACCGTGTCCCTGATTGAACGCGGCCTCGAGGGAAAACTGGTGGCCTGACGGGCGCCAAACCGGGCTCCACACCGGGCGCCACACCGGGCGCCACACCGGGCGCCACACCGGGCGCTATCACAGGCGCCGCATTCGTGATTTGACTGCTGGCACTCCCGCCCTAAACTCGATTGCAAGGGGACGCCAACCGGAGAACACACCATGCGCCAGTTCGCGCTCGCAGTCATGCTGATCGTCACTGCCTTCTTTGTGGCCCCGCAAGCCCAGGCGCAGGAAGAACCGATCCGGACTGCCATCCAGGGCCAGATCGACGCCTTCCTCGCCGACGATTTCGTCCGCGCCTTCACCTACGCCGCGCCTAACATCAAGACGATCTTCGGCACTGCGGAAAACTTTGGCGCCATGGTCACCCAAGGCTATCCGATGGTCCACCGTCCCGCTGACGTCCGCATGTTGGAGTTGCGTGAGGTTGCGGGCAATCTGTGGCAGCGCGTGATGATCACCGACCAGCAGGGCCGCACGCATATGCTCGACTATCAGATGATCGAGACGTCAGACGGCTGGCAGATCAATGGGGTCCAGTTGTTGCCCGGCGTCGGCATCGGGGCCTGACCTGCCTAATTCCGGTTTCATCTATTGATAAATATCCCCGGGGGTGCGGGGGGCGGGCCCCCGCTTCTCGGCCGCACAGTTGCACAACCTTGCCCGTCTGCGCGCGGTTGTCTCAACTTCAGTTAACCACCGCTTGCTACCGCTTCTGCCACTGGCGGCGCGGGGAGCCATCCCTTGGCCGCTCTCCGATTGGCGCAAGCGAGGCGAGGGATTTTTCAAGATGAACAAGGCGATTACTGACGGGCTGGTCCTGATGCCGCCGCCCTTTTCGGCCGGTCTCAACCTCTGGTCGAGTGCGGATGGCACGCCGGGGTCCGCATCCTACGTGGGCCAGCCCAATGCGGCGCTGGTGTCGAACGATCAGGATTTCGGCGGCTGTCTGGAGCTGCAAAAGACCGCGAGCCTTCAGAAAATGCGCTCCTTTGCGCAAACCCCGCTGCGCCCGGACATGTATCTGCGCATAAGCGTGCGCCTGAAGGCGGTGTCTGGCAACCTTCCATCGGTGCGCATTGCCGCCTGGGCCGGGGCGGTGAACGGCACGAATGTAGCCTCTGCCCCCCAGACCGGGCCTTCGACCACCCTCACCAGCTATGGCGATGTTGTGACCGTGCAGGCGATCATCGGGGCAGGCAACCGTCAGGGGGTTGGCATGGCCTGGGGCACGACGCCGGTTTATGCCCATATCGGGATTGACCTGACCGGCGCAACCGGCGGCGTGGTGCGCATCGATGACATCGTGGTCGAGGACATCACCGAAGTGTTCCTGCGTACCCTGATCGACTGGGTCGATGTCCGCGACTATGGCGCAAAGGGCGACGGCGTCACCAATGACGCGCCCGCCTTCCTTGCCGCCGATGCCGCCGCCGCGGGGCGGAGTGTCCTTGTGCCGTCGGGGACTTTCTTTCTCAATGATCACGTCACGATCAATGCGCCGATCCGGTTTCAGGGCACCATCACAATGCCGCCGGAATTCCGTCTTGCCCTGACGCGCAGCTACACGCTCGACACCTATGCCGCGGCCTTCGGGACCGAGCTTGAGGGTTTCCGGCGAGCACTGCAGGTGCTGTTCTTTTTTTCCGACCATGTGAGCCTCGACCTGCAGGGCCGCCGCATCGACCTCGTGGCGCCCATCGACATCGCCGCCCTGACCGGTCTTTCGCAGCTGGCGGTGCGGCGTGTCGTGCGCAATGGCCAGCTGAACGCATTGGCGGGCACCGCGTGGAATACCGTGCAGGCGAGTTCGGTGGCCACCTATGCCGTGGCCAACCCCAATCAGCTGACCTCCGTGGCCAATGTCGCCAACGTGCCGGTCGGCAGCCTCGTCACCGGTACCGGTGTGGGGCGCGAGGTCTATGTCACCGCACGCAACATCGGGGCCGGGACGCTCACCCTGTCCGAGCCTTTGTGGGGCGCTGCAGGCACGCGCACCTTCACCTTCCGGCGGTTCCAGTACATGCTCGACTTCAGCAGCATGGCGCAGCTGTCGCGCTTTGAGCTCGAAGAGCTGGAACTGCAGTGCAATGGCGTGGCCTCGGCTATCAGCCTTGCGCCCTCCGGCCTTGCCTTCCGTATTGCCAACTGCACGATCAACCGACCCCTCGACCGCGGCATCACCTCGATCGGCACCGGTTGTCAGGGCATGCTGGTCGATCTGTGTCAGTTTCTGTCGAACGAGCAGACTCTCGCCTCGCAGAACCGGGTGTCCATCGCGCTGAACGTCAACGCAAATGACGTCAAGCTGCGCCATAACCGCGTCGTGCGCTTTGCCCATTTCGCGGTGCTGAACGGCACGGGGCACCTGATTATCGGCAACCATTTCTTCCAGGGGGATGACGAGGTGGTGGGGATCCGCCGCGCGGGCATCATCTTTACCCAGACCAACGTCTCGACCGTGGTTACCGGCAATTACATCGACAACTGCTTCATCGAGTGGGGCAACGAGCATGATGCCTCCCCGGAGTTCAACAACGAGTTCTCCTTTGGCGGGCTGACAGTCATTGGCAACGTTTTCATCGCCTCTTTCGTTGCGGCCTCGTTCCGCTGGATGGTGGTCAGGCCGCAGGGGCCGGGGCATTTCCTGAACGGCTTTACCTTGTCGAACAACAGTTTCCGTGTGTTCAATGCGACGGTGGACCGGGTGGAGACAGTGGACACCAGCTTTGCCACACTGGACTTCACCCGCTCGCGCAATGTGCGGGTGGAGGCGAACAGCTTCAACCAGGTAGCGCAGATGATCATGAATCCGCTGGTGGCCACGCATGACCAGAACACTGCAGCCGACCCTTGGGTGGTGGATGTGTCGGCCTTCATCCCGTTTGGCGGGAGGGTACGACTGGTGGAGGCGGTGATGCCCGAAGGGGCGATCACCAATGCCGCCAACGCTGCCCGCTACATCCAGCCCCATGCGCTGGTGGGGCAGGGACCGAACGGTACCCAGGCGCAGCTGCGGTGGGGTGAGGCGGTGAGAGGCAAGGCCGTCGTCACCCTGCGGATGGACCTGCCTTCGTAGGGACGCTCACAGCCTATCTCGACCCGGAGGCACCTTCCCCTTCATGGGGCGGAAGGGGGGGGACGGGATTGGCAAGAACGGCGCGGGGACCGGCGCGGCTTCTTCAGGACTGGGGCACAGGGCGGGGTGCCTCAGTCACAAGATCCGCAGCCGTGAGCCGGAAGGCCTTGCCAAACCCGCCGTTCAGCAATGCCGACTGCACCACAAGTTCCACCAGCGCGAAATCGGCAAAATCGATGTAGAGTGTGGATTTCGGATGCCCCGCGAGCCAATGAGCCCGTGCAATCCCATATGCGTCAGAGGGGCGTTCCAGAAACATCGCCTCCGCCCGGATCATCAGCCGCGGGTGGGTCAGCGGATCGCCCTTCGGCCCGGGCTCTCCCAGCAGGATCGCGCAAGGGGGATGCGCCTTCAGAGCCGCGAAATGTGGCGTCAGGGACGAGATCAGCGTCATCGGCACCCCGGTCACCCCCAGCCCGAAGGCGATGCGAGAGATGCCGGGGGTGCCGGTCTCGGGGTCGGTCCAGGCCAGCGCGGCATGAGTCAGAGCCAGCAGCCCGCGCGCCAGGACGCGAGACTCGGCATCGGCGGGGCCTACCGGATCGCGCTTTGGGGCAGGGTCGGGCATCTGTGGCGTTCCGGGCAGTTGACAGGGCGCGGGCAGGGGCATCTGGTCAGGTCAACCTAACGGAAGTGGCGCGCCATGCACAGCCAGACCCGACCCAAGGCTCCCGAATACCTGCCGAAACTGGTGACAGTCCTGCGCGATGGCTACGGTGGCGCGGATTTGCGCGCCGATGCGCTGGCAGGGCTGACCGTCGCCATCGTGGCGCTGCCCCTGTCGATGGCCATTGCCATTGCCAGCGGCGTGGGTCCGGAGCGGGGGCTTTACACCACCATCGTGGGGGGCTTTCTCGTCTCGCTTCTGGGCGGATCGCGGTTCCAGATCGGGGGGCCCGCGGGGGCCTTCATCGTGCTGATTTCCGCCTGCGCGATGGCGACCGGGATCGAGGGGTTGATCCTTGCCACCTTCCTTTCGGGCTTCATCCTGATGGCGATGGGGGCCCTGCGGTTCGGCACCTACATCCGCTTTATCCCCTATCCCGTCACGGTGGGCTTTACCTCAGGCATCGCCGTCATCATCTTTGCAAGCCAGATCAAGGAGTTGCTGGGCCTCTCTCTGCCCGGGGCCGAGCCTGCCGCACTGATATCAAAGCTTGCGACGCTGTGGGAGGCGCGCGGCAGCGTGACGCCGGCGGCCGCTGCGGTGGCGGGGGGGACGGTTCTCACCATCCTGGCCTTTCGCCGCTTTCGGCCGGGCTGGCCAAACCTGCTGATCGCAGTCGTCCTCGCCTCGGTGATGGCGGCTCTGGCAGGGCTGCAGGTGGAAACCATCGGCAGCCGCTTTGGTGAGCTGCCACGGGTATTGCCTGCACCCGCCCTGCCCGACCTGAGCGGCGGCGCGGTGCGGGCCGCGCTCCCCTGGGCGTTCAGCTTTGCGCTGCTTGGCGCGATCGAGTCGCTGCTTTCTGCGGTGGTGGCGGACGGGATGACGGGGCGCAGACACCGCTCCAACGCCGAGCTTGTGGCGCAGGGTGTGGCAAACATCGGTGCAGCCCTGTTCGGCGGGTTCTGCGTCACCGGCACCATCGCGCGGACGGCCACCAACGTGCGCGCGGGCAGCCGGGGGCCGGTGTCGGGAATTCTGCATGCGCTGTTCGTGCTGGCCTTCATGCTGGTGGCGGCCCCGCTTGCGGGCTTCATCCCGCTTGCAGCCCTTGCAGGCCTTCTGGCCGTGGTCGCGTGGAACATGGCGGAACGGGAGGCGTTCTGGTCGCTTCTGCGCTCATCCAGGGGCGACGCCATGGTGGTCACGGTCACGTTCCTGCTCGTGACCTTCTACGACCTCACCGAAGGCATCATCGTGGGATTCGCCCTGGGCGGCCTCGTTTTCATCAAGCGCATGTCCGATGCGGTTGAAGTGACCCGCGACGAAGAGGAAGGGAAGTATGACCCTGCAGAGGGCGGCACGCGCGACCGCGTGGTCTATCATTTGCACGGACCTTACTTCTTTGGCGCCGCAGCCCAGATCGGTGCCGTGCTGGACAGCATTTCCGACACCCCGAAGGAATTCGTGATCGACATGGCCGATGTGCCGATGATCGACAGTTCCGGCGCGCGCAGTTTTCACATGCTGGCGGCCAAGATGGCGCGGCGGGGGGGACAGCTCTCGCTGGCAGGGGTGCGCCCGGACGTGCGCCGGGCGATCGAGGCGCAAACGCATGGCCCCAGCACGCTCGCCTATCTGGCGGATGCGTCGGTAAAAGGGTCGGCTGGGTAGATCACCTGGGAGAGATAGAGTCCCCCCGGCGGGCAGACCGGCCCGCAGGCCGCGCGGTCCCGCGCCTCCAGGGCTGCACGCACCTGATCCGGAAGCCAAGCCGCTGCCCCGACCCGCTCCAGTGTGCCGACGATAGAGCGGACCTGATTGTGCAAAAAACTGCGCGCCCGAAGGGTGAAGCGATACTCCGTTCCCCCCGGATAGACCTGCTCGGCAATCGTCACCTCATCCAGCGTCTTGACCGGGCTTTTTGCCTGACACAGAGAGGAGCGGAAGGTGGTGAAGTCATGCAGCCCCACCAGATGCGCCGCCCCCTTGCGCATCGCCGCGACATCCAGCGGCCGCAGCACGTGCCACACCCGCCCGCGATCATGCGTCACCGGCGCACGGCGGGCGACAAGGCGAAAGACGTACCGCCGTTCCACCGCCGAGAAGCGGGCGTGGAAATCGGTCCCGGCCCGCGCCGCTTGCACGATCGCCACCGGTGCGGGCTTCAGATGCCAGTTCAGCGCCTCGGACAGACGGAACGGGTCCCAGTCGCGCTGCAGGTCGCAATGTGCGACCTGTCCGGTCGCATGCACGCCCGCATCGGTGCGTCCTGCGGCGGCGATGGTGTGGGGTCCGGGCTCCAGCCGCGCGAGTGCGGCCTCCACGGCGGCCTGCACGGAAGGCTGCCCCTCCGCCTGGCGCTGCCAGCCGGCAAAGGGGCCGCCGTCATAGTCGATCTTCAGGGCAAAGCGAGGCATGCCCCCCGTTACCCAAACCGCCCGCGCAAGTCCACCGCCGCCTGGCTGTCGCACGGTCGGGCTTTGCCCCTGTTCATGGCCGCGCACGGTCCTTATGTTCCCCCAAGGGCGCGCAAGGAATATCCGTTGGCCAGTTTCGGCATCACTGACATCATGGCGCGCGGGATCGGGGGCGCCTTCTCGTCTGTCTCGGATGCCGTGTCGGGCGCGTTCTTCGAGCCGGTCATCCGGCTGGGCGTCACCGGCCTCAGCCGGGCGGGCAAGACGGTGTTCATCACCGGCCTCGTCGCGAACCTTTTGCAACGCGGGCGGATGCCGCAACTTCTGGCTGCGGCCGAGGGGCGGATTTCCGCGGTCCACCTGCAACCCCAGCCCGACGACACGCTTCCGCGCTTTGACTATGAAGGCCATCTGGCCGCGCTGACCGGCGACGACCCGCGCTGGCCGCAATCCACCCGCGCGATCAGCGAGTTGCGCCTGTCCTTCCTTGTGCAGCCCGGCGGGTTCTTCGGCGGCTTCTCGGGGCCCCGGCACGTTCATCTCGACATTGTCGATTACCCGGGAGAGTGGCTGCTCGACCTTGCCCTCCTCGACAAGACCTATACCCAATGGTCCGAGGAGACGCTGGACCGGATCGCCCGCCGCCCCGAGGCTGCGGCGTTCATGGCCACAGCCCGGGCCGAGGATGGCAGCCTCCGGCTGGAGGAGCCGCGGGCGCAGGCGCTTGCGCAGGCCTTCACCGCGTATCTTTCGGCGGCGCGGGGGGCGGGCTGGTCGGACTGCACGCCGGGGCGGTTCCTCTTGCCGGGGGATCTTGCGGGCAGCCCCGTGCTGACCTTTTCGCCCTTGCCAAAGCCTGCCAGCGCCGCGAGGGGTTCGCTCTGGCGCGAGATGGAGCGGCGGTTTGATGCGTACAAGTCCCGCGTCGTGCAGCCGTTCTTTCGCGACCACTTCGCCCGGATTGACCGGCAGGTCGTGCTGGTCGATGTGCTTGGTGCCATTCACGCAGGCCCCCCCGCGCTGGAGGATTTGCGCCGCACCATGGCCGAGGTCTTGGGCGCCTTTCGCCCGGGGCGCAATGGCTGGCTCACCGGGCTTCTGGGCGGGCGACGGGTGGAGCGGATCCTGTTTGCCGCGACGAAGGCCGATCATCTGCACCACAGCCAGCACGCGGCGCTTACCGCCATCACCGAGGCGATGCTGCGCGAGGCCCGGGGCCGCGCCGATTTCGCCGGTGCAGGGACGGCCGCCATGTCGATCGCGAGCCTGCGCACCACGGTCGAAGAGATGGTGGACCGTGGGGGCACGTCCCTTCCATGCGTGCGGGGAAAGCTTTTGTCCACCGGCAAGCAGGCGGCCCTTTACCCCGGTGCGTTACCGGGTGACCCCATGCGCCTTCTGTCCCCGGCACGCGAGGGGGCGGAGCGGTGGCTCGACGCCGAATTCGGAATGATGTCCTTTGCCCCCGCACGGTTCCAGCTGAAACCGGGCGAGGGCCCGCCGCATATCCGGCTGGACCGGGCCGCAGAATTTCTGATCGGAGATCGGCTGTGAGCGACCCGCACCAACCCTTCGTGCTGGAGGTGGAGGCCGAGGCCGACCCGGCAGCCGCCGCCCCCGTGCCCGAGACCCTTTCCGAGGCGGAGGGCCGGGCGATGCTGACCGCCGCGCGCCTTGGCGTGGCAGTGGCGCGCCGCTCGGCGTTCACGCGGTTTGCGACCTGGGTTCTTGGGATGCTGTTTTCATTTGTGGTCTCGGTCGCGGCTTATGATTTCGTGGCCGCCCTCTTTGCGCGCAACCCCCTGCTTGGCTGGTTCGCTTTCGGGCTCGTCGGACTGTCGGCCTTCGTGCTGGCGGTACTCGCGTTACGCGAATGGGTGGGCTATGCCCGCCTGCAGCACCTCGACCGATTGCGGACGGAGGGGGAGGCCGCGCGCCGCTCGGGCGATGTTGCCATCGCGCGGGCGGCGGTCGAACGGCTCCGCCGTCTTTACACCGGACGGGCAGAGGCGAGCTGGGGCCTTGCACGCATGGCCGAGCGTGAGGCCGATGTTCTGGACGCCGACGGGCTTTTGGGCCTGGCGGAGGTGGAGGTTCTGGCCCCGCTCGACGCGCTGGCGCGGGCCGAGGTAGAACAGGCCGCGCGCCGGGTGGCGTTGGTCACGGCGCTGGTGCCCATCGCACTTGCAGATCTGGCGGCGGCGCTCTTTGCCAACCTGCGGATGATCCGGCGCATTGCCGAGATTTATGGTGGCCGCACCGGAACCTTCGGAAGCGCGCGTCTTTTGCGCCGGGTGTTTGGCGGTCTTTTGGCCACCGGGGCGCTGGCGCTTGGGGATGACCTGATCGGATCGGTCGCCGGGGGAGGAGTGCTCTCGAAAGTCTCGCGCCGGTTCGGCGAGGGCGTGGTGAACGGCGCCCTGACCGCCCGCATCGGCCTCGCCGCGATGGAGGCCTGCCGCCCGCTGGCCTTTGTGGCCCAAGAGCGGCCGGTGATCTCAACACTGCTGGCGCGGGCTCTGGCCGGGGTTGTGCGCTGACGTCATTGCCCCTAAGTGCCAGAAACTCCGTGGCCGCCCGCGTTCACCCAGCCTGTGCCCCTGCCGAAAGGCGCCGGGACAACAGCTGAAACGGCGTCACGGATCGGGCCTCATCCGTTGGTTCCTCCGGAATCGAGACCTGCGAGCACCGCAGGTTCCGGGGGATCGTCAGTCCGAACGCCTCACGCCGCCCCGCGCTTTCTGACAACCGCGGAACGGCCCCCTGACCATCCTCTGCGGCGATCCGCCGAAAGCAGGGCAGCGCCGCAATCGGTTTCGCTGATCGAGACGAACCTGTGACCGCAGCTATCGAAATGCTCCTGCTGCCAGTCGGTGTTGTTGTGGGTGGCGCGATGAACTATCCCGATCGCCTGATCGAACTGCGCGGACTCGGCATGAATTGCGACGGGAAACAGCGCGCGCTGATACGTGCGACGGTCATGCCAGTCGATGTCGGTAAGGATATCGCAGCGTGGACTGTTCGACCAAAGCCGGCGCCGTTCTTTCCGGGGGATACGTTCTTCATTTTCCTTTTGCGGCAGTTCTTTCTGGGGGTCCCGCGTGAGTCAATGGACGCAGCACGTCTGGACGGCGCATCAGAGTTCCGGATCTGGTGGCAGATCGTGTTGCCGCAGGTGTGCGTGGCCTTTGTCATCGTGGCGCTTTTTGCCATCGTCTATACTTGGCAGAAGTTCTTCAGCCCGCTGATCTACCTGAAAAGCCGTGAGGACTTTCCGCTGTCTGCCGGGCTGTTCACCTTCCGCTCGCAGCGCGCCATCGAATGGTCGATCTCGATGATGGGGGCCACGCCGACTGCCCTGCCAATGATCGTGCTGTTCCTGTTCACGCAGCGCTTTTTCGTCCGGTGTCTGGCTACATCCGGGTTGGAATAGGGGGATGCGATGAGCTCTGTCGTCCTGTCGGGCGTCCGCAAGCTGTTCGGCACGATCAAGGTCGTCAAGGGTGTCGATCTGGAGGTGCGGGACCGCGAGCTGGTGGTTTTCGTTGGCCCGTCCGGCTGTGGAAAATC
>Ga0105046_10002612_pt1 | contig 28449 bp, 21 predicted proteins | sample MAT03_FD_78385 | JGI IMG/M metagenome (GOLD analysis project Ga0105046, IMG submission 78385) | Freshwater microbial communities from Lake Fryxell liftoff mats and glacier meltwater in Antarctica - MAT-03 (megahit assembly) | ecosystem: Environmental > Aquatic > Freshwater > Ice > Liftoff... | reverse complement strand
ACATGATAAAGTATAAAAAATACTTAACGGGCATTGTTTTGCTGATGCTGACTTCAACTGCATCCTTTGCACAGCAATTGGTTTCAATAAAAGTGGTAGATGCGGCCAGTGAACAACCCATTCAACAAGCCTTCCTCACAAACGGAAATAATATTAGTAAAATCACAGATGAATATGGTACTGCTACATTAATAACGGATGCGGAAAGCATTGAAGTAACCGCCACCGCTATTGGTTATAAAACAGTCACCGCCACCCTCACAAAAAATAAAGTGAACATTGTTTCTATGACCAAGGATATCACCAACCTCAAAGAAGTAACCTTGGTATCGGCTATAAATGGATCAACGTTTAGCAACCTAAGTAAAATCGACCTAAGCCTCCATCCTGTAAAATCGTCGCAGGAATTATTGCGATTGGCTCCTGGTTTATTTGTAGCCCAGCACGCAGGCGGTGGTAAAGCAGAACAAATTTTTTTAAGAGGTTTTGATGTAGATCATGGTACCGATGTTTCTGTAAATGTAGACGGAATGCCCGTAAATATGGTTAGCCATGCACATGGACAAGGTTATGCGGACGCACATTTTGTAATTGCTGAAACCGTGAACAATGTAGATTTTGGTGCCGGCCCTTATTATGCCAACTATGGTAATTTTACAACGGCTGGTTATATTAACCTCAGTACTTTTCAAAATATAGATAAGAGCAGGTTTCAAGTAGAAGCAGGTAGATTCAACACTTTTAGAACGTTGCTGATGTTGGATCTCTTGAAGAAAAACAAAGGAAAACAATCTGCGTACATTGCCGGTGATTTCAATTACTCAGATGGACCAACAGAAAATAAACAAGTTTTTAGAAGATTAAATGTGTTTGGGAAATACAACTTGGCCATATCTGACAGAACTCAACTGACGACTTCTGCTTCGGCATTTACCAGCGATTGGTATGCTTCTGGCCAAATACCTCAACGTGCGGTTGAACAGGGCATTATCAGCAGATTTGGTTCTATAGATCCAACAGAAGGGGGAAATACCGAACGCTACAATGCCAATTTGGTTGTACGCCACCAGTTTAACAACCAACTACATTTGCAAACACAGTTTTATTACAGTCGTTATATTTTTAACCTCTATTCTAACTTTACTTTTTTTGCCAACGACCCCATTAATGGAGACGGAATTCAACAAACAGAAGCAAGAGATTTATTTGGTTTTAATACCAACCTAAGTCAACAAAAAAACTTGGGCAACTGGCAGTACAAATCTACTTACACAGCCGGGATCCGTTATGACGCGACTAAAAACAGCAGGCTCAACACGCAGGTACAAAGAACCTTTTTGACCGACATAAAACTGGGCGATATAAAAGAAGCAAACCTTTTTGCATTTGCACAACAACAATTCAGCAATAAAAAATGGGCATTCGATGTGGCTTTAAGAGCTGATTATTTCAATGCTGATTACAATGACAAATTAACCGCTCTACAATTACCTTCAAGAGATGCTTCTATTTTAAGTCCTAAGTTGAACATTCAGTACACCGCCAATAAACAAGTGCAGTTGTATGTAAAATCTGGCAGAGGTTTTCACAGCAATGACAGTCGCGTAGTAGTTGCCAACAACGGCAGAGAAATTTTACCCGCTGCACTTGGCTCAGATGTTGGAGTGGTATTGAAGCCTACAGCTAAATTATATTTGAATGTTGCTGCCTGGTACCTTCATCTCGAGCAGGAATTTGTTTATGTTGGAGATGCAGGTATTGTAGAACCCAGTGGAGCCACCAGCAGAAAAGGAATAGATGTTGCGGCAAGATACCAGTTTACTAACAAGTTGTTTGCCAACCTCAACATCAATTACACTAAAGCAGTAGCGATTGGAGAAGCAAAAGGCGAAAACTATATTCCCCTAGCTCCGGCATTAACCAGTATTGGTGGCTTGTATTACAAATCGCTCACAGGCTTTAATGGAGGCATCAGCTATCGTTACATAAAAGACAGGGCTGCCAACGAAGACAACAGCATTGTAGCAGAAGGCTATTTTGTTTTGGATGCGGTGCTGAACTACACAAAGAAAAAATATGAGGTCGGTTTCAGCATCGAAAATTTGCTGAACATAGAATGGAATGAAGCACAATTTGCAACAGAGAGTCGTTTACGCAATGAACCAGATATCGTAAATGAACTTCATTACACCCCTGGCAATCCATTTTTTGCAAGGGTAAAATTTGCACTGTTTTTTTAATGGTTATTCCTTCAAAAACCGCAAAGGAAATAGGCAGAAAATGCTGTATAATTTGTTGCACTTCCTGGCTGAATTTCTTTGCGGTTTTTTATTTTTAAATACTGAACAAAAGATGAGGAACCGAACCAAATCATGATCGATCCTAAAAAGTAACGAAGCTTTTTGTAAGTAAGCAAATTATTCATTCCAGCCACTAGCCAAAACATCTGCGATGTGCATCGAGCGAAGCGGAAGGTCTTTGTGTTTGATGACACCGTCTAATTGCATCAAACAACTGAGGTCGGTAGAAATGATAAGTGAAGCTCCTGTTTCCAGTGCATTTTTTAATTTTTGATCGGCCATAGCTGTTGATATGGCATCAAATTTTACGGAGAATGTACCGCCAAAACCACAGCAGGTTTCGGTATCTACCATTTCAATCAACTCTAAATCTTTTACGTTGGCCAACAACTTACGCGGGCCTTCTTTGATCTTGCATTCCCTCAAAGCGGCGCAGCTATCGTGATAGGTAGCTTTTGCAGACAGTTGAGCGCCGAATGTTTCAAGCTTTAATACATCGGTTAAAAACTCTGTGAATTCGTAAGACTTGGCAGCCAATTCTTTTACTTCGTTGTGGAATACGGTGTTGTTGAATAAGGAAGGATAATAATTTCTAACAAAACCAGTGCAGCTAGCGCTGGGCGACACTACATAATCGGTATCTCTAAAATCTTTGATATACTTACTCGCCACTGATTTACATTCACTCGTAAACCCTGCATTAAATGCGGGTTGACCACAGCAGGTTTGATTGGAATTGTACAACACTTCACAACCAGCTTTCTCCAACACTTTTACCATGTTGAATGCAGTCTCAGGGTATAATTGATCTACAAAACAAGGTACGAATAAGTGTACACGCATCTGTCAAAAATTATGGTATTTGTTGAAATCAATTTTCTTTTTGCGACAATGCAATCATCTGCAAAGCAGTGCTGGCGGCTTCTTCCCCTTTATGGCCTGCCGTTCCTCCGATTCTTTCATCGGCCTGTTCCTGTGTATTTACAGTCAGCACACCAAAGATAGTTGGAACAGGTAGTTGAAAATTGAGTTGCAGCACACCATCCGTTACGGCATTGCACACGTACTCAAAATGGGGCGTATCGCCCCGGATAATGCAGCCAAGTGCAATAAAAGCATCTGGTTTGCAGTCCTGATATTTATTTTTTTCCCAATGGCTTTTTATGCCAAATGGAATTTCAAATGCACCTGGCACCGTGATCACCCTTGTAGCAACATGGTGTGCGTGCAAAACCTTTAAACATCCTTCTTCCAGTTTATCGAGCACAGCGGCATTCCATGCGGTGCGCACTATAACAACACAGGCATCCTTTTTTAACCGGATGCCTGTCGTATCAAAAATATCAATTGAGCTACTAGCCATAGATATAGGTATAATTTAGTAAGTCTTATTCTACTTCACCGTATTTAGCGAGATACTTTTCAACATCGCCATTTGAAACTGCTGGTGAAGTCGGGTATTTAGTTTGTATTTTTTTGAACAAATCAACTGCTTCTTTGCTATTGCCAATGGCATCTGCGTATGTAGCAGCCAGCAAAAAAGCATCTCCGCCAAAAGCTTGATCTTTTGGATCTAACACTGTGGCTGCTTTTTTGTAAAAATTCAAAGCATCCGCTGTTTTCTTTTGCTCCGCATAAGCATGGCCGAGCATGGTGTAAGCCTTACTTTCTACCTGCTTAGCTCCATTACCATTGAAATCACTTAAGTATTTAATGGCTTTGCTAAATTCCCCAATTTGCAAATAGCTGGCCCCTGCAATAAACTTTGCACGATTACCTGCTTTTGTACCACCAAATTCATTGATGGTTTTGAGTACACCTGTAACTTTTTTACCTTCCAACTCTCCGCCGTTGATTACAAGATTCACAGAATCTTTATTGAATCCGGTAGCGGCCATTTTATCAAAAATATTTTCTGCTCCAAAAATTTGCTCACTCGCTTTCAGTTCCTTTGGGGCTACTACAAACTCCTTGTAACTTAAGTATCCCACCAATAAAACAATGAGGGATCCACCTACATATATGATGGGGCGACTGTATTTATCCCAAAATCCTTTTGCTGCCGCCAGACTGTCTGTTTCAACTGCGGTAGCAGTTGTTACCGGGGTAGCTTTTTCAATTACTTGCTTCTCTGCCATGTTGTTTGTTCCACCCTTTTGCGGTTAATGTTGAAGAAGGGTTATTTTTTAAAAATTAAAAATTGTGTTTGTGTATTCGATATTTTACAATGCCGTCCTTGAAATGTATTAGTCAACAATAAAAGGATAATCTTCTTGTACGTACACATCTTTCAGCAACTCGTCGTCGGATGGCCAAGGGCTTTCTTCGGCAAACTGAACGGATTCCTCTACGTCTGCCTTCACTCTTTCATTGATCACTTCTATTTCTTCTTCCGTAACGCCAAAATTTTTCAGCAGCATATTTTTAGTATGCTCAATGGGATCTTTTCCTTTGTACTCTTCCACCTCATCCTTGCTACGGTATTTTTGAGGATCACTCATGCTATGGCCTTTGTATCGGTAGGTTTTTATTTCTAACAACGTTGGCCCGCCTTTCTCGCGTGCCCTGTTCACCGCTCTTAGTACGGCATTGTGAACATCTTCGGGGCTCATACCATCTACACTATCCGCTGGCATTTCATAAGCATCTGCCATTTTGTAAATATCCAATGTTTTGCTGGTTCTGGCCACAGAAGTTCCCATCGCATAACCATTGTTTTCGCAGATGAACACTACCGGCAAATCCCACAACATAGCCATGTTAAAAGTTTCGTGCAACATACCTTGTCTGGCAGCACCATCGCCAAAATAGCAAAGCACTACATTTTTAGTGCCATTGTATCTTTCCGCAAATGCCAGTCCGGCACCGGTTCCTATTTGTGCGCCTACAATACCATGTCCACCAAAAAAGTTTTCTTTCACGCCGAAAAAGTGCATGCTTCCACCCTTTCCTTTGCTGCAACCCGTAGCCTTGCCGTACAATTCAGCCATACAAGCTTTTGGAGAAATGCCTTTTGCAATAGCCAATGCGTGATCACGGTAGGCGGTGATGAACTTATCATCGGGGTTGGTGGCAGTCATACAACCCGCTGCTACTGCTTCTTGTCCGATGTATAAGTGGCAAAAACCACGAATTTTCTGCATCCCGTACAATTGCCCTGTTTTTTCTTCAAAACGGCGCAATAATAACATCAATTTGTACCAATACAGGTAGGTTTCTTTTGAAAATTTTGTTGCCAATTCGTGAAAATTTTAAGTTGCAAATATAAGGGAGAAATGAGATAATTCGCTCGAAGTTTAAAGATTGCGGACAGATAGACAATTATTTAATCAAAACTCACTGAAATGTGTACAATTCCGCATTTATACGTATTAAAGTTGGTTCTAATGCCCGCTGTCCAAATAGCTGCTTTGTTTGCGGCGTCAAGCTTTCCCTTTATCTTGCAGCCCCATGTTGCAACTCCGCCACATATCGCTTACCCAATTCAAAAATTATGATTTTACATCATTTGATTTCGATGCCAGGGTGATTGGTATCTGTGGGCTAAACGGCAAGGGCAAAACCAATTTATTAGACGCTATTTATTATTGCTGCTTCACTAAAAGTTATTTTAGCAACACCGATTTGTTAAATGTGGGATTTGGTAAAGATGGCTTTAGGCTAGAAGCCCGTTTCAACAACAATGGAATGTCGCAGAAACTTGTTTGCATCAACCGCGGCGGTAGCAAAAAAGAATTGTACCTCAATGAGGTATTGTACGAAAAATTAACTCACCATATCGGCTTGATGCCAGCGGTGATGATTGCCCCGGATGATATTGATATTATCACCGGTGGCGGTGAAGGAAGGCGTAAACTGGTTGATGCGATTTTGTGCCAGTTAGATGCGGTATATCTTCAGCAACTGATCATCTATAATAAAGTGTTGGCCCAAAGAAATAGTTTACTGAAACAATTTGCAGAAAGAGGGAGTTATGACGAGGCTTTGCTGGAAATTATAAACGAACAACTTGCTGTTCCGGGAAAGTACGTTTTTCATAAACGACAGTTGTTTGCAGCCGAATTTGTTTCATTGGTTCAAAACTTTTACAAACAGATAGCAGATAATCAGGAGTTGATCAAGATCAGTTATGAAAGTAAATTATTGAGATATCCATTCGAAGAATTATTGCTGCAAAATCTCGAACGGGATCGTTACCTGCAAAGAACCAATGCGGGCATTCACAAAGACGATTGGCTGTTTGAATTAAATACCCAGCCATTCAAAAACATTGCTTCTCAGGGCCAACGAAAGAGTTTACTGTTTGCGCTTAAACTCGCCGAATATGAGATCATAAAAACCAACAAAGGTTTTGCCCCCATTTTGTTGCTAGACGACGTGTTTGAAAAACTGGATGAAAACCGGATGAAAAACTTGCTGCATTGGGTTTGCAACGAAAACGAAGGCCAGGTTTTTATTACGGATACCCACAAAGAGCGCTTGCAATTTGCATTTGAGCAACTGCAGGTGAACGGCCAAATCATTGAATTATAAAAACTACCTTTACCCCATGGGAGAAATTTCTTTACAAGACGCCATGCAGCAGTTTTTTAAAAACAGCAAATATAAAACTTATATTCAGGCCATTCAGATTGAAGAATTGTGGGAAGAAATGATGGGCAAAACAGTGGCAAAATACACCGATAAAATACAGATCATCGGACAAACCCTTTACATCAGTACCAACGTAGCTCCTTTAAGAAATGAATTGTTATATCAAAAAGACACTATCATCAGCAGAGTAAATGAAGTGCTGGGTGATAAAACGATCAAAGAAGTGGTGATAAAATAAGCAGGTCTTTTCCACTTAATATCCTTCATTCATCTTTGTAGTTATCACTTCATTGGCGATGGGCCTTAATTGGTAGCCTTCTTTTTTCAACAACTCAATAAGGCCTTTTTTACCAACTAGGTGACCCGCCCCTACAGCCATAAAAATATGATTCCCGGGCAAAATATTTTTCAATTGATTTACCCAATCGATGTTTCTTTTATCGAGCAAAATATCCAGTCCATCCTGAATACCCATTGTTTCGTCGGCAAACATGGCCTCTAATTGATCGAGTTGTTGCGTTTTGTATACCTTGACCATCTTATCGAAATTCAATTTATACTTATCAATGCTGTCAATGGTTTTGAGTAAACTTTTCGCCTGTACACTGTAGGGGATGCTATCAAACACCGAAGCCTGAAAAGCAATGGTTTCAAATCCTTTAACTTCTTTTTTGTCTTTAGAGGTTATTTTCAGTAACTCCTGCTCTACCCCGCTCATATTTTTACAAGGCATCATTTTAGGATATAAAAATGCTTCCAGAAAAGAGGGTTTCATTTTCTGAAACGTTTTCAGTGATGTGCGCAATGAATCTTGAAAATATTTTTCGAGTTTCAAAAACTCTTCTTCGGTATAAAAATCGCGGAGTGTTTTACCATCTTTCATATTCATGAAAAACATAGCACCCAAGGTATTGGCAGCATCATCTAAATCCATTTCAAAATATACTTCCTTGCTAAATTGAATAGCAGCAAGCAGGTTATCACTGAATTGAATGTCATCCTTACACATCATGTGAAAAGTACCAAATAGATAGCTAGGCTGTTGCAAGCCATTTCCAGAAACTTCCCACAGAAGGCTGTTGTCATCTTTGCTTGTAGAGAGTTTGGGTTGAGGTTGTGCCTTACATGCCAAAAATAAAAACAAGGAAGAAAGAGCGAGCATTAATTTCATGATAACTATTTAGGTTGCTAAAATACTATTTTTAAAAGTAGCATTTATTGATAGATCGATTGGTATCTATTAAAAAAATGAATATAATCGAATCTACCGTTAAAATAAATAAATGGCAACATACATTCACACCTATTAACCTCTGCCATGCAGGCTTCCACCCTTTTCAAAAAATCGGTCGATTTTCTTTTCAACGGCAGGATCTTTTTCTACCGGCGGAGCATGGTGAGGCTTGATGCGGGCGTCTATCAGCAATGGACCTGTACAGCCCCAATGTTTGTTTACAACCGATTCGTTGATGCCATATATATCATGCGATGGGTTGCAACGTGTAAAGGATACCCAAAGAAAATTTTTCAAACTGGCTGCAACAAATGCTGCATCATCTGCCAGTATGATCATGGGAACTTCATGTAGTTGTTTGTCGCCATCTCTCAACTGCTCCTGGAGTATTTTAATTTGTGCATGTGTATTTTCATAGCTACTGAATGCAGGCATGCTAATGGCCACTACGCCGGGCATAACAAGAGAGGATTGTCCGAAGTCCTGCAAATTGTTCAATACAGATGGTACTTCTGCAGCCAGCTTTCTCACTTCTTCTCCGTAGGCAGCAAACACCACTTTGCTTCCACTGTTTAAACCGGTACCAGAGTAATCTAAGGTATCCATGGTGGTATTTGTATAAAAATGCACATCGCGGTGCAGTTGTATTCTTTTAAGGATAAACTGCAGGTATTCATCGATATGATGTGTGCTGAGCTGATTGGTATCGTCTGCGGTGATGAACAAAAATTTAGCTAAACTCAATTGCCCCGTACCTAACACATGGTTTGCAATGGTAAGCAATTCAGCAGGTTGTTTTGCTGGTGTGTAGGGAGTGTACCGTTCGCTACCAATAGCCAGTAACAAGGGATGCACGCCTGCAGCATCAACGGCATGCACTTCTTTGAGACCGGGAACTTCTTGTGGAATTGCGGCACCCGTAATTTCATGAATAAGCTGTCCGAAGCTAGTATCTTCCTGTGGTGGACGGCCCACCACTGTGAAAGGCCAGATGGCATTTTTACGGGCATACACTTTGTGCACTTTCATCAAAGGAAAATCGTGTGTCAAACTGTAATAGCCCAGGTGATCGCCGAAAGGACCTTCGGGTTTATTTTCGCCGGGATGAACTTCACCCGTGATTACAAAGTCGGCATCGGTGCTGATGCAGAAGCCATCGTCGTAAGTGTATCTAAATCTTCTTCCTCCCAATACGCCTGCAAAAGTCATTTCGCTGATGCCTTCTGGCAAAGGCATCACCGCTGATACGGTATGAGAAGGTGGCCCACCAGCGAATACACTTACTTTGAGGGGCATTCCTTTTTTATTGGCCTTGGTTTGGTGCACGCCAATACCTCTGTGCAACTGGTAGTGCAAGCCTATTTCTTCATTCTGCGTATAGTCGTTACCGTTGAGTTGTATTCTGTACATGCCCAAATTGGCGTTCATGATGCCAGGTTTATCAGCGTCTTCGCTGTACACCTGCGGCAGTGTAACAAATGCGCCCCCATCCATGGGCCAATGCTGAATGGGTGGAATGTCTGATATTTTGATCTGGCTGTGCATCACGGGCTTGCTCAGCGGATTTTTTAAGGGTAACGCTTTAAGCGCCGCTAATCCTGCACTAAAATTTTGAAGGGGATGTTTGATCGCCTCCATTGGGTTGCCCTTGAGTTCGATCAATTTTTGGACGGCTGCAAGCGTATCTCTGAAAATAAAGCGACTTCTGTCAAGAGTGCCAAAAATATTAGAAGCAGCTCGGTACTGACTGCCTTTTACATTTTCGAAAAGCAAAGCTGGTCCTGCCATTTCATACATGCGCAAGTGGATAGCCGCCATTTCTAAATGAGGATCTACTTCTTCTTTGATTCTGATCAACTGCCCGTTTTTTTCTAAATCGAGCAGGCATTCTTCCATTGATTTATAAGCCATCTTGCTAATTTGCCTATTTTAATTCCATGACCGGCTTACAATAAACCAGCATGGTATTGTTTTAAAACAGATTTGCTTGCATTAAGTTGAGCGGTGATCAGCAATTATCAAAATATTGTTTGCATGCTAACTATTATGATCGCCCGTCGTTTAATTCTTTTTGTTTGCCCATTATAAAAAAACGGGAAGCAAGCTTCCCGTTGTGAGTATGTTTATTTTAAGCGTAAAATGGACGCTGTGATTATTCAGCTTTCGGCGCTGCTTCAGCTGCGGGAGCTGCTTCAACGGCAGTTGCTTCCACAGCAGCAGGGGCTTCATCTTTTGGTGTTTTATCTTCTTTGATGAGCTTACCCAACTCATTTCCTTTTTTGGCTTTCTGCACTTTGGGTGCAAACATCACCAGCATTCTTTTACCTTCCATTTTGGGTAATCCTTCCAAGGCTCCAACGTCCTTCAAGCTGTCAGCAAATTTCAACAATAGTAATTCACCTCTTTCTTTAAACATGATGGCACGACCTTTAAATTGAACGTGCGCTTTCACTTTATCTCCGTCTTTCAGGAATTTTTCGGCGTGTTTTACTTTAAATTCAAAATCGTGGTCATCTGTGTTGGGTGTAAAACGAATTTCCTTCACCTCACTGGTTTTGGCCTTCGCCTTCATTTCTTTTTTCTTCTTTTTTTCTTCGTAGAGGAACTTGTTATAATCAATGATCCTGCACACGGGTGGTGTTGCACCTGGAGAAATTTCTACCAAATCCAAACTTTGGGATTGGGCAATTTTAGTAGCTTCTGCAGTGGAATAGATGCCGGGCTCTACGTTTTCGCCCACCAATCGTACTTCCAGTACGCGAATCATGTGGTTGGTGCGGTGTTCCTGCTGTTGTTCTTTTTTAAAACGAGGATTGAATGTACCCCTCGGTTGTCTGGGTGGAAATGCCATTTATTATTTTTGGTTTACAATTTTGTTTGTATGCTTTTATTAATTTGAAACGAAGGTAAGGATTTGTTTTACTCGCCCCTTCTTTCGCTGATTTCTGCGGCCAGTTCAGCAGTAAATTCATCCAATCCTTTCGCGCCGAGATCTCCTTTACCCTGGCGCCTGACTGCTACTTTGTTTTCTACCATTTCTTTTTCACCAATCACCAACATGTAAGGCACTTTCGCTATTTCCGTATCTCTGATTTTCTTACCTATTTTTTCGTTTCTATCGTCGATTTCAGCACGAATATCTGCATTTTTCAGCGTTTTCAAAATAGTATTTGAATAATCCATGAACTTATCGCTGATTGGAAGAATTTTCACCTGCAATGGCGCCAGCCAAGCTGGGAATTTACCGGCATAATGTTCCAGCAAAAATCCGATAAAACGCTCGTGGGTACCTAAAGGTGCCCTGTGAATGATCAGGGGAACATCTGTACCATTGTCTTTTGTAGTATAACTAAGTTTAAACTTGTTTCCACTATTGAAATCTACCTGGTTGGTGGCCAACGTGAATTCCCTGCCAATGGCACTCCAGATCTGTACGTCAATTTTGGGGCCATAAAAAGCAGCTTCATCTTGTACTTCTACAAAAGGAATATTGCTTTCGATGAGCACTTTGCGAACCATGGTTTCGGTTTGTTGCCACAATTCGGGTTCGTCCACATATTTCTGGCCCAATTTGGCTGGATCGTGTAAACTCAATCTCATCACATATTTATCAACCCCAAAGATGTTGAAATATTTGAGGTACATGTCGTTTACCGCTCTAAACTCGTCGGCAAACTGTTCTTTGTTACAGTAGATATGCGCATCGTTCATGTGGAGGCAGCGTACCCGCATCAGTCCAAACAACTCTCCACTCTGCTCATAACGGTAGCAGGTTCCATATTCTGCGATACGGAATGGCAAGTCTTTGTAACTTTTGGGTTCTGCATCAAAAATTTTATGATGATGCGGACAATTCATGGCTTTTAGGTAGTATTTGGTACCATCCAATTCCATCGGTGGAAACATGCTATCTGCATAATAGGGCAAGTGACCGCTCATGAGGTACATACTTTCTTTTGCGATATGTGGCGTTACTACCCTTTTGTAGCCAGCTGCGTTTTCTGTTTCCTTGGCTAATTTTTCCAGCTCTTCTATGATAATAGTACCATTTGGCAGCCACAAGGGCAATCCGGGGCCTGTATCATCATCCATAGTATAAATGCCGAGCTCTTTGCCCAGTTTGCGGTGATCTCTTTTTTTGGCTTCTTCTAGCATTAGGATATACTCATCCAGCTCTTTTTGGGCAGGAAAAGTAACTCCGTACACGCGGGTAAGCTGTTTGTTTTTTTCATCCCCTTTCCAATACGCCCCCGCCACGCTCATTAGCTTGATGGCTTTAATGGTTCCGGTGTGAGGAATATGTGGGCCTCTACAGAGATCGGTAAAGTTACCTTGGGTGTAAAAAGTGATCTCGCCATCGGTCAAATTCTTCAACAAATCCAACTTGTACTCATCGCCTTTTTCGGTAAAATAATTAACGGCCTCTTGCTTAGGCATGAACTTGCGCTCAAAAATGCTGTTCTTTTTTGCCAATTCATTCATCTTTTTTTCCAAAACCAGCAAATCATCTTCGGTAATTTTATGATCACCGAGGTCCATATCGTAATAAAATCCTTTGTCTAAAGCAGGTCCCACCCAAAATTTTACGCCCGGATAAATGGCATCCACGGCTTCTGCCATGAGGTGTGCAGAGGAGTGCCAAAATGTTGATTTACCATCCGTATCATCCCAGGTGAGTAATTGAAGCGAAGCGTCCGTGGTTATTGGCCTGGATGCATCCACTACAACATTGTTTACTTTGGCTGCCAATACTTTTCTGGCCAAGCCTTCGCTGATGGATTTTGCAACATCCATCGCTGAAATACCTTCCTGGTATTCCCTCACCGATCCGTCTGGTAATGTAATTTTAATCATGATTGGTTATCTTCAAGCTAAATTTTGAGAGGCAAATTTAACTAATCCTTAGCGAACGAACGCGTTAAATGAATATTAAACACCTCTTTTAGTTTTAATTTTGTAGCTGGACTAAAATTCTACACACCGCATGAATCGTATTTTAATAACCCTCTCTTTATTTTTAAGTTGCGCAGCTGTCCAAAGTCAGAAACTGAGTGGCCAATGGAAAGGATCATTTGTTGACCGAAGCACGAAATTCATGGGTTGGGGCGGCGATAAGTGTGAATATGTGCTCGATTTAGAAACAAAAGGCAAAATAGTAACTGGATTTTCTTACACTTATTTTACAGAAGCAGGTAAACGTTATTACACGATTTGTAGGTTGGAAGGGACTTTCGACTCCAAATCAAAATACATTGAAGTAAAGGAGGTAGAGCGTACAAAAACCAATGTGCCCAGAGAAGTTTTGAACTGTTTTCAGGTACACAAATTAAGTTTTTATAAGAAGACCGACGGAGAAGAAACCCTGGAGGGGAAATGGATACCCGCACCCAACCAGGAAGGTAATTGTGGTTATGGCATTACCGCACTTAGTAGAAGATCTTTAGCGAAAACCTTTCCGGGCATTAAAAACAATACGACTGCCAGTACTCCAAAAACATTCTCTGATCCAAGAGCAGGTTCTGCCGCTTCAACGCCCGCAAAATCAGTCCAGAAGCCAGCAGCAGTTGTTCCCAAACCGAAGCCACCTGTTGTTCCTTCGGAAACTACCACTCCTGTTTCAAATTCTTCCCTAGCAAAATCACCACAAGACAGTCCGCAGATACTATCGAATGTTAACAAAGCAAATGTTCCCACTATCAGGACAGAAAAAATTATTGCCCCTGGTACTCGTTTTGAAAAAAGAACCAACACCGTTATCAAAACGATAGAAATCGAAAGCGAATCTGTTGTGATCGATTTGTATGACAATGGTGAAATTGACGGCGATAGTGTATCATTGTTTTTTAATGGCAAACTGGTGATAGCTCAAAAAAAACTCACCACACAAGCCCTGCGTTTACGCATACCACAAGAAGAACTGGAGGCAGAAAATGAGTTGGTGATGTATGCGGAGAACCTGGGCTCCATTCCGCCCAATACAGCATTAATGATTGTTACAGATGGAACCAAGAGATATGAAGTGAGGATCACCTCCGACTTACAAAAAAGTGGTACCATCCGTTTTCTTCGCAAACAACAATAGATATTGAATATAAATGAAAATGAATTGGCCTCACTTTTGATACAGTGAGGCCAATTTTATGATGAGACAAAACTATAAACTCCGCTTCACAAAAGCATCGTATTTCTACGAAATTTTCCTTTCTAAATTAGTGAAAATACTGTGAAAACCCTTTGCCAGTGTTGATTTGTACTAAGTGTTGGTTGATTTGCACTATTCGTAAAAACAAATGAAAACATTCTTTCTAATTTGTTGATGAAAGTTCTTAATCAATAAAATAACATTAATTATGAAAAAAATCACACAAATCACTGCCTGCATTTCATTAGCTGGTTTAATGATGGTAGGTTGTAAAAAAACCGGCAGCAATGTTGAAGTAACACAAGACAAGGTTCCAACCGAAATTCGGGCTATGGTAAAAGCTGCAGGCTTTACAGACAATGGGATGTCTGTAAATCCAGACGGATCATTCCTGATTGAAGGTGACATCCTGCTCACCAGAGACGAATTAGCTAATATGGGTAACAACAACGGACCAGAGCTCATCATTGCAAACGACGAACATTACCGCACTACCAATTTGGTAAGTGGCACCCGCACCATCACCGTTTCATTAAACACTACGCAGGCAAATTTTGTAACGGCTACCAACACTGCAATTGCACGTTTCAACGCATTGCCGCTGAGAATTAAATTTCAAAGAGTAAGTGGCACCAGTGCAAATATCAATATTCGCACTTTCTATCAGGTGAGCAATACACTGGGTAGTGCTGGTTTCCCTAGCGGTGGCAACCCTTACAACACAGTAAACATGAATACCTATTGGTACACTCCTACAGTAGGCGTAAATGGCTTGGCAACAACCATTGCACATGAAATAGGGCATTGCATAGGATTCCGTCACACAGATTACATGAACAGATCATATAGTTGTGGTGGTACTGCAGTGAATGAAGGTTCGGCAGGTATTGGTGCCATTCTGATTCCTGGCACACCTAGCGGACCAAGTGCAGGCTCTTGGATGCTAGCGTGCAGCAGTACATCTACCAACAGACCGTTCACATCTGCTGACAACACTGCGTTGAACTTTGTTTACTAAGCAAATCCCGTAATAATCACTGAACACCCCTTTCCATAAAAAAGGGGTGTTGTATTTTATAGAATTATTTTATGCACAACCCGTTTATTGTGGTCACTAAATTTATTTTTTTTAACAAAATATTATATATTGTAACAGCATTTTGAACGTGCTGATGTTGCAAAACCCTTCGTATGCTTTTCTTATCTTTTTATTTTAAACACCTCTAGTTTTTATGCGCATAAACTTCCGTTTACCGGTGCTGATATTTGTGCTCTGCTATTGCTATTCCGCGGATGCGCAAACAAAAAAAAACAACGTAACAAACCCTACTTTGAGATTCGAGGAATTAGCCCAGGCCGGTTCCAACTCAGGCTTTTTTATTGTGCATACTAAAGGAGGAGGCGATTCAATTTCAGGTTATATCCAGATCAGACAAATAACGAGTGATCTCATCGTAGTAAAAAAAATAAATAACAACGAATCCGATACAACTCGCCCTGCAATTATCCGCATCGCGAATGCCAATCACCGTTGGAAATATGCGCCGGCACTCTTGCATACCAATCTTTTACAAACGCACAAAACAGGTAGGTTTACAATTGTGGGCATTGAGCATCAGGGTCTGATGGATGTGCTTAACAAATATAGATTGCAATTAAAAGACGTGCAACAGATTCCAGATGCCAACGCAGCCGTGGTTTCTTGTAGCTATGCAACCCTGAGCAATTTGTTGGTCAAAGAGCCAGCCATCCTATTTGTTGATATTTATATAAAACCACGTTCAGAAATAGAACTCATTGGGTACGACCGCAGCTTACACGGCATACAAGAAATCGACGTTGCCATACCTGGTGCCAACGGAAAAAACATTAGCATCGGCATCAAAGAATCTGATATGGATGCTCAGGACCTTGACCTTGTGAAAAGGGTGAAACCATCTTCGTTGGCCCATCCAGAAAAAGATGTACATGCAACCGTAGTGGCAACACTAGCCGGCGGTGGAGGCAACAGCTTTATTACCGGCAAAGGCCTTGCCTGGAAAAGCGATTTTTTTCCTTCTTCCTATAACATGTTGTTTCCCGACAATGGCACTATTTTACAACAAAACGATGTGAGCATACAAAACCATTCCTATGGCACCATTGTGCAATCTTTTTACGGGGCCGAAGCCGCAGCTTACGATGCACAACAATTCAACATCCCATACCTGATTCATGTATTTTCATCCGGGAACCGAGGCACGTCAGCTGCTACCAGTGGCACTTTCGCGGGCATCAATGGATTTGCTAACCTCACCGGAAACTTTAAGATGTCGAAGAACAGCATCACGGTGGGCGCTACAGATACCAGTGGCAGCATCACGGCATTTAGTTCTGCAGGCCCATTGTATGACGGTAGACTCGGCCCACAAATTACTGCTTTGGGGCCGAACGGTACATCCGATGCAGCTGCCATTGTAAGTGGTGGTATTGCGGTATTACAACAGGTGTACAAAGACAGCAATCAACAACAACTCCCGGATGCTGCTTTGATCAAAGCATTGTTATACAACAATGCAGATGATATTGATCAAAAAGGAATTGATTACAAATCTGGTTATGGCGCTGTGAATATTTTTAAAGCAGTAAAAGCATTACAAAACAGAAAATATATTGTAGGAAACTTAGTAAACGGTCAGCAACTTACATTTCCCATTCATCTTCCCTCCAACGCAGCAAATATAAAATTTACGCTTGTATGGAATGATCCCGCTGCTGCTATCAACAATAACCTTGCATTGGTAAACGACATTGATCTGGAACTAATAGAATCTGGTACCAGCCTTATTTACAAGCCCTGGATACTCTCTACCTTCCCTATGGCCGACTCCCTTCGTAAACCAGCTATTAGAGGTGTAGACAGATTAAACAATGCTGAGCAAATCAGCCTCGAAAGAAACAATGGGAATGAGTACATACTCACGGTAAAGGGCAGTCGCATTATCGGTGCTGCTAACCAACGTTTTTACATCGCCTATCATTGGGATACCATCGGTTCATTTCGTTTTATCAGTCCCATCAATGCATCCGACATCAACCTGGATGAAGGCAATTTTGTGAAAATCAAGTGGGAAGCCATTGCTGAACTACCCAACGAAACAGGCACCCTCTTTGTAAGTTTCAACAATGGAAATTTCTGGCAGCCTATAGCGAGTAGTGTTCCCATTGACGATCATGTCTTTAATTGGCCTGTTCCTGATACGATCGGCACGGCGATGTTTAAGATGGAACACCTCCAACAATCCTGGTTGTCGAATAACTTAATAATCGCACCTTTAACCAAATTGAGGGTCGACTATTTTTGCGAAGATTCACTGCAACTCTCCTGGAATGAACACGTATCTGCACAAAGTTACCAGGTTTTTCAACTTACAGACAGTGCCTATCTAAAATCCATTGCTATCATCAATGGTACAACCATTCGTTTACCCAACAACCGATCACCTTCCACAGTATTTGCAGTGCAACCCATATTATCCAACGGATTGTATGCCACCAGATCCTATGCCATCAAACCTTCTGAACAGGGCGTGGCTTGTTTCTACAATACATTGTTGGCAAATGATCTCGCGAACAGCATACAACTGGAATTGAGTTTAAGTATTCCCTCATTAACAGACAGCATCGTTTTTGAAAAAATATTCCCAATCAACAATGATCAAAAAAAAATATCCGCTACGATTGTTGAAGGTTTAAGTTCTCTATACACGGCAACAGACAATAATCCATTACCAGGATTAAACAGTTACAGGGCACGTATTTACACAAAAACAGGAAGCGTTGTTTTCACCAATATTGTGTCTATAATAAGCAATGCAGGAGAAAATATTTGGCTCTATCCTAATCCTGCCCGCAGCGGTGAGCGCATCCAATTCAAATTACGAGACATCAGTATTGGAAATCAAATCCAGTTATTCAATGCAAATGGTCAACTACTGAAAAGTATCCCAATAGGATCAGCTGGCAACCTTTCCACATCCGGATGGCCTCCAGGTTCCTATTTATATAGAATCATTCAGGCAGATCAAACCATTTTGATAACTGGAAAAATAATTATTACCAATTGATTTTAAAATGCAAACACAAAACAGTGAATTTAATTTAAGTTTCCAGTACAATGATTTATTTGAGTACGCAGCCTTGTTGGCCAATAATTTACGAGTACCTTTCGTAAACAATCAAATCATTTACCCTCCACATGTAGCTGAAGGATCAAGTAAATTTTTTAAGATCAATGACTATATGTCTTACCAAGTGGCACACTACAAGGCAAAACAAAAAATGGTTTTCAATCGCTACCCTACTGTTTCCAATCATGTAACCACCACATTTCAGGATTTCACCTTCGCACGCTGTAATGTGCACCAGCACACCTGCAACGAGATCATACTCAACAACAACAGCCTTGGTTCTGTACAATGCAAAAGCACCCGCTCACATGAAGTGGTGGTAATTGAACCGGGCCTTGAAGTGAAAGTGATATTGGTGATGATGAAAGAAAACTGGGCAGAAAATATTTTACACGATTCGGTGAGCAATGAGAAATTTCTGCGCTATCTCATCAATCAGGACGCCAATCTTAGAAAAGAATTTTTAAGTCAGGAACAAAACCGATTGTTCAAAGAAGTATTCGAAGGCAAAGCATTCACCTTGCTACAGCACTTATATTACGATGGTAGAATACTAAATTTACTGGAGAGCTTCTTAAAGGATATTCTCACAAAAGAAGATGCAGAGAGTCCGTATTTATTTGCCAGTTATGAAGACGTTAGAATGCTACAAGTAGCAGAACAATATATCAATGATCATTTGATGAAACCCTTCCCCGGTGTAGAAGTGCTGAGCAGGATCAGTTGTATGTCGAGAACAAAATTCATCACCCTTTTTCAAAAAGTGTATGGACTCAGTTCTTTTGAATATTCGCAAAAGAAAAGACTGGCGATTGCCTATGAGTACATGAAAACAGGCAAACACAATGTTAGCGATACCGCACAGATCATCGGCTATGCCGGCGTAAATAATTTTGCAGTAGCTTTTAAAAAAGAATTTGGTTTATTACCCAGCCAATTATTAGAAAGAGTTCGGGTATAACACTAAATAAATTAAATGAGGTATTTGCTTAAATTTACGGAATGAATAAAAATTTTCTAAAGATTGGTATTGCCGCTATTGCTCTTTTGACCTCCTCGAACGTCCTTGCCCAGCAATTAGGTGGCAACCCTTCCCATTTAAAATGGAAACAGGTGAATGGACCCTCATCAAGAGTGATTTTTCCAGAATCGCTTGACAGCCTGGCGAAAAGAATTTACCAAATCAATCAACAGCTTGATACGACTACTTTATACAGCATCGGGAAAAATTCCCGTAAATGGAATATTGTGTTACAACCCCACACCATTGTGGCCAATGCATACGTACGCATGGCACCTTTGATGAGTGAGTTTTACATGACCACCGATCAGAATAATTTTACCACAGGAAGCATTCGATGGGACGATAACCTGATCATTCATGAAAATCGTCACATGCAGCAATTCAGCAATTTCAACAACGGCCTCACCAGAGTATTTTCTTTTTTGTTGGGGCAGGAGGGCCAGTTACTGGCCAATGGCATCACAGTTCCAGACTACTTTTTTGAAGGAGATGCCGTATGGCAGGAAACCCTTGTAAGTAAACAAGGACGGGGAAGAATGCCCTCATTTTACAACGGAATGAAATCGCTCTGGTTGCAAAATAAACAGTACACCTGGATGAAGCTCCGCAGTGGCTCGTTGAAAGATTATTTACCCAATCATTATGAATTGGGTTATATGTTGGTAGCGTACGGGTATGAAAAATACGGGGAAGATTTCTGGAGAAAAGTAACCCAGGATGCGGTGCGTTTTAAAGGCCTGTTCTATGCATTTAATCAGGCTGTACAAACACATGCCGGAGTTTCGTATTCAACTTTCAGAAAAAATGCGTTGCAGTATTTTCAAGAAAAAACGGCTGTTCAAAACCAACCCATTTTAAATAACACCTACCTCACCCCTACTCAAAAAAACAATGTGGTTTCATACCGTTTCCCAGTTTTGATTGGGGGCGATAGCATACTGGTCAGCAAATCATCTTACAAAGAGATCAGTAGTTTTTACCTGATCAGCAATGGGAAGGAGAAAAAAATTCGGGTAAAAGACAATGCCATCGACGATTATTTTTCGTACCGAAATGGAAAAATTGTGTACGCGGCATTTAGAAAAGATGCCCTGCGTGGCAATCAAGACTACGGCGAACTACGCATCATAGATGTAGCCAGCGGCAAACAAAAGAATATCACCAAACAAACAAAATATTTTTCGCCAGACATTCACCCATCTGGCCAGGAGTTGCTTGCCGTTCAGGTAGCTCCTGGAGGTGCCAGTGAATTGCATCGCATAGATGCTGTTACAGGTTTTACCATTGCAGCTATCCCCAATCCGAACAATTACTTTTTTACTCAAACAAAATACATCAACGCGGAAATCGCCGTTAGTGCGGTAAGGCATCCTGATGGAAAAATGGCGCTGGTAAAAGTAAACCTTACGGATGGAACAACCCAAGTGCTCACCGCCTTCAGTTATGATGTGTTGGGATATCCAACCATAAAAAACGATACGGTCTACTTTTCAAAAATGCAAACCGGAAAAAATGGTTTGCCCACTGCCGATAAAGCCTTTGCGCTCGATTTAAAAAGCGGGAAACAGTTTTTATTAAGTGATAATGTGAATGGTATTTACCAACCTGGCATCAACAGTGGTGGCGATATGATCGCGAGTGCGTTTACGGCAGACGGCTACTTACTGCAACAAATTAATGGGAAAGATTTACTTTGGAAAGAGGTGTTGGATCAACCCGAAAGCATTGCACCCATCAACACGAACGGCAAGGACTTACATGCGCTTTTATCCGACCCAAAAAATGAGGATGACCCATTGGCTGTTTCCAGTTACAAAAAGTCATTTCACTTATTTAATTTCCACAGTGCCAGGCCTTCGATATCGGCTACCACTTATGGTTACACTTTGTACGGAGATAATGTGCTGAGCAGTTTCAGCAACAGTTTGGGTTACGAATACAACCGTAACGAACGCAGTAGCAGTTTGGCTTACAACTTTATATACGCAGGCGCATTCCCATTTTTGAGGGCGGGACTGCAATATAATTACAACAGAAATATAGACACTTCTCTCACGGGTGGCATTCAGTTTAATTCAGCCAAAGCCAACCTGGGCTTTTATGTTCCCTTGACTTTCAATAATGGAAAAATGTTCAAATTTGTGAATGTGGGAGCAGCCTATAACCTGGAACAGATCCCTTATTTGGGAATCGGGAAAAATATTTGGCAAAATACATCCTTCAAATACGTAAATGCTTTTATTAATGTTACGCAACAAAGTAGAAAAGCATTGCAACATATTCACCCAAGATGGGCGCAATCGGTATCGCTTAATTACCGAAAAGGATTTAATTATTTTGAAACAGGTAAATTCATCGGAAACAGTGCATTTTATTTCCCGGGAATTGGAGTAAACCATAGTTTGGTGCTGAATGCAGCGTTCCAGAAAAGAGATACCCTACCCGATTTTTTTAGCAACAATTTTGCATACGCCAGAGGTTACGAAACTTTAAATACCAGAAGTATGTTTAAATGGGGAGTGAACTATCACATACCATTGTTGTATCCCGATTGGGGTGTTGGAAATATCTTTTTCATACAACGAATCCGAACCAACCTTTTTTACGATCACAACAGTGCAAGAGCGAGAGTAAATGGCAAACTAACGGATATCATTAACCGCAGTACAGGAACCGAGATCTATTTTGACGGAAAAATTTGGAATGCTTTATCTGGCAGCATAGGTTTTCGCTACAGTCATTTGTTAGATGTAGACTTACGAATCCCTTCAGCAAAAGGAAGATTTGAGATCATTCTTCCTATCAACATCATACCAGATTAGGGCTTGATTAACCACCAAATATTTGGGTGTAGTATCTTTTCCCGTTTTTATCTTTGGCGATCCCGATGCCAATGTGCGTGTACTTACCCAACATGTTTTTGCGGTGGCCGGAAGAATTTTCCCAGAGTTTTACTACTTCCTTTCCTGAAGCAGGACCATTGGCAACATTTTCTGCAAAATAGTTCATGGCAGGATGAGCAGTAACGACCAGTTTGCTTCTTTTATCAAAGCCGGCATGGCCGAAAGGAATTTTTCCGGCAGCCATATTTTCGCTGTGTTGTTGGGCAATGGCATTCAACTGCTCGTCTGTCGAAAGTGCCCCTAATCCATGCGACTTCCTAAATGAATTAGTATAAAAATGAACTTCTTTTACCAATGATAATTCTTCTGAAACCGTAAAAGCGGACAAAAGCGAAATCAGTAAAGGCATCAAAATTGACCTGGATAAAAATGACTTTTTCATATAGCTGTAAATTACCTCAATCAAAACAATATTCAATACCGAGCCAGGATTTTTAACGTGTTATTGCAATCACTTTAACTTTTTATAAAAAACTGGTCAAACACATAAATAAGGTAAGAATCAAAGCACCCAACTTGGTGGGTTCAACACCACCCATGGAGATAGTGGGGGCATTTCTCTAAGGTCTTTTGAATTGTGCTGAATGTCTTTTATTAATGGGTACAACAACTGGATAAATGACTCAATTGGGCAAAAAATTGCGCCGTTACAGAGAAAAAGTGCCATCACCGCAGTTCAGGGGCTGCCTTAAAAAATAGTTGTAATTGGTTTTACGTCAGATTTTTTAATGATATTTGCGCAATCCCATATACAACATGAAGGTTTTAATCAAACATGCCAACATCATCTGTTCTTCTTCTGCACACCACGGGCAAGTAAAAGACATTCTTCTCCACAACGGAATTATCGAAAAAATTGCTGACGACATTACCGAATCAGCTGATCAAAGGATTGAGCAAACTGGCCTGCACATAAGCATAGGCTGGATGGATCTGTTTTCCCATTTTAACGACCCGGGATTGGAGCACAGAGAAACTTTGGTAACCGGGGCAAAGGCGGCAGCTTCAGGCGGGTTTACGGAAGTGATGATTTTACCGAATACCCTACCATTGATCAGCAGCAAATCAGTTGTAGAATATATATGCCAAAAAGCAGCGGCATTACCAGTAAACATCCTGCCAATTGGAAGCCTGACTAAAAATGCAGAAGGCAGGGAGTTAACAGAAATGTATGACATGCATGCCAGTGGCGCCGTAGCATTCAGCGATGGCATTCATTCCGTGCAAAGTCCGGGCTTGTTGCTGAAAGCATTGCAATACGTTTTGCCGATCGAAGCTTGCATTATCCAAATACCGGACGATAAAAGCATAGGTGGGCATGGTTTAATGAACGAAGGGATAGTGAGTACTCAACTTGGATTGCCCGGCAAACCAGCCATAGCAGAAGAAATCATGATTGCCAGAGATATAGAATTATTGAAATACAGCAAATCGCGTTTACACCTAACGGGTGTGAGTACCCGAAAAGGGATCGAATTAATTTGCGCTGCAAAAAAAGAAGGTTTACAGCTTACATGTTCGGTATCACCGGCACACCTCCTATTTTGTGATGAAGACTTGAACAGTTATGATAGTAACCTGAAATTAAATCCTCCTCTGAGAACTTCAGACGATAGAGCTGCACTGCGGGAAGCTTTTCAGAATGGGGATATAGATTGTATTGCCTCACATCACTTGCCGCAGCATTGGGACGATAAAACCTGCGAGTTTGAATACGCAAAATATGGCAGCACCAGTTTGGAAACAGTTTTTGGAGTGGCTAGATTGTTTAAACACAATATCAATGATTTGATCAACATGATGACAGTAGCTCCCAGAGCTATCGTTGGATTACCCCTTCCTGAAATAAAAGAAGGGGTTGCAGCATGCTTAACCCTTTTTACGCCAGACGAAGTTTTTGTATTCGACGAGAAAAATAGTAAGTCCGCTTCCAGAAACAATGCTTTTGCTGGTCAGCAACTCAAGGGAAAAGTGTTGGGCATTATCAACAAAAACCAAATCAGCTTAAACCAATAGGATGAAATTAAAGGCAACTTACAAAGGATTGATCGCCGGAGTGGGGATGGTATTGATGTCAATCGTTTTCTATTACGGTTTGCATGTTGAACCCAATGGTCCTTACCAAATGTGGGTGATTGTTGTATTCATTGGAGGGGTGGGTTGGAGCTTGCTCGGTTTTCATCATTCGCCCAAAGCAGTGAATGCCAAATTCAAAGATTATTTTGCCGAAGGATTCAGAACTTTTATCATTATTACCCTGATAATGGTCATTTATACCGCCGTTTTTTACAAATTGAATCCGCAGATTCTGGAAAAAGTTATTAAAGATAATGAAGCGTTGATTTTGCAAGCAGGCGACAAAACACCTGCAGAAATTTCGGAGAACTCAGCCAAATTAAGAAGTATATTTATGCCCATGACAATTTCCATCACTACGGTAACCTATCTCATATTTGGAGCGGTTACCAGCTTGATTGGTAGTTTGTTTTTGAAAAATGCGAGGGGTTAAAATCGGATGATTTCAAAATCAGCAGCTTTTGATCGTTAACAGATCATCCTGAAAGTGGTGTTAAATGGATGATCGGGTGAACAACAATAAATGAAACAACCAATAGAAACGGATCTGTTTGGTTAACAAAAAATAAAAAATGGATCTATCAATCGTCATTCCTTTACTAAATGAAGAAGAATCGTTGCCCGAATTGGCAGCGTGGATCGAACGCGTTGTAACGGCAGAGCGATGCAGTTATGAAGTGATCATGATTGACGATGGCAGTTCAGATGATTCCTGGGCCGTGATTGAAAAATTACGCGCCGGCAATCCCAACATCAAAGGCATTAAATTTCAAAGAAATTACGGCAAAAGTGCTGCGCTCAATGAGGGTTTCAAAGCCGCAAAAGGCGATGTAATTATTACCATGGATGCAGATATGCAAGACAGTCCGGATGAAATTCCTGGACTTAGAAAAATGATCCTTGAAGAAGGGTTTGACCTTGTAAGCGGATGGAAGAAGAAACGTTATGACAATGCCATTACCAAAAACTTGCCTTCAAAATTATTCAACGCTGCAGCTCGCAAAAGTTCGGGTATTTATTTGCATGATTTTAATTGCGGACTAAAAGCATATCGCAAAAAAGTTGTAAAGAGCATCGAAGTGTACGGAGAAATGCATCGTTACATTCCTATCCTTGCTAAGTGGGCGGGTTTTAGAAAAATCGGAGAAAAAGTGGTAGAACACAGACCCAGAAAATTTGGTGTAACAAAATTTGGCTGGGAACGATTTGTGAATGGTTTTTTAGACCTGTTTTCTATCATGTTTGTAGGCAAATTTGGAAAAAGGCCCATGCATTTTTTTGGACTTTGGGGCAGTGTCGTATTTTTTATGGGTTTGGTGATCTGGACTTACCTGTTTATTGCAAAATTTGCTTTTCAGAAATACAATATGACCGATAGACCGTTGTTTTACATTGGCGTTATTTCGTTGGTTATTGGGGTACAGTTGTTTCTGGCAGGCTTTCTAGGCGAGTTGATCTCTAGAAATTCAGCAGAAAGAAATAGCTACCTTGTTGAAGAAAAAACAGGTTTGTAACAGGTTCTTTTTCGAAAAATTACCTTCCATCTGGCAAAATTTACATCATCGCTTTTAGTTACTTAACAAAAGACAATTGTTTTGTTGAAGGGATAGGCCATACATCAACATGAAAAAAAAAATCACCATTATTGGTCCGGCTTACCCACTCAGAGGCGGAGGTATGAGCACTTTCAACGAAAGGTTGGCCCGGGCTTTTATAGATGATGGACATGAAGTAACCATCTACACTTTTTCGTTGCAATATCCGTCCATCTTTTTTCCGGGTACGTCCCAATATTCAGATGAAGCAGCTCCCGAAGGGCTCAACATCAAAGTGTTGATCAACTCCATCAATCCTTTCAACTGGATAAAAGTCGGTAACCTTTTGCGTAAAGAAAAACCAGATTTGATTGTAGTGCGTTACTGGTTGCCCTTTATGGGTCCTTGTTTTGGAACCATCTTGCGTATCGCCAAAAAAAATAAATACAGTAAAGTGGTTTGTATCGCCGACAATGTGGTACCGCACGAAAAAAGAGTGGGCGACAATGCTTTTACGGCTTATTTCATCAAGCCCGTAGATGCCTTTATCAGTATGAGTCAAAAAGTTTTAGCGGATCTTCGGTTGTTTGATACAACAAAACCAGCTCACTTCATCCCCCACCCACTCTATGATAATTTCGGAGAAAAAATAACTCAGCTAGAAGCCCGCCAGCACCTGGGCATATCGGCAAAGCAACCGCTGATACTCTTTTTTGGTTTTATCAGAAAGTACAAAGGACTAGATATTTTATTGCACGCTATGGCTATCTTGAAAGATAAAATGCCATCGTTGCGATTGATGGTAGCAGGTGAATTTTATGAAGACCAAAAAGAGTTGGAGGCTTTGATCGAAAAGTTAGGTATCAGCGATCAACTCCTGTTACACACGCATTTTATTACAGATAGTGAAATCAAGTATTATTTATGTGCTGCCGACTTAGTGGTGCAACCTTACCGCAATGCCACCCAAAGTGGAGTAACGCCATTGGCCTATCATTTCGAAATTCCCATGTTGGTCACCAATGTTGGAGGATTGGCTGCGATGGTACCCGACGGCAAAGTGGGCTTAGTAGCTACGCCTGATGCAGCATCGATTGCAGAAAAAATTGAGTTGTATTTCAAAACGGGTGCAACGCCGTATCTACCTTTTATACAGGAAGAGAAGAAAAAATTTAGCTGGAAAAAAATGGTGAGCGCTTTATTGGAGGCAGTTTAAGCCTATAAGCTTTCGTTAAATTTCAGGTAAGTATCTTCTGGAATGTTTCTAATGCAAAATCTTTGGTTATTTTTATGAACATGAAGATATTACTGGTTGGCTTTATTACTCTTTTTTTTAATGGTTGTGTACATGCACAGATCGGCAATACTGACCAAAAGTTTCTTCAAAAAAAAGAGGATAGTCTGCTGCTTTTGTCAGATAAAATTGTGCAGGGCATCAACCCGTCAGACCGTCTTGCGGCAGACAGCATCTTTACAAAAGTGCTGGTGCGGGCATTGAAAACGAAGCATTCCTTTTCCTACAAATTCGATTCCTTGTATGCCGTTTCAAAATTGTTTGCACCTGATAGTAGTTTCAAAATATTTACCTGGCAGTTGATCATCAACGACAATGTGATACGGCAGCATGGTGCCATTCAATTGAAAACCAATGATGGCTCCTTAAAGTTGATTCCTTTGATCGATAAATCAGATGTCACTCAAAATCAAGCAGACACCATCGCCGATAATCTGGGCTGGATGGGCGCTGTGTATTACCGCATCATCCAAACATCTCATCAAAATAAAAATTATTACACCCTACTCGGATATGATGAAAATAATATCCGCAGCAATAAGAAAATCATTGAGATCCTGAGTTTCGACAATGGTAAACCTCTATTTGGCAGCCGCCAGTTCAGCATTGCCAGCGGCTTTGGTTATAACAATAAGATGGCTAGGTTTATCATGGAATACAAAAAGAATGCAAGTCCGCGACTAACGTTCGACAAGGATATGGACATGATCGTTTTTGAACACCTCATTTCAGAATCTAATCAACCAAACAAAAAATGGACCCTTGTTGGTGATGGTGATTACGAAGGTTTTAAATGGATGGATGGCCGTTGGGTGTACATCAATAAAATATTTACGGAAATGACCCCGGAAGGAGCCGTTCCCGTGCCAATGCCACTCAGAGATGAAAATGGCAACATCAACGAAGGCAACATCAAGAACAAACCACCAGCTTCCAAGCCAACTCCAGCCCCTAAAAAAGCCGGAGGAGGATTCAGATAACTTCTCGTATAGATGGATTTCTTAACTCGCTACAAAGAATGCCACTTCTACACTACTCCACCAGAATTTCTCAGGAACCTTTTCATTAGGGGACAGGTTTTAAGAGGGCAGATATCAATCAGGTTTGTTTGTAAGTTTTATGCCAATGAGCCGTCTAAAAAAACAGGTAAGCGATTTTAATTGAAGATGTTATCAATTT
>Ga0105046_10002611_pt1 | contig 28453 bp, 18 predicted proteins | sample MAT03_FD_78385 | JGI IMG/M metagenome (GOLD analysis project Ga0105046, IMG submission 78385) | Freshwater microbial communities from Lake Fryxell liftoff mats and glacier meltwater in Antarctica - MAT-03 (megahit assembly) | ecosystem: Environmental > Aquatic > Freshwater > Ice > Liftoff... | reverse complement strand
TTTGCGACCAAGCGCCTTTCCATCGAAGTGATGCTCCGCATTATAGGGGGGTCTTTGGCGAGACGCCAAACACGGCGGGCAAGACGCCCGCCTTACCCGTGAATTCCGGCTTCGCCGGATTAATCCAAACACTTCGACCTACCAAAAAATGTGAGAAATACGGGTTAGCCCCAAGCTTTGGATTGCTGGTTTTTACCGGCAGGCTTGCCAAGTGAGTTGAAAGCGGGCGAGGTATTTGCGTAGCCGATCCGCGTCGTTGGAGACTTTACGCTTACCGCGCGTCACGGCGAAAAGCTTGCGTCCGGCGTCACTGAGCGTTGCGCATTCGCGGCAGGCGCGAATCACACACGCGAGCTGGGCGCGGTCGAAGAGGTCGAGCGTTTCCGCAGCGTCACCCATGACTTCACGCAACAGGGTTTCATCGGCATCGCCGGAAGGAGCTTTCCGCCAGGCTGAACAAAGGCGCGTGACTTCCGCGTTCAGCACTTCGCGCGTGATGCGTCCGCCCGGCGCAAGCGTGGCCATGCGCGTAACGGCGGCATTCAGATCCCTGAAATTAGCGCTCCAGCGCGCATCGGACGATTTTGCAAAAGTTAAAAACGTCGCTCGAATATCTTTTGCCATCGTCGTGCGGCGACCGAGCCGACGGGCGGCCATTTCCAGTTCGTGATCGAGATTCGGCTCGATGTCTTCATGGCGCTGCGCCAGCCCCGGAAGCTGAAAGGTCCAGAGGTTGATGCGTGCCAGCAAATCCTCACGGAAGCGTCCTTTGCGTACATCCTCGCCGAGATCACGATTGGTTCCTGCGATAAGCTGGAAGTCGCTTTGCGCCTCGCTGTCCGCCCCCACCGGCAGAAAGCGCTTCTCCTCCAGCGCGCGTAAAAGCATCGCCTGTTCATCCGTTCCAAGCTCGCCGATTTCATCCAGGAAAAGCAGTCCGCCATGCGCAGAGCGCAGGAGACCGGGACGATCCCGTTGCGCGCCGGTAAACGATCCGCGCACATGACCAAACAACGTGCTAGCCGCCGTATCCCCACGCAGCGTCGCGCAGTTTACCTCGACAAATCCACCTTCCAGCTGATGCCGCTGCTTCTTGAGTTCAAACACACGTCGCGCGAGCGAGGATTTACCGGCACCGGTCGGACCCATCAACAATATCGCTTCACGCGAGGCAATGGCCACCTGCTCGATCTGTTCGATCATCCGGTTGAATGACTCGTTGCGTGTCGCGATACCGCTTTTCAAAAAAGTGCGCGCCTCACGCTGCTCCTCGGCAAAACGCGCGGCAATCTGATCGTAACGAGACAGATCCAGATCAATGATCGCGTATTTGCCTGGGCCGCGCTCACGTTCAGGCGGGGGAGAAGACTGGATCAAGCGTGCTGGGAGATGACGCGACTCCGTGAGCAGGAACAAACAGATCTGCGCGACGTGCGTACCTGTCGTGATATGCACGAGATAATCCTCCTCCTCCGGCTTGAACGCGTAGCCGCGAACGAAGTCCGCAAGCGCGCCATACACCTCTTCAAAGTCCCACGCATCCTTGGTTTCCATGAGATGACTCCGCACGGCCGTCTCCGGCGAAATACTGCGGATATCCGCAATCACCGAATCCGCGAGCGGCTGCGATTTCGCGCTATGGATCAACTCAAGACGATCGATCAAAAGATCATCGTGCTGACACAAGGACACAGTCGGACGCCAGAATTCCCAGCGACGCTGGTCCGTCCCACGGTCCAGCTGGGTGCCGAGTAGGCCGAGAACGACGAGTTTCTTTGCAGGCATAGCTTATAGCCTAATTACTAGATTATAAGCTATGATTACAAGGTGTATTTTAGCCGACAGATTTCCCGTTATGGTAAATTTTTACGTCACAAGCTGTTTACCATTAGAGCTTTGCATCATCTTCGATACTTTATCGTAAATCCGTGGCACGTAACGAGCAATAGAGGTTTTCAGCAATCAGCCACACCGGTTGAAGCAAAAAAACAAAACACTCCGAATACCATGAGCCCTATCTCCAGCAGGTCATCAAAAACAGTCGGCAACACAGGCAGCCGCATCAAATCCCTAATGCCCGTCGTTTCACTTTCCTTTTGTTGCTGGAGTGACCAGCGGTCTTCCGGCAATCAGCCGGTCAGGTTCCGCATATCGGTTCAGCGACAACACCCAAAATGGTAATCGAGAGATCGAGAGCGGGTTCAAAGCCCGCAAACAATCCGGCCGGAAGACCAGCGTGCAGAACGCAGTCCAGAAACAGTCCAGCAGGTTGGTTTCCGAGCCAACTTCCACTGTGAAACGACGGTCTTCCGCCCCGGATTCCAATTTAAAACCACATCCAATATGAACACAGAACCTATTATCATCCTCGCCATCACTGGAGTTGTTGTCGTAGCAGCCCTGATTGCACGAAAAGTGTATCAGCATTTCCGCGCGACTTTCGTTATTATGGAAAGCTTCTCAGGCCTTCTCTACCGTCACGGAAAATTTGTGGACCAGCTCTCACCTGGACGCCATGTGCGTTGGGGCGGCGGCTGGAGCGTGACGCAGGTTGATCTGCGTCAGCGCCAGGCCGCAGTCACCGGTCAGGAACTCCTGAGTGCAGACAATGTTGGCATCAAGATCAGCGCTGCAGTGACCTATCAGATTACCGACGCGCATCGTGCGGTGCACAGCGTGCAGGATTTCAATATTCACCTGCATAATGCGGTGCAGCTTGCACTGCGTTCCGAAATCGGTGCGCTGGCAGTCGAAACGCTGCTGGAGCAACGCAATGAAATCAGCTCCCGTATCACCGTGCGTGTGGCAGCCGCGATGGAGCCTGTGGGCATCCTTGTGACTTCCGCCGAAGTGCGCGACGTGATGTTTCCCGGTGAACTGAGGAAGGCCTTTACCGAAGTGCTGCGTGCTCAAAAGGAAGCCCAAGCGACTCTTGAGCGTGCACGTGGTGAATCCGCCTCCCTGCGCAATCTGGCGAATGCCGCGCGCATGCTGGAAAACAATCCCGCGCTGATGAATCTGCGTCTGCTGCAGACTCTCGGTGCTGGAGCTAATACTTACGTCATGGGTGTGCCTGCCGGTTTCGTCTCGGTGGGAAAAGCAGCCCCCGCTGCCGACCAGCAACCTGAAACGTAATCAATCGCCACATGGCGGGTGAGGAATGGGCCTCACCCGCCGAATGGCAGTAAGGGAGCATAGGTTTTTAACCAAGAGTGTTCGGCAAGCGGTAATCCATACCGCTGTTAATGTTTCATCCGTTTACAGTCCAAGACTTCGCCTTTTGTGTTTTCAGCGGAATTATCCAGACTTATATGTCTCTCAAACACAAGGTTCAGCGGGATCGGAGACCCGCTTGCCGCACAGATTGCAAACCCGAGCTCCTTTTCCGGATCCTCGCCCGCCCCATTCTCTTAAACAAAACGGTGTGAATTCGTCTCCATCCATGCTCTATAATCACCCTCCCACTATACCCGCATGTTTTTCAGCACCCTAAAATTCCTCGGCATCCTCCTAGAGGTGCTTCTCATCTTCAATCTTCTCATCATTGTCCACGAATTGGGACACTTCCTCGCGGCAAAATGGCGAGGCCTGGTGATCGAGCGGTTCGGCATCTGGTTTGGAAAACCAATCTGGGAGAAAAAGATCGGCGGAATTTGGTATTCACTCGGGTGCATCCCGGCGGGTGGTTTTGTAAAACTGCCACAGCTCGCGCCGATGGAATCGCTGGAAGGCGAGACGAGCATTCCCAAGGAGCAGCTGAAAAAGATTTCCGGGCTGGATAAAATCATCGTCGCATTCGCAGGCCCACTTTTCAGCTTCATGCTGGCGGCAGTGTTTGCGGTGATCGTCTGGCAGGTGGGACGTCCGGTAAGCGAAGGTGAAAGCAAAACCATCATCGGCTACGTGGAGCCCGGCAGCCCGGCGGCGGATGCCAAACTTCAGGCAGGGGACAGGATCGTTTCGGTCGATGGTATTCCGGTTAATCGCTGGGGTGGTCAGAGCAAGGACAGTGTGGTTTGGCGGATCGCACGGAGTGATGGCGAAGTGGTGAAAATGGAAGTGGAGCGCGCAGGAGAGATTGTCCACATCGATACGCGCCCGATCATGCCGGATAAAAAATGGTATCAGCGCGCAGGCATTCGCAAGCTGGGCATCGCTCCCTTGGGGCGGCCGTTAGTCGCCAAAATTGAACCCGGCAGCCTGGCCGAGAAATCTGGCTTCAAGCCAAACGATCTTCTTACACATGTGGGTGGGCAGGAGATTTATGACGACGCGACCATTGGCGACTGGGCCAAGGCTCACCCTGGCGAGCCGCTGATTATCACAGTCGAGCGCGAAGGACAGAAAGTGGACTTGAATTACGCCCCTCAAAGCCTCCGGATCGAATCTGTTATCTCCGACAGCCCCGCTTCCCGGGCCGGGCTCAAAAAAGGAGACCGTGTTTTCTCCGTGAATGGTAAACCCACGCATTTCCCTGAAATTTTTATAGATGTGATCCGGGGCTCAAATGAGCAGGCGTTGCAGATGGACATCGAAAGCGGCGGCGTAAAGAAAACGATCTCGATTACACCGGAAGTTCCAATTGAAGGAGGCAACAAGCCCAGCATTGGAGCGGTCGTTGCGCTGGATGGAGGATTTGCATTCGACGCCTATGGTAAAATGACACGCGTCTATCCGACACCACCTGAGCAGCTTTCTATCGCGGTGACACAGATCGTCAGCACGATCGAGGCGGTGACCGCCAGCAAACACATCGGCATCCAGCAGATGGGTGGTCCGGTGATGATGATGCGGATTTACTATCTCCTCTTCGATAGTCCGGAAGGCTGGCGGATGGTGCTTTGGTTTAGTGTGATCATTAACGTCAACCTCGCCTTGCTCAATATGCTGCCGCTTCCCGTGCTCGACGGCGGACACATTACCATTGCGTTGCTGGAAGGACTGTTCCGGCGTCCGATAAACGTGAGGTTGCTCGAGACAGTTTCCAGTGCCTGCGCGATGTTACTGATGGGGTTCATGCTCTTCGTGACATTCTTTGATGTGCAGGATTTGTTTGGCGGCGGGAGTAAGCGCGGGGAGATGCGATTCAAACCGCAGACGCCACCTGCGGCGACCGCCAATCCGTAGGTATGGAGTATTGCAAATCACCATTTGCGCCAGCGCGGCGCTTATCGCGAGTGGTTGTTGCGGGGAAGGTGGCTATTGGCGGCGAAAATCCTGTGCGTGTGCAGTCAATGATCACTTGCGACACGATGGACACGGAGAGTTCCATCCAGCAGACACTCGATCTAGTGGCGGTCGGCTGCGAGATCGTGCGCATCACGGCGCCGACTGTGAAGGACGCGGCGAATCTGGAACATATCGTCGCCGGATTGCGTGCGAAAGGCTGCGAGGTGCCGATTGTAGCCGACATTCATTTCAAGCCCGACGCTGCGATGGAGGCGGCAAAGTGGGTGGAAAAAGTGCGGATTAATCCCGGAAACTATGCCGACTCCAAAAAGTTCGCGGTGAAGGAATACACCGACGAGCAGTATGCGGAGGAGCTTGAGCGGATTCGCGAGCGATTCACTCCGCTGGTCGAGCTTAGCAAGACGCGCGGCATTGCGATGCGGATCGGGACGAATCACGGTTCGCTGAGCGATCGCATCATGAACCGTTATGGCGACACGCCGCTCGGGATGGTGGAAAGCGCGTTGGAGTTTGCACGGATCGCGCGCGATTTGGGCTACCATAATTTTGTGTTCTCGATGAAGTCGAGCAACCCGAAGGTGATGATCGAGGCGTATCGTCTCCTGGTGGCGCGCCTCGCAGAGGAAGGCGAAGATTGGAATTATCCGATTCATCTTGGCGTGACGGAAGCAGGCGACGGAGAGGACGGACGTATCAAGAGCGCGATCGGAATCGGCAGTCTGCTGGCGGACGGGATCGGCGACACCATTCGTGTCTCCCTCACAGAAGACAGTGTGCATGAAATCCCTGTCGCTCGTGCGCTGGTGGAGATGCAATCGCAATTGCCAGATAACGGATTGGAAAAAGACGCCCCGGCTCCAAGCTGGGATCCGTTTTCTTACAAACGCCGTGAGTCGGAAACCATAAAGGCAAATGACGTGAAGCTAGGCGGCGAACAGCTAGTGCGGGTGGTGGTGCGTCAGGCCAGCTTCGACAAAGTCGCACATAAGTTGAAAGCACTCGGCGATTATCAGCCAGAGATCGTTTATGAAAAAGCAGACGTCGTAGAGATTGATCCCCAGGATGATGTAGCCATTGCGAAGGTGAATAACTCCAGTGCGCCAAAGCTCGTCACCGTGAGGGATGGGCTCGACCTCTCCCCTATCGTTGCCTTCCGGCTATTGGCTGCAAAGCTCAGCGAGAGGCACCCGATTCTCCTAAAAGATACTCTAAACCCCACAGCGTCGTGGGATTCTGAAAATCCTAAATCGGTAATCCTAAATCCTAAATTCCTCCCTGCGCTCCTCACCGCCTCTTCTTCCATCGGTTCATTGCTTTGTGATGGGATCGGCGATGCCGTGATGGTTCAGGGTGAGGACGCTCCAGGTCAGGCGCTTCGTCTCAGTTACAACATTTTGCAAGCGGCTGGATGCCGGATTTTCAAGACGGATTATGTCGCTTGTCCGAGTTGCGGCCGCACCTTGTTTAACCTGCAAAACACCACGGCGCGGATCAAGGCTGCAACGGCACATCTCAAAGGGGTGAAGATCGCGATTATGGGATGTATCGTCAATGGCCCCGGTGAGATGGCGGACGCGGATTTCGGCTATGTGGGTGGAGCGCCCGGCAAGATCAATCTCTACGTGGGCAAGAAGCCGGTGAAGTTTAACATCCCCGAAGACGAGGCCGTGGATCGCCTCAAGGATCTGATCCGTGAGCACGGCAAATGGGTGGAGCCTGCGGAACCTGTGGCTGTTTAGTATCCCGGTCAGTGGCGGCAATTATAAGTCCTATGGGTCCTATATGACCTATACCCCCCACCTGTTCAAAATAACCTCATCTGCGGCTTCATCGTGTCGAGTGCTTCCTGAGCTTTCTTGCGATTCCTTGGCTTCCCAAATTTCTGTGGAGCAGGCGTCTCCGCAATGGCAGGTCGGCCGTCGGCGTTTAGTTCGTGATGCTCGAGGTTGCTGAGGATTTCCTTGGCGCGCGCGATCACCTGAGGAGGCAGTCCCGCCAGTCGTCCGACTTGGATGCCATAGCTTTTGTCCGCGCCGCCTTTGATGATTTTGCGCAGAAAAATGATCTCATCATTCCACTCACGCACCGCGACGTTGTAGTTCTTCACTCCGGTGCGGGTGATTTCAAGCTCGGTAAGCTCATGGTAGTGAGTCGCAAAAAGTGTCCGGCATTTAATGTCGTCGTGTAAAAACTCGGCGACACTCCAGGCGATGCTCAGTCCGTCGAAAGTCGATGTCCCGCGCCCGATTTCATCGAGGATGATGAGCGAGCGCGCCGTCGCGTTGTTACAGATATTCGCCGTCTCGTTCATCTCGACCATGAAAGTACTCTGTCCCTTGGAGAGATCGTCGTTGGCCCCCACGCGGGTGAAAATACGATCGGCGATTCCAATCTCCGCCGACTTCGCAGGGAGCCAGGAGCCGGTTTGCGCAAGCAAAACCAGCAACGCGACCTGCCGGATGTAGGTGCTCTTGCCCGCCATGTTGGGGCCGGTGAGAATGAGGAGACGGTTTGCGGTCGTATCGAGCGTGACGTCGTTGGGGACGAATTTTTCCTCTACCAGCGCCTGATCCAGCACAGGATGACGTCCATCCACGATTTCGATACGGGGCTGATTGGTCAGCGTCGGGCGGCAGTAGCCAAAAAGCCGGGCGGTCTCTGCGAGCGACCCTAGGACATCCAGCGTAGCAATCGCCGTTGCAGTGGACTGAAGCGTGGCGAGATCCTGCAAAATCTGTTCCCGCAGCTGGATGAACATCTCGTATTCGAGTGCCTTTGAGCGTTCGTCTGCGCCGAGAATCTTGCCTTCGATCTCTTTTAGCTCCGCAGTGATATACCGCTCGCCGGTCGCCACGGTCTGTTTCCGGTGCCAGGTCGGCGGCACCATGCTGATGTTCGCTTTCGTGACCTCGATGAAATAGCCGAAGACGGAAGTGTAACGGACTTTCAGCGACTTGATCCCGGTGTCATCCATTGCCTGCTGCTGGAACTTGGCGATCCAGTCTTTGCCATCGCGCGATGCCTGGCGGAGTTCATCGAGCTGCTCGTAATAGCCGTCGCGGAAAATGCCACCTTCCTTGGTGACTGCGGGCGGCTCCTCCACGATCGCCTTGCCCAGTAAATCCACGAGATGCGGTAGCTCATGCAGATTTGCGAGAAGGTGGACGCCAATGGAGGCGGGATCCATTTCGCGGGGAACATTCAAGACATCGGCTGGGCCGTGCGGGTGCGCTTTCAGCAGGGCTGTGATATCCGCCTTCAATTGAGGGATCTGTTCCAGTGCGCCGCGTAGTGTAACGAGATCGCGCGCGTTGCCTCCGATCTGGGTGAGACGCCCGACTGTCCGTTCGAGATCGCGGATGCCTCGCAGCGTCTCGCGGATATTTGCGAGCAGGAAAGGCTCGCTGATCAAATCGGCGATCATCTGCTGGCGGGCGTTCAGTGCGACGAGATCGCACAGCGGATGCAGAATCCACTCGCGCAACTTGCGTGCGCCCATGGGTGTGAGTGTGCGGTCGAGACATCCCACCAGCGAGGTGTCGCGTGCTTCGCCGCGCGATTGCACCAGCTCCAGATTCGCCTGCGTGACGGAGTCCACAATCATGAACTCGGAGTTGCGATAAACAGTCAGTCGCGTGATGTGCTGCACGGAACGGCGCAGTTCCTTGAGATAATGCAAAAGCGCGCCGGCTGCACTTTGCGCCGCCGGGAGATCGCTGCATCCAAAACCATCCAGCGACTGCACTTTGAAATGTTCGCGCAACGCGTAAACCGCCTGATCCGGCAGAAATACGTAGCCTTCGCGTGTCTGCAAGCCCTTCACTTCGCGATAAAGCGGCGCGTGATTCTCGCTCACCAGTGTTTCGGTCGGCTGCACGCGCGCCAGCTCATCGGCGAGCTCGCGATCATCCTTCAGCTCCGTGACCCGAAAATCGCCCGACATGATGTCGAGATAAGCAAACCCATGCCCGCCTTTTTCGATGGGATGGATCGCAGCGAGGAAATTGCTTCGCTTAGAATCAAGCATTTCCAGATCGGTCACCGTGCCCGGCGAGACGATGTGCGTAACCTCTCGCTCTACAATTTGTCCCGGACGCGGCTCACCTACTTGATCGCAGATCGCCACACGTTTCCCCGCCTTGATTAGCTTCCTTAGATAACCTTCTGCAGCGTGATGCGGGACGCCACACATGGGAATCCCGTTCCGTTTTGTCAGCGCCACATTTAAAATCGAGGCGGCAATTTCTGCGTCTTCTACGAACATTTCATAAAAGTCGCCCAGTCGAAACATCAACAGCGTTTCAGGCGGCAGCGTCCGCCGAATACGGTAATACTGCTGCATCATTGGAGTGGTCGCCTCGGACATTTCGCCACCTTACCGCCTCATTCGCACTGGGCAAGCTGACTATCCAGAATCGTTCACTTTATCCGACGTTTCCACATGAAGTTTAATGTGGAAAGTGTGGCGTCGATTAACACCTGTTGCTTAGATTGCCGGGATGATGTCCGAATCTTACCGTGAACTTGCTGCTGCGCTTCGTGAGCGACTCGCTGTGATTGCAGACAGGGAGCTGTATCAGCGGGATTCAGCCGCTCATTTGGAGAAACTCAAAGTGGTGAGCAAACGGATTACTGTGTTGGGTGATGCGCTGCCGCCTCCGGTCGATCGGCAGCTTCAGCATTTTTTGGAAAACTGCAGCTTCGACAAGGCGCTCGCGTTGATCGAGCGCGTGTAAACGAGATCAACCCCAACGAGGGTTGCGGCAGATCAGGGCTTTTTCATCGCGTGGTTCCAAGCTGGTCAATTTGAGTTTCTATAACCAGTCTGTTATGATGATCCGCTTTTTGTTCCTCCTTTTACTTTCGCTGATTGCCTCAAGCCCGTTTTCTCAATCCGGCGAAGGCACTCGCTGTTTTGAAATGCGTATTTACCATGCTGCGCCAGGGAAGCTGGGTGCGCTGAACGCCCGGTTTCGCGATCATACCTGCGCACTATTTGAGAAACATGGGATGACGAATATCGGCTACTGGACGCCGGTAGAGAATCCAGAGTCGAAATTGATTTATGTGCTGGCGCATCCAAGCCGGAAGGCGGCGGCGGCATCCTGGAAAAACTTTCAGGCTGATTCAGCGTGGCAGGCAGCTCATAAGGCCAGCGAGGTAAACGGTCCGCTGGTGGCGAATGCAGAGAGCCAGTTTTTTACGGCGACGGATTTTTCTCCTGAAATCAAACCCTCCATGGCCACCGAGGATCGCGTGTTTGAACTGCGCACTTACAAGACGATACCCGGCAATCTGAAGCGTCTCCAGGCGCGGTTTCGAGATCACACCCTCGGGTTTTTCACCAAACACGGGATGACAAACCTGTTTTACTGGCAGTTGATGTCCGATCAAAAGGAGGCTGAAAACACGCTCGTTTACATGCTCGCGCATGCCAGCAAGGAAGCTGCGGATGCATCGTTTAAAACGTTTCGGGCTGATCCTGACTGGATTGCTGCCAAAGCTGCTTCGGAAAAAGAAGGCGGCGGTTCGCTGACGGTGCCGGACGGAGTGCAGTCGCTCTTTTTGAAAGCCACGGACTATTCGCAAACGAAGTAGCAAAAGCTACGTTGAAAGCGGGTGAGAGAGAACGGGAACGACGGCGTCAGTCGCCACTTCGATGACCTTGGGGCCTCCCAAAAGATCGAGCAGCACGCGCACGCGTCGTCTTGCAGGGAGCAGGCAGAGCACTTCGGTTTCCACCCCGTAAAATAGAGTACCGCTGAGCCGGACCTGCTGTCCGACATGGAAATCAACGGGAAGTTCGAGTGCCTCGCCCGGGCCCCATTCATTTCTGAGATTCTGAACTTCTGTATCGGAGATCACACACCATTGATTGCCAAACTTGAGGATACTACTGACGCCGAACCCATAACGCACCCGGCGGAAATGCTGCTCAAATGCGAAACGCGCAAAAAGGTAATTTGGGAACAGTGGCTCGGAACGCATTTCAACGCCACGCCGCGTGGCATGTTTGCGACGAAGATGGGGGTTGAAAACTTCCACACCAAAGGAGCGCAGATGCGCAGCGGCGACATTTTGACGGCCTGCTTGAGAACGTAGGCAAAACCATTCCGGCGAACTGGATTCGGAGCCTTCTATTAGCATGCGGCAGCTTTCCGGCGGGCACCAGAAAAGGCAAGTGGTTTGCCCGGTAAATTAGGTAATCAGCTACAGTCCTTTCAGCCCCTTCTTTCCTCGGAAATTCAGCCCTTGTGGCTTTGTCGCCTCTTTCGAACTGAGTTTCGCATCCAGGTATTTGGCAGTTTCGGCGGCGGCTTTTCCTAGCTCAGTATTCGGTCCCAGCTCATTCGCGAGCTGTCGTAATATGGCAATCGCTTCAGGACGTTGGGTGTCGGCTAACGCCTGAATCGCCGAAAGACGAAACACCGTGTGCGTCTGGGTTTCACGCGCCCATTTCGGAAGCATCTCGATGGCGATGTCAGGATAAAACCGTGCAATCCCATAGAGCGCATAATGCCGTGTTCCTGGAGGGCCTTGAAGAAGCTCTTTTTTCCAAAAATCCCATTCCTGACTCTCGCTGATTCCGTAATAGCGTTTCGCCAGTTCACGAGAAAGCGGTTCAATCATCGCTTCAATCCTTAACTGCGGGTCGTTGTTCATGACCACGGTCGTCATGTCGATCCCCATGGTCTTGAGGGTAGTCAGAGCAGCCAGTATCTCATTGGTTTCCACGCGGAATCCTTCCGTAACCAAGCGATTTTTTGGCGCACTGATACATTCGAATTTCGCAACGGCGTAAAGGGGAAGGTTTTCGGTGAGTGCAAGGGCTGCTGTCTGGGCAGCCTGCGCTGACAGTTCGGGGTGGTCGGCAAGGTGGATCAAAAGGAGATCGAGCTTTTTTGAAGTCTGATAGGAAAATTTGTAATCGCCGTCCTCGACTTTATTCGCACTGTGCAGAGCGACTGTCTCCATTTGCTGGTCGAAAGATTTCCCAGGAGGAATCTCCACTTTAGTGCCACGCAAAATCATTACCGCGTTACGCCCTGATTCCAAAATCTGTCCCGGTAAAATTGCGGTTTTGATCGTTTCGGGATAGTTGCTACGGAGTATGACACGCGTTTGTTCCCGGCCATTTCCTTTAATCTGCGACTTGATAAGTCCCTGCTCAAGCGCTGCTAGCAGCTCGATCTCAAGATCCACTTTTTTAACAGGCGGAGCAGTCTGTGTTGGAGTTGGCGTGGGTGCAGGGCCTGGCTCTGGCGGCTGATTTGAGGGAGGCTCTTCCGTGGAGGTAGGTGCTGGAGGTTCTTCGGTAGGCGCTGGAGAAGTTTCAGCAGCTGTTGGTGCTGGTGTTTCCGAGCGAAGCCCGGTTTTTGGAACGCGCAAGAAAGGCATCGCGGGCGGCTCGACGGGGGATGTAGCCGGTTCGCTCGCATGGGGGATCGGAGCTGTCGCGGCCTCCATTTCCTCTATGGTTGGCATAGGAGGAGGGTCGAGTGTGACCGTTACTTCCACATTCGGGGAAGGGGCGAGGTCCTTGTTTCCTAGTGCGTTAAAGTCCGTCGCAAAGACAGTGCATAAACACAAAAAGAGAAAACGCTTAGCTCGTGGCATATGCCCCCATACGCAATGTAAAAAACAGTCCAAGCAAAATCATCTGATTATTCAAATCAGCATGCTCACTATTTTTCAAGAAACTGGGGGTTTAAGCTGGCTTCCAGCGGTAGTTTGCCCGGTGCGAATGGTGGTTCTACCGGGGTGACATGAAGCTCGAGATTCTGTCCGGCACGACAAACTCCAACAGCCAGTTTCTCGTCTGCAACGAGATAAAAGGCTGCATTGATGACATCCTCGGGGCTTTTTACGGACCAGCCTCCGACATGCGTAATCACATCACCTGGTCTGAGCCCGCCTTTGTAGCCTGCGCCGTTGTGTTGCAGGGTGCGAATCCGAGCGCTGCTGCCTTGCTGGACGGCATCGGACGGTCGGACATCAACCCCGAGCCAGCCTGGTTTCACACGACCGTAACGCAAGTAGTCCTGATAAATCTTATCTGCTGCCTCGGCTGGGAGGCTGAGAATTCCGCTATTTTGATCAATGGTGCTGACGACTAATCCCACGACCTCGCCTTTTACATTCAGCATTGGTGCACCGCTTTCCCCTCGCTGAACCGGCACATTTGCCCTGATGTGCCGCACTGCAAACCATTTTCCTTCCCGCCCCATATCAAAGCCGGCCACGCATCCGAAGCTCGGAGAAATCGGTAAATCAAGCGGATATCCCGCGACGATGATAGGTGAGCAGATTTTTAGATCACGAGATTTGCCGAGTTTAAGAAAGGGAGTGGATGCATCCACTTTTAGTACGGCGATGCCGCTCCGGGCATCTGCGATTATGCGTTGGGCGGGATATTTGGAATGACCAACGGTCACCACGATATTACGAGTTTCTCCACCAATACTGTAAGTCGTGAAAAGGATGCCGTTGGGATCGACAAAAAAACCGGTTCCCACCAGCGTTCCGTGCCCGTCTTCCGCCTGAATTCGCGCGACAGCCCCCTTGCATTTTTCAAATACCGCGTTCACCTCGCCAGTGATCGCTTCAAGAGCAGATGGTGGCTGTTGAGTGGTGGCGTCTTCGCAAGTCCCGGTTTTTGGAAACAGCGCAAGCGTGGCTGCCAGGGTCATTACTCCAAACACAGCTTTTCCAACAAAATGAACGGGATGCTGGAGTCTGTTGCGCATGGGTTGTCTAAAAACGGATCTGGGTGGACTCGTAGCTTACAGGCTGCGCATCGATCACGTAACGAGCCGGACCCAGATGGCTGCCTCTCGTGGTTTCGAGCGGAGCTAGTTCAAAATTATTTTGCAACATCGGGGAGCGCGAAGGCTGCAAGGTTAGCATGGGCGAATTGGCGGGCTGTAGTGACTCCCGGGAAACCACGGTGGTTGTCGGTGGTTGTGTAGATGCCGTTTGAATAGAGGGGATGGACTTGTAAGGAAGCACAATCTGGATCACTCCGATCCCGATCACTAAAATTGCAGCCATCGAGCCCGCGTAAGCCCAGTCCACCTTCCACAACGAGAGATACGTTTTCAGACGGTCCCAGCCAGCCCGACGCCAGCCACGTGGCTGAAGGATTTCCTCCCGTTGACGAAGCTGGATGCTGACAAGAAGGCTGTCGAAGTATGCCGGAGGCGGCTCTTCATAGCGTTTGAGCCGGAGTAGAGCCTGGAGTTGTTTTTCGTCTAGTTGCTTGTCAGCCATGATATTATTGAGCGGTTTGAGATTGGGATGGGGCGAACTCTGCAAGCCATGCCTGCAATTGCCGGTGCGCATAAAATAGACGCGATCTCACAGTTCCCTCGGACACGCCCGTGATTTTTGAAATCTCGGCATGGGCCATCCCCTGAATATCAAACATCGTCACGACTGCACGGTGCTCTGGGGTAAGCTTCATCATCGCTTCAGTAATTTTTTTCTGTAGTTCACCGAGGTCAGTTTCGCGAACGGGGGTGCTGGCGGCGGTCAGCTCGATGAACTCCTTGTCGTTTTGCACTCCAGAATCCACATCATCAAGACTTAGTGTGTAGCGGCGGCCTCTTTTCTTGAGGAAATTGATACACATGTTGACCGCAATCGAATGAATCCAAGTGTAAAATTGTGACTTGCCCAAGAAGCCGCCGATACTCCGGTAAGCCTTCGCCCACACATCCTGCATCAGGTCATTCGCATCCTCGTGGTTAGAGGTCATATTATAGACCAGCCGGTAAAGTCTGGAGCTGTGCTTCATCACGAGGGCGTCAAACGCAGTTGCATCGCCCGTTTTAGCTCGGGCCACTAGGGATTCGTCTTCGCGGCGTGATTCTTCCTGCTCCATGGTGCGTCCGTTAGTTTTAACAGGCGCTTGCGTTGAGGGGAACAACGAATCTGGCGTGCCAGTGATGCTTGGGAATAGCGTGGTATTGAGGGCGATGCTTGGGCTCATAAATCTTGGGTTTTATGGTAAATGGCTGTTCTACTGCGACAGCCCGGTGAAAAGCCCTGTTCAAAAAATTATAAATCAATTTATCCGCAATCCTGCATAATTGACTTTTATTCGACAGCAGAGGAGCCGTAACGCTGCAAAAAATTGGCCACGAAATAAAGGCGCAGAATCAGTTTCGTTCGATCAGCTCGAAGAAGTCGCGCGGCGGGCTACATTGAGTCCTCATTTACAGCTTTCGTTTTCTCCATGCGAAGTAGGTTCGCAGCTTCCAGGGGACGTTAAGCCTGAGGAGACGAGCGTTGCTCAGATCCAAGCACCTGTCGGGCTGTGTTGATGGTAATACCAATTCTCCATCGAGAATGGAACGTCTCTCCAAGCCCCAACGGGGCTCCGCCCTCCAGCCCAGCGAGGTGGCGGCAGGGAATAGGGAGGTCGGTGGGCGGGCGAGAACGTTGTTCCGCAGCGGAACTACCCTGGGTAAAAGTAATGCAGCGCATTAACCATAACGGGCCTAACGGGGTTGCGACCAAGACAGATATTCTTGAGGAAACCCGTTGGGGCTCAACGCAGAGCATGAATACTTGTCGGTATTGCTGATTACAGTGACGCCGCTACTACGATGCTTCGTTCTCAATCACGAATTGGTATAAGGCGTTTGTGAACGCTTTATTCCAAGTCGAACGTCATCGCTTCGGTGCCAAGCGCAAGGGCGGAGCAAGACTCATTCGTGTATTGAAACGGGAGAATTTAGCGCATGCAGACGACGTTCTTTCCTCCCTCCGCGACCTGCGCATAAAGCCGGCGGAATAACGCTCAACGACAGCAGCCTGCCTTTTGGATTATGCGAGCTTCGCGTCTCTCGTTTGCCATGCAGGAGGGATGGCTTTAATCACACACCAACATACCCGGAGAAGCCGGGAAAAAACCTATAAGCTTGTCTCCTCTTATGGTTTGTATTGAGTCCAACCGTATTTTCTCATGAAGGTTTTTTATTTTTCTATCCCCCTGTTTTCTCTTTTGGCAGTTTCACCGTCTTTCGCAGCGGATGCAGCCGTTGCACATGGCGATGGCGCGGCCGCAGCCTCGGGAGCAGCAAGTGCGGATGTTTCGGCACTGATGAAGACCTTCAAGCATGACGAAGGTATTAAGGTGGATTTTTTTGCAGGCGAAAATTTACTGGCGAACCCGGTGGCATTTTCGCCGGATGGAAAGGGACGCTGGTATATTGCGGAAACTTACCGGCAGGAGGGGCGTCGGGTAGACGACAAGCCGATCCTCGGTGGCGTGCTCGATAATCGCGGTCACATGAACTGGCTCGACGACGACATCGCTGCACGCACGACAGACGATCGTCTTGCGATGATGCATAAATTTTACACTGATCCGCAGGTCTTTAAAGACGGCTTTGAAAAATACACCGATCGCGTGGTGCGGGTGGAAGACAGTGATGGAGACGGCGTGGCCGATAAGACCTCCGTGCTCGCGGATGGCTTTAACGATCCTTTGACTGGCACTGGCGCGGGAATCATTGCGCGTGGCAGTGATGTCTGGTGGACCTGCATTCCTGATCTCTGGCGCTTTACCGATGCGGACGGCGACGGTGTGGCTGAAGGACGCGACAAGATGCTTTCTGGCTTCGGTGTGAAGTTTGCGTTTCGCGGTCACGACATGCACGGGCTGCGTTTTGGACCGGACGGGAAGCTCTACTTTTCCATCGGGGATCGCGGGATCAATGTGAAAAGCAAGGAGGGGAAGGAATGGGAGGCGAGTGATATGGGGACAATCATGCGCTGTAATCCAGACGGCACCGGGTTCGAGATTTTTGCATCGGGCGTGCGGAATCCACAGGAGCTTGCGTTTGATGAGCTGGGCAATCTTTTTACCGGCGACAATAATTCGGACAGTGGCGACAAGGCACGCTTCATCCACCTCGTGGAAGGCGGCGATTGCGGATGGCGGATGCCTTTTCAATACATGGATGACCGCGGCCCGTGGAATCGTGAGATGTTGTGGGATGAGAAAGAAGGCGTGAAAGCGCGTTATATCATCCCGCCTATCGCCAATATTGGAAACGGCCCGAGCGGTCTCACCTACAATCCCGGCACGGCGCTGTCGGCACGTTACAATAACAGTTTCTTCATGTGCGACTTCCGGGGGAGCGCCTCGGCGAGCAGTATTCATCAGATCAAAATCAGCCCGGCTGGTGCATGGTTCAAACTTCAGGAACGGCACGATTTTCTTAAAGGACTCTTGGTGACCGATGCGGAGTTTGGCCCGGACGGTGCGTTATACGCGCTCGACTGGGTGGCGGATTGGAGCGGTGTGGACAAGGGGCGCATCTTTAAGTTTTCAGATGCAGGTGCAGATGTCGGGTTGCAGAAGCAGGTGGCTACATTGCTGGCGGAAGGTTTTGAACAACGTAGCGAAGCGGAATTGGAAGGGCTGCTGGGGCATGCAGACATGCGAGTGAGGCAGGAAGCGCAATTTACACTCGCAGCCAAAGGTGGGGCACCGCAGCTCACCAATGCCGCACAAAAAGGCGGGAATACATTGGCGAGGTTTCATGGAATTTGGGGACTGGGACAGCTCGCGGTAAAGCAACCTGAAGTGCTAGCGACTGTCGCAGCGCTGCTGACTGATGGTGATGGAGAGGTGCGCGCTCAGGCCGCGCGGGTGATCGGCGATCATCAGTTTACCGGCGCAAACGACGCGCTGGTTGTTCTTTTAAAAGATGCTGCGCCGCGTGCCCGCTTTTATGCGTCACTGGCGCTCGGCAAGGCAAAGCATAAGCCTGCAGTGGCTGCTTTGTTCGTCATGCTGGCTGAAAATGATGACGCCGACCCGATTCTTCGTCATGGCGGAGTGATGGGATTGACGGGTTGCGCGGAACCTGCCGAGCTTCTGGCGAAGACATCGGATGGCAGCGCCTCGGTTCGCGCGGGGGCACTGCTTGCACTGCGCCGGCAAAAGAATCCTCAGGTCGCCGAGTTTTTGAAAGATCAGGATCAGTCCGTGGTATTGGAGGCGGCGCGCGCGATTTATGACGTGCCGATTCCCGAAGCGATGCCAGCGCTGGCCGGGCTCATTGCCGATAAACGGATCACGGACCGCAACATTTTGCTGCGGGTGATGAATGCCAATTACCGTCTCGGGCAGGCTGATCATGCAAACGCGCTCGCTGCTTATGCAGCCGATGCGGGCGCGAACGAAGCAGGTCGTCTGGAGGCATTAAAGACGTTGGCTGCCTGGGAAAATCCAAACGCAAAAGACAGGTTGAGTTTTCAATGGAGACCGCTCCCCGCGCGTCCGGCAACCGATGCCACCGCCGCGTTGCAACCACACTTCAACGCCTTTTTCGAAAGCAGTTCCGCTGGTATTCAGGAGGCTGCGGCTATTGCAGCCGCGAAGCTAGCGCTGACTGGCTGCGGCGAGGTGCTTCTTAAAGTGATTTCGAATGACAAGGCGGCGCCTGCCGCGCGTCTTGAATCGCTGCGTGCGATGAATGCACTCCACGATCCCGCTCTAGCCCAGGCTGCGAAGAGTGCGCTGGTGGGGAATGATTCCAAACTAAGCGCCGAAGCGCTGAAGACGCTCGTCACCACAGATCCTGATATGGCGATGAAAACGATCACCGACATTCTGGCGTCAAATGTTTCGGCCAGAGAAAAACAGGGTGCGATCGTGGCGCTGGCAGAGAGTAAAAACGCGGAAGCCGAAAAACTGCTCGGCAGTCTTTTGGATGACTTGATCAGCGGCAAGCTGGCGCAGGAGGTCTGGCTGGACGTTTACGAATCATCCAAAACGCGGGAGCTGCTCAGCCCGAAGATATTGGCATGGCGGGAGAGTGTGAAAACCGGGGATCCGCTTGCCAACTATCGTCTCTCGCTCAACGGCGGCGACATGGTACGTGGCAGGAAGATCTTCCGCGAAAAACTTGAAGTCCAATGTTTCCGCTGCCACAAGTGCGACATCGGTGACAGCGTGGTGGGCCCTGATCTCACGAAGATCGCAGTGACCAAAGACCGGGAATATATTTTGGAAAGCATTGTCTTCCCAAACAACAAGATCGCCCAAGGATTTCAGATCGTGGTACTCGAGCTTACAAGCGGGATGACCGTTGCAGGACGTCTTCTGAACGAGGCGGATGGTCAGTTGCAGGTGGAGACCGTGAATGAGAAGGGACAGCCCCAAACGATGACCGTTGCGGCGGACACCATTAAAAACCGCACCAGCGCGCCATCGGCAATGCCCGATCAAATCCGCGAGCAACTTACCCGCACCGAACTCCGTGATCTAGTGGAGTATATGGCGACGAGAAAGTAACGTGTTCTGAAAAGATGAGTGAACACACCATCCGCTCTCATGGTTACGACGACACCGTCCTGTGGATGCTTGCCGACGAGTTTTCTTCCAGCAAGAAAAGCGACACCGAGGAAAAAATCCGGCAGAAACTTCAGCGTAAGAAACTGGGGGAATACGATCAGGAGCGGGTGGATTTGCTGCGCCGGCTGAAGGATGTGATTCAGAAGGAGGTGTTACGTGGAAATGAGTCAGCATATTACACCAGTCCGCATGGGAAACGTCTGCCGGGAGGAGAGCACTACGTTGATCTGGAGGATTTTGACCGTGAAAAATTGGCCGATATTACCGTGAAGAAATTTCCCGATGTTCCCCGGGATGTCATCGGTCGCTTCGTAGAATTTGCAGTCTTCCTTTATTATCTGAAGTGAAGCGAGTTCTGCTCAGAGTTTGATGAGTGCCGTGGACGATACCAGATCTGAGGGCGCAACGATAGGCATATCCAGAGGGAGCTTGGAGCCATAGCGCTCTTTCAACACTGGAACGACAGCGGGATGGGTAAGATTGTGGATATTAATTCCTCTGCTGGCTCAAGTCCCTTGAGTGCATGTTCGAACGATCTGGGCCAATAGCACCGGCGTGTTGGCGATATGCTCGTAAAAAAAGGATTTAGAAATTGCGAGATCCTCTCGTCCGATTTTGTTGCGGGTCTGTCTGGAAAGCAGCATGAGCCGCGAAATTACGTTTGGCGCTGTTCGTGGCACGCCGTCGAATTCCAGCAAGCCATTAACATCACTGGCCACGTTTTGCACCGCGTCGTCGAGGTATCGCCCCCAGTATTCACTAAGCTCAAAAATCTGCGCCATACTGTCCAAGCGTGGCTGATCATGCGGTAGGTTGGCTACAAAATTGATGCGTGGCTGAGGTGCGGGCCCGGACGGAAAAGTCAGCCGATAAGTTCCGACCGAGTTCCTCCACCGAGGGTGAAACCAGGCAGCAGCTTGATCAAGTTGATCAATATCTAGTGGGATGTTTGTCCCCTTATGACCGCCGCTATTAGAATCGGTGGAGCACGGAATCAAGTTGTCCGGGTGACAGGTCAGCATGGGAAACTGATCCTGCGGTAGAAAATGGTCTAGTTTCGTGTCCTGAAATGTTGTGTCGGTGTAAGGGCAAATTTTGACGGGTGGATTGAACCCAGCAATAAAGTGTTCTTTGTGAAATGTGGCACCGCTGGTGTCCGGGAAACCCTCGTCTTTGTAAAATAGCGGGGCGTAGAATGACTTCAGTAGCTTATTTACGGCATGAAAGACACCAGCCGACCAGGCGTGTTTAGTAAGTCTAACTCCGGGCGGGTTGTGATAGAGTTCCTGAAAGCGGAGTTGCTCTTCCAACAGGGTGTGGATGGTCTGTTTGTCACTAGGCGAAGCGGCTGCAATCGCCAAAATCCAGTTGGCCCGATTGCCTTTATCATTTTTCCAAAATCTCCTGACCCAATTGCGTGGAAGCGCAGGCCAAACTCCCTGCACCCACGCTTGATCTACCACCGAACTTCCCGGCAGCCCGCACAGAGCGTCCATCAATTGGCGCTGGAACTGCACCACCTCCAGCAAGCGGGAGCGTTCAGTGGAATTAGGAATCGTATGGAGCATTGGGCATATCTCCTCGTTGTGTTTCCTCCAGTTGCTCCAAGATTTCCATGAGCTTGGCGCGGGGCCAGCCGCTGCCGATTTCATCAATGAGGAGGCGGAGTTTCTCTCGGTCCTTAGGCGGCCATTTGGCAGGATCGAGTTTGCTACGCAGGAACTCGGCAGCACGGGCACCGATGATGTCCGGTGCGCCGAAAACATGGAGTAAAATGCGGCCGGGGTCGGCTCCGAACGTAGGAAGTAATACCGGTTGTACTTTGGTTACTCCGCGTTCTTTGACCAAGCGGGTGATCTCGCAGGAAAAAACATCGGTAAGCGCCAGGCTGGTGTGGGTGGAAACGAGCACCTGGGTGCTGGTGTCTTTGAGGATGCAGTCATCCACCAAATCAATGATCTGACGCTTCCAGGCATCGTTGAAGTGAGTTTCGGGTTCATCCAGAAGAAGCAGACTGTTCTCTTGCTTACGCAAAAGGAGGAGAAGTGCCATACGTCCCAGTAACATTTGCTCGCCGTCGCTAAAACTTCCATAGCTCAGGAGCTGATCGTCCATCTCCCCCTCTGCGTTGGGCAATTGGTGAACCCGTTGAACGGTGAGATTTACGTCTTTCAACAGGCCAAAAGATTGCCAGCTACGCAAAGCGCTAAAAAGGCTCCAAAGGGTTTCGTCGGGATCAGCCTCTCCTCCAAATAGACTGCGTATCGCTTCAGCCCCACAGTGGGCGTTCGTCATCGGGTTTGCCGTGTAGCGCAGATTTAACTCCGCCTGGGATTCCAAAGGCATTTCTCCGACGAGTTCAGAGGGGCGGACTGGTGGGCAGTTACCCAGCCGAACCACGGCAAGTGCTTCATCCAAAGGGTAGCGAACTACTTTGTCCGCCAGTGCTAGCAGCCAAAAGCAGCGGCCCGCATCTGGATGTCGTTGGTATTGGCCGTAGTCGGCAAAGTGAAACGCGGCGTGGGTGGGCCAGAGCCAGTTGAGTTCGTTGAGTAAACGACGTGCGGGCTCTTCCACCTGAATCTTTTTATCAATCTCGTTGATGCGCTCCTTGCGAAACGCGTCTCGCTGCCAGGATTCGCTGCGGGATTCGAGTTCATGCGCTGCCTGCCAGATACCAACGGAAATCGCTGCGAGTCTGGTATCCTCAGGGCGAAGTAATAAGCATCGCTCATCTACGGGTGGCTCATTCTCACCACGGGGTGGCACATCAGCAGAAACGTCTGGCCTGGTGACTCGGCGATCAAAATACTCCTGCTCTGGCCGCCAGCCTGCAGGCCTTTCTAGTTCCCGGTCGAATTCCTGTGGATCGTCGTTGAGTTCATCTGTCGGGTAGGAGGGATAAGTGAGATTCTGCCACGGTTTCAGATCACCAGAGGTATACGCCAGCACACGACTCGGCAGCCAATTGCGGAGGTTGCCGTCTCCTTTCAGTCGGTCTCCTGCCACATAATATCCGAGGGAATCGGCGTTCCCTTTGGGAGCGAGAGCATGTTCCACGTATTCCTGCCATTCATCCGCTTTTGAGAATGGCAGGCAGTCTGCAGCCGGGACGAGAAAGCAGTCGGAAGCCGGACCAGCGGGACGATGAAAAATTACGGTCCGCTGAACGAACTTGGTGTCATTCACTTTTTCGATCTCGTCTCTGGATAAACCCCTCCAACGTTCATCTAACTCATCCCAGCGCTTATCCACCTTGATGTCATAGGCCAATGTGACCGGAAATCGCGGTAGCTTTTCCAAGCTCAAGCTGTGAAAGACATCGTAAATGGCCCGCAACAGGCTGGATTTTCCGGAACCGTTGAGGCCAACGACAAAGTTCACGGCACCAGCGCGATTTTCAATGTGCGGATTCTGCTGAAAGACCACCGCCACTTTTTTGAGCGGGCCATAGTCTGGTAGGTAGATATACCGGAGTCGCATGACGAAAAATCAGAAGTCGCCCACGGCGAGTTTACGTTGGCGCTCCAGTCTTTCAGCTCGCGCATCATCCTCTTTCAGCGGCAGGCGATAGCAGGCGGCGAAACGGTCGCCCACGCTGTCATTGCGCGGGCGGCTGACCGGAATGATGAGTCCACGCACAGCAAGGACGGCAAGGTGGGATTCGATAGCTTGCGGGTGGCGATGAAGCGCACCTTTCAAATCTGCCGCTAACATTTCTGCGGTAAAGTAGCGTCCATAATTCACACCGCCCACCATTCGCTCAATTTCTTCAAAAAGGCCGAATTGCTCTCGGTTGAGGTCGGAGTAAATGCCGTCAGTGCGCGGCTCGAAGACACCCTCGATCTCCTGAATTGTGGCGCGGCGGGAACGAGAGAATATGGGGCCTGCATTTTTAAGGGCGTCGTCACGTTCGCGGGCTTCGAGGGCGAGCTTGTCGGCGTAAGCTTCACGCCAGTCAGCGGTGAGTTGACCGGAGAAGGCGTGAGCGGAGAGGGAGGCCTGGAGGACGCTAAAAGATTTGTCGCCTTCTACTGCATTGCGGAGGTCTGCCAACTCACGAAGCGCTTTACTGAATGTCTCTTGAAGCTCTCTGGGTGGCCATACCACACGCATCTGCATGAGCTTCTTCATGCTAATGTTTTTCATCGAGCCACCGGTACCTGTCGCAATGTTGCCCAAAGCCTGTCGTGTCGCTCGCTCCTGAAACAGCGCCCAGACAAACTCAGGCGTGCCTTTGAAATCATCTTTCCAGACGAAACGCCAAATCTTGTCTGGCAGAACGAGGTTGGATGGACAGTCCTCGCCAACCAGAGCAGTGGCTCCCACAAGCTCGGCGGTATTGGCGCGGGTGATTAGTAGGTCGCCTGGCTTCACGAAGTGTTCATCCGGCGGATCGTAGGACGACGGCAGCGCCTTACTTTCGCTAGGAACTAGGACTCCTGACGTTACAGCGCTGATTTTTAAGACACGAGGACGTGAGGTATCAAACTCTCCTTCTGTTCCAGTGAGGCTTTTCCCGCCCTGAAAAGACTCAACAAAGTGCGAGACAGGAACAATAGGCCAGCGTGACGAATTGGTGCCTATCTCCCCAAAAAGCCCACGAAACAAAGCGGGAACCAATTCCACAGTTTTGACTTCGGCTTCGGCGCGGAGGCGGCGGATGGACTCGGCCTCTTGCAGAATTTCCACGATTCGTTGCTGCTCGCTCAACGGCGGGATTGGAATCTCAATGGAGTCAAACGCTTGAGTGTCGAGGCGCGGTAGGTTCGCGCCTTTTGTGAGAGATGCCACGCGATTCACAAAAAACGACGAAGCTAGGAAGAAGGCAGCATATTGAGAGTTGATCAGTGGACTTTGTCCAAAGGCCCATATTTCTGTGCTGCACAGTCCTCCCTGATGTGCGATGCCTACCTTGTTGAGGTTGGGGCGGAGTTTTCCATAGAGGAGGTCGCCAGCAGCAAACCGAGTTTTCAGGCTTTCGATCTCCTGTGGTTTTGTTGGACGAATGCTGATGCCACCACGTCCGCCAACCTGGATGTCTTCGAGGCCGACCAGACCAATGGAATCGGCTGGAAGAGTGGCAGGCATGACCGTGTCTTTCCGTCGCTGCAAGCAAACGCCAAGCTTCACCATGCGCCAAGGTGAGGGTATGGAATGCCTCATATTTTGGTTCCCACCATGGTTAGCAATTTTCCAAGGCGCTTCTGCACTTCTCCGTGGATGGCCTGCAGTTCACCGATGAGTTCGGCGGGCGGGCGGTGCTGACCGGCGTCGAAGACGAAGGGCTTGTGGCGGGCGGCGGAGAGGTTAAAGCCGAGGGCTTCGAGACAGTCGAGATCGAGACGGTCGAGGAACTCTGTCTTCACCGTGGCGTCGTCATCGAAGACTACCAATGTGTCGCGTAGCCAATTGAAGTATTTGGGATCAAGAACGCCATTCTTATGGGTGGGCTTGGCAATGACTTCTTTAGTCTTCGGATCTTCACCCCAGCTTTCCAACTCTGCCCATTGGCGGACGGGCACGATCCAACTGAGCAGCGTGGGCTGGCGCGTCGGTTCGTCAGCATCGGACGCGGTGAGTTTTCCTGGCCTTGAAGAAGATTTCAGACTGCGCCGCCACACGTTGTAGCCATCGAGCTTGGCAAACTCGGCGAGCAACGGCGCGAGAGTTTTTGCAGCTTGATCAATATCAGGCACTGGAGGGGCAGTCTTTGATTTTTTGGTCGGGACTGTCACCGCTGCTGTCCATTCCTGAACCTTGGCGGAGGCCTCCTTAAGCACGGTCTTGAGGGCATTTTGGCCAAACTGGTCGAATTCACGATCCAGGAGATTGCCGTCTCTCACTTTCTTGGTGAGCTGGGTGGCCACGGCTTTGACGTTTTTCTCCGCGGCAGCCAGTGCTTTCGCGAGGTCGGGTTGTTTGGCCGTGGAGCAGGCGTGGGTGATCGTGCTTTCTACGAGTTGGCGGAGGATTTTCTCAAACTTTGGGCGGATGCGAGCGAGAATGGCATCGTCGTATTGACGGGAGCCTCGCTGGTCGGCGGGGTCGAAGGGGAAGTCCTTTGGCCATAGTTCGTGCAGCGGAAAAGTGTGGCCTTTATCGCCGGATTTCTCGGGGAAGTTTTTCAGGAAGTCGTCATCCACACTGCACCACCGTTCCTGCCAGTATTCGGGTTGGTGGTAGTTCTTGGCGGTGGCGGCAGCACGAAGGACGGCGAGACTGATCCCCTTCTTGTCTTGGGTCTCACCCTGGCGGTAAGCAGTCCAGTCTTTGAACTTTGCCAGCGCATCCCAGAGATCGTTGTCTTGGCCGTAAAGTGCCTTGCGTTTTTGATCGAGGGAGAAAGCTTCGTCCGTGATCTCGTAGAACCAGACCTCTCGGGTCCGGGGTTCGTCTCCTTTGGCGACCGATGTTCCCGCTTTTTGGAAAAGGAGGATGGAGGTCTTCACCCCCGAGTAAGGCTGAAACATATTAGCCGGGAGGGAGACCACGGCTTCCAGCGTGTTCTCGAACAAGAGTTGGCGGCGTAGGGCGCGATGAGCATTGGTGCTGCCGAAAAGTACGCCATCGGGCACGATGACGGCGGCACGACCGCCGATTTTGAGCAGGTCGAGCATGAGCCAGACGAAGAGCAGCTCGCTCTTGGTGGTGATCACTGCTTTGCCTTTGCCCTCAGCGGCAGGGAAGCGGACCCGGTTTTCGCTCAGATCCCCCTCGTCCACGCTTCCGGTGAAGGGTGGGTTGGCGAGGATGTAGTCGTAGGTGCCGCTTTGGTTGTTATCCAGGCGCTTGCTGAGTGCGTCGAGCTGGTGGACTTCTGGAGAGTCGAGATCGTGTAGGATGAGATTCATCCACGCGATGCGGACCATGGTGCGGTCGTTATCGTAGCCATAGAAGAGGCTGCTGAAATCGAGCGTCTTTCCCTTGGGCCAGACTGGGAGGACATCATGCGGTGTGCCGTCCCATTCGAGGCGGAGCACGTCTTTATCGGTGTGCTCGGCTTTCCAATGCAGCAACGAGTTGAGCAGGAAGCCTCCGGAGCCACAGGCAGGATCGAGGATGGTCTTGCCCAGCTCGGGCTGGAGAAGTTCCACCATGAAACGGATAACATGGCGTGGGGTGCGGAACTGTCCGTTCTTTCCAGACTCTTTCACCTCCTCGAGCAAATACTCGAAGATATCACCCATGATGTCGGAATTGACCGAGCGGGTGTCGAGCTGGCGGAAGAGCTCATCAATCAGGCTGACCGCGCGCTTCAATGTGTCGGTCTTGTTGACGTCGAGAATGAAGTAGGCATCGCTGAGCCGTCCGGAAATCCGACCGAGCGTGGTGTTGCCGTTTTGTGCCGGGCCGACGCGCTGCTCCAATTTGCGAAGCCACGGAAAGACCGTGTCGTTCAGTAAAGGGAAGGAGACGTTCTGGCGGATGTAGGACCAACGGCATTTGTCGTAGTCTGGCAGTAGGTCACGGATTTCCTGTTCTGATTTGTCCGGCTCGTTTTCCTTAATTAGATCTAACTGTTGCTGAAAATCTTTCTGCTCTGCCTCAGTGAAGTCATAGATGCTGCGCTTCTCTTGCTTCACCCGTGCGCGATCCAGTTTTTCCAACTGTCGAATGAAGAGCAGGTAAGTGATCTGCTCGATGGCCACGAGTGGATTGGACAGGCCAGAGGACCAGAAGAGAGACCAGAGGTCATGGACCTTGCGGCGGAGTTGAGGCGAGAGCATGAGGAAAATTTACGGTTTGCGATTTTTGAGGGATGATTTCGGCGCGCGCTTTTTGATAGACGGGCCAGGCATGAGGCTCTCGATCCGGTCGCGATCAGCTTCCAGGAAGGCGCGGAGTTTTTGAGCGGAAGGCAGTGCGGTGAGGTAGCGGGAAACGAAAAGTTTCTGATCCATCCCGGCCGTGGCGTACTCAACTTCGGCCCCATCCTTGTCGCTGCACAGCAGTATCCCAACCGGCGGCTCGTCACCTTTGGCCATCATATTGGCTTTGAACCAGTTCACATAAAAATTCATCTGTCCTGCATCGGGGGGCTGGAAGGAGCGGATTTTGAGATCAATCAACACATGGCAGCGCAAAAGACGGTGGTAAAAGACAAGGTCTACGCGGTGATGTTTACGACCTTCGGTCATGCGGAATTGCCGCGCCTCGAAACAGAAGCCCCGCCCTAGTTCCAGTAGGAACCGCTGCAGATGATCGAGAAGCGCCGTTTCCAGTTGTTCTTCCGAGTAAACAGGCAGATCGGACAGGTTGGTGAACTCGAGAATGTATGGATCGCGCAATAGATCGATAAAGGATTCCTGAGGCTCCTGTTTTCGCGCCAGCTCAATGGCCTTCTTCTTATTAGTGGAGAGGCCGGTGCGTTCGTAGAGGAGACTCTCGATCTGGCGCTGAAGCTGGCGTTTGGACCAATGTCCCTTCAGTAGTTCATTTTCGTAAAAACCCCGTTTCCACGGGTCTTCGATGCGGATGAGTTCGAGCAGGTGGCTCCATGAAAGACGCAACACATCCGCCGCTGAAAGGGGTGTCGGCTCTGCCGAAGAATCTAGTTTTGCCAATTTCGTCTCCACTGGAGATGGAATCTGAAGCAACGGCAATTCCGTCCCCAGTGGAGATGGAATTCGTCGGCCGATTTGAGGATAGGTGAGAAAAAGTTGGCGACAACGCCCCAAAACAATCGCACCCAATCCCTGGATACCCTTTCCAGCCAGATCGCCCGCCAGAGTTTCCAACAACCGCGCCCCGTAAGTGGCGCGGTCCTTTCCACTTTGCTCAAACTCCACCAAATACGCTCCGACCATCCAGTTGCGGATGACCAGTGCCTGATTGACTGCCGCTGCTGCCTGGCCCTGAAGCTCGGAAGTGGCAGAATTAATGGCT
>Ga0105046_10002610_pt1 | contig 28453 bp, 15 predicted proteins | sample MAT03_FD_78385 | JGI IMG/M metagenome (GOLD analysis project Ga0105046, IMG submission 78385) | Freshwater microbial communities from Lake Fryxell liftoff mats and glacier meltwater in Antarctica - MAT-03 (megahit assembly) | ecosystem: Environmental > Aquatic > Freshwater > Ice > Liftoff... | reverse complement strand
TTGGGCTCATAACCCAAAGGTCGCGCGTTCAAATCGCGCCCCCGCAACCAACTGATTTATTAGAGTTAAGTTGGTTTTAGCCGTTGCGAGAAATGGCGCCAATTTCGGAACGGCCTCCCGTAAGCTATTGATTATACAGGGAGCTGGTAGTTGCAGCACGTTGGGCAGGTGCATTTCTGTGCCGTACGTCGAATTGGCCCGCGGAATCAACGGTTTAGCGGGCAAACGCTACTTCTTCGGTGCGGATTGTCACCAAAACTGTCACCAATTTTGTGCGGACATGGTCTTTGGACGTTATCCGAGACGCAACCATGCCGACTATTTTCCGGCGCTCCGCGCGAGGAAGCGTCCTTAATCACCCGCCAGAATCACCCGCCAGCCGTTTCGTGCACGAGCGGCGTCCAGGATCAGGCGGGCTTTGTCGCGGCTCCTATCCGGCGGAAATGTTAGAGCGTAATGCCGCATTCTCTCAGCGGCCGAGATCCGCTCCGATCGACTGCGCTGCTGGCTCATTCGCCGGCTTCGCCCTGAATTTTGTGGGAGCTTCCGGGGCGGTGTTGCGGGGGCGATTCTCTGGCAGACGCTGCGCCTGATGGCGGCCGGATTGGCACTGGGACTGCTCGTTTCGTGGGCGGCTATCCGGTTAGTGAAAGGGATGCCATTCGGGGTCACCGCATCTGATCCGCTTAGGTATGGCGGGGCGCTGCTCATATTGTTTCCGGTAGCCTTGCCGGCCAGTGGAGGCATTGCGAACAAACTGAATGTAATGATGGGCGGACGCTCCTTGCGCCGGGCGGGGGAATGGTATATAAACATAGCCACCATCCACTAAGGGGTCTCCGTGAAAATATTATCGATTATTATTGGGCTTTTGTTGGTTTCCGGCACCGCACTGGCGCAGGACACGCGCGGAAACATTTCTGGAACGGTGACCGATTCGCAGCAGGCAGCGGTCGCCGGAGCGGCCGTCACGGTTACAAACACCGGGACGGGGACGCAGACAAAATTGGTGACGAACACTGCGGGCTACTATGAAGCGCCGCTTTTGCTGGCGGGCGAGTATCGCGTCACGGTGGAAAACACGGGGTTCAAGCGGTCCGTGCGAGGCGGGATCACGCTGGTTATCGGCGATCGGCTGCAGATTGACGTGCAACTGGAAGTCGGCGGAACGACCGAATCGGTCACCGTTACTTCAGAGGCTCCGATGCTGGATACAAACTCGGTATCATCGGGCCGGAACATGACGAACCGGGAGATTATGGATCTGCCGGTTATCGGAAACAATATCTCCGCGCTGGCGCGCATGTCGCCAGGTGTGCAGGTGCCGGGGACGACGCAGTTCCTGGTGCAGGGGCAAGTCGGCGGCGGTTCGGCGTATTCGATGCCGGGCGGCGTTGGCGGAAATGAATGGTCGATGGACGGAGCGTCGACCAATGGGACGGACCGGCGCGTGTCGATCATGCCGAGCCCGGATATCGTGGATGAGTTCAAGATTGAAACGTCGAACTTCGACGCCTCGTTCGGGCACTCAACCGGATTGAATATCTCAATGTCGACGAAATCCGGCGCGAATCAATGGCACGGATCGGCAACGTATCAGTACATCAACCAGCGCTGGAATGCGGCATCTTTTTTTGTGAAGCAGTCGCGGTGGGCGCAGGTTGCAGCCTTGCGGGCGGCGGGAAATAGCGCGGGAGCAGACGCGCTGGCCGATACGCCGATGCTGCCTGCCGGGCACACGAATAACTATCACGGAACCGTCAGCGGGCCGGTGGTTATACCGAAACTTATGGACGGGCGGAATAAGCTGTTTTTCTTCGTTGGATATTCGGGATTGAAAAATCAGCAAGCGGCGCGGCCGAGCGAGATCAACTACACGGTGCCAACCATGGCAATGCGGGACGGAGATTTCTCCAAGCTCCTGCAAGTGGCGGTTAATCCGGCACGCTACCAGGTTTATGACCCGTTGACGACGCGTCCCGATCCGGCGCGCGCGGGACACGTAATCAGGACGCCATTCGCGGGCAATATTCTGCCCAGGGCGCGGTTCCAAAACCCCATGTATGAGTTCTACACAAAGCGGATGCCGGTCCCGAACAACGATCCCACGGACCCGCGGCTGGAGCCGGTGAACAACTACCTGGCGACGGGTATGCCGAACAACGTCACCTACAGCTCGTGGAACAACCGCATCGACTACCAAATGAATGAGAAGCACCGCTTCTTCTTCCGCTGGCTGAAGAGCAGTTTCATTGAAGATGCGCAGGACTACACGTATCAGACCGAGCCTGGCTTGATGGCATGGAATGAGAAGCGGCCGGCGCTAAGCGGAATGGTCGACTGGACCTATGCAATAAGCGCCTCCACCGTGATGAACGTGAGTGTGGACGCGACGCGGTTCCTGACCCAGAATCAGCGGTTGGGGACGCGGAAATACAAGCCGACGGATGTCGGGTTACCGGCGTACATGGATACCAAGTGCGGCGGAAGTTGTGTATTGCCGCGAGTTGTCTGGCCGGGCATGACCGCATGGAACGGCGACATGGTGTTGGGTGTGCAGGTTGATCCGGGGCCGACAGGGCGGCAGCAAGCGCTGAAATCCAACTTGACCCACATACGCGGGTCGCATTCCTTCCGCGCGGGTGTGGATTTCCGGCAGCACTACCGCACGCTGATTCAGAATGGCGGGTTAACTTCGGGGAACTTCACATTCGCCAACAACTTCGTGCGGCGGGATGAGGATGGCTTCAATCCGGCGGGAACGCTGGGCCTGACGTGGGCCACGTTTGCACTGGGAATACCGACCGGCATGGGTGTTGATACAAATGACACCTTCGCGATGATGAGCCCTTACTATGCCTGGTACGGGCAGGACACCTGGCGTGTTGCACGGAACCTTACCGTAACGCTTGGACTGCGCATGGAGTACGAGCAGGGACCAACCGAACGGTATGACCGCGCGATCGCCTACTACGACCCGACCTTGACGCTGCCGATCACAGCGGCAGCGCAGGCCGCTTATGCGCGCAACCCGCTGCCGGAAGTTCCGGCGAACCAGTTCCAAGTGTTAGGCGGCTCCGTTTATGCCGGCAAGAATGGCGCATCCCGCAGGCTGTGGGCCAGTGAGTTGATGTGGCTGCCGCGCGCCTCTTTGGCTTGGCAAGTGAACAACAAGACCGTAATCCGCGGCGGATACGGCGTCTTCTTCGACACGTTGAACTCGATGAATCAGGGGCCGGACCAATCGGGATTTTCGCGGGCGACCAACACCGTGTTGACGAACGATTTTGGACAGACCTGGAACGCGGGAAATCCCCTGGGCGGTGTCTCGCCGCTGCGGGATCCCTTCCCGGTGCGAGCGGATGGCACGAGGTTCGATGTGCCGTTCAACAACACGTTGGGAGCCATGGCGCGGGTTGGTCAGGGCTTTACGTATACACCCTATGACCGGCGTCATCCGCGCGTACAGCGATGGCGCGTGGGCATGCAGCGGGAATTGGGCACGCACATGATGGTGGAGGCTTCGTACTGGGGGCAGTGGTCGGACAGGATTCTGTTGACGCAGCGCGAAGACCCCCTGCCGGAATCCTTTTGGGCAACTGGTAACGTCCGGAACAATGCGATTGCAAATGAGATGAACCGGCAGGTACCGAATCCTTTCCTTCTCAGCAATTTCGCGGCATTGCAGACCTCGAATCCCGTGCTGTATCAAAACTTGTCAACGCTGGGACGATTCACGAGCCCGACGATTGCGAAGAACGCGCTGCTGCGTCCCAATGCGCATATGAACGGTTTGAACAACAACTCGTCACCCACGGGTCAAGCCCGGACGCATGCGTTTGAGTTCAATTTCCAACGGCGAATGTCGAAGGGTTTCAACCTGAACGCTTCCTATACACGCATGCTCCAGGACAACAAAACGATTATCGAGAACGAATTCAACACTTCGCCCTCGACCTGGTGGACAAGCGATTCGGCCAGGCCGCACCGCATCACGGCGACCGCGATTTACGAGTTTCCTTTTGGTAAGGGCCGTTCTTACTTCCAATCCGGGTTCTTGAATCACGTCCTTGGCGGCTGGCAGACGGCGGCGACCTACGAGTTCCAGCCGGGTCCGCTGCTGGGCTGGGGCAACCTGATCTACAACGGAGATGTAAGCAAGTTTGAACAGGCCGCATCGCTGGATGACAAGACGCTTAACCAGTGGTTCAATACGTCCGTGCCGTTTGAGCGGAATGCGAACAACTTCCCGACGGGCCCGCACGTTCGGATCTTCCCGCGGTTTTTCAATGGGCTTCGTGCCGACGGCTTGAACAATTGGAACGGAAATCTGTTGCGAGAATTCAAGGTCGTCGAACGCCTGCGCATGCAGTTCCGCGCGGATGTGATTAACTTACAGAATCGATCGCAGATGAGCCCGCCAGACCTGTCGCCGAATTCAACGAATTTTGGAAGAATTACCAGCCAGACGTCTTCGCTGAACCGGTTCTACCAGGCGCAATTGCGGTTGCAGTTTTAGGAGAATTTTATGACAGAAAACAAAATTGACCGGCGTTCTCTATTCCGCGGTCTAGTGGGAACCGCGGGAGTGCTGGGATTGGATGCGACCTTTGCGTCTCATCGGACGGACGCCGCCGCGGTCGGTCCGAAAGACAAGATCAAAGTGACGAAGATTGAATCGTTCGTCCTGAAGAATTCCTGGGTATTCGTCAAAATCTCCACCGATGCCGGAGTGACGGGCTGGGGTGAAATGCTGAAGGATGACGCGAAGGCCTGCGCGGCTGGCGCGTTGGAAGTCGGTCACTATTTGATCGGGCAGGATCCGACGCGAGTGACGCACCATTGGCAGGCCATTCACCGCGGCGCTTTCTACCGCGGCGGCCCCATCAAGACGGCCATCTCAAGCGGCATCGATCAAGCACTTTGGGATATCACTGGTAAAGTGTACGGTGTTCCGGTGCACCGCTTGCTGGGTGGGCCAACGCGGGACAAGGTGCGCGTGTACGGCCAAGTGAACGACAAAACGGGCGTAAACGCGATCAAGGTTGGTTTGCGGGGAACGAAGCGTGCTCCCTTCAAGTACAACGAAGGGCAGATGTTCGTCGACGAAGTTGTCTCGCGTTTCAAAGAACTGCGCACTCGCGTTGGCAACGGGGTAGACATCGGCGTGGAGTTCCATGGCATGGTGCAGCCGCCAACCGCGATGCGGCTGATTCACGCGCTGGAGCCCTTCAATCCATGGTTCTACGAGGAGATCGCTCAAGCCTTGAATGTCGATGTGATGGCCGAGATGGCGAAAAAAACGCACATTCCGATCGCAACCGGCGAACGCATCTTCACGAAATGGGGTTTCCGGGAGATTCTGGAGAAACGTGCGGCTACCATTCTGCAGCCGGACATTTGCTACGCCGGCGGCATTACGGAATTGAAGATCATCGCGGGGATGGCGGAGTCCTACTACACACCGCTGGCTCCGCACAATCCGCAGGGCCCTTGTTCGCTGGCGGCGAGTTTGCAGTTGGCCGCCGGAATCGCTAACTTCCTGATCCAGGAGCGCGGCGACAACGAGTACTCTGACTTGCTGGCGAAGCCGCTTCCGCCGTTGGTAAATGGATACCGTCCGTTACTGACCGAGCCGGGGCTTGGCATCACGATTGACGAGGACAAACTAAAGGCTCAAGCCGGCGAACCGCGCCCCTATAATACGGCGTACGACAGTGATGATGGCTCGGTGGTCGACTGGTAGTTAAAGATCGGCGAGGCGCTTGTCGCTGTCGCCGAACCGGTCGAGCTTGACGCCCATCCGGTCCATGATCGACAAGTACAAACTGGCAGCGCGGCGATTATCATTGCCGCGCTCCAGGTAGTCCAGATTGCGCCCGGTCTTCAGTGTGCCACTGGCTTGACCGGCGAGCAGGATCGGCATCTGATCGGCGCCGTGCGTGTCGCCGTCGAAGAGGTTTGAGCAGCCCATCAGCAACGAACTGGAGAGGAGGGACTGGCCGCCTTCGTCGATGGCCTTCAAGCGATCAATCAGGTAGGCGAACTGCTGAATGTGGAACTGATTGGTCTTGAGGTACATCGCCTCGGAAGCGGGGGCCTTGCCGTTGTGCGTCAGATCCAAGTGAAGCGCGCCTTTGACGCCGTCGAGGAACTTGAAGTTCATCTGCGACAGATCGTTGTTAAGCATGAGGGTGACGATCCGGGTCTTGTCCATTTGGAAGGCGAGGACGGTGAGATCGAGCATCAGCTTCATGTGCGCGGGCACGTCCTGCGGCAATGAATCCGCGGGTCTCGGCATGTTGGGCTTGGCGAGCGTGGGCTTCCAGCCTTCGATGCGTTCTTCCTTGCCGGCTCGTTCGATGCGCTTTTCGATGTCGCGAATGGATTCGAGGTATTCGTCGAGCTTGACGCGATCATTGCGGCTGATCTTCGGCTGTAGACTGTGCGTTTCTTCGAGGACCGAATCGAGGATGGTCTTATCAAGCTGGCGGCCCGAACCATCGCCGACGAGTTGATCAAAGGTGCGGGCCGGATAAATTTCCTTGGTTGCCGGTTTCGTGGGGGAGGACCAGGAGATGCAACTGCCATAGATCATGGACAAGCCATCTTCGAGGCGAAGCTCGTTCGGTTCGATGCCCAATGCGAGGCTGGGAACCGCGGTTTGACTGCCGATCTCGCGCGCGAGGACCTGATCGAAAGTCGTACCCACGCGGATGTCGGCGGGGTCTAGGCTGACCTTCACTCCGGAGAGAAAATTCGGCATGCGGCCGAGGTGCGGGCTCGTCGAAATGAATGCCTGGTGGTTATAGAGGCCGCGAAGGAAGACCATGTCCTCGCGGTGAGCCATCATGGGGCTTAGCCCTGGCCCGAGTTCCATTTGCGCGCCTTGGCCCTTAGCCCACCAGTGAATTGGTTCGACGCCGTTCGAAAAGTAGACGCAAGCGAAGCGGACGGGCGGTTTGTTTGACGTCGCGGCGGATAACGACTCCATCCAAGGAAGGGCTAAGGCAACGCCGGCGCCGCGGAGGAAGTTGCGGCGGGAGTGATTGGTATTCATCGTTTTGTATCCTTCGCTAGGGCTTCGGGCTCATGGCCGCGGCGGTAACGGAACTGCGGGCTGGTGACGATCTCGGCGGCCAACTGCGAGAAGGTGGCTTGGCCGCCGGCTTGGATCAACCGGTCGATCAGGGGCTGATCGGACGCGAGAATGGTGCGTCCGAGGGCGTAGCCGATGAGCTTCTGCGACATGGTTCGCATGACTTGAGGCTCTTGGGTTTTTAGATATTGCACTAAGCCCTCGACTCCGGTGATCGCGCGATTGTCAGCGGTGGTGGTCGAGTCTTCGACGGGCTTGCCGTCGGAGTACTGGTCGCGCAACCGGCCGACGGCGTCGTACCGCTCGAAGGGGAAACCGAGCGGGTCGATCCGCGAATGGCAGGCGGCGCACTTTGCGTTCTGCTGATGGGCGGCGAGACGGGCTTTGATCGAGAGACCGCCGAAGCCCTTGTCGTCGGCGGGGAGCGAGCCGGCATCGGCTGGCGGGGGCGGGGTGGGCGTGCCGAGAATGCGGCGCAGTACCCAGTCACCGCGTTTGACCGGGCTCGTCCGGAGGGGAGCCGATGTCGAGGTAAGCACCGCGCCCATGCGGAGCAGACCGCCACGCTGAAACGCGTTAACGCCGTCGACCTTCTGCGTATCGCCCGTCAATTCCTTAGTAATGCCGTAGTGCTTGGCGAGGAGCGGATTGACGAAAGTGTAGTCGGCTTGCATGATTTCCCGAACCGGGCGATCGTTCCGGACGATGTATTCGAAGAATGATACGGCTTCGTCGTACATCGCGGATTTCAGATCGTCGGTGAATTCAGGGAAGCGGCCGGAATCGGCGCCGGTGTACTGGTCGAAGCGATAGAAGCCGAACCATTGGCCGAAAAACTCAGTCGCCATGCGGCGGGCCTTGGGATCGGCGAGCATGCGTTTCGTTTGCCGGGCAAGCTGTTGCGGATCGGCGAGTTCGCCTTTTTCGGCGGCACGGCGAAGCTCGGCGTCGGGTACGGATGCCCAAAGGAAAAAACTAAGCCGGTTGGCAAGCTCCCAATTAGTCAGCGGGCTGCGCTTGCTGTTCTGGTTGGGCTGTTCGAGGCGATAAAGGAACGCCGGAGCCACCAGGATACGGGCGAGCAGGGCTCGAATGGCCTCAGTGTGAGTAAGCTTCGCGGTTTCGCGCGACTGGGTATAGAAGCGGCGGAGGCCATCCTTTTCCTGAAGCGTAAGCGGTCGCCGCCAGGCTTGGGAGGCCAGCTTCAAAGTGTCGTCCACGTGGCCGGGTTGAGCGGCCAGCAGGTTCTTGTCGATACCTTCGTTTTCCGCTTTCAGGAAATCGATTCGGGGCTTGCTGTTCTTCCTTTCGGTCAGGTACTTGATGTAGATTTCGTGATACTCGAACGATGCCAGCAGATCCTTCCAGGCGGTATCCAGCTCGACACGGGTTTTATCGTCGAGGATTTTTTCCATCAGGAATCTATCGTTGCGGTAGTACTTCAACTGCGTGTGAAAGGCGTTTCGTTCAGAGGTTCCGTAGGTATTGTCAAAGTCGTTGGGGATGGGATCGCGGTCGGCCGGATTCGCTTCGGATTGGGAGTTTTGGGGAAGTACGGAGGCGAATTGGAGGACGTTGTCGCGCCACTTGACGAAGCCGGGCGATTTCGGGTCGGCAAGGAGTGACCAGGCAGGACGCCCTTTGGTGACGTCGGCTTCATTGGAAAGAGTGCAACGTATGATGGCATCGCCGGCTCCCTGGTTGAGCATTTGGGCGTCCATTTGGAAGGAAATCCCGGCGACACCGGGCGGGAGGACGACTGTGAGCGGGATGACGGCATCGCCGGTTAGCGTGAATCCTTTGCCATCAGCGGTGCGGGTTAGGAGTTTGCGCGATTCTTCGTCAATCGCGTCATACAGCGAAATCTCATCACCGGCGCTTCGATCCGCCTTCCGGAAACGCACCTTGGCGTTTTGCATCAGAACGGTGGGCTTGTCGAGTGAGCGGGGGTTCAGGGAGAGGGTAGTGAGATAGACGGTAGCTTCTTTGATGACTCGGCGGGAGAAGAACGGATATCGGAAAGAGTGGTTTGTCGAGCCTTGGAGCGTTTCGGCGCTGACGACCAGGTTACGTTCATCGCCAGCTCCGCCGGCGGCGAGAGCACCGGCAGCGAACAACACACGCGGCCAGTTGATGATTGTCTTTTGAATCGATTCGCAGGCTTCGCGGATCTTCGCCTCCGCCGTCTTGGGACCGGGGAGCGCGTGCCATTCGGTAACCGCTTCGCTGGTGGGGTAGGTTGGATTGGGCTCATGGAGCACATTCCAAATATGGTTCACGAAGCGGGGGGTGAGTCCCTCGCGCGCCCCGATGGATTCGAGGGTCGCGGTAGGCTCGCCGAGGGCTTGACGGTGGTGAAATCGCCAGGCGGCGTAGAAGGCCTTGTTATATTTATCGAGGTTGTAGGGCCGGGCGCCCTCGGCGCCAGTGGCGCGGAAGCCATGCGTAGTATAGATGTTAGTGATGCGATTGAGCGCGGAGAGTTCGAAACCTGTTTTGCCTGGATCGGCGTAGAACTGGAGGGGACCGGTGCCAATGACGGCATGGTTGGCGATGAGCTTCGCCGTGTGTAGATAGCGCTCGAGATTGGCATCGCCGAGGAATTGGACATCGCCGAAATTGGAAAAGCCTTCGCCGCCGACAGAGTCGGGCACGAAATCGCGGTCAAACTTGAAGTCGAGACCGGTGAGATCTTTGATGGCGTAACCGTACTCGCCACTGGTCAGGCGGCGGACGGTGACGCGACCGGGATCGCCGGCGTTCTTGGCGGTGTAGTCCTTGAGACTGGTCCGGATCCACGATACAACGCGCGTGCGGTCCGCCTCGGAAGGCTGCGGCATTTTGGCCGGCGGCATGCGCTTCTGCTCGAGCGCCGCGGCGACTTTCTCCCAGTGTTGGAAGCTCTCGCCCATCGATGCTTGGGCCGAGAGCTGTTCCAGACTGATGCCGCCCATGGCGGATTTGCCGTGACACTGGAAACAAAACTGCCGAAGTACCGGGACGGGTGCCTCAGCGGCCAATACCGCGGTTAAGCAGAGTGCGGCACAACAGATTGCGGGCGCTAAAAAAAAGGGGCGCGTGGTAGTCATGATAGAAAGCGAGGCTAAGCGGTTTGGCGCTAGCCGCGCCCTGATTCTATCATTGGCGCACAGGGCTTGGGGATAGTTACTTCCCGCCGCGGCTAAAGCGTCCGCTCTTCAGGCGGCAACGTGAACGACTCAATGGGCTCGGTTTCGATTTCGGGGCCGGAGCCGGGAATGCGATCCGAGGTTTCGTTTTTCTTTTGAAGCCGCTTGGCGGCCTTCTCCTGAGATTTTTCCATGCGGGCAGATTCTTTCTGCCGTTTTTTAAACGTAGTATGTGCTCTGGCCAAAGTTCCTTTCCGCGACCGGCTCGCGCCGTCGGTCAACGTCCGGCTACCCCACGGGGAAACGCTACAGCCGGACTGAGCTTGCTCGATCCTAGTCTAACATGCAGGGGTCCCTTAAGCGGCGATTTTGCATGACCGTCCGCGCAGCGCGGTGGACAGAATTCTAATTTTAAGGCTTTTCAACGGCCAACAAATCCTCTATTGTTCCCATATATGGGTTTCACTAGATGTTTAGTTTGGATGGCTTGCTTTAGCTTTCTGCTCGTCGCGCAGCCCGCCGACACCTATGAATACGGAGGGGAGGGGCTGACGCCATTAGAAAAAACGGGTCGAAACACTTGGTATTTTTGGACGGGCGGCGGCGAAAAATTCTGGCGGCTGACAGCCCAAATTACGCATGGCATCACCGACTTGCTGCAATATGTCGATTCACGCCGCCGACCGGAGCGGTTCAAGACTATGGGCGTGCTGAACGATCCGGACTGCACCGCGGCCACCCAGCCTGACGAGTATGGCCTTTGGCTCGATAACTGCAAAACGATGAATATTCCGGGCATTCCGAGCGAGTCATCCGGCATCGTCGGCTTGCGAAAATTCAAGAATCCGAAGTTCGATCGGTTCACATGGGACGTGAAAAAGTATCTGGCGGACCCGGCTACCGTGGAACCGCCTTATCTGATTGGCATGACGTGCGGGTTTTGCCATATCGGTTTAAATCCGCTCTATCCGCCGAAGGATCCGGAGAACCCGCACTGGTACAACTTTTTGTCGGCGATAGGCAATCAGTATTTCAAGGAAGGCACCCTGTTTAGCCTTAAAATGACGCCGCAGGACTTCCGCTGGCACGTGGCCAATACACAGCCGGCGGGAACGTCCGATACCTCCCGGTTTGCCGCTGATCACATTTTCAACCCCAACGCCATCAACTCGATTGTTTACCTGGCGAACCGCCCGAGCCATCCGGAGAAGATGGCCGACGGTACGATGCGTAATGTCCATCACATTTTGAAGGACGGCGCCGACTCCATCGGAACCGCGGGCGCATCGTTGCGGGTATACGTCAATATCGGCATGTGTTCGGACTATTGGACAACCCTTCACGACCCGATCAGCGGAACAAAGTTTACGCAGAAACCCTTCAAGATCGCTCTCGCGCGAAAAGACTGCGCCGATTGGCGCGCCACCGAGGCGTTGATGGAGGGGGCCGAAGCCTTTTTGAAAACCCTGAAGCCGACACGGCTGCAGGATCATCCCGAGGGAGCGGCGATGCTTTCAAAGGAACCCGAAGTTCTGCGCCAGGGCGCATTGGCGTTCGCCGACAATTGCGCTCGCTGCCACTCCAGTAAACAGCCGCCACCGGGGACCGGCGATACCGCGGCCTGGTATCGAGCCGCCGTCCAGCAGCCCGATTTCCTTGCCGGTAATTTCCTTTCAAACGACCGCCGGTACTCTGTCGCCGAACTCGGAACCAATATCGGCCGGGCCATTGGATCCAACGCAATTCAAGGGCATGTTTGGGAGGAGTTCAGCTCGCAGACGTATAAGGATCAGCCGGCTTCCGCGCCGTTGAAGGATCTGTACAATCCGTTGAAGCCAAGCAGGCCCATCACGTTCCAACCGCCCGGCGGCGGGCGCGGTTATTACCGGGTGCCAACGCTTGCCGGCGTCTGGGCCACAGCGCCTTATCTGCACAACAACTCGGTGGGGCTATTCAATGCCGATCCCTCGATTGCGGGCCGCATCGCCGCGTTCAACGACGGCATTGAAAAGATGTTGTGGCCGGAGAAACGCCCTGGGAAGCAGTCCGTATGGATGACGACGGAGGACAGCGCCGTGCCGCTGGAAAGCGGCTACAAATTAAAAGTTCGGAAGGGCACGCCAGTGGCGCTTTTCGCGAATATCAACGCGCCAGAACTGCAGTTGTTGCGCAACGACAACTTTTTCACGCGGTTCATCGGATGGCTGATCGGCCGCGGCGCGCTAACCGGCGTGCTGTTGCGCAATAACCTCTCGCCTGACTTTGTGGTCGATCGCGGGCATACGTTTGGCAGCGCGATAAGCGACGCCGACAAGCGCGCTCTTATCGAATTCGTTCGAACGTTTTGAGGGAAGGAACCAATATGCCCGATATCCTCTTTCAACCGCTGCCGTTCCGGAACCTGACGCTGAAGAACAGGCTGATTCGCTCGAATATTTCCGGCCGTTTTGACAACTACGACGGCTCCGGCAACCCGGCGCGTATCAATTGGGAAACGAAGTTTGCGCGGGGCGGAGTTGGCGCTGTTATCTCATCTTTCGTGCCAGTCCATGGGCGCGGGCGGATACTGCCCAACTACGCCATGATGGACGCCGACGACAAGATCCCGTTCTGGCGTGAAGTGGGTAAGCGCGTCCATGAACACGACTGCAAGTTCATCATGCAGTTGAGCCACGGCGGGCGGCAGCGCGACATCGCCGGCGTTGAATATCCGGAGAGTTGGAGTTCCACGTCCAAGCCCGATCCGCTGCATGGCTTCGAAGCCACGGCCATGACGGACCAACAGATCTCAGAAGTTGTCCAGCAATTCGGCCAGGCCGCCGAACGGGCGCAACGCGCGGGGCTCGACGGCGTGGAATTACATGGCGCGAATGGCTACCTGATCACTCAATTCCTGAGTTCGGGGATCAATGACCGGGAAGACGGCTACGGGGGACCGCTGGAGAGGCGGGCGCGGTTTCTCCTCGAAATTGTCCGGTCGATTCGAATGCGGTGCGGCCGGGATTTTCATTTGCAAATGAAGATCAGCGCGACCGAAAACAACAACGCGATGTCTATTGGTGAGCCGCGCGGCAATACGATTCAGGATTCCGTCCAGGTCTGCAAATGGTTAGAGGCGGAGGGCGTGGACGCGATCCATGTGTCGGGCGGCAGCTTCTTTCCGCACCCACGCAATCCACCCGGCGATCTCCCAATTGAAGACTTTGTTCGCGTCTACGACTCGATGATTTCTAGTGGCAAAAACACGCTACGCAATTTCCTGCTTCTGAAGAACGACGTTACCGGCAAACTCTTCCATGACCGATGGCTGAAGGAGCGCGGCAACGTGATTGAAGGGTTGAACCTGCCGGACGCAGCCGCGATCAAAAAGGCGGTCAGCATTCCGGTGATTTGCACGGGCGGGTTTCAGACGGCTTCGTTGATGAGACAGGCCATTGAGAGCGCCCAATGTGACGCGATCAGCATGGCGCGGACGTTGATCGCGAATCCGGAATTGCCGAAGATGTTCGCCGATGGCCTGGACCGGCCGCCGGTGCCGTGCACGTACTGCAATAAGTGCCTGGTGAACGTGGTGGAGAACCCGTTGGGTTGTTACGACCAGTCGCGGTTCACGACGCGGGAGGCGATGGTTCGGGATATCCTATCCGTGTTCGAGCCGCCGCCATTTCCGGCGGTCTTCACGGCGTCGACGGAACCGGGACGGGACTGAAATGTTGCTTCGATGGGCATTGGGTGTATTACTTCTCGCGGGAGCGGGCTGTTCCAGCAAAGGCGTGCCGGAGTTCCGGGCGAAGTTCACAAAAGCGGGCTTGGACAATGACTTCGCCGAGTTTATCGACGCGCATTCCGGGGAGAAGGTGCGGCTGGATCTGCAGTGGGAACGGGGCGCATTCAAAGGCGGACAAGAGAAGGACTTCCAATTTTTCGTACTCTTTGAAAGTTGTGCCGAACTTGAGAAGGGCGAACAGCCCAGCGTTGGCACTTGCCATGGCGCCGAGTACAACGTGCCCAAGCGCGACGGCAAAGCGCTGCTTTCTGAAGAGGGCGGGCTTTGGCGGCTGCGCGGAGAATTTGAACCGGGTGAGCGAACCGGTTCATTGCAGGGCTTGTTCGCGGTTGAATTGGAACCGGCGTCGTAGCAGAAGGAGCGGATTCGCAGAATGGCCAACAGCAAACCGCGAATATTGATCAAGGCCAAGCCCATCCTTGCGGGAACGAGCTTCGCGATGGATAGCGTTCCGATCCGAATGGAGCCGCTATTTCCTGACCGCCGGCCGGTCACGAAAATGGGCGCTGCGCCAGGGGCGGAATGGCATATCGCGGACCTTCCGTCCGATACGGACCCGGCAGCGATCTGGGATCTCTGTCACCAGCTGCAATCGAAGGGAATGGGAGTTGCAGGGGGCGGGATTGAGTTCGCCGAACCCGATTTGGAACAGCGTTGGGAGACCGGGCAACCGGTTGGCCCCACCGGGAGGACGTTCGCCGCGGCACAGGAGTCCTGCGTCCGGCCCGACGCCGCTGACGCTGGTTTTCCAATGCCAAGCCCATTCGACTGGCGCTGGTATCAGGATTCGAAGCACTCGGGCCTGGACGCGGCACGAGCGGAAGTGATGGCGGCGACCGATCGCGTGGTAATTGCTCATCTGGACACCGGCTACCGCCAAGGCCACGCAGTCCTTCCTCCCCGGTTGGATTCGGCGCGTCAGCGCAGCTTCGTCGACGGGGACCCGAATCCGAATAGCGCCGTTGATCCCGGCAAGGGCGGCAATTCGGGGCACGGAACCGGAACGCTGAGTTTGCTCGCGGGCGATAAGTTCGATGGTTCGCCCTTCGGTGCTCCCAGCGGCTTTGTAGGCGGCGCGCCATTCGCGACCGTCGTTCCTATCCGGGTGGCAAATTCGGTGGTGTTGTTTACGAATAGCTCCGTTGCTAAGGGCCTTTCCTACGCTATTGAAATGGGGGTGGATGTTCTGTCCATGAGCCTCGGCGGGGTGCCGTCGCAGTTGTGGGCCGACGTGGTGAACGACGCGTACGATGCGGGAATCACGATGGTCACGGCCGCAGGCAACAATTTCGGCCCGTTTAAGATTCGCGTACCGCGATTCATTGTCTATCCGGCGAGGTTTCGACGCGTAATCGCCGCTTGCGGCGTCATGTTCGACGGCAAGCCGTACGCCGATTTCGCCAACCCCGCGAAGATGGCTGGAAGCTATGGACCGGACAGCAAAATGGCCACGGCAATAGCCGCCTATACACCGAACGCGCCATGGGCGAAATTCGCTTGCCCAGCATTAGTCCGGTTCGACGGCCGGGGCACATCGGCGGCGACACCGCAGGTTGCGGCGGCCGCGGCTTGCTGGCTCCAGAAAAACCGGGATGCGATGCGAGCCTACTCAAAAAAGTGGATGCGCGTGGAAGCGGTGCGCCGGGCATTGTTTAGGGCGGCTGATAACAAAGATTTTGAACATTTCGGGAACGGCAAACTGCGAGCAGATCGGGCGATGGGCGTAGAGCCGGCGGCTGAAGCCGAGCTGTCGAGGCAAGCGGCCGACTCCGTGGATGTACCGCTGATCGGCCCGATTCTAAGCGTCCTCTTCGGCGCCTCGGAATCGCCGCAACGGCATCGGATGTTGCGGGTGGAAGCGGCGCAGGTTCTGGCCGCAAGTCCGCAGTTACAGAACATGCTGGCTGACTCCGGCATGGATCCGGACAGCCACGGCGATTCGGTTCCAGCGGCGGCGCGACGGCGCTTTCTGGAAGCGTTGGTGGAGGATGAGCGGAGTTCGAAAACGTTGAAAGCAGCGCTGGGCGAATCCATCAAAAAGGGGAAAGCCAGCGCGTCTGTCGTGGACGTGACGAAGCCCGTACCGGCAGAAAGCCTTCAGCCAGCCGCCCCGGTCAGCCGCTGTCTGCGTGTATTCGCGTTTGATCCGGTACTGCGGTTACGGCTCGAAACGGAACGCCTGAATGAGACAACCTTGGAGGTTCGCTGGGAACCCAATCTGTTGCCGGGTCCGGTCGGGGAGTATTTGGAGGTTGTAGACGTGGATCCGTCCTCGGGCGCCTGTTACGCGCCTGTCGACTTGAATCATCCGCATTTGTTGGCGTCCGATGGACTGGCTCCCGCGGAGGGCGTTCCGCAGTTCCATCAGCAGATGGTTTACGCCGTGGCAATGACGACGATCCAGCGATTTGAAGACGCGCTGGGACGTACGGCGCTGTGGGCTCCGCGCATTGTGCAGGGGAAGAATGGCGCTGTCAAGAGTCAATACGTGCAGCGCCTGCGAATCTATCCTCACGCGTTACGAGAGGGCAACGCCTATTACAGCCCGCCACGAAACGCCCTAATATTTGGTTATTTTCAGGCGAACGCGGAGAGGGCAGGCGACAATCTGCCGGGCGGTTTGATCTATACGTGCCTGTCTCACGACATCGTGGCGCATGAAACGGCGCACGCCCTGGTTGACGGCTTGCATCGCTATTATCAATACCAGACCAACCCCGATATTGCCGCTTTCCACGAAGCATTTGCCGATATCGTAGCCGTCTTCCAACACTTTTCCATTCCCGCCGCGCTCCGGCATACCATCGCAAAATCTCGAGGCGAACTTCGCCGCTCGAATCTCCTCGCCGATCTGGCGCAACAGTTCGGGCAGGCCTCGAACGGCTCGCGCGCATTGCGCAGCGCCTTGGGCACAAAACCCAATGTGACCGACTACGAATCCGCGACGGAAGCGCATGCCCGGGGCGCGGTGTTGTTGGCGGCGGTATTTCAGGCGTTCCTGGAAATATACGAAACCCGCGTTGAAGATCTGCGGCGCCTGGCGACAGGCGGAACCGGCGTGTTGCCGGAGGGCGATATTCCTATCGACCTCGTAAACCGGATGGCGAAAGAGGCGTCGGCAACGGCCGCGCGCGTTTTGACGACGTGCATCCGCGCGCTCGACTACTGTCCGCCGGTGGACCTGACATTCGGCGACTACCTACGCGCGCTCATTACCGCCGACATGGACCTGGAGCCGGAAGACGCGTTGAACTATCGCACAGCGTTCATTTCCGGATTCCGGGCTCGCGGGATTTTCCCGGCCGGTGTGCGCAATCTGTCGGAGGAGAATCTCAGATGGCAGCCGCCAACATTCCCGGTACGTCCGGAACAGATCCGCGACATGCTGAAGAGCCTGGATTTGAGTTGGGACCTTTCGACGGACCGCCGGGAGTCATACAGCCGCGCTGAGTCTAACGGCTTCCTGCTTTGGAAGTGGCTGCAAAAGCTATCTCCCGCCGACGCGGCGGCCATTCGAGCAGATCTCGGCTTCTATATCCTTCCGGAAAAGGACATGCCGAAGGAAGTGAAAATGAAGGACGGCAAGCCGGTCTTGCAGATTCACGGCGTGCGTCCGGCAAGGCGCATCAACAGCCGCAATCAGCAGTCGAGGGATCTGGTAGTGGAGGCGGTTCAGCAGTTCATTGCCACTGACCCAAAGACCGGGGAAAATATGACCCACCGGGGAGGCTGTACGCTATTGATCGACCTGCAGAACCATCGCATCCGGTATGCGATCCGAAAGCGCGTTGGGAACGCGACTCGGATCGCGTGCGAACGGCAGTTCCTGCGAGCGGCGGCCGAGGACAGCCAGGGGTACTTTGAAAACGAAGCAAACCGCGAGCCGTTTGCGTTGCTGCATCGCGGCGTGTAAGGGGAACACGATGGCCAAGACGAAAACATCCAAACTCAGTGTTCGCATGTATCGGCAGGGCCTTGGCGACTGTTTCCTCATTACGATCCCGAAGGGAAACGGGGAGCCATTCTACATGATGATCGATTGCGGGGTTGTACTCGGCACCTCGGAGCCGGCGGTTAAGCTAACCGCCGTTGTTGAAGACATAATCGAAACCACCAAGGGCAAGCTAGACGTTCTGGTGGCGACACACGAACACTGGGATCACGTCTCCGGCTTCGTCCAAGTTCCGGAGCTCTTCCGCGAACTCGAAGTGAACGAAGTCTGGCTTGCATGGACGGAAGATCCGGGGAACAAGCTGGCGGCAAAATTGCGAGCCGAGCGACGGACGGCTGAGAACGCCTTGCGCGCGGCAGCGCAAAAGTTGGCGTTGGAAGGCAGCGCGGAATCGGCCCACCGGGTAGACGGACTGATTGGCTTTTTCGGCGCCTCGGCCGGATCGACGCAAGACGCGCTTGCCGGCTTGAAGCGGATGGGAAAGGGCAAACCTCGATTCTGTGAGCCGAGCAACCCGCCAATCCAGATTGACGTGATACCCGGCGTTCGGTTTTGGGTAATAGGACCACCAAAGGATGAGAAGCTAATCAAGAAATCGAACCCTGGGAAGGGCGACGCTTATGGCCTGGACGCTGGTCCGGGAGGCAGCCAGGCGTTTCTGGTTTCCGCCTTGACGCGGAATATGGGGGCAGCCGGAACATCCGCGGCATCCGAGTCAATCGAAGAGCCGTTCGACTCCGTGTACGCCATTCCCCTCGGACGCGCGGAACAACTGCAGTTCTTCAAGGAACGATATTTTGGGCCGGCGATTGATCAGGGGATCTATGACCGAAGCGCGCGCAAGGCCGTGCGCGATCAATCCTGGCGGCGGATCGATTCAACATGGATGGAATCGGCGGAAGCGATGGCGCTGCAACTCGATGCGGCAACGAACAATACGAGTCTGGCGCTGGCCATTGAAATCACAAAAACCCGCGAAATTCTGCTATTCCCCGGTGACGCCCAGGCTGGCAACTGGCTGAGTTGGCAAAATCTGGAATGGAACATAGACGGGAAAAAGGTAACCGGACCGGAGCTGTTAGCGCGCACCGTTTTCTACAAGGTGGGCCATCATGGCAGTCACAATGCAACGTTGAAGGACAAGGGCCTGGAGTTGATGACCAGTGAAGATTTGGTCGCAATGATTCCAGTGGATCATGGCATGGCGGTGAAGAAAAACTGGGGAAGAATGCCACTGGCCGATTTGGTGGACCGTTTGAATGAAAAGACGCAAGGGCGAGTGCTACGTGTGGACGACGAGGAGACTACGCTTGAGGCGTTGATAGCGCGGAAACCCAAGGAGGCAAGCGACGCGGAATGGAAGCAGTTCACGGACCGCGTGACCGTCACTGAACTCTACTACGAGTTGAGTTTCTGAGCTGCCCGGTACTATTCGGCGCTGTATTGCTCTCAAGAACTCACGCGGTCACGGTGAGACGGATGGACTCGGACTTCATGTCCGCCATCGGGGCCTGCCGCATCGAGTGCCGTCCTCCGAAAGGTTCCGCTTGTTCGGGAAACGGCGACTTCAGCGAGTACCTGCCGAGGTAAATCTGACCGGTGAAGCCTGGGCGGCGGCCGTGGAAGCGAAGCTCGCCGAGATCAAAACCGCCGCCCATGTGACCAAGACAGACTCGATCCAAGGCTCCACCAGGAAGAAAGACGCCTCGGATTGGACTTTCCGTTTGGAGCCTGACTTCGCGACCGAGGGAGAGCCCGTCTTCTTCCCGCCGTCCCTCGCAAGGCGCGCCCATAGGGCTCGAGTGGTGGCACTTCCAGGTTAACGAAGTGATCGCGAATCAAGCCTTCGGACGGTTGATCTGCGGGTTGGGCTGGACCGAAGAGGCCCTCTTCGATATCCCGATTCCGGTGCTGCACTACCGTTATGGAATGGGCTATCCGTTGAACGCCGGGCTAATTCGAAAGGATGAAGTTAACCTCGATGGGTGCGCTAACTTCCACTGGATCGCCATTCAGGTGAGTTGGGCGGTAGCGCCACTTCTTGACGGCTTCAACGGCGGCTGTTACCAGCAACGGATGACCGCTTATTACTCTTAGCTGTTGAACGGTTCCGTCCTTGGCAATGATGCCTTCCAGTTTCACCGAACCGGAGACACGCGCCTGTTTAGCAAGCGGCGGATAGGGCGGGCTGACGCGGCTGATGATGTTAGCGGCCTGGACATCGCCGCCCACTCGGACGGGCTTGGGCGGTTCCTTCTTCGGCTCCGGCTTTGGCGGCGGGGCGGCGGCTATCATGCTCCCGAAACTTCCAATTGGTGCACTCACCGCGCTGACGGTGGGCGGCCCAATTGTAAATGCCGGTGGAGCGTAGCCTTCTGTGTCCATTATAGTGGCGACAGGCTGAATGGCCGACGGCGCGGTGAATACCCTATGCACCGGGCGGACGGCCGCGACCGTAATATGGGAGCTAGATGTCGCCGCTGGTCTCTGTTGCACTTCCACTTCGACCGGCGCGACCGGCTTTATCGGAACATAAATCAAGGCCTTCGGCAGCATGACGCTAAGTATTTCCGGGCTTACCATTGGCACGAGTAACATCCCCGCGACCAATCCGGCCTGAATGACCAGGCCCATCCACGACCACTTACACCTCGCCCGGCGCGAGTTATCGAGAACCGATTGTTCAAACAATGTTCCCTCCTCGCCAGTTAAGACCCCGGCTAGTAAGGAAATGTTCCCGCGAATTATGCGAGCTGAACGACGGACTTGCCGACGCCGTCTTTATACGCTTCCAGATCGGCGAAGGCCCGTTCGATCTGATCAAGCGGTGAGCGATGCGTCACCACCGGTCCCAGGAACGCCGGCCGCTCGGCAAGGAGTTCAATCGCCAGGTGCGTCTCGTGGTTGCTGCGGCGCACGTTGAATAACGGCGCTTCCTTGCGGCGAAGCTCATGGAAGTGGATCATCGGGCGCGCTTCGCTCGGAATTCCGGTCGCCACCACGCGGCCCCCTTTGGCCACGGCAATGCACGCATGGTCCAGCGAGCCATCGCGGGTGACGCAATCGAGTACAGTTTCGACGCCCCGCTTGCCCGTCGCGGCGAGGATCTCCTTTGAAGGGTCCACTTCGGAAGGGTCGATCACAACATCGGCGCCCATTCGCAACGCAAGTTCCCGGCGATGGGCCACCGGGTCTACCGCAAAAACGCGGCGAACGCCATGCATCTTGAGCACCGCAACCGTCAGACTGCCGATTGGACCGCAGCCAAAGACGGCGGCGGAAACACCGGGAGTCAGGTCGGCAAACTGCAGCGAATGCAGCGCCACCGCTAGCGGCTCGAAGAGCGTTCCTTCCGCCAAGCCAACACCCTCCGGGATCGGCACCAGGCAATGTTCCGGGATTGAGACAATATCGCGAAAGTACCCCGGTTCCGCCCCGGCGCTTAGGAAGCGAATGTTGTCGCAAAGATTGTGGCGTCCGCTGCGGCACATCGGGCAGTGATAGCAGAAGATAGCCGGTTCTAGAAAAGCGCGGTCGCCGGGCTGCCAGCCGCTAACCCCAGCGCCTGTCCGAAGAACGGTGCCCGTAGGCTCATGACCGAGCACCATTGGGTAGACACTGCGCGTGTCGCCCACGGAGCCTTCCGAGAAGTTATGAAGGTCCGAGCCGCAAATACCGCAAAAGTGGACCCGGACCTGGATTTCGCCGGGGCCCGGAGCGGCCGGAGCGGCTTCCGAAAGTTGGAAGCGGTGTTGAGAGATTAGCTTAGCGATTCGCACTTATTTCTTGAAGAGATCCTCAAATGCCGAGCGCGCGTCGCGCACAGTCCGGGAGACGTGCGGCGTCGCCGGTTCGCGCGGGACGACGATTTTCGGTGGTTCCGGCGGCCTGGTGGACTCTCTGGCAACTGTCACTCGCGGCGTGAAAAGCTCGCACTGGTTGCGCTGGTCCTTGGCGGTAATACGCGCCGGTATGGGTTTGACGCACTGAAAATGGGCAGCCGAGTCAAAGTGGGCGCACTGGCGGCAACAGTAGAGTTCCGAGGCGCATTTTGGGCAGGGTTGAGCGAAGTCGAACCCGGCCGGAAGCGTGGCGACGCAGTTGTGGCAGCGGCTGGCAGTGACGTTTTGTACCATCTGCGGCAGGCGCGGCGCTGTGATATCCATGGGATGGCGCGGGGGGCTGAAGCGCTCCCGGCCTGTTTCGGTTGACTTCCCGGAGCTACCGTTTTGGTAGCCATGTTGACGATACTTACGTTCCCCGTCCATATGAGAAAGCTCCTGATTTTTCGTTTGGGAAAAGAACAGTCCTAACCGCGGGCGGTGAAGCCACGAACCGGGTTTCAAAAACCGATGTTTCGGGAAGGGAGACGAGGACAAGAATGACAGCGCGGGCTGAGAGGTGAGAGTTGCCTGGGACGCTATCCACTCAATGTGTACCACGAATTTCGCGCGGGCGAAAGGGTGGCGTCTATCGTACTGTTCCGCGGGTCCGGTTGGCTGGGACGACCGCAAGCCGAGAGTGACACTCTCTACTTTCACTCTATCAGGCGAAGTCAAGAAAACGGCTCGGCAGGAACCGGCGAACACCACTTTAAGCCCTGTGAGTACAGCGGGTTACAAATTATTTCCATCCCGTGTGAATCAAAATTCAGGGGCAAGGGAAAACGACACAAAAGGAGATGAAATGGGCGGAGGGATGGGGCAATCTAGACGGTTGCCAGCAGCGAATGCGTGCGTGAATCTGGCCGGGACGTATTTAAGGACAAGAGACTGAGGCGAAGGCGCAGAACACTGGAGTCCGTGAAGAGGGGTGAGTTGTATTAGCCGAACACTCCGGACAGACCCTTCGCTTCAGACAAAAAGATGGCGCCAGAAGTAAACGAGGTGCGGTTGCTTGCGGGGCAGGATAGGTGGAGCAGCGTCCCATTCCGATGGCGAAAGGAGAAGGAGATGTGCGATCAATGGCGCCGATGTTGTGGAATCGACAGTCACCAAGATACAGCGATGCTGTTTGGCGTCCTTGCTGCGCCGAGGGCTGAGCAAGTTCGTTGTCGCCGCCAGCAGAATGTCAGAAAATGTGCCTTATGGGTAGAGGGTAGGTCTGCACTACACGCACCGTAAAATTCCGTTGTTGCAGGGGAATGCTTTTATTGCGAAAGTCAAATTAGCCAGGGCAGCCGATGGCCAGCCGGCGAGGCTGTTGGAGATACTAGAGCTTCCGCGTTCGAGCGCGAGCTTTTTGAGATTCAAAGGAAGTAGATAAACATGGGAAAACGATTGGCGTTGACCGGGCTATTGGGGGCGGCGTTGGTATTCGGACAGCACGAAGCGGCCACGCAGCACCACGGCCGAGTGAATGAGCGCGGAGACCATGCAATGGGCTTCTCGCACATGGCAACCGCCCACCACTTCCTGCTCAACGAGGACGGTGGGGCGATCCAGGTGGAAACCATAGACGGCAAAGACACGAAGAGCCGTGATCAAATCCGAATGCATTTGAAGCACATCAGCGTAATGTTTCCGGCTGGGAACTTTGAAGCGCCAATGTTTATTCACGATAAGGTCCCGCCGGGCGTTTCCGTAATGAAACGGCTCAGCAACGAAATTAACTATAAATTTGAGGCGATGGACCGGGGCGGCCGGATTCAAATCCGGACGAAGAACGATGAGGCCCTGAAAGCTGTGCACGAATTTCTTCGTTTTCAGATTACCGATCACAAGACCGGTGATTCTTTGGAAGTTGGAAAGCGACGGCCGTAGCCTGGAGACCATCCACGATTAACCAGACCCGCTGATGGGAAACTTCTCGGGGAACCGCGTAAGCTGTTGATTGACTATGCTCCGCATCTTATTTGTACTTGCCGCGGCTGCCATCGCTGTATCGGAGCAGTCTTATGTTGAAACGGTGGCGGGAACGACCTGGATTTTCCCCTCGAGCCCCGGTCCGGCGACACAGGCGCCCCTGGCGGCGATGCAGGGTATCGTCGCTGACACGAGCGGCAACCTTTTCATCGCCGACCCGCAGAACCACATCGTCGTCCGCGTCGATCCGCGCGGCAATCTGACGGTATACGCCGGTAATGGATTCACGGGCTACTCGGGCGAGAATCTACCGGCGGCCCAGTCTGAACTGGATCAGCCGACAGGGCTGGCTTTCGACATACAAGGCAACTTGCTGATCGCCGACTTCGGCAACCAACGCATTTTTCGCGTAGATCGCGCAGGTATGCTGACCACTTACGCCGGAGGAGGCAACAATCCCAACGACGGTGCTTCCGCCAGGGCGGCAATGATCCAGCCCTGGGGTCTCGCGGTGGATACTCGCGGCATCGTCTATTTCGCTGAGCGCGATCAGAATCGCGTTCGCCAGATCGATACGAATGGAATCGTGAAAACTGTGGCTGGTACTGGCGAAGAGGGCTTTAGCCCCGATGGCGTCCCGGCGGTCCAGGCGAAGCTTGCCAATCCGATGGGCATTACGGTGGATGCCGCCGGCCTGCTCTATATTGCTGATAGTTACAATCATCGGATTCGCCGGGTCCGAGCGAACGGCACGCTCGAAACCTTCGCGGGAACCGGGGATAACGGAGTCAACGGCCTGAACGGCCCGGCAATCCGCGCTCAATTGACTGAACCCCGATCCGTCTATGCGGACAAACAGGGCAATATCTATATCGCCGACAACCTGCGCACAGGGAGAGTATTGCGTGTGGACGCCTCCGGAGTGATCTCCAACGTGGCGCCCAATGTTGTTCTTGACACGCCGCAAGGAATTGCTGTGGGGGCGGACGGCGCCATCTATGTGACCGAGAGCGGAAAACGGATGGTACGCCGCGTCGCAAACGGCGCCGCGAGCATGTTTGCCGGAAACGGCCGTTTTAAGTTTGGCGGGGACGGCGGCCCGGCGAAGGCCGCGTCGCTCAATTATCCGCAGGCGATGACCTTCGCGCCGGACGGATCCTTATACTTCGTCGATACGGGCAACTCCCGAATTCGAAGAATCCGGCCGGACGGAGTTATCGAGACGGTTCGGACGGGCGCGCTGCGAAACCCAACCGGAATCGCGCTGGACGCTGCGGGGAATCTATACGTCTCCGATCCCGATGACGGAACTGTCTATCGAATCACTTCCGCCGGAACGCAGACCAGGTTCTTTTCCCGCGACGGGACGTCGCCCCAGGGTTTGACCATCGACGCCGCGGGGAACCTGTATATCGCCGACGCCGCGGAGGACGTAATCCGCCGGGTGACGCCGGCCGGTGTCGCATCGATCTTCGCGGGCACGGGAACCTCCGGCTTCAGCGGGGATGGCCAGGATCCGCTCCGTGCCCAGCTTAACATTCCGCGCGTGATCGCGATCGATGCCGCTGGAAATCTATTCATCGCCGATACAGGAAATTTTCGGGTCCGGAGGGTGGCTCGGAACGGGGTGATCTCAACGGTGGCGGGCAATGGGGCACAAAGGCACTCCGGCGATGGCGGCCCCGCTACTGCGGCCGGATTGGACGAAGTCCGGGGTGTAGCTGTGGACGCGCAGGGAAATCTGTACATCGCGGCGGTCTCCCGGATTCGGATGGTCGATTCCACCGGCACAATCAGGACGATCGCGGGCGGAATTCCTACCGGAAATTTCGGCGACGGCGGCCCGCCGTTAAGCGCGGGTGTTGAGCCATTCGAGATGGCGATCGGCCGTAATGGAGATCTGTATTTCGCGGAGCTGTACTACGACATTATTCGCGCCATTCGTTTAGGCGCGCCGACGTATAGCGTCACGCCGGGCTCACTGTCGATGAATGCTTTGGGCGGCCAGAACGAGGCGAGCGCCACGCTGGAAATTCGCGGCTCCACGGCCGGGCTTGCATTCACTGCCCGCGCTACCGGAAGTCCCTGGCTGAGCGTCTCTCCCGAGGCGGGACAGATGCCCGCCAAGCTGACGGTGGTGGCCCGCACGGAAGGCCTGACGCCCGCCGCCTATACAGGCCGGATCGAAATCAATGTGCCGCTAGGCAACCCAAACCGCTCCGAAGTAACCGTTGCGTTTGTTGTCACTGCGACCGGGCCCAAACTCACCGTACCAACGCAGCCGCTCAATTTCAGTGTTCTCGAAGGCGGCGCGCCCGTATCGGCCACGCTGCGGGTAGCGAACGAGGGGAGTGGCGAATTAACTTTCGAAACAGCGGCCAGCGAGCCGTGGCTGACCATCGCTCCTCCGTCCGGGAGTCTTGGGGCCGGAGCGTTCCAGGCCCTGAACATTACTGCGAACCCGGCCGGACTTCGCGCCGGAACCTATACCGGCACGATCACGGTCCGTTCCGGTGAGGTCCGTTTCGCCGTTACCGCTTCCCTGCTCGTGACGCCCGCCGGGGCTAAAATTCTACTCTCGCAAACCGGCCTGTCCTTCACTGCGGTCGCGAGTGGAGGTCTACCAACGGCACAATCGTTTGCCGTGCTGAATGAGGGTTCGGGAGTCCTTTCCTTTACCGCTTCGGCATCAACATTGTCCGGGGCCAGTTGGCTACGGGCCACTCCCCGCGTGAATACGGTGCAGCGGCCGCTGGTCGACATCGCGGAGGTGGATGTATTTGTGGATCCGAAGGGTCTCGCCGCGGGCGAATATTTCGGCCAGATTCGGGTCTCGGCGTCAGTGGCGGGAGCTTCGCAGAGCGTCACTGTGGTCATGCGTGTGCTTGCCGAAGGGTCCAACCCGGGTCCGGATGTGCAGCCCGCGGGGCTTGTTTTCACTGGAGGGCAAGGCGCTTCGCCGCCATCCCAGGAGGTCGTTGTCACCAATCTCCTCGGGCGGGACATTTCGTTCGCCAGCGGGAGCGTCACGTTTGATGGTGTGGCGTGGCTGCGACACTTGCCCACCAACTCCCCTGTTTCACCGAACGATCCGCGCCGGATTGTTGTGCAATCCAATCTCAGCAGCCTGGCGCCCGGCATCCGACGCGGAGCCATCACATTGGTTTTTGACGATGGCGCCATCCGCACCATCGGGGTTCTGACCGTGGTGGCGCCGGCCGGCGTGGCGAACTCAAAGACCGGGGATCGGGAAGCCGCCAGTTGCGGGTCTCCGCGGCTGAACCTTACTTTCACTCAGATCGGCGACGGGGCGACCGCGAGAACGGGGCAGCCATTCCCGATTGAATTGCGCGCGGTGGACGATTGCGGCAACGTTGTCCGCGGGAACGAACGCAACGTCAACTCCGCCGCATACGCTAAGTTTGACAACGGGGATCCGGACCTTCGGCTGGTTCCGCTTGGCGACGGCCGTTGGTCGGGAACGTGGCGCCCGCTCAATGGCGCTAAGGATCGAGTGACGATTTCCGGCGTCAGCGTGCTTGTTGAGGGCCTCACCGTTCAGGCCGGGAGAATCGACCGCCAAGTTTCGCTAACGGTATCGACGAATACCCCGGTAATCCGCTCCGGCGCCGTGGTTCATGGCGCGAGCCAACGCGCCGACGTACCTATCGCGCCCGGCTCGCTGGTTACGCTCTATGGCGCGAACCTTTCGGAACGAACGACCGGAGTGAATCCACTACCGCTTCCCAGCGAATCAGAGGGTACGGAGGTCCTGCTGGGGGGCCAAGCGCTGCCGATACTCTTTGCCAGTCCCACGCAGATAAACGCCCAATTGCCATTCAGTCTGCCTTCGAACGCCGTCCTGCAGGTGGTTGTTCGCCGGCGGGAACAAATATCAGTGCCTGAAGCCTTCGTGGTGGCCGCGTCCCAACCGGGGATCTTTACGAAGAACCAGCAAGGCACCGGCCAGGGAATTGTTGTCCGGTCGGATCAAATCACGCTCGCGGAGCCCGGTACGCCCGCGCGTCCTGGGGAAGCCGTGGTTATCTATGGGACCGGCCTGGGACCCGTGAGCCAGGCGCTTAACGCGGGCGCGCCTTCGCCGGGAAATCCGCTGGCCGTTACTCTATCGGAAGTAACCGTTTCGGCAGGAGGTAAGGCGGCGCAAGTGATTTTTGCGGGGCTCACGCCGGGCTTCGCGGGACTTTATCAGGTGAATGCGATCCTCGCCGCCGACACTCCGACAGGGGATGCGGTTCCGCTGGTGGTTTGGGTTGATGGACACGACAGCAATGTCGTCGATATCGCGGTCCTAAACTAGATTTTGAGGATGCGATGGGAAGTAAAGATTCCGCCAAACTGGCGGTGAAATCGGCCTTTCCCGATTCGCAGGGCTCTGCAATGGATAATTTGGATACAAATCCAGGAATCTGTCGGAGATAGATTCACTCGAATTCGATTTCCTGAAACAAATCCGGGTCGGCCGGCCGTAGGATATGACTATGGGCAAGCGCTCCCGAACCGACTATATGGATCGGGGGCGGCGAATGCCCGGCAAGAGATTTTCGGCGACCGGGATTTCGAATTCGACGAGGGCGATAAAGTTTTTCACACGGACTATTTTGAGCAGCCGGAGACGGTGGAAAGGCTGGGAGAATGGTTGCGGTTTTGAGATAGCGGTTG
>Ga0105046_10002607_pt1 | contig 28477 bp, 20 predicted proteins | sample MAT03_FD_78385 | JGI IMG/M metagenome (GOLD analysis project Ga0105046, IMG submission 78385) | Freshwater microbial communities from Lake Fryxell liftoff mats and glacier meltwater in Antarctica - MAT-03 (megahit assembly) | ecosystem: Environmental > Aquatic > Freshwater > Ice > Liftoff... | reverse complement strand
CGAGAAGGCACGCAATTTGATACAGCTTGAGGCGGAGACAAGCTACTTGCGGTTCCAGGAAACCGCCGAGTGGGTCACTCTCAACAAGGGGAAGTACGACGAGGGCAACAAGCTCGCGGAACTCTCCCGTCAGGGTCAGGAGAACATCAAGGCCAAGGATCAGCTGGTGCTGAACGAAGTTCTCGCGGCCGAGGCCAAGTCGGATTATGTCGAAGCGGTCTACCAGCATCTGATCTCGCTGGCGACTCTGGAACGCGTGACCGCGGGGGCCGTGCAGCCCGCTTTCCCCGGTCGATAAGCGTCGGCCGGAAACGCACAGCCGTGAGGCGGAGACTTCGCAGCACGTGGGGGGATCCCTGCGCGATCCCCTCCGAAGACTCCGCGTCGCGACCAGGCAATCGCTCAACCTCCTTGTCTTTTGCATTCCCGAAAGGGGTGGCGTGTGGTACGCATTCTCGGGTTGGCGGCGGTGGTTCTGACTCTGGTCGCCGCCATTGCCATCGATCGAGCCGAGGGGGCTGAGAAGCTTCCCGGCGACGCCAAGCCGACCCCGGCCCCGGCCGCGCTTCTGAAGATCGGTATGCTCGATGGCATGTTCCGCGACGTGCCCAAGGTGCAGGTCCAGGCCGCGATGATTCCCTTCAAACGCATGTTCAAAGAGATGGTCGGCGAAGAAGTCGACATTGTCATCCTTCCCGATCACAAGACACTCGCCGACCGCCTTGAAACCGGTGAGTGTTCCATCGGCATCTTCCATGGCTTTGAATTCGCATGGTCGAAGAAAGACCACCCGACCCTTGAAGCCATCGTCGTGACGGTGCCCGTCGCCAGGAAGATCCAGGCCTGCCTGGTGGTCGACAAGGACAGCACCACCGTGAAGGCCCATGATCTCGAAGGCGACTGCGTGGCCCTGCCCAAGAGCAGCAAGGCTCACTGCCTGCTCTTCCTGGATCGATTGCGAGAAACCCTTCCCGCGAACGCCTGTGGCCCGCTGCACCGCAACACGCTCACCCCCGAAGACGTGCTCGATGGCGTCATCAACGGCGATTTCCCCGCGAGCGTGGTGGATACCTCATCGCTGTCAATTTACCGGAGCATGAAGCCGGGCGCCTTCGACCAGCTTCGCATCGTGCAGTCGTCCGAACAGTTCCCCCCGGCGGTGATCGTTTCGCGGAAGGGCAGCGTCGATCCCCGCGTGCTCGACCGCCTTCGCAAGACTCTCATCGCGGCCAATACCACCCCGCAAGGCCGTCTGATGCTGACGCTATGGAGCCTCAAGGGCATCGAACAAGTCCCCGCGGATTTCGAGCAGCAGCTCGACCACATTCGCAAGATTTACCCTGAGAAATCGATCGGTGCCGGTTCCAAGACAAGCACCAGCCCGCGCTGAAAACTCTTCCCCGGACAGGGCCCAATCGCACAATTCTTGCCCGAGGAAAGCCCTCGTTCCACGAGGGCTTTTGCATGGACTGCGATACAACTGACCTGTCATTCCCCGCAGTCTTACGTAGCGTGGAGGTGTGGTTTTTCGTAGGACAGGCTACCAGCTTGTCACTGCGAATCACTCTCTCGTACGACAGACTTCCAACCTGTCACGGGTAATCCCAGCGAGCTGCGTTCGGGGAATCGTTCAAGGAAGTGGCTTGTTCCGACTTTCGACAGCATCGGGGTGAATTGCCTACGACGACGGGCTCGAAGCCTGTCCTACTCTGAGGGAAATGATGCCCGAACCGATTCGCGTTTCGATCGCGCAGGAAGCCCGTAAGCGGTTCCTCACGTATGCCATGTCCGTCGTCCAGGGCCGGGCCTTGCCGGACGTTCGCGATGGCTTGAAGCCGGTGCAGCGCCGCATCCTCTTCGGCATGTATCACGATCTCAATCTCACCTTCGATCGCAAGGCCGCCAAGTCCGCACAGATCGTCGGCAAGGTAATGGGTGATTACCACCCGCACGGCGACGTGGCTCTTTACGAAGCGATGGTCCGCATGGCCCAGGAGTGGGTGCTGCGAGTGCCTCTGGTTCATGGTGAGGGCAACTTCGGCTCCGTCGATGGCGACCCGCCCGCGGCCCACCGCTACACCGAAGCGAAGCTGAGCCGGGCGGCGGAGAACCTGCTCACGGAACTTGATTCCGAAACCGTCGACATGCGGGACAACTACACGGGCACCAAGAAGGAACCCGTCGTACTCCCCGCACAGTTTCCCAACCTGCTCGTCAACGGCACGTCGGGCATCGCTGTCGGCATGGCGACAAACATCCCGCCACACAACCTGGCCGAGGTACTTCGCGCCTGCATCTTCCTCGTCGATAATCCGGACGCCAGCGTGGCCCAGTTGATGGAGCGTGTGAAAGGCCCAGACTTCCCCCTCGGCGGCAAGATCGTCTCGGACCGTGCCACGCTCCGGAAAATCTACGAGACCGGCAACGGCAGTATTCGCGTTCAGGGCGAGTGGAAGGAAGAGAAGCTCGAAAAAGGCAAGACGCAGATCGTCATCACCTCCATCCCTTACAGCGTCAACAAGGGCGATCTCGAAAAGGCCATCGGCGTCTTCATCGAGGATCGCAAGCTGCCCCAAGTCCTTGGCATCAGCAATGAATCCAACGACAAGGATGGTATGCGGATCACGCTGGAAATGAAGCCCGGCACTGAAGCCCCCCTGGTGATGGCGTACCTTTACAAGCACACAGAACTTCAGAAGTCCTTCTCGTACAACACCACCTGCCTGGTGCCCGCCGCCGACGGACGGATCATGGTCCCGCGGGACGGCCTGAGCCTCAAGGATCTGCTCCGCCATTTCCTGGACTTCCGCCTCGTGACGGTCCGTCGTCGCTTCGATTACGACCTTCGTCAACTTCTACGGCGAATCCACCTGCTCGAAGGCTTCGCGATCGTTTTCGATGGGCTCGACAAGGCGATCCGCATCATTCGCAACAGCGAAGGCAAGGCCGACGCCGCCACGAAACTGCGAGCCGCGTTCCCGCTCGATGAGGAGCAGACCAACGCCGTCCTCGAGAGCCAGCTTTACAAGATCGCCCAGATGGAGATTCAGAAGATCCTCGACGAGTTGAAAGAGAAGAGGAAAGAAGCGGCCCGCATCCAGGCGATTCTGAACTCCGAGAAAAAGCTCTGGAGCATCATCAAGGAGGAGATGGAGAAACTGATCGCGACCCTGGGCGAACGCCGCAAGACGCGGATGGCCAGCGATGAGGACGTGCTCGAATTCGACGAGGAAGCGTACATCATCCGCGAGAATACGAACGTGGTGCTGACGAAGGACGGCTGGATCAAACGCGTCGGCCGAATCGCGTCCGTGGAGACGACCCGCGTTCGCGAAGGGGACGAAGTGATCGCCGTCGTTCCTGGCAATACGCTGGACCACGTCGTCTTCTTCGCCGACGACGGCGCGGCGTACACGATGCGGATGAACGAGGTGCCCGCGAGTTCCGGTTACGGCGAGCCGATCACGAAATACTTCCGAATGGCGGACCAGGTGAAGGTGGTCGCGGCCATCACCACGGACCCACGCTTCACGCCGGCCGATCAGCCCGCGAAGGGCGACTTACCGCCCGGCCCGCATGTGCTGATCGCCACTCGTGGAGGTTACGTTCTCCGCGTCTCGCTCTCGGGCTATCGCACCGAATCGACGAAGGTCGGCCGCAAGTTTGTGAAGCTCGAAGAGGGGGACAAGGTCGTCTTCGTGCAGCTTGTCGGCGAAGAAGGGAGCGTGATGCTCGCCACCCGCGGCGGGCGGATTATCCACTTCGCGATCGAGGAAGCGAACATCCTCGCCGGCGTCGGCAAGGGCGTCATCGGCATCAAACTCGACGCGGACGACGAGGTGATCGGCGGTGGCCTGATCGGCTCAAGCCGATTCGACAAGCTCGTGGTGGAAGCGTCCAACAACAAGCCCTACGACTGCGGCCCCGTCGCTTACCCCCGCCAGGCCCGCGGTGGCCGCGGCGGTGAAGTCGTGAAACGCCTCAGCCTCATCCGCGTCATCCCGTTGCCGATCGAACTCACCGACTGGGACGTCGTCGAAGGCAAAGCCAAACCCAGGGAAAAAGAACCAGGAGGAAACGGGACGCTGTTCGAGTGAGGTGAAACGCCATGGTCGATGAAGCACCCATCGCAACAGAACTTCAGGCGAATCCGATCGTACAAACCGCGTTCGCGGCAGCGTGGTCGGATTCGTTTCCTGAGACACACTAGCTGAGGCACGAAGAAGGGGGATTTATTTACTTCCATCCAACAGCAGGGGATGTTTTGATCCGAAGAGTACCACCAGGCGGGCGTAGAAGCCTCAAATTGAATGATCCCCCGTTGGTACCCGATCATTACCTGGTGGCGACCTACCACACACATCCGGTTTTGATTGTCGATGGAGGCGACCCAGATCCTAGCCCTGATGACATTGAGTTCGCTTACGATTCCGGGGTTCCCTGGACCATTATCGCAGAGACCGGGATCACCTATGTCGGCCCTGAACGAAGGGTTGGGGGACTGACTGGACCCGAGGGATCTCCAAGTTGAGGGATCACCATGGCAATGTTAACTCTACGTCCCAGTACACCCACGATCTCGGGGCACAAGGCACTCGAGATTGCTGAGATGGATGCGGCACCTGTTTACGAAGATCTCAGCATTTACCGGATTGAACTGTTGCCGGAGAACGACGGCTGGCACGTGGCCTTTCGGATCAAGCAGCCGAGAATGGCTGGCGGAGGGCCGCATTACATTATCAGCGCCGAGACCGGCGAGATTCTCTCGAAGAAGTATTATCAGTAATCGCGAACCTCTGAAACGACGAGAACGCAATGAGTGCAGCCGCTGCTTCCCGCTATACCACAGCCGAGTCGATTCAGGTTCTCGAAGGGCTCGAGCCCGTTCGCAAACGACCTGCCATGTATATTGGCGGCGTTGATACGAAGGGGCTCCATCACCTGGCCTGGGAGATCCTCGATAACGCTGTCGATGAATACATCAACGGCTTCGCCACACACATCACCGTGATCCTTCACAAAGGGCACGAGGCCATCACGATCGGCGATAATGGTCGTGGCATCCCTGTCGATGTCCATCCCAAGCACAAGAAGACAGGCCTCGAACTGGTGCTCACCGTGCTCCACGCCGGTGGCAAGTTCGGCGGCGAAGATAGCGGCTACTTCCATTCCGGCGGCCTCCATGGCGTGGGTGCCTCTGTCGTCAACGCACTCTCGAAGAAACTCGTCGCCACCGTCAAACGCGATGGCTACGAGTATCAGCAGACCTATGTTCGCGGTATTCCCCAGGGCAAACTCGAGAAGATCGGCCCGTTCCGCGGGCACGGAACCTCCATCTATTTCGAGCCGGACGGCCAGATCTTCCGCACCATCAAGTTCGATGCCGATGTGCTCAAGTCGCGACTCGAGGATATGTCGTTCATCCACAGCGGGCTCACCATCACCTTCAAGGACGAGCACAATGGCGAATCCGCCGAGTTCTCAAACCCCGGAGGCTTGCCGACCTTCCTTCAGAAAATCGTGACGGACGCTCAGCGGCCCGCGGTGACGGAGGCGATCTTCTCTGCGGCCCGCACCACCGGTGACAAGATCGAGGTGGCGTTGCAATGGACCGAATCCACCGAAGAGACCTTTCGCTCTTACGTCAACGGCATCCGCACCCCGAACGGCGGCACGCACGAGAACGGGCTCAAAAGCGCCATCCGCAAGGCGATCAATAGTTTCATCGAGACGCACGATATCAAGGTGAAGGGCCTGAAGATTGCCGCCGAGGACATCCGCGAAGGTGTCGTCGCGGTCCTGTCCGCTTTTGTTCGCGAGCCTCAATTTGAAGGGCAGACGAAGCAAAAGCTGAACAATCCTGAACTCGACGCGAGCGTTGATAACTTCGTCCGCCCCGCGCTCGAGGCGTGGTTGAACAACAACAAGACCGCCGCGGATGCGATCGTCGGCCGTATCATTCTCGCTGCCCGGGCGAGGATGGCATCGCGAGAAGCGGTCTCCGAAGTGCGTCGCAAAACTCCAGGCAGCCGACGGCTGAGCCTGCCGGGCAAGCTTGCGGATTGCAAGAGCACCGATCGCGACGACACGGAACTCTTCATCGTCGAGGGCGATTCCGCTGGCGGCTCCACCAAGCAGGGCCGCAACAACAATACCCAGGCCGTGCTTCCCCTTCGCGGCAAGATCCTCAACGGCGAGGAACTTCCCACCGCCAGGGTGCTTGTCAATCAGGAACTCGCGGATCTCGTCAACGCCATCGGCACCAGTGCTGGCGAGAAGTTCCACTACGATGGGCTTCGCTACGGCAAGATCATCCTGCTGATGGACGCCGATGCGGATGGCCATCACATCACCACGCTCATGCTGGACTTCTTCTTCCGTCACATGCGAGAACTCATCAACAAGGGGCACGTATTCATCGCACAGCCGCCGCTTTACCGCATCGACGTGGGCAAGGAAACCCACTGGGCTCGCGATGATGAACACAAGGAGCAGATCCTCTCCGAACTGCGGACCAACGCGAAGCCAGACATCACGCGATTCAAGGGACTGGGCGAAATGCCTTTCAAAGTGCTATCGCAAACGACACTCGACCCACGGTATCGCACGCTTCTCAAAGTCGATATCGATTCGCTTATCGAAGCGGATGGGGCGTTCAAGGAATTGCTCGGCAAGGACGCCGACCCGCGTTACCGCTTCATCATGGAGAAAGCGGACCTTGCAGAACTTGAAGAGTTGGACCTGTAAATCTGCGCCGCGACGTCTTCCGAGCGGAACGTGTGATCCGTTTGCACTCCGCTCCAGGGACGACGCGAGAATCCCTGCTCACTTCTTGATTAACTCTTCCAACCGGGGCAGCAACGTCTTTCCTTCCTTCGCGGCGTCCGAGCTTGGGGAATCTTCAATGACCTGTTGCCAAAGGCTGATGGCTTTCTTCGCCATGTCGGGCCGGAACTTCAAATACGGCGAACCCGCGGGCACGCCCTTCAAGGCGTAGTTGCTCAGCGAACGGGCCTCGGCGATGAGCATCGTTCGCTGATCCGCGAGGTCGTCCTTCTCCCACGAGAGATCCTTCTTCGCCTCGAAATCCAGGAGCATCTTGCGAGCCGCCTTGCCGCTGGGTTCCTCCGTCCATCGTTCGGAAACGCCCTTCGCGAGCATCAGGCCGGCGTAGCGAGTCTTCGCGTCGGCAATCTTTTCCTTCGCCTCCTTCAAAAGGACGGCGGCGAACTCCTCGGAAGTGAGTGGCTTCGCCACATCGGCCCGGCTCGCGGGCGATGTCTTCGCGAGGGCTGCGCGGCGAGTGCGATCGTCCTCTAGCCAGGCGATCGCTTCCCCGAGTGTGGTGGCGTTCGGAATGGCATGGCCCATACCGGCCTGCACCCAGACGCGAGAACGGAGGCCCAGTTCGTTCCAGAGTGGGCCTTTCCACTGTTCGATCTCGCCGCGGTTAAAGTCCGTGCTGCCGGTGATCAACGCAGCGCTGAGGCGATCCACAGCACGGCGGCGCAGCCAGGGTTCTTCCCGAAGGTCGCCCCCGGCACAAAGCGGAATCATGCCTCCAAATTGCTCGGGCAGTGCAAAGGCGATGGAGCAGGCGATGCGACCGCCGCCAGAGAACCCGGTGATATAAGTGCGATCCGGATCGAGCGGCACCTGCCGACGAACCTCGTCGAGGCAGTCCAGAACAATCCGGCATCGCTTCGGCGTCGGCACGTTATTTCCGGCCCCACGCACGGCGATGTAGGCGATGCCGAGCTTGGTGCAGATCGGCTCGAACGACTTCCAACCGGCTGCTTCGTTCCCAGCGGAGACAAAGAGGATCGCGGGAATCGGGGCCTTGAGATCCTTGCGAGGTGGAAGGTAAACGTCGAAGCTCTGCTTCGTCGAGTCGAACTTGGGATCGAGCAAGCTCGCCGTTGGCGAAGCGCTCGATCGGTTGGCCACTGTGAAAACCCAGTCAAGCCGAGTGGGGGCTGTCACCGGAACATTCGGCGTGAAGCCGGGCTTGAGGTCGGCCTGTGCGAATGAGCCCAGCGAAAGGATCGTGAGGAACGCAGGATATCGAATGCGCATGACGGCCTCACGGGAAGAGTTGAAGTCGGGGTTGCACGATCTCGCCGAAAAACCTCACTCAAGTTATATTCGATAGCGATCGACACAGGACTGGAAGCGTGCCTTGTTCCCAATGATTTCGAGTGATGATCAACCCCCACCGCCTCCGCCTCGCGTATCTCACGGCTCGTGACGCCTTGCTCAAGGAGCGGGTGCCGGAGGGGCACTGGGTCGGCGAGCTTTCCACTTCTGCGCTCTCGACCGCGACGGCGGTGATGGCGTTGCATCTCGTCAATCCGTTCGAGCATCGCGAACTCATTAACGATGGCCTTCAGTGGCTTTCGGTGAACCAGAACGCGGATGGCGGCTGGGGCGACACGGTCAAGAGCGTCTCGAACATCTCGACGACGATGCTCTGCCGGGCCGCGTTCGCGATGACAGGAGGCGAGAAGGAATACTCGACCACGATCGATGCGGTGGAAGCCTGGCTGACGGAAGTCGCGGGGCCAACGCCGGAGCGACGGGCCGAGGCGATTCGGCGGCGGTATGGCAAGGACCGCACATTCTCGGTGCCGATCCTGATGTCGTGTGCTCTCGCGGGGCTCGTGAAGTGGGACGAGGTGCCACGACTACCCTTCGAGTTGGCCTGCCTGCCGCAATCGTGGTACCGCTTCGCGAAGCTCCCGGTGGTGAGCTATGCGCTGCCGGCTCTGATCGCGATTGGGCAGTGTGTGCATGCCCATCGCCGATCGCGGAACCCGCTGCGAAACGCGGTTCGATTCCTCGCTCGTGGCCTGAGTTTAAAGGTGCTCAGGCGAATTCAGCCAACAAGTGGCGGTTACCTCGAAGCGACCCCGTTGACGAGTTTCGTGACGATGGCCCTGGCGTCGATTCGGCGACGGCGCTCCTCGTCCGAGAATCAGGTGATGGCGGAGGGCGTTCGCTTCATCGTCGATTCGGTTCGCCCGGATGGTAGCTGGCCGATCGACACGGACCTGGCGACGTGGGTGACGACGCTGGGCGTGAACGCGCTGGCGGCAGCGGGCGATCTTGAGTCGCTTGACACGAAGGACGCGATCCGCGACTGGCTGCTGAAGCAGCAGTACAAGGAACGCCATATCTACACGGGCGCCGCGCCTGGTGGCTGGGCGTGGACCGATCTCCCCGGCGGCGTGCCCGACTGCGACGATACCCCGGGGGCGGTCCTGGCCCTGGACGCGCTGGAGACGACGGCACCGCGATCAACCCACCCGGACCAGAGGCAGGCCCGGCAATTCATGGTGCATCTCCAGAATCGCGATGGAGGCATGCCGACCTTTTGCAGAGGTTGGGGAACCCTTCCCTTTGATCGCAGCGGCAGCGACCTGACGGCCCATGCCCTTCGAGCGATGAATCTCGACATTCATGGTTCCTCAACTGATGACCCTCGATGTGCGGCTTCAAGTCGCAAAGTTGTTGGGAATGCCTGGAAGTACCTACAAACCCAGCAACGCCCGGATGGATCCTGGCTGCCCTTGTGGTTCGGTAACCAGCACGCACCGGACGACATCAACCCCGTTTACGGCACTGCCCGCGTCCTGGCGGCGTATCGCGATCTTCAGATGCAGGCCACCCCCGAGTGTCAACGCGGTCTCAAGTACCTCCTCTCTGTTCAGAACGCTGACGGCGGTTGGGGTGGAGCGAAGGATTGCCCCTCCAGCGTCGAGGAAACGGCCCTCGCGGTGGAAGTGCTTCTTGACCTGGTTAATCCTGACGTAAAGGCCCAGATAGAACGCGGAATCCTGTGGCTCATCGAAGCGGTTGAGTCGGGCCGTTTCCGCGACGCGAGCCCGATCGGCTTTTACTTCGCGAAGCTGTGGTACTACGAAAAACTCTACCCGATCATCTTCACGGTCGCGGCGCTGGGGCGAGCGCAGAAACCCCATGTTTAGCCGCGACATGGAGTCTTCGGAGCGGAGCGACTCCAAGGAACGTCACGCTCGTTCGGAATGACTCCGCGTCGCGGCTACGCATCCCTACAACATCCTTCTCGCACTCGTTCACGAGGCCATCCCGCATGGGCCTGTTTCGCATCAAAACCACCGAGTGCCGGGTCGGCGTCGTCGGCACGTCGTTCTCCGGCAAGACCGTGCTTCTCACGTCGCTTATCAATCACCTCAAGGATTACGATCCTTCGCGCTTCAAACTGGGGGATGAACGCCAGCCGGCCCACCTGCGGAAGTTCCGTACGCTGCCGCCGGATGAGGGGTGGGACGCATTTCCTTACGAGGCGGCACGCGATGCACTGGTGAATCGTGGACGCTGGCCACAGAAGACCCGCGATCGCGCAGCATACACCTGCCAGTTCGAGCGCTCCGACTGGAGATTCAGCGATACGCTGCTGAAGCTTTACGATCTCCCCGGCGAACGTATCGCGGATGCAGCGATGCTTGGCATGAACTATGCCACGTGGTCCGATCACATCCTCAAACTCTTTCAAAGCGATCACTCGTATCGCCGATGCACGGAGGATTTCCTCGCGGCGATCGAACGCCCTGTGAGCGAGCCTGGACCGCTCCTGCGTGCGTATCGACTTGCTCTGGCGAATCTGATCCTGCACTTCAAACCGATGATCTCGCCCTCGACGTTCCTGCTGGATCAACAGGGCACACTCGCGAAACCGGTTCGCGATGGCAGCGGCCAGGTGGACGTGGCGAAATCGATCGAAGAACTCGCGGACAATCGCTTCTGCGGCCTCTCGGCGAGTGAGCAGTTCTGCCCCTTGCCAGCGAACCTGCGGTCGCCCGGTTCGGAGATCCTCGCCGCGTTCACGACGAGGTACAAGGCGTACACCCTGGCCGTCGTGCTGCCGGCGATCCTGACGCTGAAGTCCTGCACGTCGCTGATCGTGCTGGTGGATGTGCCGATGCTTCTCGCGGGCGGCGTGGGGATGTACGACGACAACCGACAGATCATCGAAGACCTGCTCAAGGTGCTCGAACCCGGCGAAACGCCTCTTTGGGGCCCCATGGCGCGCGGCCTTGAGAAGGTCTTCCTGCCACACGGATGGCGATCAGGTCGGATCACGAGAATCGCCTTCACGGCTCCGAAGGCCGATCTTGTGCATCCGCTTGATCGGGACCATGTGCTGCGACTGCTGCGAACCATGGTGGGGCGGATCGCAGGGAACTTCGACGGGCTGCACTCACAGTTCTTCAACTGCAGTGCGATCGTGTCGACGAAGATGCTACCCTCGCCGACGGGCGAACGCCTGCTCGTCGGCATCCCATATCGCGATCCCCAGGGGAACCGATTGCCGCCAGGGCCCGAAGCGCGATTCGCGACCTCGACGGTGCCTGACGACTGGCCGCAGGAATGGCAACCCGGGCGGTTCGTGTTCCCCGAGGTCTACCCACACATGCCAGCACGGAAGGACCATCCACCGGAGCAGGTGAACCTGGATCGAATCGCGACATTCGTGATCGAGTGAAGATCGTCGAGGGTGGGCCGCGCTTGCCATGTTTAGGCGTGACGGGTTTTTAGCACCATCTCGGGGTCCACGAAGATCGCCGGGATTCCGCCGGTGTGGATGAAAACGAGGATCGAGCCCGGCGCGTACCTCGCACCTCGCACATCGTGGATCAGGCCCGCCATCGCCTTCGCGGTGTAAGTCGGGTCGAGCAGAACGGCTTCCGTTGTGGCGAGTAAATGCAGGGCTTCCTGGCCGGCGTCCGAGGGGTATCCGTAACCCGGAGCGATATACGATTCATCCGCGTCAATCATCTCCGGCGTCAATCGGTGAGGTAATTGCATCCACTCGGCCGCGGCGTTGGCCGCCCCTGCGAGCGAAGTCGGAATGTGCCAGGGCCAGGGCATCGGACAGATCAGACGTGCGGGGCAGTCCAGGCCGAGCAGCGCTTTCCCCAGAGCGACGCCGGCCCCCGTGGCCCCGGAAGACGACACATACACTGCGCTCGGCTTCATCCCACGGTCGGTCAGTTGCTGGGCGATCTCGGCCATGCAGATGGCGTAACTCGCAGCGGAGAGCGGCGCCACTCGAGGCGGGTTCCAGTAGTAAGGCCGACGGCCCGCGGCGCGGAATTCCGCCGCCTTCTCGGCCAGCAACGCATTGAGTTCTGGCCCGATGACGGCGTCCGTGAATTCGACCTTCGCACCGACGAGGTAATCCAGCAGTAGGTTTCCCTGCGGTTCCGTGCGATAATGGCCGCGGCTGAGGTAAAGGCGACACTCCAGGCCGAGCTTCGCGCAACCCGCGGCCGTCTGCCGACAGTTGTTGGACTGCACACCGGCACCCCACACCACGATGTCCGCATTCTGGGCGACGGCATCGCCCAGCAGGAATTCGTTGTGCCGGGCCTTGTTCCCACCGAGAAGCAGGCCGGTGCAGTCATCGCGTTTGAGGAAGACGCGGACACCGCCCCCAATCGCCGCGGAGAATCGAGGAGCTTCCTCAAGGGGTGTCGGAAGGTGTGCGAGCCTCACCCGAGGCAGGCGACCAGCGGCGGCGAGCAGCTCTGACGGCGAGAGGATGGGAACGCTCATGGCAACTCGAATCGAGCGACGTTGGATGGGGATTCGATGGCAAAGTCATTGTCAGAAGCCCGGGAACGGAGTACAAGAGCGAGGTTGTTAATCCCCTCCCACAACTGCGGTTCCATCTGCATTGATGACGCTGATCGACTCGGAATTCCAGGGTAAACGATGAGCGAACTGACATTGCTGACTTCCCATGACCGCCCTGCGAAGCGCGGTGGGCCTCCCAAAATCCTTATCATCGGAGCCGGACCGGGCGGGCTGGCGGCTTCGTTGCTTCTGGCTCATGCAGGACTTGAAGTCGAGATCATCGAGCGTCTGCCCCGCGTTGGCGGCCGCTGCTCTGCGATCGAAGAAGACGGCTTCCGCTTCGACCTCGGGCCCACCTTCTTCCTTTACCCCGCCATTCTGGAACGCATCTTCAAGCTCGTCGGCCGTGACCTGCACAACGAAGCGCCGATGGTCCGGCTCGATCCACAATACCGCATTCAGTTCGGCACCACGGGCGGTTCCCTCGACTGCACGGGCGACGTCGCCAGAATGCAGGCGCAGATCGCCCGATTCAATCCTCGCGATGCTGAGCAGCTTCCACGATTTCTTTCCGAGAATCGCCACAAGCTCGAAGGTTTCCGACCGATTCTGGAGAAGCCGTTCCTCGGCTGGAGGGACTTGCTGAGCTGGGATCTCCTGAAGATGCTGCCCGTATTGCGGCCCTGGAAATCGATCGATTCCGAACTGGGACGATACTTCAAAGACCCACGCACCCGGCTCGCGTTCACGTTCCAGTCCAAGTACCTTGGCATGTCCCCGTTCAACTGTCCGAGTCTGTTCTCGATCCTCTCCTTCCTGGAATATGAGTACGGCGTCTGGCATCCCATCGGTGGTTGCAGTGCCGTCTCCGAGGCGATGGCACGCGTGGCCACCGAGATGGGCGTGACGATTCGGCTCGGCGAGGATGTTCGAGAACTGCTGTTTGAAGGCCGGCGAGCCGTCGGCGTTCGCACTTCGGAAGGTGAGACTCGAGCGGATGCAATCGTGATGAACGCGGACTTTGCCCGTGCGATGACAAAGCTGGTGCCGAACCACCTCCGCCGCCGTTGGACCGACGCGAAGCTGGCGAAGAAGCGATTCTCCTGCTCCACGTTCATGATGTATCTGGGTCTCGAAGGCTCGCTCGATCTGCCCCACCACAGCATTTACACATCCGCCGACTACCATGCAAACCTTGCGGATATCGAGGTGAATCACCGCCTCACCGAGGACTCGTCCTTCTACGTTCAAAACGCCTGTGTGACCGACTCCACACTCGCGCCGCCGGGGATGAGCACGCTTTACCTGCTCGCACCGGTGACGCATCGCAGCGAGAACGTGGACTGGTCGCGCGAGGCTGGGCCGTTCCGTGATCGAATGCTGCGTCAGCTCTCAAAGCTGGGACTGCGGAACCTCGAACGGCGGATTCGGTTCGAGAAGATCGTGACGCCCGCGGACTGGGAAAATCAGTACGAAGTCCACCTGGGCGCCACGTTCAACCTGGCTCACAACTTAGCTCAAATGCTTCACTTGCGGCCGCGCAATCGCTTTGAGGATGTTGACGGCGTTTACCTCGTGGGCGGCGGCACTCATCCGGGCAGCGGCCTGCCGGTCATCTACGAATCGGCGAGGATCACTTCCCGGCTGCTCCTGAATGACCTCGGTCACGACACGCGCTGGATCGGCGAACCTGGTGCCCGCGACGCGCCAGTGCTTGCCGGCGTATCATGACTTCGCGGGGCGGAACAGCTTCAACACTCACGGGGACTCTGCCCGCCCCGCCCGTTTCGGCTCATCGCATCTGAGGATCACCATGGACGGTTCGCAGCGTGTCGGCATCATCGGTGGCGGCCTTGGCGGCCTGGCGGCGGCATGCACCCTCGCGGCGCGTGGCTATCGCGTCGTGCTCTTTGAAAAGAGTTCCTGGCTGGGGGGCAAGGCGGCGGTGCTCCACCAATCTGGCTTCCGCTTCGACATGGGGCCCACCATCCTCACACTGCCTGGCGTGCTCGAACGCATCTTCGCCGAGGCCGGGCAGCGACTCGAAGATCGCCTCGATCTCGTCCGCCTTGATCCGCAGTGGCGCTGCTTCTACGACGACGGCAGCCAACTCGATCTCGTCGAGAATGTCGACGAGATGGCCAAAAGTCTCAATGTCATCTCGAAGGCGACTTCGGAAGGATATCGCAACTTTCTCGCTCTCTCGGAACGTCTGAACCGAATCTCCAACGATTACTACTTCTGGAAGTCCATCGGCGGCATCGGCGACATGATCGACCTGAAGGCCGGCTTCAAGCCGAAGATCCTGGGCGACGTCCTCAGCATGCGGATGGGGCGATCCGTCGCGGGCACCGTGCGAAGCTTTGTGTCGGACGCAAGGGTCGCCCAGATGCTCGATCACTTCACCCAGTACGTCGGCTCCTCGCCGGAAGCGTCCCCTGCCGTGCTCTGTGGCATCGCCCACATGCAGACCCGGGAAGGGATCTGGTACCCGATGGGTGGAACCCGAGCCGTGCCCGAAGCTCTGATTTCCCTGGCCCGCGAACTTGATGTCGAGTTCCGAACCGAGACGGGAATTCGCCGGATCGTTCTTGGCGAAGGGGAAGCTGAGGTACGGGGCGTCGAGACGGACACCGGCGAGTTCGTGCCGCTGGCGGCGGTCGTCTCGAATGCGGACTCGGTGCGGACACATCGCGAGTTGCTCAACGGCGAAGCTCCACGCACCACGAAGCGATTCGAGAAACGTCGTGCGTACGAGCCGGCCTGTTCCGGCGTCGTCCTCTATCTGGGCCTTCGCGAACGCTACGATCACCTGCTGCATCACAACTTCGTCTTCTCCCGCGACCCCCACGAGGAGTTCGAGGCGATCTATCGCAAGGGCGAGCCCGCGGCGGACCCGACGTGCTACGTCTGTGCTCCTGCGCTCACCGAACCGGGCGTGGCTCCGCCGGGCGGCGAGGCGCTCTACGTTCTTGTTCACACCCCGTACCTTCGGCCTCACCACGACTGGTCCAAGATGCTGCCCGAATATCGACGGGTGATCCTGGAGAAGCTCAAGACCACGGGCGGGATGCCGGACATTGAATCGCGGATCGTGTCCGAATCGACGCTGACGCCCCAGGATATTCACGATCGTTATCGGGTGCTCAACGGCGCGATCTACGGACTGGCGAGCCATGGCAAGTGGGGCGGCGCGTTCAAGCCTGCGAATCGTTCCCGCGATGTCCGCGGCCTTTATCTCGCGGGCGGGGCGGCGCATCCTGGTCCGGGAATGCCGATGGTGCTGATGTCCGGCTGGATCGCCGCGGATGTGCTCGATCAGGACAAAGCGGCCCCGCGATCGATGCCCCGAGCCACGGAATACGCCAGCCCCAGGACGTGACGGTTCCCCATGCCGAGCCCTCCGGATGTCAAGCGGCTCTCAACAAGCGAGTCGGAAGGTTCGAGCCCGAACTCGCGACTTTCCGGCCGCGGGTCGCGGCTGCCGCCCCGCTGGGGCTGGCTCTTCCATCGCTTCCAGCGATACTCGGAACGCTATCTTTCCAGGCACTTCCACGCGATCCGTCTCTCGAAGTCGAGCCCGCCGCTTCCTTCGGGCGAGGAGCCACTGCTCGTGGTGCTCAACCACCCGTCGTGGTGGGATCCGATGATCGGGATGGCGCTCGCCCCGCTCTTCAAGAACTATGTTCAGTATGCTGCCATCCATGCGGAAGCGGTGGCGAAGTATCGCTTCTTCCAGCGGATCGGCTTCGTCGGCGTGGACGCTTCCTCGCTCCGCGGAGCAGCGGAGTTTCTGCGTGTGGGGCAGGCGATCCTCGCGGAGCCGCGACGAGCATTCTGGGTGACGGCTCAGGGCCGATTCACGGACGTTCGCGAACGGCCGCTGGCCCTGCGGTCCGGCGTGGGGCATCTCGCCTCACGCCTTGAACGCGGCCTCGTGCTGCCCATCGCAATCGAGTACTCCTTCTGGAACGAACGCACCCCGGAAGCACTCGTCAGGTTCGGCGATCCGCTCGCCATCTCGGACCATCGACACCTCAATGGCAAGGCCTGGACAGCCCTGATCGAAGCCTCGCTCACCAAGGCCCTCGACGTTCTGAACACGGAGACGATGAGTCGCGAGCCTTCAAGGTTCCAGACGATTATCAAAGGAAGGACCGGCATCGGCGGCATGTACGACCTGTGGCGCCGCACCATGTCCTGGGCCCGCGGGCGTCGCTTTGACCCCTCACATGGCGACGACGAGGAGAACGGACGGTGATCCTTGATATCGTCGCGATCCTGTCGTTTGTACTCGCGGCGGGTCCCGCACTCCTTTACGCGCGGAACATGCGATTCTTCCGTCCGCCGCCTCAGGAACTTGAAGCGGAACGCCCCCAGGTCTCCGTGCTGATCCCGGCACGCAATGAGGAAGCCTCGATCGCCGATGCCGTCGAGGCCGTGCTGGCGTCGCAGAACGTCGAGATCGAGGTGATCGTGCTCGACGATCACTCGGAGGACCGCACTGCCGCGATCGTGCGAGAGATGGCCACGAAGGATTCGCGAGTCCGCCTCGAACTGGCTCCGCCCCTGCCCCAGGGTTGGAATGGCAAGCAGCACGCCTGCCAGGTTCTCGCCGGGCTCGCGAGCTTTCCGATCATCACGTTCCTCGATGCGGACGTCCGCGTGAGGCCCGAGGCACTGGCACGAATGAACCGCTTTCGCGAGGTCAGCGGGGCGGCTCTCGTCAGCGGCTTCCCACGTCAGGAGACGGGCACCTGGCTGGAACGGCTTGTGATTCCCCTTATCCACTTCCTGCTGCTGGGCTATCTGTCATTCGACGCGATGCGGCGGAGCACTCTCCGGGGTTTCGGCGCGGGCTGCGGGCAGTGGTTCCTCACGACGGCAGAGTCGTATGCCAAGGCCGGCGGACATGCCGCCATCCGCTCCTCGCGCCACGACGGGGTGAAGCTGCCGCGAGCGTACCGCACCGCAGGCCTGAAGACCGATCTCTGCGATGTCACCGACCTGGCTCGCTGCCGTATGTACCACTCCGCCTTGCAGGTGTGGCTCGGCTTCGCGAAGAATGCTCGTGAAGGCCTTGCCGCGCCGCAGTTGATTGTCTTCACCTCGCTGTTGTTGTTCGTCGGCCAGGTGCTCCCGCTCGGCCTGGTGATCGCCATGCCGGGAAATCCCTGGGCCATCGCCGCGATCCTCGCCGCGTACGCTCCTCGACTCGACGCCGCCTGGCGCTTCCGCCAATCGTGGATCGGCGCGATCCTGCACCCCCTGGGAGTGTTCACGCTCCTGGCGATCCAGTGGTACGCCACCGTTCGTGAGTTGAGCGGGCGACGTGTGGGCTGGAAGGGGCGAGTTTGAAAAGCTCGGAATCAGTCTCGCGAACGAAGCCGAGGTGGGTGACTGAGCATCGAAATCAACGGCTCTGGTCCGCTTCTGAGTGTGAACAGAACAGCCGCGACCTGGAGGACGCGGCTGAGAAAGTTTCGACCAGTTCAAACCATCCACTCAAGGCAGTAATCGATCGCTCTCCGAGAGTGCCTTGTGCTTCGACATCTCCTCGAGGATCACGCCATCGCCGGCCTTGGCTCGGTTCTCGTCGGCCTTTTGCTTCGCGATCGGAGCTGCGCCCGGGATTGTCGTGCCAGACCCCGCATACCAGCACACGCCCATCAGCAAGGCCACGGAGGCCATTAGTGCCCAGCGGCTTGTGGCACCGCTGGCCCGCTCCGCGGAGGCGGCACGCTCTGCGACCAGCGTCGAAGGCTGCGTTTCCACGAGAGGCGGCATGGGCCAAGAGCGGGGCAGTTCTGCCTGGAAGAAGCGGAACAGAATCTGATCCATAGCGTCCGGCACTGCTGATGGCAGGTTGGCGTTCGGGAGTGGGGGTTGCGATGCCATGTCATTGACCCGTGTGTTTGCGATCGGTATCCGGATCCGTATGGACCGACAGGCGTTCTGCGAGTCGCTGCCGGGCCCGGCTCAGTCGCATGTGGACGGCCGTCACGTTGATGGACAACATCTCCGCGATCTGCGTTGCGTCGTATTCCAGGGCGTAACGCAAGGTGAGGATCCGGCGATCGTCGGGCGAAAGATCCTCGAGCTCGGCTCGCAGCTGGGCGAAGAGTTCCTGCTTCTCCATCTCGTCAATCGGCGCCGCCTGGGCCGACCGCACACTGTAAAGTACCTCGGGCGGTTGAGTGCCGTTGCGTCGGAAGGCACTTTTCGCGTGATCTTCCGCCAGATTTCTCGCGACCCGAAGCAGCCAGGCCCGAGAGTTCTGGATATCCTCGCCTTCCTCCCACTGCCGCCAGAGGCGAAGAAAGGCTTCCTGGGCGATGTCCAGTGCCAGGTCCGAATCGAGCCACCGGGCGTACGCGACCGCCCACACTTCCCGACTGTGCTGTTCGTAAAGCCTCTCGAACTCGGCACGTCGGGCGAGCCTGGCCGCTGCCGATCGCCTGTGCTGTTTCCCCTGAGGCATCGCGAAAGCCGTGGCCCATGAGGATGGCGGTGCTCGTGACAAAATGAAGACGAGCCACAAAGGGAAAGCTAACCGCCGGAACGCAAAATCCCACTCGAATCAGGGATTCGTCGCGGTGACCACGAGGTTATCGCGGTGGACAAGTTCGACGTAAGGAGCCTCGCCCAGGGCGCCCGCGAGTTGCTCGGTTTGCAGGCCGCAGATGCGGGTGGCGTCCGTCGAGGAGTAATTCGTGAGCCCTCGGGCCACTTCCACGCCCGTGGGATCGCACAGGGAAATGACATCGCCCTTGCCGAACTCTCCTTCCACGGTGGAGACGCCCACGGGAAGCAAGCTTCGGCCGCGCTCCACCACCGCCCGGCGAGCGCCGGCGTCCAGTCGTAAGGTGCCTTTGGGCCTTGCGGTGTAACCGAGCCAGCGTTTCCACGACGGAACGCCCTCGCCGTGCGGCAGGAAGAGCGTGCCCACCGCTTCGCAAGCGAAGATCCGGTCAAGGACGCCATCGATGGAGCCGTTCGCCATGATCACGGACTCCCCCGCCACGGTCGCCAGCCGGGCGGCCCGGAGCTTGCTTTTCATGCCGCCGGTGCCAAGGTCGCTCTTGCTGGCTCCGGCCATGCCAGTGATATCATCGTCGATGAACGGCACGGTGCTCAGCAACTTCGCGTCAGGGTTCGTACGGGGATCCTCCGCATAGAGCCCATCGACGTTTGTGAGAAGTACGAGCAGTGGAGCGAGCAGCAGGTTCGTGACCATCGCGGCCAGGTGGTCGTTGTCGCCGAACTTGATCTCGGCCACGGAGACGGTGTCGTTCTCGTTGATGATCGGCAAGCAGCCGAACTCGAAGAGCGTCCGGATGGTGTGCCTGGTATTCAGGTATCGCGCTCGGCTATCGAAGTCTCCTGCCGTGAGGAGAATCTGGGCGGCCTGGATACCATGGGGTGCCAGGGCTTCCTGGTAAAGCTGCATCAGGGCCGTCTGCCCCACCGCGGCGCACGCCTGAAGCTGCGGGAGCTCCGTCGGCCGTCGGCCCAGGCCGAGCTTGCCGACGCCGGCACCGATGGCTCCCGATGTGACCAGGACGACCTGTCGGTCCTGGGCTCGCACGCGCGCCAGCTGGTCCGCCAGCGACTGGATCCGATGGCGATCGAGACGACCGGAAGCATCGGCGAGCACGTTAGTTCCAACCTTGACCACGGCGAGGCGAGCATTGGAGATGACGCTCGTTCGGTCCACATCACTCATGAGGGTCTCGTCCGTTGCAATTTCCGCTGGATGAAGGGGTTATACCCCGATCCGTTGCCTATCGGCTAGCCGGGAAGCGGAACGGACGGAAGTCACGATTTGGTAACGAACATTTGACGCGGCCTGGTGTTGCAGGTTATCATCTATTTATGCGAATCCGTCTCTCCCCTGGATTCGCGCCACAGATTCACTCGGTTTGGGGATCTCGGCATGTCGGACGGAAGCCGCCGCACTGTCCTGGGGATTGCTCCAGTTCTTGGACTGTTGCTTGGAGTGGGAACGAGCTTTTCCGCCCCTCCGCCACGGGACGCGATCCAGGGCATTCCTCTTTCCCTGGTGACGGCGGAGCAAATTCGCGAGGCGGAGCTTGCCGCCGAGGCTCGCAGCGACTGGGAAGCGGCGTTCAGTTTGCAGTGCCGGCTTCTCCTCACGGATCGATCCCCTGCGGTTCGTGAGAAAACCTCCACCCTTCTCCGCCGTGCCCAGCAATCCCGCCGCCACCGGGACCCTGCGTTCACGCAGTTCGTCGAGAAGCTTTCCGTCACGGAGGCCCTGAATCTGTACACGGAAGTCGTGACCAAGCTGCCGACGCTCTATGCTGACCGCGAGAAAGCCGCCCTGCCCCGTCTTTGGAAGCATGGGATCGAAGAGTTCGATCGAGCCCTCATGAACCCGGCGTTCGTCCGCGTCTCGGGACCGGATGCCATCGAAGAATCGCGGCTCACCGCATTCCGAGCGAGCCTTCGGAAGACCTGGGAAAGCCTCCCTGCCACCAACGCAAAGGAGGCCCGCAACAATCTGCGACGGCTGGCCATGGCGGCTACCGACGCGGGAGTGCTGCGAAAGCCGACCGCCGTGGTGGTCGAATTCCTCTGTGGAGCCTGCACCGGCCTGGATGATTACACCGTCTTCCTCACACCGGCCCAGGCGTCTCTCGAATCGGCTTCCCTCACCGATCTCCAGCAGTACGGGATCTTCACCACGATCTCGGAGCATGGCCTTCGAATTCAGGGCCTCATCCCGAATTCCTGGGCTGCTCTGCACTCCTCGCTCGTTCCGGGCGACCGCATCGTTCGCGTCAACGGCCGTTTGTTCGACCCTGGCAGCCCCGCGGAGTTGATAGAAGCTCTGCGTAATCCCCCGGGGGCCGCTCATCGCCTCGAGATCGCGGGGCCCGTGCCGGACATGCTGCCCACCGTGATGCTCCCCTTGGCGGTGCCGACGGTCTATGGCAGCCAGGTCCTCAATCCCAAGGACGGCATCGCATACCTTCGACTGGGAGCCTTCCGCGACACCACGGCCCGAGAACTGGATGATGCCCTTGAACTTCTCAAGAATCAGGGGGCTCGTTCTCTCGTGCTCGATCTTCGTGGCAACCACGGCGGCCTCTTCAACATGGGCCTCCAGGTCACGCAGCGATTCCTGCCGGCGGGAATCATCGTGACCACACAGGGCCAGACCGGCGACTGGTCTCAGCGTGTCTTCTCCTCGGATAGCGGTATGATGGCCTGGGATCTTCCCCTGGTGCTGCTGATCGATGGCGAAACCGCCTCGGCCGCCGAGGTCGTCGCGGGCGCCTTGAAGGACCACCAGCGTGCCACGCTCGTCGGGATGACGACCTTTGGCAAAGGCTCCATCCAGTTCCCCGTTCGGCTCGAATCCCTGGACGACCCTGCGGACCCGAACCAGCCCCGAGCACGCTCCGGCATGGTTCGCCTGACGATTGCCCGGTTCTCGTCGCCTCGCGGAGCTGCCGTCAGCGGCCAGGGGATCGCACCGCAGATCCTCGAGCCCGATCCGCTTCGCCAGCTCGAGATCGCCTTGATCCGTGCCAGCGAACTCGCCCCTCCAACGTCCATGCCGATTCCATGATTCCAGCGAGCGAAGGTTCCCCAACACGGACCCCCAAGGAAGTGGATGCGGCCTCGTTCTCGGCTCATCGGGCTGGGTGTCCATCGGTTCTCTATCATGAACTCATGTCCTCATTGACCCCGTCTGAGCGAGCCTCGTGCGAACGACTGATCGAACTCGCCCTTGCCGAGGATCTCGGCGAGTTGGGCGATGTCACCAGTCGCTGCCTGATTCCCCTGAATCAGAAGGGCAAAGCTCAGTTCGTCGCCCGCGTCTCGGGCGTCATAGCAGGCTTGCCCGTGGTGGAAGCCGTCGCCAGGCAGATCGATCCTGAGTTACAGGTCGAGCTTCTCCTGAGCGACGGTGCTCGCGTGCCAGGCCATACGGGCCTCGCCATCATTTCCGGCAGGCTGCGTTCCCTGCTCACCGTCGAACGAACGGCCCTGAACTTCCTCCAGCGACTCAGCGGCATCGCCAGCCTGACGCGCCGATACGTTGACGCCATCACGGGGCTCCCCACGAAGGTGCTCGATACGCGGAAGACCACGCCCGGCTGGCGACTGCTGGAGAAGTATGCCGTCCGCATGGGGGGTGGCACCAACCACCGCATCGGGCTTTACGACGGCGTACTCGTGAAGGACAATCACCTCGCGGGCCTGGGCGATCCAGGTACCGCGATCATCACGGCGGTCGAGCGTATCCGATCGGACATGGCGACCATGGGGCTGATCGTCGAAGTCGAGGTGGATACTCTCGATCAACTGGAACAGGCCTTACCGCTGAATCTGGACGTGATCCTTCTCGACAACATGGCCCCTCCGCAGTTGAAGCAGGCTGTGAGTCGGCGGAACGCGGTCTCGCCTGGCACGCGGCTCGAGGCGTCCGGCGGCGTGAATCTCACCACCATTCGGGCCATCGCCGAGACGGGAGTCGATCGCATCAGCGTCGGCGCCCTCACGCACTCGGCGACGGCCCTCGACATCGCTCTGGATTACCTGGATTGAGCTCGCAACCCTCCCCTTCGACCGCCTGGGCCCTCGAAACCGAGCGAATCGGCCGACAGGTGCTTGTCTACGATCAACTCCCGAGCACCAACTCGCTCGCGGCGGAACTCGCGACGAGCCTGCCCGAGGGCACCGTGCTGATCGCCCAGCAGCAGACCGCCGGCCGGGGCCGTTACGGGCGAGTCTGGCAGAGTCGGCCGGGGTCGTCCTTATTGATGTCGGTGATTCTGCGGCCGCCGCCGGCGCTGCGTCGCCCTTCCGTGATGACAGCTTGGGCCGCGGTCGCGGTGGGGGATGCGATCTTTCGTCTCGCCAGGTTGCAGGCACGCATCAAGTGGCCGAATGACCTGCTCATCCGGGGAAAGAAAGTCTGCGGCATCCTGATCGAACAGGGCCACGGCGGCACCGGCGAAGGGCCGCGAACGATCGTGGGCATCGGATTGAATCTCAACCAGTCCGCCGAGGAATTCCTGGACGCCGAGCTGCCGGACGCAGCCTCGCTGAGTGTGTTCACTTCCGGGAACTACGAGCTTCGCAGCGCAGCGGAAGTGGTCTTGCGGTGCCTCGACTCGGAGTATTCTCGGCTGCTGGCGAACGAGATCGTTGCAGTGGAAGCGGACTGGAAGTGGCGGATCGGGCTTCTAGGAAAGGACGTGATGGTCGAGCGCACCGACGGTTCCACGATCGCAGGTCGGCTTCGTGAAATGAGCTTTGAGTCCCTGGAGCTCGAACAAGAAAGCGTGGTGCCGTTGTTGATCCCTCCGGAAAGCGTGGCCCACATCTGGGCGATCTCGTGAAGAATCGCAGTGCGATGCTCACTCCCTCGCACGCTGCCCCGACGCGGCCTGGCCGTGAGGGGAGGCGGGATTCGCTGCGATTGGCTTCCGGAAAATCGGAATGTTCCTGAAAGCCCTGGTCCGCGGCGCGGTATCCGTGGCTGACTTGAGAGCGTGATTCCTGGTTCATATATTTAACATCAGTCTGCCTGCCGCCTAGTCAACCACCTATTTCCTCGAGAAGTGCGATGAAGCCACGCTCACTATCCTTGTTGTCGCTTGCCGTCTTCGTGATCCTGGCAACCGGGCTGGCGTCTACCGCGGCGGATCAGGGTCAGTGGCCCCAGTGGCGAGGCCCCAATCGTGATGGCGTTTCCACCGAAACGGGATTACTGAAATCCTGGCCCAGCGGCGGACCCAAACTGGCCTGGAAGGCGGACCTTGGCGGTGTCGGCTATGGATCACCGGTCATCGCGAATGGGAAGATCTTTGCCCTGGCGGCGACGGACGATGCCGAGGGCAAAGGTGAGTACGCGGTCGCACTCGATGCGGCCACCGGCAAGCAGGTGTGGAAGGCCGACATGCCCGCCTCGCAGGGTGGGTACAGCCAGAACTGGGGCAGCGGCCCGCGAAGCACGCCGACGGTAGATGGCGACGTGGTTTACGCTCTCGGGGCTCGTGGCGATCTGCTGGCTCTGAACGCGGTCAAGGGAACCAAGATCTGGGGCACTAACCTGGTCAAGGACTTCGGCGGCAAGGTTCCGAGTTGGGGGTACAGCGAGTCGGTGCTGATCGACGGCAACAAGCTGCTCTGCACGCCAGGCGGCAAGCAAGGAGCGATCCTGGCCCTTGACAAGAAGACCGGCAAGAAACTCTGGCAGTCCGCCGGGCTTGAGGACGGCGCCGGTTATTCCTCGATCATCGCGGCAGATATTGCGGGGGTGCCTCAGTACATCACCCAGACCATGCAGGCCGCTGTCGGCGTCAATGCGAAGAATGGCAAACCTCTCTGGCGCGTCGCGGAACTGAAGCGGTCCACCGCGGTGATTCCGACTCCGGTGGTCTACAAGGATCATGCGTTCTTCACTTCGGGTTATGGAGCCGGTTGCGAACTCCTCAAGCTTGAGTCCGACAGCAAGGGCGGCACCAAGGCGACGGTGGTGTATACCAAGAATCCGGTGCTCGCGAACCACCACGGCGGCGTCATCCGCGTCGGGGAACGGATCTACGGATATAGCGATCGCCTTGGCTGGGTCTGCTTCGACTTCATGAAGGGCGGCGAGGACGCGGAGTGGGCCAGCAAGAATCTGGACAAGGGCAGCCTGACGGTCGCGGACGGTAACCTTTACTGTTACGGCCAGGGCAAGGGCACGGTCGTGCTCGCGGATGCCTCGCCGGGTGGCTGGAAGGAAAAGGGGCGCTTCGAAATCCCCGAGAAGAGCAAGCACCCCCGGCGATCCGGGAACATCTGGTCGCACCCCGTGGTCGCGGGTGGAAAGCTCTTCCTTCGCGATCATGAGTTGCTGTTCGCTTACGACATCGCGGCGAAGTGAATCGACCAGCCCGACGTGTGAGCGAGGGTACCCGTTGACTCCGCTAGCTTCGCGAAATGATCTTCGCGTTTACCAGTCCGAGGGGTTGGTGCGATTGCTCGCGGAAGTGCTGCCTGGCAATCGCTTCTACGCAGCGAAGTTCGCAGCCGCCGGGATCACCGCGAAGGACATCCGCGGCCTTGGCGACCTGGAACGATTGCCCTTCACCTGCAAGGGCGACCTCGCAGCCGATCAGGAAGCGAATCCGCCTTACGGCTCCGCGTTGACGTACCCGCTTGAACGCTACTGCCGGATGCACCAGACCTCCGGCACCAGCACGGGCCATCCGCTGCGATGGCTCGATTCACCGGACAACTGGGAGGCCTTGCTCCGCTGCTGGCAGGTCAGCTTTCCCTTCATGGGGCTGACGCACCGCGACCGGATCTTCTTCCCGTTCTCGTTCGGCCCTTTCCTCGGCTTCTGGACGGCCTTCGAGGCGGCGACGCGAGCCGGGTACTTGTGCCTCGCTGGCGGAGGAATGACAAGCACGGCCCGTCTGCGGTTCCTGCTCGAGCACGAGTCGACGGTCGTTTTCGCAACCCCGACCTATGCCCTACACCTGGCGGAACTCGCTGCGAAGGAGAAGATTGATCTGGCAAGCAGCAAGGTGCGAGCCCTGGTGGTGGCCGGCGAACCGGGGGGTACGATCCCTGCCACGCGGAAGCGAATCGAGGACATCTGGGGCGCCCGCGTTTTCGACCACTACGGCATGACGGAGGTCGGCCCCGTGGCAGTAGAACCGGTCGACCTGCCGGGGCAGATGTTCGTGCTGGAAAGCGAGTACATCGCGGAGATCCTGGTGCCGGGCGAAAGCCGCACCGTTCCCGCGGGCGAGTTCGGCGAACTGGTGCTAACGAACCTCGGCCGGCTTGGCAGCCCGCTGATTCGCTACCGCACCGGCGATCTCGTGAAGGCTGCCACGAACCCCGACCCTTCGGGGCGAACCTGGCTGCGGCTCGACGGCGGCATCCTCGGACGCGCGGACGACATGATCCACGTTCGAGGCAACAACCTCTACCCGAGCGCCATCGAAGCGATCCTGCGCCGCTTCGCGGACGTAGCGGAGTACAGGATTCACGTCGACCAGACCGGCCCGCTGGCCGATCTGCGGATCGAGGTGGAGCCGACGGCAGGCACCGACGGTGATGAGTTGAGCGAGCGAGTCTCGCGAGCCGTGCGGGACGGCCTGCTGTTCCGCGTCGAAGTGACGATGGCCACACCGGGTTCGCTGCCGCGGTTTGAGATGAAGGCTCGGCGAATCGTTCGCGTTCGAAATTCGTAGAACTGAGAAGAATGAAAAGGTCAAAAGACAAAGTGAAAAATAAAGACCTCCAGAACTACCCACCGCGAGGATTGATGATGTGCAAGAGGCTCGCTTTTCCCTTTTTCCTTTTGAACTTTACCCTTTTCCTTCCACCTGCGTCCGCTGCCGACTGGATCCACTGGCGCGGCCCGGAGCAGACGGGTGAATCCCAGGAGAAGAACCTCCCCGCGGACTTCGACCCCGCGGGCGGCAAGGGTAGCAACGTTCTCTGGAAGGCTCCGTTCGGCGGCCGGTCGTCGCCAGTCATCCTCGACGGCCGAGCTTACATCGTTCGCGGTTCGGGCGAGGGCGTGAACGAGGGCGAAGAGATCGTCTGCCTCGATGCCAACACCGGCAAGAAGATCGCCAGCGACAAGTTCAACGTCTTCCACACGGACATCGTTTCCGTTCGCCTTGGCTGGTGCACGCTCACCGCGGACCCGGCGACCAAGACGATCTTCATCCACACCACGGCCGGCCTCGTCATCGCGTACGACAAGGACCTCAAGAAGCTCTGGGAACGCAGCCTCACCGAGGAGTTCGGCCGCGTGTCCGGCTATGGCGGCCGTATCGTGTCGCCGATCTTCGATAGCGGCAACGTCATCGTCGGCCTGATCAATTCCAGTTGGGGCGATCAGTCCCGTGCGGCCACTCGCTATATCGCACTCGACGGCAAGACCGGCCAGGTGGCCTGGTGGGCCGAGTCGCCCGTACCGATCAAGGGCACGTACTATTCGAACCCGGTGATCGCCGTGATCAATGGCCAGCGCCTGCTGATCACCGGCGGGGGCGACGGATACCTGCATGCGTTCAACGTCCGCACCGGAGAACGGGCGTGGAGCCATCTGTTCAGTGCGGGAGTCGTCAATCCGTCGCCGGTCGTGGATGGCAACCTGATTTACATCAGCCACGGTGAAGAGAACCCGGAAGGCGCTCCGATCGGCCGTCTGATCTGCGTCGATGGCAGCCAGGTTGATCCTGCAACGAAGACGCCGAAGGTGGTGTGGGACACGTTCAAGAAGCCGATGGCGAAGAACCGCAATCAACCCCTGGCGGCTCGCTTCGGCCTTGCCTCGCCGGCCCTCGCGGAAGGTAAGCTGTACGTGCCGGACGACGGAGGCGAACTCTTCTGCTTCGACGCCAAGACGGGCACCATGGACTGGAAGATTCGGTACGCCACGGAAGTCCGCGGGGCGCCGCTCGTCGCGGACGGCAAGCTTTACATCTTCGACGTGAAGGCCAAGATGTGGATCATGACGCTGAACAAGGATCGCAGCAAGCCGCCGACGGAGATGTTCGACGTCACGTTCCCCAGCCAGCAGGGCCGCCTCAGTGAGACCAATAGCACGCCGATCGCGGTCAACGGGAAGCTGTACTTTAATACCCGCAACGAGATGTACTGCCTGGCGAACGAGGACGCCAAGGCCGCCGCGGTGACGTACAAGCCGCTGGCGGATGAGCCTGCGTTCGACCCGAAGGCAAAGACCGCGGCCGTGCGGATCTTCCCGGCGGATGTCGAGGCGAAGGCTGGCGACACGCTGACGTTCAAACTGATCGCGCTCGACGCTTACGGTCGCGAATTGCCGAACTCAACGCCGGCTGGCGTG
>Ga0105046_10002605_pt1 | contig 28481 bp, 16 predicted proteins | sample MAT03_FD_78385 | JGI IMG/M metagenome (GOLD analysis project Ga0105046, IMG submission 78385) | Freshwater microbial communities from Lake Fryxell liftoff mats and glacier meltwater in Antarctica - MAT-03 (megahit assembly) | ecosystem: Environmental > Aquatic > Freshwater > Ice > Liftoff... | reverse complement strand
GGGTTTCAAGGTTAAATTTTATAAAAAATAGCAGATCATTGATTTCTATAAAAGTCACTTGGCTAAAATAAAAAAAATAAGCGATCAAAAATCAAAGCTTTCATCCATTACAATTGACCCCTTTACTTCGGCATACATTGCGAAAAATAAATGAGATTAAATTCCAGGCTTTTCTATACTTGCAATTGGAAAATATTTAAGTCGATTTTGCCCTATGGAAGCCTTGATTAAAGAAAAAATTGACCTGTTAACCAACAGGATAAATATCATAATAGCCGAAAAGAATGCCTTGAAAGACGAGATTCGTTACTATCAGGCAGAGAACAGAGAGCTGAAAACGGCGCTTGGCAAAGAGCGGGCAAATCCGAAAAATTTTCCTTTACCGTCCGAAAAGCCTAACATTGCATTTGAAAATGGGAGCTATGCCGAAAAGGTAGCCGCAATTACAAAGCAGATAGATGTATATGTGGGAGAAATTGATAAGTGTATAGCCCAACTCGGAGAATAAAGTATTCATTTACAAGAAATTGGAAAAGGTTTCAATAGTTGTTCAGATTGCAGGCAAAGACTACCAGATGAAGGTAAAGTCTGCAGATGAGGCGAGGGTGCTAGAAGCAGCAAGCCAACTGAGCATTCAATTGGAAACTTATAAAAATTTCGGAATTATAGAAAAGCAAGATATGCTGGCCATGGTAGCCTTTGATGCTATTTTTTCAAAACTGGCTGTGGACGAGCAAAAATTGCAACTGGTAAATGGTGTTTGTAGTGAACTAGAAGCATTAACCAATCAACTTGAAAGCTGATTCTCCGATCAACCAAATGAATTTCGAATAGCCCTAGCAAGGCTATCTGAATGATAATAAAGCCTTTACATTAAAGGCAACAATCACTGACTTAAGCGTTAGTTGTTTGTATTTGGGGGCCAGCTCATTTCTTCCAATTTTCATTTTCCTGCGTAATCGGTTTTTTTGGAGGTTTCCATTGTTAACCTTTATACACAATACACATACATGGAAGTAGTCGTTTGGATCATTCTAATTGCAGCAGGAGGCGCTGCCGGATTTTTTGCCTCTAAAACTATTTTTAAAGGCTCTCTTTCCAAACTCGATGAGGAAGCAAGAAGCAAAGCCAACAGCATTCTCAAAGAAGCCGAACTCAACGGAGAAGCAACCAAGAAAAACAAGATGCTGGAAGCCAGAGAGTTTTTTATCAAGCAAAAGTCGGAGTTTGAGGACGATGCCAATAGAAAACGAAATTTGATGGCGCAAAACGAAAACAAACTCAAGCAGCAGCAACAGCAAATTTCAAAGATGCAGGAGCAGGTAAGCAGGAAAGAGGCTGAACTTGAAAGTGGAAGGCAAAACCTGGATGTACAGCTTGAAATAGTTGCCAAAAGAAAAGATGAGGCCGAAAAGTTACGATCTCAACAGCAACAGCAACTTACCAGAATTGCAAATCTATCGCTCGAAGAAGCTCGGGATCAATTAATTGAAAGCCTTAAAGATGAGGCAAGTACAAAAGCAGCAGCCCACATCAAAGACATGATGGAAGAAGCGAAACTGACTGCTACCAAGGAAGCACGTAAGATTATTTTAACCACCATTCAACGCACTGCCCACGAACAAGCAATTGAAAACTGTGTTTCGGTTTTCAACTTAGAAAGCGATGACATAAAGGGAAAAATCATTGGACGTGAAGGCAGAAATATTCGTGCCCTTGAAGCTGCGACAGGTGTAGAACTTATCGTAGATGACACCCCCGAAGCGATCATTATTTCTGGTTTTGATCCTGTAAGAAGGGAAGTTGCCCGCCTTTCACTGCATAGACTTGTGCAGGATGGACGTATTCACCCAGCTCGTATTGAGGAAGTTGTGAATAAAACACGCAAAAACATTGATGATGAAATCATTGAAAACGGGGAAAGAACAGCCATTGATTTGGGTGTTCATGGTTTGAATCCTGAGCTGATCAAAATGATTGGACGCATGAAATATCGCTCGTCTTATGGACAAAATCTATTGCAGCACAGCCGGGAAGTGGCAAGACTTTGTGCGACAATGGCAGCAGAACTTGGTCTCAATGCCAAGCTTGCAAAACGAGCTGGTTTGCTGCACGATATTGGCAAAGTTTGGCCAGAAGAGGCTGAACTCCCCCATGCTTTGTTGGGTATGGAACTTGCTAAAAAGTTTAAGGAACATCCAGATGTGATCAACGCCATTGGCGCCCACCATGATGAAATAGAAATGACATGCATGATTGCGCCAATCATTCAAAGTTGTGATGCCATTTCGGGCTCCAGGCCGGGGGCAAGACGCGAAGTAATGGAAAGCTATATCAAACGATTGAAAGAGCTGGAAAACATGGCACTTTCTTTTGATGGTGTCAACCAATGTTATGCCATTCAGGCGGGTAGAGAAATTCGGGTAATTGTAGATGCCGATCGGGTAACTGATGACAGAGCAGGAACGCTTTCATTTGAAATTTCTTCCAAAATCGAAAATGAAATGCAATATCCAGGTCAAATAAAAGTAACCGTAATAAGGGAAAAACGGGCTGTTAGTTTTGCCAAATAAAACTTAAAAAAATCCACCTAAACGGGAAGGAAATACTTTTAAAAATGGGGATAAAATTAAAAATAAAAGCCATTGCCATTCTTTTGGTGATGGCTTTTTGTTCGTTAGCCAAAGCAGAATCGGAGCTGGAAAAAGGCAACAATGCATTTTTTAACAACCAAAGAAAGACTGCTAAAACCGCTTATGAAAAGGCCATTCTCAATCAAAGTGAAAAGGCTGAAGCACATTTGATGCTTTCGCTTTTGGCCTCTTTGGGTGGAAAAGAAGCTGAAGCTTTTACACAATTTGAAAACTTTTATACTGCTTCTGACAATCCTTTTCCGTACCTTTTTTCTCTGTGGAGTACTGAATCGGTATTTGGAATTAGTCCAAAAAAATCGCCTGCAAGATTGAAGTTTTTCAACCAAATTATCTCAAACCCAAAGGCAAATGGAACACTAAAAGCAATGGTTTATGCTGCTTTGGGAGAACACTACAACACAACGAATCAAGCTGAAAAATCGAAGGAAAACTTTGCCAAAATAGGAAATATTGAAGCTTGGTCGCTTGTTGGGGAATTTGAAAACATTTCAGAATCCGGATTTGACAAAGCCCATGAACCCATCTCAAAACCAGAGGACAATGCCTCGTTTATAAACAAACACGGAGCCAAAGTGAATTGGTTCAAAATGCCAGGAAACAGAAGTGACAAATGGTTGGATTTTACCTTTCACTATTTTACAGATAATGTCATCATTTTTGCTCAGACATTTGCAAATAGTCCAATAGATCAGGAGGTTACTTTCCGTATTGGAACTTCTGGCTCGTTAAAAGTGTGGATAAACGATGCGCTACAAATCACAGAATCGGAAGAACGGAACAATGATCTGGACACCTATCAAGCCAAAATAAAGCTCAACAAAGGCTTCAACAGAATATTGGTTCAAATTGGTTCAAGCGAAATAAACAGATCTAATTTCTTAGCAAGAATAACGGATGATTTCGGAAATCCTTCTTTGGGAATAGGTTATTCCGCTAATTTTCAGCCTTATAACAAATCGAACGCAGGGCTGGCAAAGCCATTACCCATTTTTGCGGAACAATTTTTTGAAGACAAAGTCAGTGAGGGAAAGGCATCTGTACTCGATTACCTGATGCTTGCCAATGCACACTTACGAAACGACAAAGGATATGAAGCACGGAAGGCCCTAACCGCTGCCCAAAAATTGGCTCCCAATTGTGGATATTTGAAAATCAAACAGATAGAGGCCTTTAACAGATCTGGAAATGAAACGGATGCCAAAATCACAATTGAATGGCTTAAGGAAAACGACGCAGACAATCTACTTTCACTTAATCTCTTTTTCCAGGAAGAGATGGAGAAAGAGAATTTTGAATCAGCGCACAAAATGTTGGAAAAAATTGAGACGCTTTATGGAACAAGTGAAGATATATTTATAAAAAGAATCGGTTTGGCTGCCAGGGAGAAAAAGCAGGATTTATTGGTAAAACTTGTGGAAGAAGGTTATCAAAAATATCCGGAAAACTACGCCTTGGTGAGTCTGAAAGTTGATGTAGAAAAGTCGGTGAACAAATCATTTGATGCGGCATTGGCAGCCATCAAAAAATACTTGAAAACAAACTTTAGCTACGAAGCACAAAAGTTGCTTTCGGATTTATATTTCGGGAAAGGACTCAACAAACTTGGGTTGGAAGCGTTTCAAAAAGTTATAGAAAATGCGCCGTTTTCTCCCGGATATAAATTCAATCTTGGAAAATACTACTTTGGAACCAGAGATTACGAGAAGGCAGAATCTTACTATCAGCAATGCATTGCCAATGCGCCAAACATTTTTTATTTCTGGTCGGCTTTGGGCCAAAATTTTAGTGAAAAAGGAAACACCGCAAAAGCCATTGAATCATTTCAACGTGCCCTTGAATTAAATCCAGCAGATTTTGAATCGAGAGAACAACTGAGAAAACTGCAAAACAAGAAAGAAGTGTTTTCTTATTTTGGGAAAACAGATGTTTATGAAATGGTAAGAAAATCACCCCTTCCAACTTCCAGTCCAAATGACAACAGTTTGGTGCTGCTAGATGAAGTTCAGAAAGTGGTTTATGCAGGAGGTACATCTGAAGAAAAGCGAATTTTTGTTGTAAAAATCATGAATGCAGAAGGCATAAACCGTTGGAAACAATACTACATTCAACACCATGCCATGCAAAATTTTGATGTTGAAAAAGCTGAAGTTATAAAAGCAAACGGCTCAAAATTAGAAGGAAACAGCAACGGTGATGAAATTGTTTTTACCAATCTTGAGGTGGGCGATGCCATTCATGTCAGCTTCAAATTGAAGGGTTTCAACAGTGGAAAACTATCCAGACATTTTTGGGATAGCTTCCATTTTTCGCACTTTATGCCCTATTTAAATACCCGATTCAGCCTAATGGTTGAGCAGGGTGTACAATTCAACTACAAATTTTCTAAGGATAAAATAGAACCCGGCATTCAAAAAATTGATGAATTTGAAATCTATACCTGGGAAAAAACCAAGCAGTCTTCGTTGCCCATCGAAGACAAAATGCCGGAACTTGCAGATGTTAGCAACGTCCTTTATCTCAGTACAATACCTGACTGGACCTTCGTTTCCAATTGGTATTTCGACCTGGCGGCATCAAAATCTAAGGGTAACCTAGAAGTAAAAGAAGCGGTTGCCAAAATTTTTGAAGGGAAAACCGGGCTAAGCGAAATGCAAAAGGCCAGGATGATCTATGAGTACATTGTTGGCAATATCAAATATCTTTCTGTTGCGTTTTTGCAAAGCGGGTTAATTCCTCAAAAGGCATCACACACCCTCAATACCAGACTTGGCGACTGCAAGGATGTCTCTACACTTTTTGTTGCAATGTGCAGAGAGGTGGACTTAAAGGCGGATCTGGTGCTGATCGCAACGAGAAATCAGGGAAAATATCAAATGCTGTTGCCAACCATCGATTTCAACCATTGCATAGCCCGTTTGAACACAAAAGGCAAAACCTATTTTATAGAACTGACGTCTGATAAATTGCCTTTCAATACGTTTTATGACAATTTAAAAAATGCGAATTCTCTGTTGATTAAATCTGAAAAAAGTGGCGAAAATGCGGAGTTGGTTTACCTAAATCCAGAAACAAGAAACTTAAATCTTGTACTTCGAAAAACAGAAATATCGCTGAATGAAACCGAGGCAAAGGTGAAGAAAACAACCACCAAGACAGGGGTTTATGCATCCAATATGCGAGACAACTACCGCGACCTTGGCCCAAGTGATCAATTAAAAGAAATGCAAAGAGCCATTTCTGGAGATTTTAATCAGACCACAATTAAAAACATCAATTTTAAGGGATTGGAAGGAATTTCTGATACTGTTTTATATACCTATAACTTTGTTGCTCCTGATGCCATTTCTGAAATTGGCGGATTGAAACTATTGCCAATTCCCTGGAGTGAAAAGGCGAAATCGACAGATTTCAATTTTACAGACGATCGCATTTTTCCAATGGATTTATGGAATTTAGAAAGTGATGGAGAGGAAGAAACGATTGAATTGAATTTGCCCGCTAAAACTACCTTGGCCGATGTTCCTCAGAATGTGGTCTTGAGCAATCCTGTCGCAGATTACAGTTTGCAATACCAACAAATGCCCGGAAAACTGATCTTAAACAGAAAGTTTAGGTTTAAGAAAGAATCGATAAGTGTGGATGAAATGAAGGACTTTCAACTCTTTTATCGCAAAATAGTGGCTTCAGATGGAAGACAAATGGCCTTGAGAACAAGTATAATTCCCTCAAAGTCAAGCGGTCAATCAAAAAAAGCCAATTAGCAACTTAAATATTTGAAACAACCATTCTCCAAACCGTTTCATATGACTTCAAAATCTGTGAACATTTTGACTTTTGGCATTTTGCTTTTTGGCTTGTCAATTTGCGCAAGCGGACAATCTAAAAATAGCCTCAACGGGAGCGCATGGAAAGGAACCCAGCTACCACTAAAAAAAGGAACAGAATTGTATTTCCAGGGCGATACCCTTGTGATTGTAGATCTAGATGGATACAATCCAGCAGATCAATATCTTACAAGCCAAAATGGAGATACGCTTCAATTGCATTTGATAGAAGAAAATAGTTTTGCCTGTCGGGATGAAACACCAGCCAAGTACAAAATCTACTGGGCAAATAATGGAGAGAAATTATATTTAAAGCCAATATCAGACCAATGCATCACAAGATTTACGCTGATTGTGTCAGAAAGTCCGTGGTTTAGAAAAAAAGAAGAAGGCGAACTGAGAAGAGATTGGTATTTTCTTGATCCAGTCAAAGATGGAATACCTGGAATTTCACTTTACGAAGGTTACAATCTTTTGAAATTCAGGAAAAGCAGCACGATAACCGTTGCTGTAATCGATTATCCAGCAGACTATTTACATGAAGATTTGAAAGAGAAAATCTGGATCAATCCAAACGAAATACCTGACAACAATTTAGATGATGATAAAAACGGATTCAAAGACGATTTGCATGGCTGGTTTTTTAACAGTTCGTATTCCGGTACGCCCATCCAACATGAACAACCTGTTGAAACACAAGTCTATACGATGTGGAAACCTAGATTTGATTCGCTGACAGGTAAAATTCTTCCTGGCCGGAATCTACGCGATCATCAATTATACATCAGCGCAAAAAAGGAGTTTGAGAAACAGAAAGCTTTGGCAAAAAATTTAGAAATCGTTTTTTCTGATTCTTCAAAATATCTATCAACCTTGGATAGAATGCTTGAACTTGCCGCAGAACCAGTGACACATGCACAAATAAATACTTGGATTCTTGGTGATGGCTCATATGAAAAAGCATTCCAAAGCTATGTTTCCAAACTTTATAAATCAGAGGAATACCGCAATTTTGCAATCTTTGTTAAGAAGCTAAAGACCACATTCTCAGCTTCTAAAAAAACTGAATCGCAAAAATGGCTTTACGATTTCAATGATGAATGGAATCCAAGGTTGGCGATTAAAGACCATCCTGAAAAGCCGCTTGAAAAAATGTATGGCTCAGGAAAGATAAACCAGCAAGAACTGAAAATCAATCGCGGAACCCATCTTGCTGGAATTATTGGCGCAAAAAGAAGCAATGGAAAAGGAACAGAAGGCATAGCGGACAATGTGAAAATAATGACATTGGGCGCCGTTCCTGAATCTGGCAATGAAAGGGACAAGGATGTTGCAAATTGTATTCGATACGCAACCGACAATGGCGCTAAAATAATCAACATGAGCTTTTCTAAGCGAATGAGTCCATTTAAACCAGAAGTTGATGCAGCTGTGAAATATGCCGAAAGCAAAGGCGTTCTTTTGATCCATGCGGCAGGTAATGATGCTGTGAATGCAGATTCAATTTCATATTACCCGACTTCTCAATTTGAAAATGGAGGTATTGCGAAAAATTGGATTGAAGTTGGCAATTCCACATTTTTCAACAATGAAAAAATAGTAGCTCAAAACTCTAATTTTGGAAAAAGGAGAGTCGATTTATTTGCACCTGGCACCTCAATAATTGCAAGCTCAAACAAGAATTCTTATGAATCCTACTCAGGAAGTGAACAGAGTGCCGCAGTTGTTTCTGGAGTGGCGGCCTTAATCTGGTCTTATTTTCCAAAATTAACTGCGAATGAATTAAAAACGGTCTTGCTTGAATCAGTCTTTGTTCCAGAAATCAAAGAGGTTAACAAACCTGGAACTTCAAGGTTCGTTCCTTTTTCCAGCCTCTCTAAAAGTGGAGGAATTATTAATCTGAAAAGTGCTGTTTTTTCAGCTGAGAAAATAATGAAAAGAAAAAAAGGCCGATGACAGCCTTTTAAGAATTACCCTTTCGGACTTAGTTTTATGACCGGAATAATCATTTCTTCTAATGAAATTCCTCCATGCTGGAAAGTGTCTTTATAAAAATTGACATAGTAATTGTAATTGTTTGGATACGCAAAGAAGTTGTCATTCGTAGCAAACACATAAGCCGTAGATACGTTGGGCTTGGGCAGAAAAAGACGCTCTGGCTTTCTGGAAAGCATCACTTCTTTTCCCTCATCGAAGCCTAAGTTCTTACCAGCCTTGTACCTTAAATTGCTATTTACGCTTTTGTCTCCGACAATTTTAAACGCTTTTTTAACTTTAACGGTGCCATGATCAGTTGTCAAAACCACCTGGAAACCACCATCTGAAATCTTCTTTAAAAGCTCAAGCAGCGGAGAGTGATTGAACCAGGACTTGGTAATGCTTCTGTAAGCAGATTCGTCAGGAGCAAGTTCACGGACCATTTGACTGTCGGTTCGGGCATGAGAAAGTGCATCTACAAAGTTATAAACAACTACATTTAAGGCATTGTTTTTCAGATTGTTAAATTTATCTAGAAGATCTTTTCCCTGTTGAGCAGTTAGAATTTTATTGTAGCTCATCTTCATCTGTCCTACGCCTGCCTTTTGCATTTGTCTGGTCAGAAATTCTTCTTCATGCATGTTTTTTCCCTCGTCTTCGTCATCTCCAACCCAAAGATTGGGATGAAATTTTTCCATCTCTGAAGGCATCATACCAGAAAATATTGCGTTTCTTGCAAACGCAGTTGCCGTTGGAAGAATTGCATAATAAGAATCTTCTTCATCCACATTGAACATTTCTGAAATGGCTGGTTGCAAAACTTTCCATTGATCAAATCTCAAATTGTCTATCAAAATAAAGAACAAAGGTTTTGTGGCGGAAAGCATCGGAAAAACCTTTTTCTTCATCAGGTTATGACTCATCAATGGTTTATCCATTTTTGGATCGTTCAACCAATCCTCATAATTGTCTGAAATAAATTCTGAAAAATTAGAATTGGCTTCATCTTTTTGCATGTAGATTATCTCTGCCATACTCTTATTTTCAGTATTATCAATTTCCAACTCCCAATATATCAACTTTTTATAAATATCGGCCCACTCTTCATGGCCAAGTCGATCGTTGTAAGTCATGGCAAGATTTCTGAAATCCTGCTGATAGCTCATATTTGTCTTTTCGGTAATCAATCGCTTGTTGTCAAGCAATTTTTTAACAGAAAGCAGAATCTGATTTGGATTAAGTGGTTTGATGAGATAGTCTGCAATTTTAGCACCTATCGCATCTTCCATAATATGTTCCTCCTCACTTTTGGTAATCATAACCACCGGCAAAGAGGGTTTGGCCGTCTTTATCTGGGCCAATGCTTCCAGGCCTGTCAGCCCAGGCATGTTTTCATCAAGGAAGACAATATCAAAATATTGATTGTTGGCCTTTTCAACTGCCTCAACTCCGTTGTTGACAGCTGTGATTTCATACCCTTTTGCGGTAAGAAATAGAATATGTGGTTTGAGCAGATCGATTTCATCGTCAGCCCATAAAATCTGAGTTTTTTGCATTGGAATTTTCGCCAGTAAAAGTTAAAAAAAAGAAACGTTTGGGTAGAGTTGTTTCTGCGTGGCGCTTTCTGATTAAGAAGATCAAAGGTGGACTATTGAAACTGAAAGCCAAAATGAATCTTAAACTAAATTATTACAAGTCTGATAAAAGGTGCTTCTAAGATATAAAAGGCGAAAACCATCAAGTAAAATTAAGATCAGGAAATTTTTCTACTTTTAAAATTATGATAGACTTCAGCACTTAAAATACTTTTAAGAACTGCATTCCCAAGTCGCCATTTGAAATATATGGCTCTACTTTTTAATTGGGCATATTTAGCCCAAACCCAGCCTTTGTATTTTCTGTTAATTTCAAAAGATTCTTTCAAAATTGCTGTTCCATCACTTGCTCCACCAAATCGCTTATATGATAGAAAACCATCAATGTGAACAAATTTTGCCGATAAATTCTGTAGGCGATAAAAGACATCCAGATCAGCGGCAAGCTTATATTTTAAATCAAAAAGGATAGATTTATGTAGGGAGGACCTCATAAAGCAACTTCGGTGATCTATTCCGGGATTTTGGCCCAAGGTTTTGTGATCTGTAAAAAAGGGGGCAACCTGAAGTGGCTCTTCTTCTAATATAGACAAACTGTTACCATACAAAACATCGGCCCCAATATTCCTTGAGGCTTGAACCATCATTTCTACCGCATTAGGAAGATACCAATCATCTGCATTTTTGAATCCTAGAAATTGACCTCTAGCCAATTCAATTCCTTTGTTCATTGCGTCATAAATGCCACTGTCGGCTTCAGAAATCCAATAATCAATTCTATCAGCACGTTCTCTGATCAAATCAAGTGTTGAATCTGTAGATTCGCCATCGATCACAATCAACTCAATGTTGCTGTATGTCTGACATAAAATACTGTCGAGTGCTTGAGCCAGATGCTGATCTGCATTGAATGTAACCGTGATGATGCTTACAAGTGGAAGATCAATTTGATCTTCCTTGAACCGACTAATTTGCCATAGACCTCCAGATTCCATAATAAAAAAGGGCCCGAAAGCCCTTTTTAAATGTTTGAAAAATTATCTTTAAGGAACGAACTTAAATTGTACCCGTCGGTTTGCAATTCTACCTTCCTCAGTGCTGTTGTCACCAACAGGATTTTCGAAATCGTTTCCTTTTGTCGCCAATCGACTTGGAGAAATGCCTTTCGATAATAGGAATTTCTTAACCATTTCTGCTCTGGCTTTTGAAACAATCTTATTGACCTCCTTTGTACCTAAACTACAAGCAAAGCCATTGATCTCCAACTTCAATTTAGGCTTAGATTTCATGATTTTAGCAATATCACTGAGTTGTGATTTGGTTACATCATCAATCACTGCACTACCTTTTACATAGCGAGGTTGTTTCTTGAAAATCTCCCTTTGTTTTTTATTGAGTGCCAAAGGAGTTCCCGCATAAGGATCCTGACCAAGATCTTCATCTGAGGTTACCACGTTAGCCAATTTCTCCGTCATCTCAGGGCTCAAGTTTGACTTCAGTGGAGCCTTTGTTCTTGGTTTGCTTTTAGAAGGCGCTGGTTTAGATTGACTCTTAGAACCATTATCCTGTTTAGAATCAGATTTGTCAACTTCTTTCTTCTCTTCTTTGGCAGGAGCAGGTGATTCTGGAGCTGCTTTTTCTGTTTCCTTTTCTTTGTTTTCAAGAGCAGGTTGATCGGCTTTTTGTTCAGCCTTGTCTCTGTCAACAGCTGGCTTGTTGTCTTCGCCAGACTTTCCGTCTCCAGGTTTTACTTCAGGCTCAGGCGTTATTTCAGTATTTGAGGGTACTGCCTTCTTTGGATCTTTCAACTTGCCGCCGCCAGATCCACCACCGCCACCTTGAGATCCAGAGGCATTCACATCAGACGATGCTCTATGCCCTTTGCCTATGAATTTACGAAAACCAATAATTATCTCTGGTGCACCAGTACTGTTATTGGCATCCGAAAGTTTTGAAGTCAAAAAGTCATAACTAAAAGCCAGGGCCCAATCTTTCTGATTGATTTCAATTGCAGTAACTACTGCATTGTTGTTTGAATACCATAGCCCCAATCCTATGCTTCCTTTGGTCAATATGCCCTTTTTCTCTTCTACCTTATAGTAAAAATAAGAGCCAATATTGGTTTGGTTCAAACTATTTTTCTGTACTACCCTGAACGTAGGTTTAACAAGAAATTCTTTGGTTTCAAACGCACGAACCGAACCCTGAATATTCCAATAAACGGGATTCGAAAAGGTCTGCGCATTTAGTGAAACATTTGGTTTGGTAAGATTATTGGCACCAGCAGATAGAACAATAAAAGGGTCTCCTCTTAAGTTCTCTATCACATAGGTAACCCCTGCATTTAAGGTGAAGAAGTTTCTGCGTTCAGTCGCTTGAATATTTTCTCCTAAATCTCCTCCTACGTATCCTCCTAAGGTTCCATCCCATTGAGAACCAGAAGTAAGCTTAGAAAAATCTACTCTTCTTTGGTAAATACCAGGTTGCAATGCAAAGGAGACCCAATGTGCTCTACTAAGCCGTGCAACGTGGGCATAAGTGGCAGAAAAACCTGTGGTTGCCAACATGCCATTAATACCAGTACGGTCTGTAAGTACCTGTATACCTGCTGCTCCTAATTTCTTAAAAACATCTCTTCCAACTTCCTGATAGAATGGCATATATGCAGCGAATAATGGGGTAGCATAATTTGAACCTTTCCCACCATATTGGTTTCGATAGCCCAAATCTACCTTGATCTCTTCTGACAATGCGATAAGAGATGGATTATTCAACATGGGCGTCATCTGGTATTGAGAATAATCCAGTTGCTGGCCAAATGAACCAAATGTGATCAAAAGAAGACAAGAGAAAACTATATTTTTCATGGCTGTCAAATTATTCAATGTCGTTTTCATAGTTTTAAATGGGTTCTATTAATTCATTAATAATACTGATCCCGAATTATTTCCGCCTCTAACTTTCAGCGCTTCACCTGTATTGAATTTGCCTTTTACTGACCAGATATACGATTCCGAACCCAGCAGTTTACCTTTAAATTTTCCGTCCCAACCCATCACTTTGTCATCGGATTCAGAGGTTTCGACTATATCGTCGACTTCACTAGTTTGAAAAACAAGGTTTCCAAGTCTATCCCAAACTTTGAAATCAAAGCCTATCGGATCAACTCCGAAACCATATATTTTGAACTTATCGTTGCTGCCGTCGTTGTTAGGACTAAACATATTTGGAATGTATATTTCACTACTTACACGTACCAAGATGGAACTTGAGTCAACACATCCGTTTTCATCCGTAACAACAACTGTGTATATGTTGGTGGCACTTGGCTTAATTGCAAAGGTTGTATCTTGGTTTTCAACTGAAAATTCTTTTAGACCCTTCCATAAAAAGGTTTCGGCATTATCAGGCAAATTGACAGCTTTTAATTCTAATTCAGCCCCAACCGTAAGGGTGGTATCTTTTAAGAGCTTAACGGTTGGAAGATCAAAAATAGTAACAGAAACTGGCTGGGTAGTACCTTGACAACCTTTGGTATCAGTTACAGTTAATATAATATTGCTTGCCGAATTCTGGAAGAATATACTTTGTGTTGTTTGTAAGGGATTTGTACTCCAACTATTCCCATCAAGGATGTTAGATCTAAGCTCAACCGTATTCCCTTTACAAACAGCGAATTTATCTCCGGTTGCTGAAATCACAGGAATAGGTATTGGATTTACTATTATACCTACGGAATCCGAACTGCTAGAACAGTTGTTGCTGGAATCAGACCTTACAGCAAATTTGCCAGAAGCATTTACCACTATGGCATTTGCCACTGTAGCATTGCTCCAAGTATAAGTATTCCCAGCAAAAACATTTACCACAGAAATAGTTGCATCCTGGCCTTGGCAAAACTCCCCTCTCGTGGCAAAAATAACTGGTTTTGTTGGTAGCTGTCTTACTTCAATTGCCAAAACATTTGAAGCATCGCTTCTACACCCACTATCACTAATGGCGACCACAGAATATGAACCCGAAATATTTACAACAATACCTTGGGTGGATTGCAAACCTGGAAGCCATTCATAATTTGAAGCTACACTAGATTGTAAACTGGCGCTATCTCCTTGACAGAAAGAATTTGTACCAGCTACTACACTTGCCGTTGGCGGTAGAGGCTTGAGATTAATATTGGCTGTCACCGACGATTTTCCGTTGGTAGTACAACCATTGGAATCAACTGAAACCGAAACGATACTTAAACCAGGTGCAGACAATGTAAGGACCGGGCCCTGGAACGGTGCTCCTGGCAACCAATTGTATGTATTGCCAGCAAAGAATGGGGACGCTTGCAAATCAATATTGGTTCCTTGACAGACTGAGAGGTCACTATTAACCGAAATGATTTGTGGTGCAATTGGTGCTTGTCTCAATTTACCATTAAATATGTCTGAGACGTTTTTGCAACCGTTTGCATCCGTAATTGTAACAATTGCATTGTAGTCACCAACGGTCTTTACAATAACCAAATTGGTTGCAGGATTGGGTGAAATACCAGGAATACTCCAAGCGTATGTAAAACCAGATATTGTTTGAAAAACCAAAGAGTCTGGCTGACAAACATTTGCATTTGCAGCACTAATAACTGGTTTGGCTGGTATTGTGTCAAAAACTGATACAACTGCAACAGAAGTATCCGAACAACCACCTGCATTCGAAACTATCACTGAAAATGAGCCAGCATTTTTAACAATCAAATCCCGGGTAGTTACTGAAGGTAAAGTATTTAACCACCTATAAGTTAGACCACTCGGATTTGCTGTTAGAACGATGGAGTCACCTACACATCTATTTAAAGAACCAGAAAAAGTAATTGGCTGAACTACCGGATTTGAATTAATAGAGATATTTCTTATAGCTGAGGCACTTGTACATCCATTTAAATCCGTAATTCGTACCTGGTACTGTCCACTTGAGCTTACATCGATTGATTGGGTCAATTGCCCGTTTGGCGCCCATACATATGAATCCGAAACTGTCGAGGTTAATCTTAGCGAATTGCCTTGACATATTACAGAGTCACCGGTAATTTGCGGCCTTGCCGGCAGACCAAATATTTTGATGCTATCTGGATTGGCTTCTCCTGTGAACTCAGGAGCAGTTGAACGAACTCTGATTCTATAATTGGAACCTAAAATTGTATTAAATGGAATTCGAGTTCTAATAGTATCAGAAGTATTGCCAACTAAGGATCCAATCAAAGCACCTCCATTGACCGGAAAGGTTCCATCTGCATCTGATAGAAAGGCATTGAATACGTTTCCTAAAATGATCGCATTGCCAGTTACAGTAAACGGTATTTTAATATTATCACCCAAACAGAATTTACCTGCAACCACAGGTCGGTCCTTTATTATTGTCTTCGTTTCTATTGAAGTCAGGCTTGGATCGCCAATGACTGCGAATGGAGAACAAAATGTTGTATAACCGGAGGCTCTGACTACAAAACCTGAAACGCTTCCCAATTGACGAGTCCAATTGGTTCCATCGTTTCTAGCAATTCCATTTATAATCTCTAAACCTACAACGTTGGAAGGATCGGAATAATCAAACCTAAGCTGAGCAGTACTTCCTCCTGGTATTTTTTCACAAATCGTCCATTGAAATTTAGCGAATGTTGTAATGGTCAATGGAAGTGGGGGAGTAAAATCTGCATTGGTTGGAGTGGGTCTAACATTAACTTTAAACTCGTCACCAGTATTGTTTTCATCATCAAAATTAACTGGTGCAAAACCAAACTGATCATTTGTACCAACTGGAAAATCGAAGGAAACATCTGTTATTCCCCTTTTCACCAAACCCCCTAAACCGTTTGTAATAACATAGCTATTGGAAGAACCCGGAGAAACGGTAGCTGCAGTAAGTGCAACCAAATCCTTGTCGGAAATGCTAATTTTTCCTCCATTTGGATTATTCAAATTTAGCGAACTCGTTAGGATAAATTGATCCTGAAGGGTCAATACTTTATCCTGGCCATTGATACTAATGCCGCCAAGTCGAACACTATCTAATGGGAAGGTGTTCCAGGTCATTGAGTTTTTTACAAGTACAATTTCATCAATTGATGATGGCTCAATATTGATCTGCCAGCCGTCCTTGTTCCCGGCTGCAGCAACTGCTCTTCCCAAACTAGGACTTGTTTTGAATGGTTTTAAGAAGGAGCTATCTGTCACATAGGCAAAAGCAGGTTTCCATGTTACAAACCCAAGTGAGTCATAATCTATAGCGTGAACTACTTTGTCTTCCAGCTCATAATTTTCAGTATCGTTCATAGCGGATGGAAGCTTAATTCCGCCAGAAACACCAAATAAATTATTGGAGATATCAAAAGTATCCTTCACCGGTACCATTGATGTAGATGGATAGGTAGACCAAAATGGAAAGGTGCTGGATGCACCAAACAACGGATCTAAGACAAAAAACTTTCCGATCCTTTGATCAAATGTATTGGCTTCTGCGCCTGCACCTCCTATTGAAGTATTCGCAAATGCAATAGATGTAGTTGGATCGTCATTGTAATTTCCAAACTCTATGGCTGTTCCAGCTCTTGCAATTCCATTTCCAAAAAACCTGTTGGATTTGATTTGAATTGAAGATGGTCTTGGAGCCTGAATTGGTGCAATAGTTTCTTGCTTAGTATTGACAATAATATGTCTGTAGTTTGAGGCTGTAGACGCTGGAATAAAATTATTATCAAGGATAGAAACATTTTGGCTTTGTTGGGAAAATATTGCAGAATTAATAAACCCAACAAAATTGTTCTTAGTGATGAGCAAGCCAGTTCCAACATTTTGAATGTCCTTAAGTTCGGCCATTGTTGGGAAAAATTCTGGAAACGACAGGAAGAAATTATTGTTTCGAACGATATGAATTCCACTATTGGCCGCAGGCCCTACAATTTGCACACCGATACCGACTGAGAAGTTATTTTCTATAATCAATCTACCACCATCGATATCGCCTGCCTGAATGTCATAATAAGCAAGAATACGGTTGGAATCCAGATCATTGGGCCCACCAATGAGTCCGTGCCCGCCGAAAAGCTTTATTCCTCTTCCAAATGCACAGCGTGTTCCATCTGTTATAGATGGTTCAATTTCATTGCCTTGAATCAACAATGAATCGGTTGAAAAACCAACCAATCTGATGCCATATGTATTGAACCTCAAACAAGGAAGCGTAGATGGACCAGGATTTATCCCAGTAGATAATATCCTATTTCCTAAAATTTGAATTCTGTTATAGTTACTCGATCTGGCCGAGATTCCGTTAATAATCAGATTCTGATTTACCTCTATTTGAAAATTACGGATTAAAACGTCAGGAGAAGCAACTGTGAAAATAGATGAATCTGCTCCGAAAGTTGTTCCGTTTACAATTGGTCTTACACCTGTGCCAGCACCCACTCCGGTACCAACCCCAATCACATTACCAAAAAGCTTAACGGCTTTAGTTATTCTTAGGTTGGACTCAGGATACGTTCCTGAAAACACTTGTATAGAGTCTCCATCCGATGTTCTTAGCAATCCATTTCCGATGGTTAACCAAGGTGTAGCTGGATTTTTTGCCACATCGTTGCTTCTTGAATCATCTCCTGAGTTAGAAACATAATAAATATTTCCGGGTGTTGCAGCAGAATTACTTGAAATGCGAATTGCCTGACCGCTCCAGTTCGAAACAATATCTGAGTTGATGCTGAAAGGATCGCTTCCTGTTGCGGCAACAGGTGCACCACCTCCTATATTTTGCCAACTGGAATTGAATTGCTAAACAAAAGTTTTTGAACGGTCAAAGAATGGCTTTTCGTCGGCAGTGTTCCAAGTTGCTTTAAAATTCAAACCAGAACCGCCTGCAATGCCTTCTCTGAGTTGGTATGTAATCCCAACAACAGAATCAACTGGAATTCCGGTAAGACCGGCACTTAAAACGTCATCTTTAAGTTTTACGCCCAGATCATCTGCAGTTCCGGTATTTCTGAGTTCCACCTCAGCATATCTGGTCGCAGTTCCAATCGGGTATCTTTTAGCAGTTCCAGCCAGTCCGGTATAAACAAAATAGCCTGTTCCGGCAGTTCGAACATGAGCAGTCAAACTACCGCCAGTTACGGTAGCAGCCGGCAAAACAGAAAGATCGGAGCTTAATATATCTATAATTCCCTGGGTCAAAATCAAACTGGAACTTACCTTAAATGGGTCATTTAAAGACAACACTTTTCCAGAACCATTCATTTGAAGGCTATCAAGAACAACCTCTCCATCAGGTGTTGCATCAAACGTTGTTATATTTGTTACAGAAGTCCCACCATTGTATGTTCCGGTTTCAATGTTAACCGTAAAACCGTCTGTTGTGCCAGTTGCATTCAACGCCCTTTGTATTCTAGGGCTGATTGTAAGTGGTGCAATAAAACTTTGAAGAGTTACATATACATTGTTAGGCTTCATAGTTACAAAACCAAGAGAATCTGCGTCAACCTTATGAACTACCCTATTTTCAAGAAGAAATAATTCAGCCGGAGTCATCAGATCAGGTCTTTTTGATCCTGTTCCGACATCAAATAAATTACCTGAAAAATCAAAGTTATCTTTGACTGGTTTCATTGGTGTGCTAGGCCAAATTGTCCAGTTGATACCCGGTTTTGACCAAAAAGAATTTAAACTACTTGGACCAGAAACGGTATCTAGATAAACCACTTTGGCGATATTAGGACCAAATGTATTGGCAAGAGCACCTGCCCCACCCATAGTATTTGAAGTAAAAGCTACACCACTTCCACTGGCATTCGCATTTTGGAAAGCAACTCCAAAACCGCCTACAACATTGTTACTATTAAAAGTATTTCCCTGAATTAAGGTTTCAATAACAGATAAAGGTGGCTGGGCTGCGGCAGCTCCGGAAGTTCTTTGTTTTGTATTTAACCAAACATGGGTATAGTTTGTTGAATCAGCCGCAGGAGTAAAAGTGTTATTCATAACATTGATATTTCTGGAACGGGTACTTGCTACACCAATTTTATAAAAATTTAAAAATGTATTATTTTCGATATCAATAAAAGGTGGAGCAGGAGCTGTAGGCCCAGTTGTTCTAATATTACTCTTAATTTCGATTAATGCAAAGTGACCTTTTAAATCCAGAGGTTGAATGGTGTTGTTGGCAATGGTGTGTCGGAAAGTTGGCGGCAATGTATTATATTCAATACCTGCAGCACGCCCGAATACATTATTATTACGGGTTTGGATACGGCCACCATCAATTCCACCACCAATTTGAATAGCGAAATCTGCATGAATTGTATTTCCATCGGCTAAGGTATTTCCTCCAATCATTCCTCTTCCTCCCCACCATCGTATACCACGGCTAAACCACATTTTGGTTGGTCCTTCCCTATCTATTACGTTTCTTCGAACAATAACAGAGTCGTTTCCATTGGCAATTATACCAGGGCCTGCAAATAATCTTCCCAACAAGATGGCATGAGACATAACAATAACGTCAAAATTACCTACTATATTTCGTGTGCTTTCAATGAGATTATCTTCAATTATAATTCCTCCATAACCAGTTCTAGGCGCATTAATACCTAATTTTATATTGAGCTGATCAACTTTTATATTAAAGTTTCTTATGTTGACATTTGTGGCAGTCACAATAAATATCGAACTATCTAAAAGACTTGGACCTGCTCCATTCACTACTGGCTTTACGCCTGTACCAGCACCTGGTCCAACGCCTACTCCGAGAACATTTCCAAGAATGGTAAGACTTTTATTTACACGAAGATCAAATTCAGAATATGTTCCTGCAAAAACCTGAATGCTATCTCCACTAATTGTTTGGGCTATTGAATTTGCAATAGTTTTCCAAGGTGTTGCAGGATCTTTTGCTTCTGTGTTTGTTCTTGAGTCATCTCCAGTAGCGTTGTCAACATAATAGAGACGACCGGATGCTGCTGGTTGCGCAAAATTTCTGATTCTAAGAGGAAGATTTGTGAATGTATTGGTTAATCCTGAAAACGAAATTTGGTAAGGATCGGCTCCTGTTGCTGCAATGCCCAAAAGGCCTGAGAGATTAGCCCAATTGGAAGTAAAACCTTGTAGCGCCGTAGAAGAACGGGTAAACCCTGTTTTTTCATTTGCTCCAGTCCATTGCGTTGCAAATGTTAGATTTGAACCGCCTGGGTTAGCCTCATTGAGAACCCAGGTGGCGCCAACAGCACTATCTACTGCTATACCTGTTAACCCTGCTGCGAAAACATCGTTCACAACCCTAAGCCCAAAAGCATCTGAAATTCCAGTATTTGAAAGTGTGGTAGGAAAGTAGCTTGTGGCAGTTCCAATGTGGTACACTTTTGTTGAATTCAAGCCTGAATAAACAAGCTTACCTATACCTGATGTGAAAACATAGCTCTGTGGATTTCCACCAGTCAATGTGCCAACGGAATTCCATGTTAAGTCTGACGCATTTAATTTAATAAGCCCTTGAGTTAAGCTGAACAAGTTCGAAATTGAGACTGGTGCATCCAGCGTAAGCGTTTTTCCAGCACCATTCATCGTAAGACCTTGAACATTTATTGAATTCATTGGCTCAGATTGGATGGTAATAGTTTTGTCGACTGTTACATTTTCCGGATACGTGAACGGCTCTGCCAAAATAGTCCATGCATCTGAATTGGCGGCATCTACAGCCCGTTGTAACGAAGGTGTATTTGTCTTCGGACTTAAAAAGCTGTTTTTGGTAACGAAGGCCTGATTTGGAATTACAGTAAGGAATCCCAAAGAATCAAAGTCAATTCCGTGAACTATTTTATCCTCCAGCAATAAAAGTTCTGCATTCGTCATTGCAGAAGGAAGTTTTTGTCCAGTGCCTACATTGAAGTTGTTTTGACTAACGTCAAGATCAATATCAGTCGGTAGCATAGTCGTTACTCTGTAGCTGGCTTGATTCCACAATGGAAGTTTCTTGGAATTTCCACCTGCCGAATCAAGTGCAACACATGTGCTTAAATTTTGACCAAAAGTATTGGCAAGTGCGCCAGGACCACCCAATTGAACATTTGCAAAAGGAGGAATCGCTCCTGAATTGTGATTTTGAAAACTAATGCCAACCCCGGCCACAAATGCATTGGATTGAAATGTATTTCCGGTAGCAACAATGCCGCAAGTAGTTGATGGATCATTAGCACTGGTTTGCTGTTTGGTATTTGCCGCTATGTGAATAAAATTTCTCGAAGTATCAGATGGAATGAACGTATTGTTGGTCACTTGTACATTTCTGGATCTGGTAGAAAAGATTCCATTTACTTGAAAGCCAATAAATTTATTGTTGTTGATGCTGATTATTGAATTGGTGCCAATATTGTTTTTGATCTCAATCATGGTTAAAGCAGTCAAATCTGGCAAGGGATTAAATGTGTTGCCCTCAATTTTATGAATTCTGTTCACGCTTGGAAAGTTGATTTCCAAAGTGGCCGAACTTCCAATCAAATGATTGTTAAGTACCTGAAGAGCCCTTCTTGCATCACCACTTTGAATGGCATACGTTCCTTGAATTTGATTTGAATCTGAAAGCAGATCGCCTCCAATTTTTCCGTAACCTCCAACAAGCCTGATTCCACGTCCAAAAACAGCATTGAATGCGCCTAAAGGTCTGATAATGTTCCTAACAATTAAAAAAGAATCTACACCAGCTTGAAAGCTAGGTTGACCCAACTGAATTCCAAATGAATTGAAAATTGTTCCAAAAGAAGAACCAGTTGAAAAAATGTGATTGTCTTCAATTCTCAGTTGATTGAATCCTCCAGCAGCAGAAAAAATGCCTCGAATGGTTGTAGATTGATTTACCTGAAGCTGAAAGTTCTTAATAATCACATTGGGAGACTGAACTAAGAAAATAGAACCCGCAGGCGTTGAAGAAGACCCGTTGAAAACTGGCTTTGATCCAACTCCAGGAGTTCCAGCGGTTTCGTTGCCAAAAATCTTCAAACTTTTAGTAATGCCAATGTTGGTTTCGGAATAAGTTCCAGTCAAAACCACAATGCTGTCGTTTGTCAAAACTGCTGCATTAGAAATGGCAAATCCAAGCGTTTGCCATGGCGTAGAGGAAGACCTTGCCTGAACTGCCGAATTGGTATTGTTTCCTAACGTTCCACTAACGTAATATTTTTCACACTTTGCTTCGATACCTAGGCCAAAAGCAGTGAAAATGGATAAAATTAGGATAAAAGGGTTTCTAAATTTAGAGTATTGATTTTTCACGTTTTATCGCTTTTTAAATTTATTAATCAATTGAATTACAATAATTTCCTTTCGTTTTCCATCCATTCTCATTGATGAAAAACAATTATTCGAACTGCTATTTTTGCTAAATAGGATTGCAAAGTGAATAACTTTTTAAAAACTCGCAACTTGTGTAAGTAATAATATAAAAAAATTTGAATTAACTATAAGAGTTAAACCTAACAAAACCTTTCAAATATCTTGTGTTATCTAAGGCAACCTTTCAAACTGATCGAAATCTGGTTTGCGTTTTTCGAGGTATGCATTCTTGCCTTCCTGGGCTTCTTCACTCATATAGTAAAGCAGAGTAGCATTGCCCGCCAACTCCTGGATTCCGGCCTGGCCGTCGAGTTCTGCATTGAAAGCTGACTTTAAAAGCCGAAGGGCAAGGGGACTTTTTTCTAATATTTTTTTACACCAGGAAATGGTTGCCTCCTCCAATTGCTCCAAAGGAACTACTTTATTTACAAGACCCATTTCAAGGGCTTCTTTGGCATCGTACTGATCGCAGAGAAACCAAATTTCTCTGGCTTTTTTCTGTCCGACTATTCTGGCTAAATATGAAGCACCAAAACCACCATCAAAACTTCCGACATTTGGTCCGGTTTGGCCAAAGCGGGCGTTTTCAGCTGCAATGGTAAGATCGCACATTACATGTAAAACATGACCTCCGCCAATGGCCCATCCGGCAACCATGGCAATCACTGGTTTTGGAATAGAGCGAATGAGTTTCTGAAAATCTAGAACATTTAATCTAGGTACTTTGTCTGCACCTACATATCCTCCTGTTCCCCGCACAGATTGATCTCCTCCTGAGCAAAAGGCTTTTCCGCCTTCTCCGGTTAAAATAATCACCCCTACCCTACTGTCCTCCCGAGCCAACTGAATCGCATCAATCATTTCATTGACAGTAAGTGGTGTAAAAGCATTGTGCTTGTGTGGCCGGTTTATGCTGATTTTAGCAATGCCTTCGAAGTAGCTGTATTTGATTTCTTCGTAGGCTTTGATTTGTTGCCAGGGGTATTTTGATTCCATAAAAATTATAAATAAGTAATAAGTCTCTAGTAAATGGTAATCAGTAATCGATTCTCAGTTATTGCTAATCAGCTATTGGAAATGAAAATGAATATTTAGGACTTGCACTGGCTACAGATTCCTAACTACTAATTACTTCTCTTTTTAAACATTAAATCTAAAATGCATCACATCGCCATCCTGCACCACATATTCCTTGCCTTCGACTCCAAGTTTTCCCACTTCTTTGCAGGCTTGCTCGGTTCGGTATTGAATGTAATCTGCATAACGGATAACCTCTGCACGAATGAATCCTTTTTCAAAATCAGTGTGAATTACTCCTGCTGCTGCCGGGGCTTTCCAACCTTTTTGGATGGTCCAGGCCCGGACTTCTTTGACACCTGCTGTGAAATAGGTGATGAGATTTAAAAGCCGGTAAGAGCTTTGGATAAGTTTTTCGAGGCCGGAAAGGGTCAGTCCGTATTCGGCAAGGAACATGGCTTTTTCTTCGGGATCTGTTAGTTCTGCAATTTGAGCTTCAATGGATGCTGAAACGATGATCATTTCTGCACCTTCGCCTTTTACATTATCCCAAAGCCGGGTAGAAAATTCGTTGCCTGTATTCACTGAGGCCTCATCTACGTTGGCTGCATAGATTACTGGTTTATCGGTAAGCAAATTGAGGTCTTCTACTGCAAGCCTGTCCTCCACTGAGGTCTGAAAATTTCTGGCATTTTTTCCGCTTTCTAAATGCGTTTTAAACCCAACAAGAACTTCCAACTCCTTTTTGGCAGTGACATCTCCAGTTTTGGCTACGCGTTCAGTTTTCTGAATTTTCTTGTCTAAGGATTCCAAATCTTTCAATTGGAGTTCATAATCAATGATTTCCTTGTCAAAAATCGGATCTACACCACCTGAAACATGGACAATATTTGGGTCGTCAAAACAGCGGATGACATGGATGATTGCATCTACCTCCCGGATATTGGCCAGGAATTTATTACCAAGACCTTCGCCTTTGCTGGCGCCTTTAACCAGACCGGCTATGTCCACAATTTCCATTACAGTTGGAATAACCTTTTCTGGTTTTACGATTTCTGAAAGGGCATCGAGGCGCTCATCAGGCACGGTGACCACGCCCACATTGGGATCTATGGTGCAAAAAGGATAGTTTGCTGCTTCAGCTTTGGCACTGGAAAGTGCATTGAAAAGGGTGGATTTGCCCACGTTGGGCAGGCCCACAATACCACATTGTAAACTCATTGGTTGGAATCGGGCCGCAAAAGTAGTAGAATTAGCGGAAAGCCAGAAGGTGTTTTGCTGAAGCATTAAGAACAGCGGCCAGCCAAATCTAAAATCAAAGCTTGAAAAAGCCGCCTTTTCAAACACAAGTCGAGCAGATCTACAATGTCTAAGGCTTTGGTATCAATTACTTTGTCTATAAATGGATGTCCAAAAGAGCTTAGATGATCTTTTGCGAAAACGATGATGTAGAGCAGGTTTGTTTTGTACTCGGCCCCAAGTGGCTGCATTTCAAATTCAAATCGTTCTCAATATGCATATTTATTTACCCTGTTTACAACATCAAAAGAAAGGAAAAGAGTGGAAAGAAAAAGGGATAAAATGAGGGATTGGTTTTTTTTTGAATGCGTAGAACTTGCCATTTCTTACACTCCCTTCAAAAACTCCACAATCAATCGAACCGCATTGCCTGTGCCTCCTTTTGAAATGTATCCGACAGTTCCACCTTCAAGAAAGGCGGTGCCGGCTATGTCGAAATGCAGCCAGGGATATTTGGTGAAATGCTGAAGAAACTTTCCTGCCGTGATGGCTCCGGCTTCTGCGCCTCCTATATTTTTGATGTCGGCAATGTCCGATTTGATATATTCTGCATATTCATCCCAAAGTGGGAACTCCACACCACGCTCATATACGGTTTTGCCTGCAGCATGAATGGCTTGTTTCACCTCTTCTTCTGCGGTTCCCATAAACACAAAACCATCTTTGCCTATGGCACGGGCAGCGGCTCCGGTTAATGTGGCAAAGTCTAAAACGAGCTGAGGATCATACTTTTGGGCAAAAACCAAGGCATCGGCCAGAATCAAACGGCCTTCTGCATCGGTGTTCAAAACCTCAACTGTAGTGCCATCAGACATGGCAATGACATCTCCTGGCGACAATGCTTTTGCAGAAATCCGGTTGTCAGTTGCCGGAACAAGGCCAATTAAATGGATGGGCAATTCCAGTTCGGCAACGGCTTTGAAAATACCCAAAACGGTTGCAGATCCAGCCATGTCGCATTTCATATATTCCATGCCTGCAGCGGTTTTGAGGCTGTGTCCACCAGTATCATAAACAACGCCTTTTCCTACCAACACTATCGGCTTCTTGTTTTTAGAATGCTTGCTTTTGTATTCAAAAATATTGAAAGTAGGTGGCAGGTCAGAACCTTGATTGACACCAAGCAATCCACCCATTTTAAGACTTTGGATTTTGTTTTTGCCCAATACTTCTACCTCAAAACCAGCGTCTTTCCCCGTTTTTTCAAAGATTTCAGAAAGCTTCTTTGCCGTCAGATGGCTGGCTGGTTCGTTGACCAGATTGCGGGTCAGGGCTACAGCACCAAGGATGCTTTCAAGGGCTTTGATTTCCTTTTTATCTATGGATGAAGATATGATCGTGATTTCCTTTAATCCTTTTTTAGGATCGGATTTATATTTTTCAAACTGATAAGAAGCCAAAACGGCGCCTTCGGCAAATGCCGATATCTGGGCTGAGTCCAAGCCTGTTTCGGCAACAATGAGCTTATGCGTTTTTGCTTTTAAGGCGAAAACAAGCAGGTCCGCCCCTAGTTTTCTTATTTTTTCAATCGCGAGATAATCGCTGCCTTCTGCAATCTGAACCACCGCAACTTGTCTGTCCTCCACCGAAATGGTTTGAAAAAACAACTTGTCCTCCCAGGCTTTTTTCAGCCATTTGGGTTGTTCGCCAAGATTTGCCACCGGCCACCCGGCAACAGCAGAAACGAGCCACACATTGGCATTTGAAATTTGATTTTTATTCCCTATAGAAAGTGAAGCGATGGACGATGACATGTTGAATCTGAATTAAAGCACAAAGGACGTTGATATCGGGCCAATGGGCAATTGAAAGTTTGACAAATTTTGCATTGAAAAAGGATGTGTTTTTTTGATACAAACTACTTTTGTATTTGCAATTATTCATATGCCAGAGCTTTTTAAATTGTTTGGCATCCGCTTCTTTTTCTTTAGCAATGAACATCCTCCTACACATTTATGGCTGAATCAAAAATCAATAAGCCAAATTCCTGTTCTATTTTTGGCCCCGCATGGAATACGCCTACATCAAAGCACTGCACATCATTTTTGTGATCACCTGGTTTAGCGGCTTGTTTTATTTGGGACGATTGTTGATCTATAATCTGGAGGCCAGCCAAAAACCAGAACCAGAAAAAGGAATTTTACTTGGTCAGCTCACTTTAATGACCAAAAGGTTGCTTTATGCCATCGCATGGCCTTCCGCAATATTGACATGGTTTTTTGGCATTTGGCTGGTTGCGATGTATCCGGGATGGCCGGTCTGGCTTGTGATAAAAATAGGATTGGTGGTTCTCCTCACCTTGTATCAGTTGAGCCTGGACAGAATCTACGGGCAACAATCCGAAGGAAAATTTTTCTTTTCCAGCTACAAATTGAGGATTTGGAATGAAGTGCCTACCGTTTTTCTGATTGCGATCGTAATGCTGGTGGTGGTGAAGCAAAACATGAGCCTGGTGTATGGCTTGGCTGGCTTGGCAGCATTTGTCTTGTTGCTTTTTTCGGCAATTAAAATCTACAAACTGCTTAGAGAAATGAAGTGATGCATTGAAAGTGAATCAAGCCAATAGTGATTGAAATTGCATTTCAAGCTTTAGCAACCACGAAATATTTAGAATGGTTCGAAGAAATTTGGTTCGAAACCCAATCCAATAATAAAGCGCTCAAAAATTTAATGCCTTTAAGGGACAAAAAAATTCTACTATTGTTCCAAATTGTTTGAATTCTATGATTGCGACTTTGACCATTAACCCTGCCTTGGATTTAAATACCCACATTTCTGGGTTGGTGCCAGAGAAAAAACTGAGGTGTACTGCTCCGGATTATTTTCCTGGTGGGGGAGGAATCAATGTTTCCAGAGCACTTGCCCGTCTTCATCAAGCCAGTATGCCGATCTATGTGGCTGGTGGTCCTGCTGGCAAAATAATAGGTGATTTACTGGTTGAAGAAGGAATAAGCCCACAAACCATAGAGGTTGAAACATGGACCAGAGAAAATATTACCGTAAAAGATGACGCAAGTGGCAGCCAATATCGTTTTACTTTCCCAGGAATTCCATTGCCAAAAAATGATGAAAATAAAGTTCTGGAGTTTATGAAAAATATCAGGCCTTTTCCTCAATTTCTGGTGTTAAGTGGAAGTTTTGCGCCTGACTTTTCTTTGGAATTTATTAAAAAACTGAAGACAATTTGTGACCTCCATAAATCAAAGCTTATTGTTGATACTTCTGGTCCATACCTTAAAGAAGCTGTCCAAGCATCTGTTTATATGATTAAACCCAATTATCAGGAATTGTGCGAATTGGCAGAAATAAAAGGGGAAGATCTGCATGATGTTCAAGCCATTGCCAGAAAAGTAATCCAAGAATTTGGCGTTGAAACTGTTTTGGTGTCATTGGGTGCCAATGGTGCTTCTATGATTACAAAAGATGAATTTTACCATGTTCATGCACCAAAAGTTCCAATAAAAAGTACCGTAGGAGCGGGAGATAGTATGCTTGCGGGTGTCCTGTTTGCCTTGGTAAATGGCAAGCCTTTAACTGAAGTTTTAAAATGGGGAGTGGCATGTGGAACTGCAACTACTATGAATGAGGGAACCGGTTTGTTTAAGAAGGATCAGGTAGAAAAGGTTTTGGGTTTAATTCCGTAAACTTCAGGCAACGGTTAGTCAGTTTGACTTTGCCAACCAAATTAGCCACACACAGCAAACCCGAAGTGGAGTAGCAAATTCAAAAAAAGAAACAAACAGGCAATGAATCTTTTGC
>Ga0105046_10002604_pt1 | contig 28494 bp, 22 predicted proteins | sample MAT03_FD_78385 | JGI IMG/M metagenome (GOLD analysis project Ga0105046, IMG submission 78385) | Freshwater microbial communities from Lake Fryxell liftoff mats and glacier meltwater in Antarctica - MAT-03 (megahit assembly) | ecosystem: Environmental > Aquatic > Freshwater > Ice > Liftoff... | reverse complement strand
CGGGAGGCCCGGGAGGCCAAGGAAGCTCGGGAGGCCCGGGAGGCCAAGGAAGCTCGGGAGGCCCGAGAGGCCCGGGAGGCCAAGGAAGCTCGGGAGGCCAAGGAAGCTCGGGAGGCCCGGGAGGCCCGAGATCCCGAATATCACCCCTATTCCGGGATAACCGGGATCTCGTGGTCTGCCTGGGCGGCGGCCAGGGGTCGAGGTCGCCGAGGGCGGCGGGCGGCGCCGAGGTGGCCGACCTTGCCGACCCGGCCGAGGTTCAGGTCAGTTCCAGGTTGTAGAAGAGGTCCGGGGTGTCGCCCCACTTGGCTTCGTTGTGGACCGGTCGGAAGCCGAGCGATTCGTAGAGTTTCAACGCTTCGTGGTTGTCCTGGTTGGCGTCGAGCTGGATCCGGTGACAGCCCCTCGAACGGGCTCTTTCGATCGCGGCGCTGGCCAGCAGGCGGCCGTGACCTTTGCCGCGGGCCGTCTCGTCGACGAACACGTCTTCGAGGAAAGCGTCCTCCGAACCGGTCCATATCGACAAACGGAAACGCACCTGTGCGTAACCGGTTTCCGGATCCCCGACCAGCAGGAACTCGGTCGAGCGATCGCCGAGCAGCTCCGAGGCGGTCATCTCGATCTCGGCGTTGTTCGGGCGCTCCGAACCGAGGAAGTCGCGGAAGCCTCCGACCAGCCGGACCACGGCCGCGACATCAGAGGGGCCGGCGATCCTGAGCGGTGTCTCAGGCCCCACCGGCCGCTCCCGCCGGGGCCTCTCCCGCCGGGGCCGGGACGCTGCCGCTGCCGTCATAGACCCGCTGAAGCAGCTTGCCGTTGTTCTTGACCAGGAAGATGTCGACCTGGTTGAAGCCTTTCTTCAGTGAGCCGGGCGGCAGCAGGATCGAGTAGCCCGGACCGAACCCGAAACCGTCCTTGAAGGTCCAGCCAACAGCTTCGACCGTTCCGTTCACTGCTACCGCAAGCACTTTGTTCTTCGGAAACCGTTTGAGGTAGCCCCGCTGCAGCAGCCCGAGAATCGAAGGTGAGGTCGGGTCGTAGTTCTTGACCGCGTTCCGTCGTTCCGGCAGGACCCGTTTGCGGGTGAGTGTCATGTTCACATCCAGCTTCGAGATCTTCTTGCCGATCAGTTCCTTGCGAGGGCCGAAACGGTAGGTCGGCCCCCAGCCGACGGCCGTACCGAAGACCCGTTCGATGCGGCTCACCAGGCGCTGTCGCTGCGCCTCCATCGAGGCGATCGATCCCGTTGCTTCCCCGCTGGGAGCGTTGAGCATCGTCACTTCGTCGGCCGGACAGTCAACGACTTCCCAGGGATACTCGATCTTGAGCTGATCGGCGATCTCCGGCAGCACGTCGGTCGCGCATTCATGCTCGGTGACGACTTCGGCGTTTCGCTGGCCGGGCGCCTTGATGAAGAGCGGCACCGAAGCCACCTCACCGAGGTTCTCCTTGACCGCTGCACGGCGGGGGATCCGTGTCTGGAAGCCGGCACCGTGGTCGGCCGTGACCACGACCAGGGCTTCGTCCCAGAGGCCGGTTTCCTTGAGCTGGTCGGTCACCTGGCGCAGCAGGGTGTCGACGTAGCCGACTTCGAGCAGGTGGCGTTGCAGGGCGATGTCGACGATCTTCGGCGGGGCCATCCAGGGACCGTCGTTCGGCAGCAGGCCGTTCCACTCGCCGGTCAGGTTGCTGTAACGCTGGCCGTCCGGGATGTGGCGCCAGGGGTAATGGGGCTTCTCGACGTGGATCATGTCGAGAGTCGAGGTCTGCCCCGCCTTGAAGTTGGCGTTGAAGTTGTCGATCCGGACCAGCTCGTCTTCGTTCGATCGCAATGCGAACAGCCGACCGAGCTTACGGGCGGCCCCTTGTCCGGTCCGCTCCGTCGGTTCGACGGTGCTCTCCCCGGTCGGCCCGGTGGCGGCGGTCGTGCCGTCGGTCTCGGTGGGCGGCCCGTCGCTGGATGCGTCTTCGGATTCGTTGGTGAACTCGCTGAAGGTCTTCGATACGTCCGGCAGGTTGCGGCGCATCGAGTCAGGGAGCAGCAGGTGACGGGAGACGACCTCCAGATCGGAGAAGAGGTCGCCGAGTCTGGCCTCGTCGACACTCAGGTCGCTGTCGGGGCAGAGTTCCTCGGGGCAGATCTGGGTCGCGGATTCCTGGACGCGCAGTTCATATGACCCGCCGAGCAGGGTGAACAGGTTGCGTGGATGGTCGGAGGCGATCGGAAGTTTGTCGTTGTCGGGCTTTTCGCCGCTGAGGATCGAAGGTACCGCGATCGGGGTGTAGGCCCCGGCACCGGTCGCGTTCTCGTACCAGGTGGATCTCGATGCGAGGTCGGCGAAGGCCGGGAAGCGGGTCCCGTCGATCGCGCCGGCTTCATCCATGAGCGAGGCGATCGGGAATTCGTCGAAGATCACCATCACGACCGGAACCGGATTCTGGATGGTCACGTCTACCGGATCCGGCTGTTCACGCGGCAGGATCAGCCGGGAGGTGCTGCTGAAGCAGAAGAAGACCAGGATGATCACGATCGGGGCCGCGGTCAGGATGTCCATGAAGGAACGCGGAAAACGCCACCTCGTATAAGCCCAGGCGAAAGCTCCGGCCAGCAGTACAGACAGCACGATCAGGATCCCGGCCGGCCAGTCGAAGAACCCCTTGATCAGCTGGAGCACGAAACAGGCGCCGACCGCGGTCATCAGGAAGAGGTGAATTCCCCACTGCAGGTCACGGTTGATCAGGCGGGCGACCGCCTCGATCGCGAGGCCGATCAGCGGCGGGACGAAAGCGAGGGCCAGCGTGTAAATGATGATCTGGCCGGTGGTGTTGCCGCGGGCCACAAAAAACTCGGGGTTGTCCCCGAGCAGGGAAAGCATCGGCTGCAGAAAGGCAAGCGCCCACAGCGCGGCAAGGTGCGCACCACCCAGCAGGAGGGAGGGCCGCGCCGGTCGAAGTCCACCCTTTGTCAACTCACTCACGAAGCATCGAGTCTATTGATTGGCGCTGGACCAGAGTTCGCTCAGGGAGCCGTCGTCGGCGAGCAGAACCCGGATCTCGTTGCGCCCCTGCCGTAACGACCCCCGCGGCAGCAGGATCGAGTAGAGCGTCCGGGATTGCTCCTGGAAGCTTTCGCCGACCGCGACTATCCGGCCGTTCACCGATACGGCCATCGGTGTGCCGGCGGGCACACCCTGAAGTTCGCCCCGCTGCCGCAGGACGGGATTCAGCGGAAACTCCGTCTGCAGATCGGTCGCGAGGGCGCCGGTGACTTCCGGTTCGGCCGAGACGCCATCGGCCGCCGCGGCAACACCGAGTCCGGCCGTGCTCTGGCCGATCAGATCCTGGTTGGGACCCAGCCTGTAGACCCGGGGCCAGCCGGTATCGCCACCGAAGAGCGAAGCCAGGATGCCGATGTATTCGTCGCGCTGTTCCAGCACGGTGTCGATCGGTGTGGTCACCGTCGGCCCGGTCCCGTTGTCGAGCGTGACTTCCTCCCGGTTGCATTCGGGGGAGTCCCAGGGAAGCTCGATTCCCAGGTTTTCAGCCATGATCGGCACGATCTCGGTGATGCAGGTGGTGCGGTCGATGATCTTCCCCTGCCCCCGGACCTGCCCCGGGGCCTTGATGAAGAGTGGGACCATTGCGATCTGTCCCATCGTCTCCTGGGTTGCTTCACGGCGATGGATACCTTTGCTCATCGCGCCGCCATGGTCGGCCACCGCCACGACCATGGTTTCTTCCCAGAGCCCGTCCGCCTTGATTCGGTTCATGACCCGACCCAGCAGATGGTCGGCGAACCCGACCTCGAGCAGGTGCGACTGGCGGGCCCGTTCGGTCACGTAGGTGTCGTCGAGCCACTCGGTCTCGTTGAAGAACGCGCGGAAGTCCTCGGTGCCTTCGGAGTAACGCAGGCCGTCCGGGTAATGGGTCCAGGGGTAGTGGGGTTCTTCGACGTGGGCGAGGTCGAAGGTCGCCTCGTTTGCCGGCTGGCGGGTGGAAAGCATCCGGTTGAGGTCGTCCTCTCCGTCGAGGGACAATTCACCTTCGTCAAGCCGGTCGCGAACCCATTGCCGGGCCCGTCCGCGTTCGATCGATTCGACCGGGTTGCCGCCGAAACCTTCGAAGCTCTGCGAAATGTCCGGCAGGCTCGACGACATCGATTCGGGCAGGGTCAGGTGAGCCTGGACGTGCTTCAGGTCCTCGTACAGGCCGCTCACGGCGTCGGAGGTGCTGACATCTTCCTTTTCCCGTGCCCCGCAGATGCCCTCGGGACAGAGCTGGGTGATCGGCTCGACGGCTCGCACCCGGTAGCTGTCCCCGAGCAGGGTGAAGATCGATTCGGGATGGTCGGTCGCGGTCGGCAGGCTGTTGCGGTCGGCTGACTTGCCGGTGAGGATCGACGGGACAGCGATTGCCGTGTACGAGGCGTCGGTGACCGTGTTCCGGTACCAGTCCGAACTGGACGCGAGTTCGGCGAAGTGGGGGAAACGCGTGGCGTTGATCATGTGGTCCGGGGTCATCAGCGAGCCGACCGGGAACTCGTCGAAGACCAGCATTACTACCGGGGCCGGGTTGTCGATCGATATCTCGATCGTTTCGGGGTCGCCGGCGGAGACGGTCAGCTCGGAGGCTTCGCTGAAGAAGAAGAAAACGGCGAGGATGATCAGTGGCGCCGGGATCAGGATGTCAGTGAGCGCACGCAGGAACTTGCGGTAGCCGTAGGCCCAGGCGAGCCAGACGCCGGCCCCGGCGGCGAGCACGATCATCGGGATCGCCGGACCGTCGGCGACCTGCTTGAAGAACTGGAGCACGATCACGGCGAAAAGCAGGGCGACCAGGGCGAGGTGGAGGGCCCAGCGCGCCCTGGAGCTGACCAGGTTGACCAGGGCTTCGACCACGGTCGCAAGCAGTGGCGGCAGAAAGGTCGCCAGCAGGACGAAGGTGATGATCTGTCCGGGGGTGTTGTCACGAGCCACGAAGAAGTCCGGGTTGGACCCGAGCAGGCTCAGCAGCGGCTGGATGACGGCAAGCGCCCAAAGGGCAGCAAGGTGTCCACCACCCAGGAGGATCGAGGGCGTGTTACGGGAAGGGGCTGTCTCAGGCTGATCGGACAAAGACGGCGGATTCTAGTGTTCCGCGCCCAAAGCACTGCCCGCCCAGCAGCTATCGTTCACCTCGCAACTATCCCGGCCAGCCCCGGTTCCAGATGAGGACCGCTCCCGGCCGGCAGGACCCGATGCCCACCCAGAGGACCTTCAGCAATATCCACGCCGTCATGATCGGCACCGCTCTGGTGGCGCTGCTCTTCGCCGCGGCGATCGGCAGGGCCCCGGAGCTGGCCGACGCAAAACGGCCAAACGTGGTCCTGATCCAGACCGACGACCAGACGGCGGCCACCCTGAATGCCACCTACGTGAACAAACGCGGCCAGAAGAAGAGGGTCATGGCGAACACACTCGACCTGATCGGCAACCGCGGCGTCGAGTTCAGCAACTATTACGTCTCGATCCCCGTCTGCTCGCCCTCGCGGGCGACATTGCTGTCCGGGCAGTACGCGCACACCAGCGGCCTGCCGCGCAACGGCGGCAAGCTCGGTGGCGCCAAGGGCCTGAGCCGCAGCCCGATCTTCCGGGAGAACCTCGCCGTAGCGCTTCAGCGCCGCGGTTACCACACCGCACATTTCGGCCGGTTCACGAACAACTATGGCAAGAAGGGCGGCTACAAAAAGAAGGCGGTGCCGCCGGGCTGGGACACCTGGGCCACCGACTGGAACAGGGGTGACGTGCGCCGCTTCTACGGCTACTCCCTCAATGTCAACGGCCGCATCAAGGGCCCGTACGGCAGCAAACGTTTCGGCAAGTACCGGTTCAAGGACCCGGTCGGCTGCCCTTCGTCAAAGGGAATCGAGTGCAACTACCACACCGATGTCATCTCGAAGATGGCAATCCGTGAGGTCAAGAAGGCCAAACGCGGCCCGCTCTACATCCAGGTCGACTACCAGGCTCCGCACGACGGGCCGGCCGGCACCCGGGACTCGGAACCTGCCCGGCGGCACATCGGCACCGCCAAACGGACCCCGCTTCCGCAACCGCCGGGTTTCAACGAACGCAACATCAGCGACAAACCGAGGGTCCTGCGACGCGGCAACCGCAAGCTGAGCGACCGGGAGGTGAACGGCATCGAGGGCCGGTACCGCCGCCAGTTGGAATCCCTGCGTTCGGTGGACGAAGGAGTCGGCCGGATCGTGCGTATGCTCAGGCGGACCAACCGGCTCTCCAACACCTATGTCTTCCTCGTCTCCGACAACGGATACTTCCTGGGTGAGCACCGTTTCGGCAAGTCGAAGTTCCTGGCCCACGAACCTTCATCGAACGTGCCGTTGATTGTGCGAGGCCCTGGAGTGCCGACCAACCGCACCTCGCGGGCGATCGTTGGCAACGTGGACCTGGCCCCGACCATCGCCGATCTGGCCGGAGCGAAGCTGCGGCTCGAGCCGGACGGCAGGTCGTTCCTTCGGAACCTGAAGCGGCCCGGCCTGACCGGAAACCGTTCGGTGATGCTCGAGTCCTACATGCTGCCCTCGGAGCCCCTGAACCGGCACCTCAGACAATCGGGCAAGACCGCCGACAGTGGTGGCGCGACCGTTTCCGGAACCGTGCCTTTCGTGAACTACTCCGCACTCCGGGCAGGACGCTACAAGTACATCAAGTATCAGGGAGGCGGCCGCGAGCTCTACGACCTCAAGGAAGATCCGTTCGAGCTCAGCAACAAGGTCGCCAACCCCCGGTACGCCAGGGTGGTCGACGCGATCGGCGAAGAACTTTCAGAGCGCCGGTTCTGTGCCGGCATCGAATGCCGCAAGGCAGTGACGGGCCTGCCTGATCCCGATCCCAAACCGGCCCGGAACGGCAAGGGAAAGAAGAATGGCCGCGACTGACGGCCTGAGGTTCCCACTGTTCGTATTCGCTGTCTTTGCCGCGATCGCGATCTTCCTTGCCCCGGACAGCGCCCGGGCGGCCCGGCCGAACATCATCGTTATCCAGACCGACGACCAGAGCGCCCGCACGGTCAAGGCCAACATCCGGGGACGCGACGGCAAGTTCCGGAAAGCGATGCCGCACACGGTCAGGCAGATCTTCAACAGCGGCACCGAGTTCCGCAACTACTACGCGACCGCGCCAGTCTGCTCGCCGTCGAGGGCGTCCCTGCTTACCGGCCAGTACCCGCACAGTCACGGTCTCACCGGCAACGAAGGAGCCAGGGGCGGCTGGCAAGGCATGAAGAACCTGCCGATCTTCAACCGGAACCTCGCGGTCAGCCTCGACCGTTCCGGGTACCGCACCGCGCACTTCGGCAAGCTGATCAATGGCTATTACGACTCTGAGCGGGGCCGGGTCGACACGACGGTTCCACCGGGCTGGGACCGCTGGTTCACGACCGCTTTCCTGCCCGGGACCAGGTACTACGGGTACGAGGTGAATGACGACGGTTTCGCGGCCGGTCCTTTCGGAAATCCTGACTACGGATACCGGGGACCGGGGATCGACCCGAAGAAATGCACGAAGGAGACCCTGGTCACGCCCCGGAGGGGCATCAAGTGCCGATACCTGACCGACGTCATGACCCGCGGGGTTGTGAAGGAGATTCGTCAGAAGGGCCCGAGGCCGCTCTACATTCAGGTCGATTACCAGGGCCCTCACGGTGACGTGATCGCTCCCAATGGTCCGCAGCCGGCAACCAGGCACCTCGATTCGGCTTCCAGGACACCTTTGCCACGAGGCGCCAACTTCAACGAAGCCGACATGTCCGACAAGTCCAAACTGATCCGGGGCTATACGAACAATCCGCTCGGCGGCGGCAAGATCAGGAAGCTGACCAAGTCATACCGAAAGACACTCGAGTCCCTGCGGGCGGTCGACGACGGGGTCGGCGCGATCATCAAGACGCTGCGCAAGACCGGCCAGCTCGACAACACCTACATCTTCTACCTGTCGGACCACGGTTACTTCCTCGGCGAGCACCGTTTCGACATCGCCAAGTTCCTGCCGTACGACGCTTCGGCCAAGGTCGCGATGGCGGTGCGGGGACCCGGAGTGCCGAAAGGTTTCGATTCGCGAGAGGTGACCGGCAACATCGACATCGCCGCGACCGCGCTGAGTCTGGCCGGTGTCTCCAGCAACTACCGCGTGGATGGCCGCTCGCTCAAGCCGTTCTGGCGTGACCCTTTCAGGACTTCGCGCCGGCCTGTGGAAATATCGCTATTGAACCTGGCTGGTGCAGAAGACAACCCGGGCAAAGCTTCCGTCTCCAACAAGGCACCGGCGCTGCGCTACAGGGGTTTCCGGGTCGGTCCCTACAAGTACTTCGACTTCGTGGCTGGCGGCTCCGAGCTGTATGACCTTGCCCGTGACCCGCAGGAAATGAACAACGTGATCGACTCACCGAAGTACGAGACGGTGCGCCAGTACATGGAGACCTGGATGCCGCAGGTAACCAACTGCTCTGGCAGCGGTTGCCGTCAGGCGCTGCCGGTCTGGCCTCAGCCCTACGAGCGTCGGAAATTCGCGGTTCGAACCGCATCCATTGCCCCCCCAGCCAGTTAACGTGGAAGAACCTTGCTTTTGAGACGCGAAAAAATCATGAAGAGTTTTCGCATGTGGCGCTATGTCGCCGGATTTGCCGCGGTCGCCGGATTCATCGCGATCCTCAATCCGGCCGCCCCCATGCAGGCTTACGCGAGGCCGAACATCGTTGTGATCCAGACCGACGACCAGCCGATCGAGCAGTTCAACGCAACCTGGCGGGATCTCTACAACCGCGACCGGCAGATCATGCCGAACACGATATCCCTGATCCGCAAGCAGGGAATCTCCTTCAGTAACTACCTGACGCCGTTCCCGCTCTGCGCCCCCTCCCGGGCTTCGCTGCTCAGCGGCCAGTACGCCCAGAACCACGGTGTGATCCGCATTGGTGGCGAGCGTGGCGGCTGGGAAAGCTACCGCCGCAACCGCATCCTCACCGAGAACCTGGCCGTCTGGCTTCAGCGCTCGGGCTACCGCACCTCCCACTTCGGCAAGTTCACCAACCAGTACGGCGGCAAGGACGCGCCGGCAGAACGCACAGTGCCACCGGGATGGGACCGCTGGGTCACCGACGCAACCGATAACTCGACCCGCGAGTTCTACGGATACCAGCAGAACATCGACGGCGTGATCACCGACCGGCTGGGAGACCCCTTCTACGACATGATCGGCGGCAAGGACGACCTCGCCTGCCCCGAACTCGGGCTCGATCAGTGTCACTACCACACCGATTCGATGTCCGAACAGGCTTCCGCCGAGATCCTCCAGACCGGTTCGCAGCCTTTCTATCTCCAGATCGATTACCACGCTCCGCACGGGGATTCGCGCCCGCCGATCGGCCCGGAGCCGGCGACCCGGCATTACGACACCGCGATCAAGACACCGACCCCGCAGCCCGAGGGCTACAACGAAGCCGACATCTCCGACAAACCCAGCTTTCTGCGAACGACCACCCCGCGGCTGACCCAGGGCGAGATCAACCAGCTCACCCTCGAGAACCGTAAATCGGTCGAGGCGCTGCGTTCCGTCGATGATGGGATCAAGGACATCATCGACACGCTGGAAGCGACCGGCAAGCTAAACAACACGTACATCATCTATACCTCTGACAACGGCTTCTTCCTCGGCCAGCACCGCATCCACCGTGGCAAGCTGCTGCCCTACGAGCCGGCGGTCCGGGTGCCGATGGTGATCCGCGGTCCCGGCATCAGGAAGAACAGCACCAGTCGTGAACTGGTCGCCAACCAGGACATCGCTCCGACCATCCTCAAGCTGACCGGGGCCCGGGCCGGCAGCAGGATCGACGGCCGTTCGATGATCCCCTTCTGGAAGAAATCGAAGCGGCTCACCCGGCGCCCGATCCTGCTGTCGAGCTACCAGCAGGCCACCCGGTTCATCCCTGGCGATTACCCGGACGAACCGCCGGTGATCGTGCCCGCCGTACGTGGCGGAGCTCAGACTTCAGCCAAGGCGCAGAGCCACAATTACGTCGGCATCAGGGTCGGCCCCTACAAACTGGTCCAGTACGAAGAGAGCGAAAACGAGCTTTACGTGCTGACCAGGGACCCGGCCGAATTGAAGAACCGTTACGGGATCCGGCGCTATGCCGCAGTCCAGACCTACCTGGAAGAACAGCTTGCCCTGCTCAGGGCCTGCAAGGGCTCCACCTGCCGGGCCCCCGCTGCCAGGTGGCCCGATCCGCCCAAACGGTTCTAGGCCGAACGCGCAAGGCGTGAACTGCCCGTCGGCTCAGTTGGACCCGAGCGGCACCAGCCGGCTCGAACCTACCCGGTAAACGGTGATCTCGTTGCGGCCCTCGACCAGCGAATCCGGGTTGACCAGCGTGCCGAAACGCATGGCGCCCTCGAATTCGAATGACCTGGTGGTTCCCATGATCGTGCCGTTGACGCCGACCGCTATCACGGTGCCGGCCGGCAGGCCGTCCAACTGGCCGGTCACGTTCATCGGTACCGGGATCCTGTTCGGAGAGTAATTGTCCCACTGCCCGGATGAATCAAGCGAAGCCTGGCTGGCATCAGTGCCGACGGGCGGCGCCGGCTTTCCGATGAGTTCCGGGGCCGGACCGAGCGTGTAGAGGGGTCCGGTACCGAAGCGCCGGTCACGTTCTGCGATCCCCGCGTCCCGTTGGGTGAGCACCTCGTTGATCGGCAGGGAGAAAAGCTCACCCTTGACGTTGCTCACTTCGACGGCTCTCTCGGGCACCTCGTCGCCCTGAAGGGGCACGCCGTCGGTTTCGTACATGCCTTCGATTCCGAGTTCCTCGGCGATCGTCGGCACCAGGTCGAGGGTCATGCTGTGGACCGGATCGACCCGGCCCTTCTTCTGCCCCGGATACTTGATGAACAGCGGCGGGTTGGCAACTTCACCCATGCTTTCCGTACCGGCCATGCGCTGCGGGATGTCGCCTCCCTGGAAGTCGATCCCGTGGTCAGCCATCACGATGACCATCGCCCGGTCCCAGACTCCGGTGGACTTGAGCCGGTCCAGTATCTGGCCGAGCAGGTTGTCGGCGTAGCCGGTCTGGACCAGCATGCGCTGCTGGGCGGAGGCCACGCCATTCTCGTCCACCTGCCACAGGCCGGTCGCTTCCGAGAGCTGCTCGATCGGCGAACGGAAGTACTCCCGGCCCACGACGTTGTACTTCCAGTCCTGGTGGGGCTGCTTGACATGCATCATGGTGAAGTTCGCGTCACCGGCCGGGATCTGCCTGACGAACTCCGAGTAAGCCTCGGGCGACTCTGCGCCTCCACGGCCCTTCACGAACTGGTCTTCGAACGCGCTCTTGGACTCCGGTTCGTCGACATCACCGAAATCACCGAAATTGGTGCCCACGTCCGGCAGGGTTGCCGCGATCCGTGGTGGCAGGATCAGGCGACCCTCGACGTATTTGAGGTCTTCGTACAGTGCCTTGAGGCGGCCATTCTGGTTAAGGGCTTCGTTGTCCGGACAAATGGAGGTCGGGCAGATCTGGGTGATCGGCTCTTCCACATGGAACCCGTATGACCCGGAGAGCAACGCAAAAATGTTGTTCGGCTGGTCGGCGCTGGTTGGCAGGGCGTCCTGATCGGGGATGTTGCCGGTGAGGATGCCGGGCACCGCGGTCGGCGTGAAGTAGGAAGTCGTGGTCTGGTTGGGGTACCAGGTGCTCTCCTTGCCGAGCCGGGCGAAGTTGGGGAAACGCTGGGCGTCCAGCTTGCCGTCCGCGGTCATCAGGGTGGAGGTGCCGAGTTCGTCCATCACCACCATCACCACCGGGGTCTTCGACTTCACGGTGGCGCCGATGTCGACCTTCTCCTCTTGAGGGAAGATCACGTCGGTGCTCTTGCTGGCGAAGATGAACAGCAGCAGGATCACCACCGGAGCCACGATCAGGATGTCCATCAGGTTCTTCAGGAAGGTGAAGCGGAAGATCGAGTAGGCAAACAGCCCACCCAGGATCAGAGACATCAGGCTCAGCAGGATCGTCGGCTGTTCGTAGAAGTTGGCCTGGATCTGGATGAAGAGGAAGGCGGCGATCCCCCAGAGGAACAGGAAATGGACCGCGTAGTAGACCTCGGGCCGGATCTTCGTCGCCACCCATTCGATCGCGAGCAGGACCAGCGGCGGCAGGAACATGAAGCCGATCGCGAGGATCAGGATGTCGCCCGGTGTGTTGCTGCGGGCGACGAAGAAGTCAGGGTTCTTGCCGAGCAGGTCGAGCAGCGGCTGGACGAAAGTGATCGCCCAGAGGGCGGCCAGGTGGCCACCTCCCAGCAAGAGCTTCTTGCGGGTGGGAGCCTCTTTTGCCCAGTCCAGGTCCAGCTTCACTACAGGGGCCGCGCCAGATAGAGAACCCGGTCGCCGGAAGGCAGCTCTTCACGCTTTTCTACGTTGAATCGCCGTCCGAGCTCGAGTTCGAAGTTGTCGAGGTCGTAGTCGAGGTTGGCACCTTCCTGCTTGTTCGCCAGCAGCGCACGGACCATCGGGTCGGTGCGCTTCGGGAACTCGATCAGCAGGGTCGAGCCGAGGTCCTTGACCCATTCGAGGAACTCGGCGATCGGAATGTTGGCCGAGATCGAGACGTGGTGGATCAGGGCCAGGGCGAGCATCAGGTCGGGAGCACCACGATCGGCGAGCGTGCGGCGCTCGAGTCCGCGCCAGCCGAGACCGGGCGACGGGTCGGCGAGGTTGCCGACCAGCGGCAGGATCCGGGTGTTGCCCTCTTCCTTGAGCGAGCGGTAGAGCGCTTCGACCGTGGCGTGGTCGAAGTCGAAGGCGACAACCCGGTCGGAGTTCTCGGCGGCAAGACGCGAGTAGGCACCGTCGTTGCAGCCCATGTCCCAGGTGAGAGCGGGACGCTCGGCGGCGACGACTTCGGAAACGAAGGCCTGCTTGCCTTTGTCGTCATCGTCGCTATACGTGTTGTGGGCCCGGTAGCCGCTCCAGGAGGTTTCTCCTGACTTCCAGCGCAGCTTCGAGACGAGCCGTTTCATGCTGTTCATGTGGGCTTTGACGGCCTCCGGCTTGACGGTGCGTTCCTTCTTCGGAGCGTCGGCGTCACCGGGACCGGACTTGTTGGCCCGCCGGTCCAGCCGGGCGTGAAGCGAGGTGTGCAGGAAGACTCCGCGGCGCAGGCGGTCACGCAGGGAGAAGACCTTGATCGCGTCGATCGGCTGGATGCCGTCGATCGAACCGCGCATCCAGGGGTGGAACGGGATGTCCTTGTGTGCCTGGAAGAGCAGCGGGTAGAGGTAAAGCATGCAGAACTGGCGGTAGCCGACCCAGGGCAGTCCCTCGGGAATGGTCTCGAAAGAACCGACGTCGATGAACACCGGGCTCGAGCCCCGGAACTGGACGTTGTACGGCGTAGCGTCCTTCAGCATCAGGCCTTCATCGACGGCGGCGATGCCGAGGTCGAGCTGAAGCAGGGCGGCGTCCTGCAGCATGCTGAAGGTCCATTCGTACGGGTACGAGATGAACGGCACACGTTCATGCTCGAGGACCCGGGTCACGCCGGAAGGAAGCAGGTCGGTCGCACCATTCAGCGCGGCGAGGTCCACCTCCTTCGTGGCGATCAGGTCGCCCCGGTCGATCAGGGTGTCCAGCAGCGGACTTGCTGCGAGGGCATCCCAGTCACCGGCACCTTCCGGGCTCAGCGCCCGGAGGATGGCGTCGTCGGTGATTACGACACGGCTGTCCCGGTCCCTGAAGGAACCGGGTTCTGCATTTGCCACGTTCGTTAGTTCTCGGCGGTTTTGTCGTCGACCGGGTCAGCTTTGTGGCTGGCTGTGGCACTGGGGCCATCAGCCTTCGAACTGGCGGTGGCGGCGGGGCCGTCGATTGCCGGCTCGTTCTTCTTCCAGAAGAAAAGCTTTTCCTTGATCTTTGCGCCGTAGGTGCGGATTGCGGCTCCGGCACCGGCGATTCCGGCAAGTACAGCGGCCAGCAGCGCGCTCGCACTGCCCGGATCCAAGTATGCGAATAGTTCCATAATGGTTTCGAGTTCCTCTCTGTGGCCACCCCTGGGGGCAACGGTAGACCGCGAGATGTTACTCGATCGTGACCAGAGGGTCACCGCTGGCGACCGCATCGCCTACCGAAATCGGCAGGTCGGTGATCTTGCCCTTGCGGTGTGCGGTGATCTCGTTTTCCATCTTCATGGCCTCGATCACGCAGATCAGGTCGCCTTCTTCGACCTCGGCGCCCTTCTCGACGTTGACCTTGAAGATCGAACCCTGGAGCGGCGAATCGAGACGGGCGACGTTGGAACCGCCGGCCCCGGCCTTCTTCTCGCGCTTCTTCGGCTTGGGTCCGGCGGCAGCGGCGCCACCAACGGCCAGGCCGGTCGCCTCGCCGATCACCTTGACGTCGAAACGCTTGCCGGAGACTTCGACCAGGTAGTCACGGGCGACCTTCTCGGGTGCGTCCTCGTCGTCGGATGCGGGGGCCTCGACCTTCGGCGGAGCAGTGGTCTTCAGCCACTTCTTGTCTTCCATCAGGTCGCGGCAGGTTTCACCCCTGTCCCACTGCTCGGTGGCCAGGATCGCCTTGTGGAACGGGATCAGGGTCGAAAGGCCGCCGATCTCATACTCGTTCAGGGCACGCAGCATGCGTTTGGTCGCGGCGGCACGGTCGTTGTCCCAGACGATCAGCTTGCCGATCATGGGGTCATACATCGGCGTGACCTCGGAGCCGTTGACGACCCCGGTATCGACCCGGATGCCGGGCCCCGAAGGCTCGCGGTAGCTGGTGATCTTGCCCGGCGCGGGCGCGAAGTTCTTGTCGGCCTTCTCGGCGTTGATCCGGCACTCGATCGCCCAGCCGTTGATCTGGACGTCTTCCTGCTTCAGGGAAAGCTCGGCGCCGGCGGCGATCTTGATCTGCTCCCGCACGATGTCGACCCCGGTGATCATCTCGGTCACGCAATGCTCGACCTGGACCCGGGTGTTCATCTCGAGGAAGAAGTATTCGTCGCCGTGCTGCATGCCTTCGACCGTGCCGGCGGAGAAATACCCGACGGCCCTGGCGGCATCGGTCGCGATCTTGCCGATGCGTTCACGCATCTCTTCGTCAACGTGCGGGCCGGGGGCCTCTTCGATGACTTTCTGGTGACGCCTCTGAATCGAACAGTCACGCTCACCGAGGTGGATCACGTTCCCGTGTTTGTCAGCCAGGACCTGTACCTCCACGTGCCTGGGGTCCTCCAGATACCGCTCCACGTAAACGCGGTCATCACTGAAGAACTTCATACCTTCGCGACCCGAGCCTTCGAAAGCCTCTTCGAGGTCGTCCGGGGTCATGGCCACACGGAAGCCCTTGCCTCCGCCACCACCGACCGCTTTGCAGGCGACCGGGTAACCGGCATCTTCTGCCTGGGCGCGAGCTTCGGCGAGGTCCTTCGCGGGCACGGTGGCTCCGGGGACGATCGGCACGCCGGCCTGCTCCATGATCTCGCGGGCCTGGGTCTTGGAACCCATCGCGTCGATCGCCGAAGCGGGCGGGCCGATGAAGGTGATGCCGGCTTCGTCGAGGGCGCGGGCAAAGTCGGCGTTCTCGGCGAGGAATCCATATCCGGGATGTACGGCGTCGGCACCGGAGTCCTTGCAGGCCTGGATGATCTTTTCGATCGAGAGGTAACTCTCGGCCGGAATCGCCGGACCGATCAGGAAAGCTTCGTCGCAGGCATGCACGTGGGGGGCGTCCCGGTCGATGTCGGAGTAGACAGCCACGGAGGGGATGTCCATCTCCTTGCAGGCGCGGGCGACACGGATAGCGATCTCGCCACGGTTGGCGATCAGAATCTTGGAGAACATAGGGTCCGGAGTCTATTTGGCAAAGCTGCAACGCGGCGGGTGACATGGAGGGCGAGCGGCGCCCGGGAACGACCTGGGCACGTCTGGCTTCGTCAGTCGCTTCCTCGGCTCGCTCATTGTCGAAGGACAAATCGGCTTCGCCGGGTCGCTCGTTCCTCGCCAGCCGAGCCCGGGACGTCCCCGTGCACCACTCGTTTGGAGTTAAACGGCAGAGGTCCAGTAGCCCTATCCTTCGCTTCTCATGATCGAACTTCAGAGTCACTCCGTTGTTTCCGATGGGCAGCTTGAACCGGCGGGGGTCGTCGAGAAGGCGGCCGAAGCCGGTGTGGACGTGCTCGCCCTGACTGACCACGACGGTGTGGCCGGCGTACCCGAAGCGGTCGAGGCCGGCGAGCGCTTCGGAGTGGAGATCGTTCCGGCGATCGAGATGTCATCGGTCCACGAGTTTGCCGAGGACCTCCACATTTGCGGTTACTGGATTGACGTGGAGAAGATCAAGCCGGCCTGCGACCGCGCCCAGCAGGAACGGGTCGACCGGGCGAAGGAGATCATCGAGAACCTGCGTGGTTACGGGTTTGACATCACGATCGACGACGCGATCCGCGAGGCCGGGTCCGCCGATTCGATCGGTCGCCCGCACATCGCCCACGCGGCCGGTGCGGCCAACAACATGGGCCCGTTCTTCGAGGAGTACCTGATTCCCGGGGCCAAGGCTTTCGTCTCCCGCAAGTGGCCGACCGCGCAACGGGCCTGCGAGATCATCCAGGAAGCCGGCGGGGTTGCCGTGATCGCCCACCCCTACTGGGACGTCAAGGATCCGGAACAGGTCGAGTCGCTGATCCGGTCACTCGACATCGGTGGCATCGAGGTCTTCTACCCGTCACATACGAAGGCCCAGACCGAGCACCTGCTGAATCTCGCCCGCGAGCTCGGCATCAGTGCCACCGCATCATCCGACTACCACGGCCCCACTCACAAGACCTTCAGCCGTTTCGGCGCCTACCAGACCTACGATCTGGGAGAGCCGGAAGTCCCTCCAAAGCCCTGACCTAGAAGTCAGCGGCGGATCTTCACTTTCTTGATTCGGGTGACGCTCTTGCCTTCGGCTGTGGTGCCGGTCACACGAACGAACAGCTTCAGATTGCGGCGCTTGCCGAGACGCTTCTTATTCGGCTTCACCCGGAGTACATGGCGGCGCTTCAGGGTCCTGACCGACAGCGTCCGTAGCGGTTTCTTTCCCAGTTTCTTCCGTGAAGTGGCGATTCTCGCCTTTATCCGGAGGGGCTGATTCGAACTGACCCTGACCTTCAGGCCGCGGCGGGCCAGCGTTCTGAACCTGAGGTTCTTCGGCGTCACGACCTTCATCGTCAGCGTCCCCTCTCCGGGCACGCCCGGAACCCTGACCGTGCGCCTCACGACCGTTTCGTTGCCGGCCCGGTCCGTGGCGGTGAAGCTCACCGGGTGGCTGCCGGGGCCGAAAGAGGAGGTCGCGGTGTCTCCGGCGACAACGCCATCACCGAAGTCCCAGCCGACGGACCGCAGCCCCATGTCGTCGCTCGCTCCGGCCGAGAACGAGAGTTCTGCGCCGGCCGCGGCCTGAACCGGGAAACTGGACACGGTCACTTCGGGAGGAGTCTTGTCGAGGCCGCCGACGAACAGGCGGATGTCGCCGGGGGCAGCCTCGATCGGCCAGCTCGCCAGGAGGTCACCTTCGCCCGTCACCGCGACCTCCGGGTTGGCGGTCGCGACGCCGGCGCCCAGGAGGCTCGGCGTCTCGAACGATGCCTGGCCGGGCGAACGGCTCGTGGCGTAGATGCCATCGTCGGCCCTGATCACCGCGTACTCGGTGCCATCGGGCGCCACCCTGAAACCGTCGTAAGGGATGTACGGGTCGCCGGCTCCTGCCAGCGGAATCGGGACCGGAGCACCAAAAGTTCCTCCTGGCGGCTTCACGTTCGCCCAATACCCGCGGGTCGGGCTCTGTTCGACAGACATCACGTGAATGTTCTGGGCCGCATCGATTCCCGGCTGGGTGGCAGCCTCACCGTCCAGGACGTGTGCGGCGAAAGCGGTTGCCGCACCTGGCGGGCGGATCTGGACCAGCGCTCCGCCCGTGCCGCCCGTTGCGAAAGCGACCGTACCGTCGTCGAGTACGACCGGTTCGCCGTTGACCGCTATCTCGTCCGGCTGGGTTACGTTCGCGAAGTCGATCGTCGCGTTCACGCCCTGGGCGGGGTTTCGGATGAGGGCCCTGACCCGCCTGGTCTTATTGGCCGGCGGCGGGCTGGTGGAGGTAGTCCAGTAGTCGGCGACTACGGCAAGGGTTCCATCTTTGCCCCAGGCCAGCCGCGGCTGAATGAAGGAGTCGTAGACCGGCGGATTCAGCTGTTCGTTCACCGTGACCGGCCCGAGGGCGGGACTGGTTCCGAGCCAGTAGGTGTTGGGGGGGATTGAAGCTTCGTTGTGGGAGCAGACGACGGCGACCTCGCCGTTGGGTCCGGCGGCAGAGTCCACGAACCGGTTGCAGTTGGCGACGTTGGTGGCCGGATTGAACTCACCCCCGGGGGGCCGGGTCGACTCCTGAGCCAGGGCACCGTTGGTCCCAATGCCCCAGACCGCATGCATGCCGCCGTCGTTGGTGAAGCTCAGAGAAGGATTCTCGACGTTGTTGTTCTGGGCGAGGTCGATCTGCTCGGAGAACGCACTGCCGTTCAAACGTTCGATCAGCACCGACGTGAAGCCGGCCGGTTTGATGGTGCGGAATGCGATGAGCTGGCTTCCGTCCGGCGCGATGTTCGGCATACCCTGCCCGAGCTGCGCGCTCTGTTCAACTTCGATCGGATCGAGCGGCATCGGTGCCGCGGCTGCGCCAGTCGGAAAAGCCAGACCGAACAGGAATGCTGCGAAAACCACGAATCTTTGAAACGGCAATGGAGCCCCTGACTTGATTTCCCTAAGGCCAAGGTAACCGCAAGCGGCGCAAGTTGCAATAAAACGGGCGGACCCAAAGCCCCGCGGACCTTCAGCCGTTTCGGCGCCTACCAGACCTACGATCTGGGAGAGCCGGAAGTCCCGCCGCGCCCGTGATCTAGCGCTGCGGTGGTCCGGTCGGCAGCCCGAGTGCCATCCAGTCCTGGAGTCCGCCGCGGTAGTAGAGCATCGCTTCGGGCGTGACGCCGGCATCGAGCAGTTTCTCGACGGCCCGCGGGGTTGCCGCACACTGCGGGCCGTTGCAGAAGAGCACGATCGGCTGTTCGGCGAAGAAGAGGTAGGCGTGACTTGTGATCTCTTCCCATGGAATAGCCAGCGAACCGGGCAGGGTTCCGGTCTCAGCCACGTATTCGTCCTGGCGGGTGTCGATCAGCCTTCCACCCGAACGGAGGTGTTCGATCACCTCCAGTTCGCCGACGGTTTTGATTCCGGGATGAAGGACCTGGGGCTGAATGGTCCCCCACCACGGATCGATGCTGACCATGCCCGATTCTTCGCGTATCGGCACCCGCCGCGGTTCGTGACCGGCCGGCGCCTTGTCGCGCTCGAGCTTTTTGGTTTCGGCACTCATACTGCCAGTCTACCACTACACAACTGTGAAGCTGTAGATGCAGGGAAAGAAAGGCGGACCCGAAGGCCCGCCCCTGTGAAACCTGTTGATTCCTACGAAGCTACCGCTGCGGGAATCAGTTCCCGTTCTTCCAGGTAGTCGATCAGCTTGCCGGCTGATTCGGCCGGCTCTTCTTCTTCGGTCTTGATGACGACCTCGGGGTTTTCCGGGGCTTCGTACGGGTCGGAAACGCCGGTGAACTCCTTGATCTCACCCGAGAACGCCTTGGCGTAGAGGCCCTTGACGTCGCGCGCGGCGCAGGCGTCGACCGAGGCTTCGATGTAGACCTCGATGAACCGGTTGCCCATCATCTCGCGGGCTTCGTCGCGGATCGCCTTGTAGGGCGAAATCGCGGCAGTGATGACCGGGGTGCCATTCCGCGAGAGCAGGTCGGCGACGAAAGCGATGCGGCGAATGTTGGTGTCGCGGTCTTCCTTCGAGAAGCCGAGGCCCTTCGAGAGGTTCTCACGCACGATGTCGCCGTCGAGGATCTCGAGGCGGGAGCCACGAGACTTCAGTTCGGTCGAGACGAGCTCGGAAATGGTGGTCTTGCCGGCGCCGGAAAGTCCGGTGAACCAGAGGGTGAATCCTTTGTCTGACATTTGTTAGTTGTCCTCCTTGTAAGCGTCGATTAGGATCTGGGCGACCTCGGGACGGGAGAACTCGGGCGGCGGCATCTCGCCGTTGCCCAGCATCTCACGCACCTTGGTGCCGGAAAGGAACAGGTGGGAGTCGGCGTCATGAGGGCAGGTCTTGCCGGAAGCAAGTCCTTCGCACTCATGGCACCAGAAGGTGTGCTCGAACATCAGCGGTTCGATGCCGAGTTCGTCGATGTTGATCTCGTCAAAGATCTTCTGGGCGTCGTAGGTGCCGTAATAGTCACCGGCACCGGCGTGGTCACGACCGACGATGAAATGGGTCGCTCCGTAGTTGCGGCGCACGATTGCGTGGAGGACTGCCTCGCGGGGTCCGGCGTAGTGCATCTTCGCCGGCTTCACGCCGAGGACCACACGGTCGCTCGGGTAGTAATCCTCCATCAGGACCTCGTAGCACTTCATGCGAACGTCGGCCGGGATGTCGCCGGGCTTGGTCTTGCCGATCAGCGGGTGGATGAACAGCCCGTCGCAGGTTTCGAGAGCAGCCTTGGTCAGGTACTCGTGAGCGCGGTGAATCGGGTTGCGGGTCTGGAAAGCGACGATCTTCTTCCAGCCTCGGTCGGCGAACTCCTGGCGAGATTCGGCCGGGGTGAGGTAACGGCGCATGAAAGCCTCTTCGTGATCCGGCAGGGCGTCCACCTGAATCGGGCCGGCGATGCAGCGGGTTCCCTCTTCGACAATCGCAGCGACACCGGGGTGCTCCTTGTCGTCGGTGCCGTATACGTCGCGGGCCTCACGCTCGATGTCCCGCTCGAAGATCTCTTCGACCGTGATCGACCCGAGGTGCTTGCTTTCGTCGGAAGAGAGGGTGACCACGTCACCCACGGAGCACTCGAGGTCGGTCGGCAGGGTGATCGGGATCGGCCAGTACTCGCCGTCGGAGGTACGCATCTGGGCGCAAACGTTGCGCCAGTCCTCGGACCCCTGGAAACCGGTCAGTGGCGCGAAGCCCCCGTTGCCGATCATTTCGAAGTCGGCTGTCTGCCGCTCCGACAGTGTTAAAGCTAGTTCGCTCATATTCTCGCTGTCTTCGGAAGTGTTTGTTGACTGGGTAAGTAGAAAAAGGTCAGCGGGCAGGGTAGCCGTTATCGCTTTCGGAAGGATCGCCCGTGCAGGCTAGTGAATGAGGGCCATTCCGGAAGGACGGCTGCTAGTTGATCCCGCATTCGGTCTTGCCCGAGCCGGACCAGCGTCCGTCGCGAGCCGATTGACCGGGTACCACCGGGCGGGTGCAGTGTGTGCAGCCGATCGACGGATAACCTTGGTCGTGCAGGGGGTTGTACGGGACGTCGTGCTTGTTCAGGTGGTTCCACACATCCCGCTCCGACCAGTCGGCGATCGGGTTCAGCTTCCAGATGTTGAACTTCTTGTCCCAGACAAATTTGCGGGTCTTGGCCCGGGTCACGGAGTCGGCGCGGCGGACGCCGGCCACCCAGGCGTCAACCGAAGAAAGCGCCCGGCGCATCGGCTCGACCTTGCGCAGGCCACAGCAGGCGTCGGGGTCACTCTGCCAGAGCTTGTCGCCGTACATCCCGGCCTGTTCTTCGATCGTGATGTTGTGCCAGCGCTCGAACTCGACGTCGAAACGCTCGGCGAGCCGGTCCCGGGTTTCGTAGGTCTCCGGGAAAAGCACGTCGGTGTCGAGGTAGAAGAACCGTGCGTCCGGATTGATCGAGGTGGCGATCTCCATGACGACGGAGCTGGTCTTCTGGAACGAGCAGGCGATGTACATGTCCTGCCCGAACTGATCGAAGGCCCACTCCAGCACTTCATGCGCCGACAGCAACTCGAGCTGATCTGCGACGGCTTCTTCATCGAAGCGGTCCTTGAGCAGCTTGACGCTCGGGCTTACGGGTGTGGTCGTCGGTTCCATGATGGTCTGCCTGGCTAGCGGATGGCTAGATCGCGCACTCGCCTTCGCCGCGTTCGACCTTGTACGGGTCGGAGCGGTTCCAGTCGATGAACTCCTGCATCGTGTCGAGGTTGAAGTCCGCCGGCAGGGTGAGTTCTTTGACTTCTTCTTCCATGCGGGCGGTGCCAACCCGTTCGACGAAGTCGTTGAAGACCTCGCCGTCGTTACGTTCGGCTTCGTAGAGGTTGATCCACCGCTCGATCGCGTCCGGCACCCGGCGGGCGGGAAGACGGGACTTGAGGCGGGTTCCGAAGATCACTTCACCGTCGACGTACTTGCCGGCGAGATGCGGCACGTAAGCGGGCATGGTGCGGCCGCCGACCTTGAGCGAAGCGCCGTAGAAGCCGATGTTGGCGATGTGGTGCTGAGAGCAGCCGTTCGGGCAGCCGCTCATCTTGATGTGGATCGAACGGGTCAGCGGGTCGGTGATGTTCATCGACTCGACCCGCTCCTGGACCGCTTTGTTAAGGCCCATCGAGCTGGTGATGCCCATCTTGCAGCTGTCGGTGCCGGGGCAGCTGACCACGTCGGTGATCCGGCGGGGACCGATGTCATCGAGGCCGAGATCAATGAGGCGCTTCCACACGTCGTAGAGCGCGTCGTCACGGACCCATCGCAGGACCAGGTTCTGCTGGACCGTGGTCCGGGCAAAACCGCCGGCGTAATCGCGCATGATCTGGCCGAGACCGCGGAACTGCTCGGGGGTGAGATCACCACGGACGATCCGGACCTCGACCGTGTTGAAGCCGGCCTGCCGCTGGGGCTGGACGTTCGCTTCGAGGTAGGTCTCGAAGCCGGTGCGGTCGCCGTTCGGTGAACTGGTGGCCGACGTCGCTTCGGGCAGCAGGGCTTCTTCGTCGAGGTCGAACAGCAGGTGGTCGATCGTGAAGTCACGTTCGTTGACCCAGTCGCCTTCAAGTTCTTCGTCGACCATGCGCCGCACCTCTTCGATGCCGACCTTGTCGACCAGCACCTTGATCCGGGCGCGGGCCCGGTTGACCCGCAGCCAGGACTGGCGGTCGAAGATCCGGAAGACGGCTTCGGAGACCTTCATGAAGTCGCCGTTGTCGGCTTCGACGAAGTCGTAGAGGGTCGGCGCGATGCGGGCCATGATCGAGGTGCCACCACCGACCCGGACCTCGAAGCCCTTCTTGCCGTCCTTGATCCGGCTGATGAAAGCGATGTCGTGGATGCCGGTGATCGCGCGATCGGCGTCGGAGCCGGAGAACGCGGTCTTGATCTTTCGTGGCATCAACTGTGTCGTGGGGTGACGCACGAAATAACGGGTGTAAGCAGCGGCGTACGTGGTCGGGTCGAAGGTCTCGTCTTCGGCGACACCGGCCCACGGGTCACCGGTCACGTTGCGCACCGTGTTGCCGCAGCCTTCTCGGGAGGAGAGGCCGCTGGGGGCGAGGTCGCGCAGCATGTGGACCATCTGGTTGAGCGGCACGTGGTGAATCTGGATGTTCTGGCGGGTCGTGATGTGACCCTTCTTCAGCGGCGCGTAGGTCTCGACCGAATCGGCGAAGGCATCCATCTGCTCAGGAGTGATGCCGCCCATCGGAAGCTTTACGCGGACCATCTGGACACCGGGCTGGCGCTGGCCGTAAACACCCTGCTTCAGGCGGAAGCCGATGAACTCGTTCTCGGGCGTCTCGCCGTCAAGGAAAAGGCCGGCTTCGCCTTCGAAGTCGTCGAACTCATGCTCGAGGATCGGGATTACGTGACCGGGTACGTTCTCGTAGGTCTCCGGGTTGTTCAGCGAGCCGAGCTTGCCTTTGCCCTTCTGGGTCTTGCCTTCCTCCTGCTCAACCCCCTTGTCACCGGGTTTTGCTTTGGGCTTTGCTTTGGGCGGGGCTGTTGTGGGCTCCATTGGACGATCCTCCTGCTCGGCTATCTGAGTTCGTGGTCGGACCTGAGCGTCCGGCTTGGCTGATAGTAGCAAAGCACCCAAACCTGACTGGATTTGAGGTATTTAGTTTTCGGCCCTGTACAAGGGGTGCCGGTGGCCTTGGCCGTTTCAGCTGGAAGCGGCTCTGGCGCGGGCCTCGAGAATTGCGGCGGCTTCGCCCGGCTCGGCGATGTAGCCATCCGGGGGTTCGATCGTGCGGCCCTCGTCAATCCAGAGCGTGATGCCTCCCGAAAGGTTGTTCGCCTGATAGCCGGCATCAGTGAAGACCTGGGCGGCCATCGCGGATCGGTCGCCGGTGCGGCAGTAAAAGACGACCGGCCCGTCGCGGTCGACCTGGCCACGGTTCTCGGCCAGGTCCTCGAGGCCGATCCGGACGGCACCGGGGATGCAGGCGGCCTCGAATTCGTGAGCGGCACGAACATCGATCAACTGCGCGCCGGCATCGATCAGTCCGGCGATCTCTGCCGGGGTACGTTCGAACAAGGGGGTTTCTTCAGAGGCTTCCATGGGGCTGGAAAGCTAGCAAGCCGTCAGATGAAGCAGCCCTGGCAGTGAAATCGCGCGCTCAGCGGGCAATTTCACTGCCAGGGCTCAAAGGCTGCGGATGATTCCGGGGTTCTTGCTCGTGCTGGAGCGGAGCCCGGACGACGGATCAGGTTACGTCTGCTCCTTCGATCAGGAATGCCACGCGGACGTGGGCGCGGTACTCGTCGAGGTGCTCGCCGCGGATGCCGGTCGAGACGATGTCCACCGCGCGGATGTTCCGAAGCGAATCCTGCGCCTGCTTCAGGGCCTGCTGGGCTGCATCATCGGTCGAAACCCGGGAACTGCCGACCAGCTCGATGATCTTGACTACCGCCATGTGCTCCTCCTGATAGGTAAACCTTGAGTGACACTCCTGTCACCCATTCTTACTGGCTGACGAAGCTTGCACAGGTCCCGCCAGGTTCTGGTCCCGATTGACCACCTATTTGGGAGTGAATCGCGACCGGAATGTAGGTCTTGCTCCGGGGCGAGAGTGATCGCCCGGGTGAAAGAGGTCGCGTGCCTAGAAGGGGTCGCGTGCCTAGAAGAGGTCGTGTGCCTAGAAGAGGTCGCGTGGATCGGGTGGGCCGAAGTCGTCCTTGGCGCTTACACCCTCGACCAGGGCGGCCCTCAGCCAGGGGTTCATCGCTGTGTCCGCGGGTGGGGCGGCGATGGCCGTGTCGGTCTGGAAACGCTGGATCGCGGCGCTGATCGCCGCGGCTTCGGCCGGGGTGGCGGACGCCGGGATCGAGCCGGCGGTGATCTCGATCGCGGCCATGGCTAAAGCGGGATGTTGCCGTGCTTGCGGCGCGGCTGGGCGACCCGTTTGGTCTGCAGGGTGCGTAGCGCCTTGATCAGCTTGGGCCTGGTCTGGCGCGGCTCGATGACGTCATCGATGTAGCCGCGTTCGGCTGCCGCATACGGGTTGGCGAAGTGGGCCTTGTAGTCCTCGATCAGCTTCGCCCGGCGCTTTTCCGGAGTGGGTGAGTTGGCGATGTCGCGGCGGTAGATGATGTTGACCGCGCCTTCGGGGCCCATCACGGCCACTTCCGCAGTCGGCCAGGCGAAGTTGAAATCGGCCAGCATGTGCTTGGAGGCCATCACGTCGTAGGCGCCGCCGTAAGCCTTGCGGGTAACCACGGTCACCTTCGGCACTGTCGCTTCGGTGTAGGCGTAGAGCAGCTTCGCGCCGCGGCGGATGATGCCGTTCCATTCCTGGTCGGTGCCAGGCATGAACCCGGGCACGTCCGTGAAAGTGACTAGCGGGATGTTGAAGGCGTCGCAGGTACGGACGAAGCGGGCCGCTTTTTCCGAGGACTCGATGTCGAGCACACCGGCCTTGAAGGCGGGCTGGTTGCCGACGATGCCGACTGGATGGCCGTCGAGCCGCGAGAAACCGCAGATGATGTTCTTGGCGAAATGCTCGTGGACTTCGAAGAACTCTTCGTCGTCGACGATCTTCGCGACGACCTTGCGCATGTCGTAAGGCTTGTTCGGGTCGTCCGGGACGAAGGTGTCGAGTTCCGGATCCTCGCGTTCGGGGTCGTCGCCCGTTGGCAGGTGCGGAGGCTGCTCGAGGTTGTTGAGCGGCAGGAAACCCATCAGGTAACGAACGTCTTCGAGGCAGCTCTCTTCGTCTTCGGCGGCGAAGTGCGCCACACCGGACTTCGAGTTGTGGGTCATGGCCCCACCGAGTTCTTCAAACTCGACCTCCTCACCGGTCACGGTCTTGATGACTTCGGGACCGGTGATGAACATGTGCGAGGTCTCTTTGACCATGAAGATGAAGTCGGTCATCGCGGGCGAGTACACGGCGCCGCCGGCGCAGGGACCCATGATCACGCTGATCTGAGGTATCACGCCCGAGCTCCGGACGTTTCGTACGAACACCTTGCCGTAGGCGCCGAGCGATACGACACCCTCCTGGATCCGGGCGCCGCCCGAGTCGTTCAGCCCGATCACCGGGGCACCGACCTTGGCTGCCAGGTCCATCACCTTGCACATCTTTTCGGCCATCACTTCGCCCAGTGAGCCACCGAACACCGTGAAGTCCTGTGAGAAGACGAAGACCTTGCGTCCGTCGATCGTTCCGTGGCCGGTGACGACCGCGTCGCCCCAGGGCCGCCGCTTGTCCATGTCGAAGTCGGTGGTGCGATGCCGGACGAAGGTGTCGAGTTCTTCGAACGAATCGGGGTCCAGCAGCACGGCGATCCGTTCGCGGGCTGTCAGTTTGCCTTTTGCGTGGTGTTTTTCGACCGCCTCCTCGGAGGACGAGTTCATGGCCTGCTCACGCAGGTCACGCAGGTGTTCAAGTTTCTCTTCGTGGGTCTCGGGGCTCTTCTCGCGCATGGACGCCGCAGTCTATTTGCAATCAGGGTTATCCGGCTTTGTTGTCAGGGGTCTGACGGCTGCCGAACTGCCGGGCCCACCGCCTGACCGGCTGCTCGAGGAACCTGGCGGACAGGTAGCCGTAGACAACCGAGGCGGGAATCACGGCCAGCATCCAGACGAGGAGGTTGCCCAGGGTGCCGTCCCTGGGCAGGTCGAGAAGGTCGCCGAGGTAGATCAGCAGCAGCATGTGCGAGAGATAGATGCCGTAGCTGATGTCGCCGAGCCGCCGGATCGGCCGGTTGGCGAACGGCCACCTGAAACCGGTCGGGCCGAGTGCGATCGCGACCATCGCTCCGGCCAGCGCGACCGAGAAAGCCATCGACACCCAGAGCGACTGGCGGGTCTGCTCCAGGTAGTCACCGTTGATCCAGGCGAGGACTGCTGCGGACATCACTGAGACGAGTAGAACCACCAGTACCTGCCGCTTCAGGTTTGCGGTCTGCTCCATCGCACTCACCTTCACGTAGACCCAGGCACCGGTCATGCCGAGGCCGAAGGAGAGCGCCCATGCGGGCAGCTGCGCGCCGGAGTTGAACATGAAACGGAATGCGTCCTGAGCGTTCGGATGGAGGTCGAGCAGGGAGATGATGTCGTAGTAGTTGTCGAAGAAGAGGTCCCAGGCGACGGTCACCAGCAGGGCGATCGCGAGCCCGGCAAAAGGACGGCGGAAGTAGACAGCGGCGATGAATGGCAGCACCAGGTAGAAGCCGAGTTCCACCGACAGGGTCCAGAGCGGCGGGTTGACGAAGAAGCCGACCGCGACATCGCCACTGAACATCGAGGCCGGCAGTTGTGTTCCCGTGAAGTGGGCGAGGGCGGAGAAGGCCGAAGGCATCGGTACGTCGGCCTCCAGGTTGACCGTGGCGAGCAGGACCAGCGAGATGACCAGGATCAGCCAGTACGCGGGCAGCAGCCGGGCGCCGCGCCGGATCGCGTAGGCGGTCCAGCTGCCAAACCGCCCACCACGGGCGACTGTCGGCAAAAAGACGACGAACCCGCTGACCACGAACAGGACCTCGACCGCCCGGCCGAAGAGTCCCCAGTTGATCTGCGCGAGTGTGCCGGATTCACCCTCGCCGACGACTCCGGACACGGTGAAGACATGAAGCAGGACCACCCCGAGGATGGCGAGGGCGCGGTACCCGTCGAAGACCGGGACCACCGGGATGCCGGCGGCCGACCTCGCCTCTTTGCCGGGATCGGCAATGTGTGTGGCCGGTTGTTCCCGGACTTCGCCCCCCTCCATGAGGGGCTCAGTCTACGTTCTGCGCTTCGCCTTCTTGCGTGCGACCTTCTTGATTTTCAGGCGGGTGCTGCTCTTGTGGCCTGACGCGTCGACGCTGATCCTGGCGCGGCCCTTTGCTCTGCGTTTGACCCGTACCTTGATTGTTTTGCTTGCCTGCGAGCCGGCGGGCACGTTGATCCGGATCACCCTGGGCGTCTTGACCCTCCGGTTTGAAGACCTGATCCGGACCTTGACCCCGGTGGCTGCAGCGGTGCCGCTGTTGGTCACACCTACTTTCAGCTTGACGACCTTGCCGACCTTCACCCTTCGTTTCTTCGGTGTGACCGATGTGGCGGTGATCGCCGCTTCGGGTGGAT
>Ga0105046_10002603_pt1 | contig 28497 bp, 29 predicted proteins | sample MAT03_FD_78385 | JGI IMG/M metagenome (GOLD analysis project Ga0105046, IMG submission 78385) | Freshwater microbial communities from Lake Fryxell liftoff mats and glacier meltwater in Antarctica - MAT-03 (megahit assembly) | ecosystem: Environmental > Aquatic > Freshwater > Ice > Liftoff... | reverse complement strand
TAAGATGCAGTAATCATTCAGCTATCCATACGTTACGGATTATTTAGTAGTCCATAGAGTTTTCTAATAGGCCACTGTGGGTCAAATTACCGAGACTGCCGCAAATTCTCACGGATAGGTGAATGATTACAAGATGCAATCGCCCTGGCCTGTCTGAGGCATTTCCGTTACAATTTTTGCATATTTTGATCAGTAAGACTCGATGAGGATTTGGAGGTAAGACAATGGATTGGGGATATGTTGGAGCTGTGACTCTGTTCTTTACGATTATCCTGATTTTCGCGCAGCGGATTGAGACAAAACGCAAGCGAGTCGCCCGCTGGTTCATCTTCGGCATGATGCTTTTGCTGATGGTACGCCCGAACTACACATATCTACGCGGCCAGAATCTGGTGGCCTATGCCATTGCGTTCTTCATCAGTCTGGTCTTCTGGGTTTTGATCGGGCGCTATAACCCGGTGGGCAGCAGCGATGCCATCAAAGTTTATGGCATGGATGATTGATTTTGACGGGAATCATAAGGGCACGATATATCGTGCCCCCTACAGGTCAAGTTTCCTAGCGAATCACATTAATCGGGATGACATCCGCGTTTTGCATCATCACCACGCTGATGCGCGCCGCAACGGTCATCGCCAGTTGGGCAAAGGCCATCCCGGCGGGACTGGTGGGGTCTTGCGCCACAATTGGACGGCCATAATCTCCCCCCTCGCGCACACCCGCCGCCAGCGGCACACGCCCCAGGAACGGCACATTGCGCTTGTGAGCCAACTCTTCACCGCCGCCCGTGCCAAAGAAATCGCCCGCCATATTTTCAATCACGCCCAACACAGGCACATTCAACTGATCAAACATGGCAATCGCCCGCAGCGCGTCGGACACGGCGACAGACTGCGGTTGTGTGACGATCAACGCCCCGGCCAGCGGGAATGACTGCGCCAGTGACAGCGGCGCATCGCCTGTGCCCGGTGGCAAATCGACAATCATGTAATCCAGACGCGGCCACGCCACATCAACGAAAAACTGACGGATCGCGCTGTGCAGCATCGGCCCACGCATAATCATGGGTTTATCGGCTTCGATCAAAAACCCCGTGCTCATCACATGCACACCGTAGGTCTCAATCGGCTGCATCTTGCCATTGATGACTTTGGGGCGGCCCGACAACAGACCCATCATCTGCGGGATATTGGGGTTGAGAATGTCGGCATCGATCAAGCCGACTTTCGCGCCCTTTTCGGCCAGTGACACAGCCAGATTGGTCGCAATAGTGCTCTTACCCACGCCACCCTTGCCACTCGACACGGCAATGATGCTGCGCATGGGCGCGTTGAGCTGACCTTGAATGCGGTGATCTGTGGGCACTTTGGCATCCCACAGGATATTCAGCTTTTGGATGCCGGGAACAACACCGATCACAGCCGCATTGCAGCGTTCGACGAAGACATCCTTCAACGGGCAAGCCGGGGTTGTGAGGACGATGGTAAATTTAGCCGTATCACCGACGATTTGGAGATCTCGCACCATATCCAGCGAGATAATATCTTTGTGTAATTCAGGTTCAATCACCGTTTTGAGGGCGGCGATTACGCTGTCATGTAAATCCATGTGCTGCTCCCTATAAGCCTTCATACGCCGAATAATTATAGCGAATATCAGCATAATTATCGCGCCTGAGTTTGTCACTGTTCGCTTTTGGTGACATTCCTCACTGCAATCGATGTTCTTTACATGCATTTTTTGACGCGGCACGTCACACTCTAGCGTCCGATTTATCGTCATAAGGAGTTTCGATCATATGCCATTGAGCCAGGAAGAACGTCATCAGCTTATTGAAAAGATCCGCTATTTTCCTATTGTGTTGGAGACTGTGCTCGCATCAATCTATCATGAATACCTGACAGCACAGCCACGTCCTGGTGAATGGAGTATTGTCCAAATTGTGCATCATATGGCTGATGCCCATATGAATGCTTATGTGCGGTTCAAGCTCGTGCTTGTGGAGGATTATCCGACCTTCAAACCTTATGAACAGGTCGATTGGGCGGAAACGCCGGAAGCAGTCGACATCAACGTACAGGACTCGATACTGATTTTGCAGGGCTTGCACAACCGTTGGACTATGCTGATGGACTCGTTAACACCTGAACAGTGGGAGCGCAAAGGCCTGCATCCTGATCTTGGCGAGATTTAACTTGAAGGCCTGCTTGAGGGTTATGAACGGCATGGTCGTAATCATCTTGAGCAAATTGATCAGACTTTAAAAGCAGCCGTGATTCAACGAACCCAGCGATTTTTCAAATGTGTTTTTCCTGACGGAATTACTGAAGAGGATTACTCGTTGCTTGCCTATGCTTTATACCATCATGGGGAGATGTCATATCGACAGATTGCCGTTGCTATGTCTCAACTGAGAGGCGGTTATTATCTGGATTACTTATATTATGAGTATGATCAAACTGAGCCAACATTCCAGGTTAACGCATCAGATGTTCAAAATCTTTGGGAGAGCCTATTGAACTGCGGATTTAAAGAATGGGATGGACAACTGACATAGAGAATCAAAAACCCGATGCCAGTCACACATCGGGTTTTTGAGATCAGAGACTATTTCTTTGCTGCACGAGCCGCTTTACGGGCCAGGGCCGCTGCCTTACGCTTTTCCATGTCATCGTGGGCCATCGTCCAGGGCTTTTCGCCGGAACCCGCTGCTGAAGTGGGTTCTGCCGCCGCCACAGGAGCCTCAGCCGCTGCACGCCGTGCACGCACTTCTTCGCGCTTGGCCTCTTTGTTATCGGGGGCTTCTGCCACTGCTTCCGGAGCCGCCGCTGCTGCAGACACTGCCGCCGCCGCAGTATCGCGTGATGAGCCACCACGACGCGCCGCTTTCTGGGCGTCTTTGTGTTCCCAGCCGCCGCGTGCCTGCGCTTCTTCCACAGCGCGAGTCGGGGCGATGGATTTCCAGTAACGGAATTCTTTCGACAGCTTGGGCTTGTCGAAAATGTGACTCGACGTGCGATCATAGCTGGCGAGTTCGTAATCGTGATCCATCTTGATCGCATCGAACGGGCAGAACTCGGCGCAGTAACCGCAGTTCATACAAATATCAATGTCGATGAAGAAGGCTTCCGGTTCCGGAATCGGCTTGCCATTCGGGTCTTCACCGCGAACGATCCAGATACACTGGGGGGGGCAGACCTTCGCGCAGATGCCGCACGAGGTACACCAATCTTTGCCAGGGCGATCCGGATGATCATAGTCTTCGACCACCAGGAACGGCACGAAGCGAAAACGCTCGGCCATCGCGATTTTTTCATCGGGATACTGCACTGTGAAAATACCCTCACCATGCGGCCCCTGGCGATCCTGAAAATTATTCACATTTGGGGAGAACTTGCGGAAGCCGTAGCGCACATCATCGACATAGGTGTTGATGAAGTGGCGCAGCGTCACCCACATGCCTTTAGCAAAACCTGATCCAATCATAGTCTTCCTCGCCTAACGATCCGTCTCACCCAATACAATATCAATGCTGCCCAGGATCGCCACAATATCCGCGATCTTGCCACCCTGGCTCATCGCGCCCAACGGCGTGAGATTGATGAAGCTTGGGGCACGGACGTGGTAGCGCCAGGGGTTTGCTGTCGATTTTTTATCGCCCGCTGAGACGACATAGAAGCCAAGTTCGCCCTTGCCATTCTCAATGCGGCCATAGGATTCACCGACAGGCACTTTGCCAGCGTAGGAGGCGTTATTCTCGCTCACGGGCTGGCCTTTGGTGTCTTCCAGGCGCGGCAGAAGCTGGCGCAAAATCCGCACGCTCTCACGCATTTCCTGTAAGCGCACCTGATAGCGGGCATACATATCACCTTCTGGCCGTACCGCCACATCGAAGTCCAGTTCAGGATAGATGCTGTATGGATCGGAGCGGCGCACATCATAGGCCACACCGCTGCCACGCAGCACCGGACCCGCCACACTGTAGCTAATGGCATCTTCACGGCTCAGATAACCAACGCCAATGGACCGCGATTTCAGAATTTCATTGTTGGTCAGGAATTCATCGAGTTCATCAATCGTGCGCGGGATGCGCTCATTGATCATGTCCGTGAGGAACTGCATCGTGTCGAAATCGCGCACACGGTCATTCATCAGGTTCATGGTGCTGTGAATACGTTCCGGCAGATCGGCAAAGACGCCGCCAAAGCGCATGTAATTGCACATCATGCGGCTGCCCGCCACCGCCTCGAAGAAATCGAGAATGCGTTCGCGCTCTTGCACGAAGTACAGCACAGGCGTAAAGAACGCGCCGAGATCGTTCAGCCAGAAGCCAATCGCCCACAGATGATTGACGATACGGTTGAGCTCGACCATCAGAACGCGCAGCACTTCCGTGCGATAGGTTGGGGCTTTGTATTTGCGATCCAACGACATCAACTGCTCAACAGCCATCACATAGCCGTGATTGTTGCCCATGCTGGACAGGTAATCGAGGCGATCTGTGAAGGGGATATTTTGCAGGTAGGTATTGCGCTCGCCAATTTGCTCATGGTTGCGATGCAGATAACCCATCACAGGCTGCAAATCGAGGACGGTTTCGCCATCGATGCGCACCATCATGCGGAACACACCGTGTGTGCTGGGGTGATGCGGGCCCATGTTGATGATGAGTTGATCCGTCTCCATGCCGTTCGGATCGCGTACCTGTGTGGTATCGACGCCCAGACCGAAGCCTTCATACAACTTGGCCTCAGACAGATCAGTCAGGCGTGAGAGATCAATATCCGCCGGGTATTTGACGTTATGCCCGAAAATATTGCGCTCCTCCGAGCGATGGATATGGCCGCCCGGCCAGCGGCTGCTGTAGGGCTTGTGTTCTTCCTCGTAGTACGCTTCTTTCCAGTCCTTACGCATCGGGAAGCCTTCAAAGCCATCCCACAGCAAAATACGCTTGAGATTGGGATGCCCTTCAAACTTGATGCCGTAGAGATCGAAGGCTTCGCGCTCCTGGAAGTCTGACCCCTTCCAGACCGACACGAGGGAAGGCACAGTGGCGCTTTCGCGATCCGTCTGCGCTTTGAAAACGAGGGCTTTGCCGCCGGTGGTGCGATAGGCGTGATACACCATTTCCAGGTGATCCGTGCTGTGATTGCCTTCACCGAGGTAATCGACAGCGGTGGCGCTGGACAGGTAATCGAAGCCCAGTTGATCGCGGGCATACTGCGCAACTGTGAGGAGCTGTGACTTATCGACGATGACGCCGCCGTAGCCTTCCCGCGTATCGTTTGAGACAGCTTCAGGGAAGCGTTCCTTGAGATGAGAAATCGCCTCATCAATGGGCAGAGTCTTCAAATCCTGTTGAATATCATGCATATCAGCCGTTGTCATCAAAAATGGCGCGAGAGACCCCTGCCTTGCGGCATGGGGAGGAATAGCGCCTTGTCCTTTCTGCTAGGTGTCACTGACCAACAGTCCCCGAAGGGAGGGAACGATTTAAGTTACCTACGGCTCGTTCCCACAGCCACACCCGTTTCCGGGGTAAAGTTTACATCGACAACGTTATGAGACGGTTTATATGTGAATGACACTGTTGGCTCCCCAGCCTCCTATTTAATCATTCACCGCAGAGTTCGAGACTTGTGAGGCATCTCGAAGTGCCTATGTATTCGTCTCTAACGGAGGCTCTGACATCAAGCCTGAGTCTGGTCAGTATTGGGGCTTAAAGCCCCTCCCTTTCGGGATGGGGATACTGACGGCTACTTCCCTTCTTTGGAACCGCGAGCCGCTTTACGGGCCAGCGCTGCCAAACGGCGTTGTTCCCGAATATCGTCTGCTTCTTCCCAGGGCTTGCCGCCAGCTTCAGGCACAACTGATGCAACCACAGGAGCAGACGGGGCCGGTGTCTCTGCGACGGGTGCAGGAGCAGCCGCTTCTGTCGGGACGGCGGTTGCGGCCACAGGAGCAGCGCCACCGCCTTCTTTTGCAGCACGGGCGGCTTTGCGGGCCAGCGCAGCCGCCCGTTTGTCATCTTCCGGGGAGGCAACTACCGCCACAGCAGGCGCTGCACTACGGGCCGCAGGAGAAGCCGGAGCCGCTGATGCGACTGCTTTTTTAATCACAACGGGCAGGCTGCGTGCAGCAGGCAGAGCGTGTTGAGCCTCTTCAGTCTTCTGCTTGGCGGCAGTTTCGGCAAGGCGGCGAATCATGTCCATCTGGCGCGGATCAATAATATCCGGCCCCAGAATCGGCACGGGTGTGGGATCGGACGGGCCGACGCCATACCAGGGCATATCATCATGATTCAGAACCGACTGTCCATCAATCTTCTTTTGCAGCGCAATCAGGCCAAACATCAGCGCCTGCGGAGTGGGCGGGCATCCAGGCACATAAATATCAACAGGCAGATACTTATCAATGCCCGAAACGACATGATAGCCTTCTTTGAAAGGGCCGCCGCCGCTGGCGCACGCACCCATTGCCAGAACATATTTCGGTTCAGGCATCTGGTTGTAGAGGCGCACAATCGGCACCACCATCTTCTTTGTGACCGTGCCAGACACGATCATCAAATCGGATTGGCGAGGCGTACCGCGCATCACTTCCATGCCAAAACGCGACATATCAAAGCGAGACGATGCCGTCGCAATCATCTCAATCGCGCAGCAGGCCAACCCAAAGAGCATAGGCCACATGGAGTTGCGACGCCCCCAATTATAGAGCGTACTCAAGCTGCTGACGGCGACGGTGTTTTGCAAATCCACCGGAATCGGGTATTCGCTCTTGTTGAGTTCCTGTAAATTTAACTCCATTAGTCGTTACGCTCCTCGTACCACTCGCGTAATATCGCGGTGAGTACCGCATCGTTCCCCAGCGCCGGATCATCCACAAAATCGGGCAAGCCGATCACCATCTCATGTAAAGTATTCAGCCCAACTTTATCCAGATCATGTTGAGGGTAAAGTGCCTCTAATTCAAGCACAATCTCATAGATTGAATCCCAATCGAGCATAGCCACATTTTACCACAGTCTTGTGAATTATCACACAAAGCAAACATGCTTTTTTCATCTGTTGAGGCATGAATAGTCACGCCTCAACAAACTCTATTCTAACACGCGAACATGAAAGTTCTTATGCTGATACGCAATGTTCAGGGTGGTTAAATTTCGTTTTCACTGAGGATCGCATCAGTGTCAATCTGGGCGCGCTGCAAACGTCCGCTGTAATCGATATAGACCGATTTCCATTCCGTGAAGGAGTTGAGTCCTGTCTGCCCTGCTTCGCGCATGCCGTTACCAGTGCCGCGTGTTCCGCCAAAGGGAAACTGAATTTCTGCACCCGTCGTACCATGATTGATATAGACGATACCCGTCGTAATATCACGAATGGCACGGAAAGCGGCATTCACATTCTCGGTGAAGATGCTGCTGGACAGGCCATAGCGCGTGTTGTTATTGACATGGACGGCCTCTTCAAGGCTGTTCACTTCAACAATACTCAGAACCGGGCCAAAGATTTCTTCCTGTTCCACGCGCATCCCGGCTGTGACATTGTCTAGAAGAGTCGGTTCAAAGAAGAAACCCTTTGCAATATCAGGGCGTTTGCCGCCTGTGACGATGGTTGCGCCTTCACCTTCGGCAATCGCCATATAGCTGGCGACTTTATCCAGGGCCTTCTGATTGACCAACGGGCCCATCGTCGTCTGTGGATCAAGGCCGTTGCCCATGCGAATGGTCTGGGCTTTGGCGTGCAGAGCCTCCACAAGGCGCTTATGAATGCCCTTCTGGACGATCAAGCGGCTGGTGGCGGTGCAGCGCTGGCCTGTCGTGCCAAAGGCGCTCCAGGTGATCGCGTCAACGGCGAGGTCAAAATTGGCATCATCCATTACGATAATGGCATTCTTGCCACCCATTTCCAGCGTGACCTTTTTGCCCATGCGGGCGGCCTGGGTATAGACCTTGAGGCCCGTATCAGTTGAGCCCGTGAACGACAGAATACGCACATCAGGGTGCTCAACGAGGGCCGCACCTGTTTGGCCTGCCCCCTGCACCACGTTCAGCACACCTGCGGGCAGACCAGCATCAGCAAATACCTGCGCAAACATCGCCGCTGAACCCGGCACATCTTCGCCCGGTTTCCACACGATCGTATTGCCCGCAATCAGGGCAGGCAGAATCTTCCAGCTTGGGACCGCTACCGGGAAATTCCAGGGCGTAATCAGCCCGACAACACCCACAGAATCGCGCAGGGCCATGCCAAATTTGTTGGGCATTTCGACAGGCGCGGTATACCCCATCAGGCGGCGACCTTCACCGCCCATGTAATACGCCATATCGATGGCTTCTTGCACATCGCCGCCTGTTTCGGCGACGATTTTGCCCATCTCCTGTGTCATGAGTTCGGCCAGGGCCTGCTTGCGATCCCGCAGCAGCTCCGCCACACGAAAGAGAATTTCACCCCGGCGCGGGGCTGGCGTCAGACGCCATTTGTCATAAGCAGCCTTTGCAGCAGCAACAGCATCGGCAATATCGGCGGCCTCACTCAGGGCCGCATGAAGAACAACGTCTTCGGTGGCAGGATTTAAACTCTCAAAGGTTTGACCGGAACGCGCATCGACCCACTGACCACCAATAAAATTCTTGACCACCTGGGGCATGAAAGAAAACTCTCCTGAATTTGAGGGTATTGAATACGAGGGAGTATAGAGGGACGGTTTAGGGCTGTCAAGACACGCACAAAATCGCACAGATGATCTAAATTTGAGATTATTACAAATCTTTGTGAATCCCCTCTGTGCCTTATTTACACGCAGCCTGACGATGATTACGCGGTATCGGAAAAGCATGGCAAGTTAGGCATAGCGTTCCAAACCTGACATTCATGTCAATTCTATTTGGATTGTCCATAAGGTGAGAGCCTCCTCTCACCCTCCATGTCAGGCTAAAACCTGCCCTGTCGCCCCCTCGGCGCGAACTTTGCCATACCGCGCAAGGCTCTGATAGCCCTCAGCGGTATAGAAATCTTGCATGGCCTGCGCGACACGGGCGGCTGTTGCTTCATCCTCGCACACAGCACACAGAGTCGGGCCTGCCCCGCTGATGACGAGTGCCAGGGCTCCCGCTTTTTTCGCCAGAGGGCGCATATCCCCAAACAGCGGCATCAAATGGGCGCGGGCAGGTTCGACAATGCCATCACGCTCCATCGCTGCGGCCATATCACGCACATCCCCACGATAAATCGCGTCGACCAGCTCGGCCACAGCGCCCGTTTGCTGCACCATCTGCTTAAGCGTCACATGCGTCGGGAGAGCCGCACGGGCCATCGCTGTCGGTACAGCGACATTGGGCGTTACAAAGGCCATATACAGGGAAGGAGGCGGGGCAATGCGGCGAATACGCTCAATTTGCGTGCCATTGGTGAGCGTAATGCCACCAAACAGCGACGGCGCGACATTATCGGCATGGTAGCCACTGACAGCCGCTTCGCCCTCTAAACAGGCATCAAGCAGTTCTTCCGGTTTCAGAGGCGAGCCGCACAGCGTATTTGCAGCGACCACAGCCGCCACAGAACTCGCGGCGCTGCTGCCCAGACCGCTGGCGAGGGGCAGACCCTTCTTGAGGTGAATGCCGAGGCCATGCGTCGCGCCGATCTGTTTGAGATAAGCATTGGCCGCGATGCTGGCAACATTGCGATCCGCCTCATGGGGCAGCATGCCATTGTCGCCCTCGATGGAGAGAATGACCGCGCCCGGTTCTTCGCGCCATTCCGCAATGACGGTGTCTCCGGCCCCATCCACTGCCAAACCAAGAATGTCAAATCCCACGCCTACATTCGCCATCGTAGCGGGCGCGAATGCCGATGCTCTAGTAATTGTCATGAAAACGGGCTATCCTTGCGCTGGTTTTAATCCATCCTAAGTCGAAAGATGATAGCACCAATGCCAAGCGTTCTCCAATGCATGGATTGTGGTCAGCAGTATCCGCTCAACCAGGTCATTTATACATGTGACACCTGCGGCGGCTTGCTCGATGTCACCCATGATTGGACTCAAACTCGAACCACATTGACTCGCGATCTCTTCGACAGCCGCCTGGGAAGCCGCAAAAAACCCTATAACAGCGGCGTATGGCGCTTTAAAGAACTCATCTATCCTGACGTGGCCGACTCGAATATTGTGAGCCGCCCCGAAGGCAACACAAACCTGTATGATCTGCCCCAATTGGCTGAATGGGCGGGTGTGGAAACACTCTATCTCAAGCATGAGGGCGAGAATCCTACCGGATCATTCAAAGATCGCGGTATGACGGGCGGTGTTACACATGCCAAAGCTCTCGGTATGAAGCGCGTGGCCTGTGCCTCAACGGGCAACACCTCGTCGTCGCTGGCGTCCTATGCGGCGTTGGGTGGATTGCAGGGCATTATCTTCATGCAAAATAAGCAAATCTCGCTCGGCAAGCTGGCGCAGGGCATCGCCTATGGAGCCATATGCCTGCAAACCGATGGCGATTTTGACGCGAATCTGGCGCTCGTGCGCGAAGTGAGCGAACGCTTGCAGATTTATGTGCTCAACTCGGTGAACCCCTTCCGTCTTGAAGGACAAAAATCCATTGTGTTTGAGCTTTTGCAGCAGCTTGAATGGAATGTGCCCGATTGGATCGTCTGCCCTGGCGGGAATCTCGGCAACAGTTCGGCGTTCGGCAAGGGGCTCAAAGAGATTTATGATCTCGGCCTGATTGACAAACTGCCGCGTCTCGCGATTATCCAGGCCGAAGGGGCCAGCCCGCTCTATCAAGCCTATTGCAATGGCTTCACCCACTATGAGCCGATGAAAGCTCATACACTTGCCACCGCAATCAAGATTGGCAACCCCGTGAGCTACAAACGCGCGGTGCGGGCCCTCAAGTGGACCAATGGCGTCGTTGAGTCGGTCACCGATCAAGAGATTATGGACGCAAAGGCGCTGATTGATCGTTCGGGGATTGGCTGCGAGCCGGCCTCAGCGGCGACAGTGGCCGGAACACGCAAGCTTGTAGAAAAAGGAATTATCAAGCCGCATGAAATCGTGGCGGGCATTCTGACAGGCCATGTCCTGAAAGACACAGATACAATCATTGCCTATCACAATCATCGGTTAGAGGGCATTACGCCGACGATGCAAAATCGCATGCTGCAAGCCAATGCCACCGCCGAAGATATTGTGCGCGTGCTGGAAGGCGTTACAGAGATAGAGATGGCGTAGAGAATTTTAAGAAGAGATCGATGGAGAGGCGCATATGCTGCGCCCTCTAGTTTTAAAATGACACGCCGCGATAAATATCATCCAGTGCTATATTATAGTCCATGATATTCACTATATTTTCAAGCTCTGTGTATGTGATGGATTGCCAGGTATCTCCTGAGTGCAACCATTGCACGACCTCAACCCGATTCTGCCGTACATACAAGATATTCTGCAAAGACGGAATCGCTTGATAAAGAATAAGCTTGGTCTTTTGATCATAGTCTTCGTTGGAAACCGAGAGAATTTCGATCACCACCCGCGGATTGAACAAAACGTCATCGCGATTTTTGACGCGGCGTAAGTCTTCGGGTTGGCAGGAGATGGTGAGATCAGGATAGACATAGGCTTCCCCATCATCTGCTACCACGCCAACCTGCATATCGTTGCTCGACACTGAGCAGTCTGTGCCTTTGAGATGAATGTAAAACTCACCGTGTAGATTGCTGTTGATCTGGATGTGTTCGCGGGACGCCCCTGTCATGGCATAGATATAGCCCGCCACGTATTCCAGGCGAATCGTGCTTCTCTCTAGAAGATCAAAGTAATCATCCAGGCTGTAACGCCGATGGACATACTCGATATTGCGAAGTGCAGACATAACAGCCTCCATCAAACCGTTTGCCTGATTATACGGCTTTTTGTCTCGTCAGCAGATTATACGGTATCTTAAAACGCAAAAGGGCCTGGGATGCCAGGCCCTTACCTTGTTCAATTCAACTAGAATTTCTACTGTCTAAACCGTTCCTGCCACGCCTGGCTCACGGCGCGTTCGGGGATGCCATCCAGCGCTTGCGACAGATCCGCGATAATGTCCTGTGAATCTTCGATGCCCACAGCAAAGCGCACCAGATTGTCCTTGATGCCCACCTTGAGACGCTCTTCCGTCGTCAGTTCATAGAAGCTGACGAGCGATGGCTGCTCAATCAGGCTCTCCACCCCGCCCAGGCTCGGCGCAATATATGGAATACGGCAGCGATCAATAAAATCGCTCGTGATCTTCAGATCGCCCGACACTTCAAAGCTGACCACCCCGCCGAAGCCTGTCATTTGCTGTTTGGCAATCGCATAATCAGGATGCGATTCCAGCCCTGGATAATACACGCGATCAATCTTGGGATGATTCTCTAAAAATTGGGCCACAGTCATGGCCGTGCTGTTCTGCTGATTCACGCGCACACCCAATGTCTTGATGCCGCGTTCCAGCAACCACGCGGGCTGCGGATCGATCACATTGCCGAGCACGCCGCGTACATCCTTGATTGGTTTAAGGCGATCTTTGCTGCCCACCAGCACACCCGCCAGCAGATCGTTGTGGCCGCCCAGATATTTGGTCGCGCTGTGGAGCACAAAATCGATGCCATATTCAATCGGGCGCAGATTCACCGGGGTGGCGAAGGTCGCATCGATCATCGTGAGCAGCTTATATTTTTTGGCAATCGCATTAATGCGGGCCAGATCAGCCACACGCAAATAAGGATTTGTCGGCGTTTCTGAGATAATAAAGCGTGTCTTGCCAGGGATGATCGCCGCTTCCATTGCTTCATAGTCGCCCATCTCAACGACGCTGGTCTCAACACCAAATTTGGCGAGGAAGCCTGTACAGAATTGGCGGGTACGACGGTAGCAGTCGTTGGTCATAACAATATGCTGGCCTGAGCGCAGCACGGTCAGCAGCAGAGAAGTGACTGCCGCCATGCCCGATGAATACAGGGCGGCATCTTCGGCATTGTCCAGCGCGGCCAGACGTTCTTCAACTGCCCACACGGTCGGATTGCCATAGCGCCCATATTCTTCACGATCCAGGCCATCACCCCAGATTTTGCGATCCATAAAATCGCACAAATCCTGCGTATCTGTGAAGGTAAACGTCGCAGAGGCGACAATCGGGGTTGTGAGAGAGCTAAACGCCTTCTTGCGTGTTGTGCCCCCATGCACCGCGCGGGTGCTGTGGCCCTGCTGCGGGCGGCGAGTGGCTTCTTCAATGGCTTTATCGATAGGGTTGTTGTTAGAGTTGGGGGTGTTATCCGTTGGTTGCGTCATGTCTGCGCCTGCTCCCTTATATTTCAGTCATGGATGAGAAACAAAAAACCCGAATTCCAGGTTGGGAATCGGGAGGGAGAATTCTGCGAAGCAACAACCCTATAATGAAGGATTACGACGACACAGCAAAACACACACGAGGCGCGTGGTTTTTCTCTACCCTCATCTCCCAGATTTGCATTTCTGCCGGACTTAGCACCATCCCACTCATGAGTGGAGGTTGCTGCAGTGTCAACGAGCCGTTCTCTCGACTGCTCTGGATAAGAGTGAAAGATGTTGGTTTGTGCCAAACATCACGTATGACAATACCATAGTTTTGCGATGATGACAAGAGATTTTCGACATTGAGGACAGAGAACATGTATCTCTTCTCCCCAATACCACACGATTTACCGACCACGCGGCGTATTCTGGTGCTCCTCAATCAAGTGCTGCTCTGAATTGACATGCGTTGAGGCCGTATTCTCACTCAATCGCACCACGCTGTCTGTTTCACTTTGATGTTGAGCGAGACGCCGCAAAAGGGCAATTTGTGTCTGACCGTTTGCCATCATTGTCAAGCCCACCTGAATACCCAGGCTGATGCCAAACGCCACCGCCGACAGCACCAGACCTGTAATCAAAATAAGAAATCCTAGCAGCAGAGCTTGCAGCAGCATATCCATACGAGTAAGAGATGTATAATTCCATAGCATACCCAGATGATGGAAAAATACGACCACTGTAAAGAATGCCGTCGCTGCCAGTCCCAACCATCCTGCCAAGCGATAGGCCCGTCCCACCCACAGCAGGCCGCGATGCATCCGTGACTCTTGTGATTTGAGTGCCATGCCTCTTCTCCTGCTCTATGAGCGATGACGCTGTTTCTGTGAATCAAAGGCCGATATTGGCGCAGAAGTCGCTTCGGCGGTGTGATCCTGCAAGCGAATCGTGCTGTCGATTTCGCCCTGAGTCTGGGCGAGGCGGCGCAGCAGTTCGACCTGTGTCTGGCTGTTGCGCATAATTGTTAAGCCCACCTGCACGCCCAAACTGATCCCAAACGCCACTGCCGAGAGCGCGAGGCCCGTAATCAGAAGGAGAAAGGCTAAGAGTGCGGATTGAGACAACAGAGTCCAGAAATCAGCATTGCCCCAATACTGAGACATATTTCGCCATTGTGTGACAAATCCCCAGACGGTGAAGAAGGCGGTCGCCACCAACCCCAGCCACCCCGCTAGTCGATACAGCCGTCCAATCCAGATGAGGCCCCGATATTCACGGTCATCTTGTGATTTGAGAGTCATATAACCAACTCCTTGATCCAACAACTTCATTATAAACGCGATTCATGAACACTCGTTATGACACATAAAAGTCGGGAGAAATTCTTTGAGGAAGAAAATGCAGAGTGTCAAACCCGAAGATTGTGATATGTATTACGGTGTTGTGAGCGCAATCACACCGATGATAGCTGTGATCACGCCCGCATAATGAGGGCCGCACACGAAAAAGATTTAGCGCACGTCGCTTTGTTCACGGGCCATACGACGCAGCAGTTCGGTTTGATCGCGGCTGTTTTCAACCAGTTCTAAAAAGACCTGGATCAACTGGGCGACAAATAACAAGCCGAGTGCCATCATACCGCCTGTAAACAGAACAGAGCCTACAGTGATAGCAACTGTTACAAGGCTGCTGGAGTAATAACCGCGCACGGACATGCCATTCACCAGGACAATGAGGGCAAAAATAACGGTGCCAATGAGTGTCAGCCAACCGAGAAAGCTGTAAATTTTACTGACAGTTCGCATGGCGCTATAAGACTTGTATTGCACGTTCGACTTCATGATAATCTCCTCAAATAAACAAACTTCATACAACAGTCTAAAAGACTTTTCGGTAAAAGAAATAATTCTTAAACATTGAAAAACTCACAAAATAATATATTTTTCTTTTAGCGATTTAGCTCAAATCACGCTGTCTTTACAACTTTTGTCTTGCATTTCCCTACATCTCCCGCCAAACTTATCGATTACGATGTATATCAACAGTATCCATCGATTCAGACGCCTAATTCGAGTAGGGAGAGCAGATCATGACCGAAGCCGCCTTTAAAGTTCACGGGGGGCAACCCTTAAGCGGCAGCGTGACCGCCCAACGCTCCAAAAATGCCGTTCTGCCCATGATTGCAGCGGCGCTTCTGCCGCGCCAGGGCCAGACAATCCTGCACGGCGTGCCTAACATTGCCGATACCCGCCTCGCGCTGGAACTTGTGCGCATGGTTGGAGCCACAGTGAGCTATGACGAGTCGACCCATACGGCCGTGATTGATGCCAGTACAGTCAATACAGGGGTTCTTCCCGCCGAGATGAGCCAGAAGATGCGCGGCTCAGTCCTGTTTCTGGGGCCTCTCCTTCAGCGCATGGGCATGGTCGAACTTCCCGGCAGCGGCGGCTGTGATATTGGCATCCGCAAAATTGACTTTCATCATCGCGGTTTTGCCCGTCTCGGTGCCAATGTCGAAATGTTTGATGATGGCACAACCCGCATCAGCATGACCGCGCCGAAACTCAAAGGTGCGCTTCTCTACCTGGATATGCCAAGCCATACCGGAACCGAAAATCTCATGATGGGCGCGGCATTGGCAGATGGACTCACCATCATCGAAAATGCCTCGGTTGAGCCAGAAGTCATCGATTTTGGTCATTTCCTGGTCGAGATGGGGGCCGATATTGAGGGTCTGGGCACACCCACGCTGTATATCAATGGTGTTCAATCGCTCCATGCCATTGAATACACACCCATCCCAGATCGACTCGTCATCGGCCTGCTGATGATGAGCGCCGCGATTACAGGCGGTGATGTCACGATCCATGAGACCGAACCGGCTCATCTGCGGCTTGCCAATGCCAAATTGGAGCAGATGGGCGTTGAAATCACCGTGCAAGGCACCTCCATGCGCGTACGCCGTCCAGTCGAGAGGCGTCTGAACCCGATCAATATCACAACACACCCGTATCCTGGCTATCCCACCGATTTACAGCCGTGTATCTCAACCCTCTCCACCATTGCCGATGGCAAGAGTTTTATCCGTGAACGCATCTTCGAGAGTCGCTATGATTTCGTCGATGGCCTGCTGGCGATGGGGGCCGATATGCTCATCAGTCAGAGCGATGTGTTGATTGTAAACGGTGTTACGGCGCTCAAGCCTGCACGCGTCCGGGCCGCCAGCATCCGCGCGGGGGCGGCTGTGCTCCTGGCAAGTTTGGCGGCGCAAGGCGAATCGTGGATCGAGAATATCTATCAGATTGATCGCGGCCACGAGAGCATTGAGACGCATCTTGCCAATTTGGGCGCGAATATCACGCGCGTCAACATCGAGAAAACACCGCAGAGTTTGCGTTAACATAAACCATAATCGTAGGGACGCAGTAGGCTGGTGATATGTAACCAATGGTGCATGTCTCGCTTTTGCGATCATTTTCGCCCGCAAAATCAAATTCTGAGGCTCAGTTTTTGTAATCATTCACCTCTCCGTGAGAATTTGCGGCAGTCTAGGTAATTTGACCCACAGTGGCCTATTAGAAAACTCTATGGACTACTAAATAATCCGTAACGTATGGATAGGTGAATGATTACCAGTTTTTAATGGCGAAGAGTTTTTAAAGGGCCAAAGCGCTTTTGTAGGGGCGCAGCATGCTGCGCCCCTACGCCAATCCCACCTCAAATTTACGACTTGCACCATTGGTTATGTAGGGGCACGAACGAAGTCACCGAAGGTATGCATCGTGCCCCTACACCTCCATTATGTTGAGGTGTGGGGAACTTATCCATGCAATCCTGCACCTCTACCAGTACGCGCCTCTCTAATCGATAAAACATCTTCACCCCGACAATCCTCCCACCCCTCAAGCATGAAATAATCCTTTGCGCTATAATGCGAACTGAGACACCATCACCTGCGAGGACTGTGTGCAAGTCACGATCATGTTTATGAGTGGCGTGGATGATGGCCGCTCACTCCACTTTGAATCGGAGATGGACGGACAATTCGTGCATGATGAGTGGACGATTCGTATGGGGCGAGAGAACGATAACGATGTCGTCTTGCGAGATCGTTTTACCTCGCGTCATCATGCGCGGCTTCTGTGGAAGCAAAACAGTTGGTGGCTGGAAGATCAAAAAAGTACGAACGGGACGTTTGTGGAGAATGATGATGATTTCTTCAACGACACCCGTGTTCAACTCCTCCCAATGCAAGAGGGCCAGTTGTTCCGTGTGGGACGCACCTGGCTGCGTATCGAGGTCTCAGGCCCCCTATGAGCGATTTCAGCCGTGACAGCCTCAGTGATTTTGTCCGCGATGTGATGATTGTGGCACGGCAAGAAGCCCATCGCATGCGCCATTATTACATTGGCGTCGAGCATCTTTTCATTGGCCTCTTGGAGATCAAGGGCGGCATTACAACCAGCCTGCTGGCCGATGAAGGACTGCTCATTGAATATGTAATTGACGCGATTCGCCGCCGCACGAGCAAAGGCAGCCGTGATCGACTGTGGCCTGATCTGCCAAACACGCCCCGCGCCAAGATCATCATGGATATTGCACAGGAATTGGCATTTGAAGAAGGGCGCAAAAACATCCAGGAGCGCGATCTGCTCATGGCCATCCTGGAAGAAAATGACAACATCCCAATGCGCGTCCTCAACGCATTAGGGGTCCAGATGGCCCAGTTTCGTGAGAATGCCCGCACACGACAGGTCAAACGCGGTGTGACCGGGACATTTACCAAAGTGAATATTGCAGCCACCTTTGAGGGCGATCTTGATACCGATCAGATGTTTATTTTGCGGCGCATGTTTTACGGCTATGCAGAAGTGCGCGTGGAGACACGTCTCACACGCGGCTTTAGCAGCGCCGTTGTTTTGATCGCGACCCCCATTCATGCCGATCAGCAGGCGGATGCGTCTGTTGTGGTTAAAATCGGGCCGAGCGATGCCATCCAGGAAGAGGCGATTCGCTATGATCGCTACGTGAAAAATACCCTTCCCCCTCTCACAGCCCGCCTGGAAGATCGCCCGATTGCGCCCGATAACTCCAACTATGCCGCGCTCAAATATACGCTTCTCACAGATATGCAGGGGCATTCGGTTGACCTTGGCATGGTGATGAACGAGTGGACAGCGCTGGAGCTGGGCAACTGGCTCTACGATCAGTTGTATCGCACCTTCGGTTATCGCTGGTGGAAACAGAGCCGCCGGTATGTCTTTGAAGCGTGGAAAGAATATGAATGGCTTCTGCCGCCTGCTCTGACGCTTCAATATATCGATACGCCTGATAATGCGCCGCCGCCTGCGGGCACAGTCATCATCAAGCCAGGAAAACGGCCTAAGTTGGAAGAGGTAGAATACGGCGCAGTGGTGCAGGTCGCAAATTACATTGTGCAAAAAGTTGATCCCGATAAAGGCACGATCTGGTTAGCGCTTGGCGATGGCATGAATACACCGCGTGCCTGCGAGATCGAAGTGACCAGCATCGATTTCAGTCAGGACACCTATTTTCGCGGTGAGGCCGTCGAAAAAATCTATGGTCGTGTCTGGCGCACACGCCATGAGCGCCTGTTGGATGCCGTTCGCGCCCTGGAAGCCGATTTCGATCTCAAAGGCGAGATGATCAGCGTTGGCGCACACCGTCTGCCCAATCCGCTTAAGGCTTATACCTTGATGCTCGAACAGCCCATCGAAGGCGCGTTGAGCATCATTCATGGCGATTTGCACCCTGGCAATATTCTCATCGGCCCGAATCAAAGCGCCCTGCTGATTGATTTTGCACACACCCGCAGCGGTCACACGCTCTACGATTGGGCCAATCTTGAGGTGACTCTGCTGGCTGACATTTTCACCAAAAATATCCAACCGGATTGGAACAGCGTGCGCGAGGTGTTCGAGCATATCTATGCGGCCTACAACGGTCACTCACTGCGCGAGACAGATACGATTGAGGCGCACGCGATTCAACAGTTGGTGGAGTCATTGCGGCGTATCGTGCGCGATTGTGTCTCCTCACCGGGCAAACTGAGCGAGTTTTATATCGGCGTGTTCTTCTGTTCCATGCGGGCGGTCACCTGGGAAAACACGCTGCCGCTGGCGGGACGCCGACTGCTGTTCCTGCTGGCTGCATTGGCCGCAGAGCAGTTCCGCGATGAGGTGAAGCCCGATTCGCGTGACAAGAGTTCCAATGCCACCGCCACCGATCAGACACGGTCGGGCGAGGGATGAGAGAATCAAGCGTAGGGCGCGAACGAAGTCACCGAAGGTATGTATCGTGCCCTCGATCTTTTGCTCAGGGCACGATGCATCGTGCCCCTACACATCCTCTGTTTGTATTTGTCCTAATTCTGGGATGTCCTTATATCTTGTGAATCACAGCCGCCGCAAAATCTTGCGTGCTGGCATAGGCCCCACCCCGCGCCAGATCCGCCGTGCGCAACCCTTCATTCAACACAGTCTCCACAGCCGATTCAATCACTTGAGCTTCTGTTTCGAGCTGCAATGTATAACGCAGCATCATGGCCATACTGAGAATCGTGCCGATAGGATTGGCGATGCCCTTGCCTGCAATATCGGGTGCGCTGCCGTGAAACGGCTCATACAGGCCAAATGTCCCTTCGCTTAACGAGGCTGAGGGCAGCATCCCCAACGATCCCGCGAGAACAGAGGCTTCATCGCTCAAAATATCACCAAACATATTCTCCGCCACCAGCACGTCAAAGCTGGATGGGCGCGTAATGAGATGCATCGCGCACGAATCAACCAGATTATGCTCAAGCTCGACATCGCTGTATTCCTCGTGAAGCGCAACAACCGTGCTGCGCCACAGCCGCATGGAGGCGAGAACGTTGGCTTTATCGACAGAGGTCAGCTTCTTGCGCCGACCCTGCGCGGCGCGGAAGGCCACATGCGCTACGCGAGCGATCTCATCGCGCGTATACTGCATGGTGTCATAAGCGGTGTCCCCATCGCCCATTTCCTGGCGTGCGCCAAAATAGAGGCCGCCGGTCAGTTCGCGCACAATGAGAATATCGACATTTGCCACCACTTCGGGGCGCAGCGGCGAATAATCAGCCAGCGCAGGATAGACCTTGATCGGGCGCAGATTGGCAAAAAGTCCAAAGTGTTTCCGCATCGCCAACAAGCCGCGCTCCGGGCGATCTTTGGCAGAGGGGTTATCCCACTTAGGGCCGCCCACCGCGCCGAGCAAAATCGCATCGGCCTGCTCGCACACGCGGATTGTCTCATCGGGAAAGGAATTGCCCGTTTTATCGATGGCATTGCCGCCGATGGCTGCTTCTTCGTAATCAAAACTGTGGTTGTACTTCGACGCAACATGATTGAGAACGCGTTGGCCCGCCGTGATGACTTCCGGCCCAATCCCATCGCCCGCCAAAACTGCGAATTTTGCTTTCATGCCTGGTATTTCCCTTGTGGATAGATGAATTTGGCAAAACATTTGGGAAGGGCGCAGCGTGCTGCGCCCCTACTGATTCCCATTTTTGTGTTTTATAAAGCTGAGACCGTTTCTACGGTGTCTAGAAGATAATTCTCACCCAGGCACGAGAGTTTGTAGGGGTGCAGCGTGCTGCGCCCTCGCTCTAGTCGTCATCAAAGCTGTTGCAGATTTGTGCGTGTGCGATCACTGTTCTCGACATTGCCCGTGTTCACGGTGGATGCCGATTCAATCAGCATCACTTCGACCTCTTCAGGCGCAACAGGCAGATGCTCTACGCCACGCGGCACAATCACAAATTCGCCTTCATCGAGCCAGACATCCTTATCCCGAAATTTGAGAAGCAAACGGCCTTCGATGATGATAAACACCTCATCTTCATGCTCGTGCTGATGCCAGACAAACTCTCCGAGCAGCTTGACGAGACGGATGTGCATCCCTTGAAACTCACCTGCGATGCGCGGATTCCAGTGATCCGAGATCAGCGCTAATTTTTCTGCGATATTCACTTTGTCAGCCATGCTGCTCTCCTGTAACGGTTGCTTCTTCGACAGTTCCCTGTGCCAAAAGAAGGCCATATTCGATACCATCCACCAGCGCAAACCAGCTTGCGCGGATAATGTCTGTGCCTGCCCCCACCGTACTCCAGCGTTTTGCGCCGTTCTGTGTATCGATCAGCACGCGAGTTGTCGCACCGGTGGCGCTTTCGCTGTCGAGAATGCGAACTTTGTAATCCACGAGTTGGAAATCAGCCATCAGCGGATAATATGGCACGAGAGCTTTGCGCAGCGCGAGATCAAGCGCATTGACAGGACCGTTGCCCTCGGCGGCGGTGTGCACAATATCGCCGTTCACATCGAGCTTAACCATCGCTTCGGCCACATGCCCACGCCCGCGCCGATCTTCCACGATGACCATAAAATCGACAAGCGTGAACAGAGGTGTATAGCCCGGTTTGGCGCGCTGCATGCGAATGGCGAGAGACGCCTCGGCCCCCTCAAAGACATAGCCGACATTTTCAAGCTGTTTGATCTCTTCAAGCACCCGTGTCGCCTCATCCGAGGAGACTTTAAGGCCCAATTCCTCAGCTTTGCTCAACACATTGCCGCGCCCCGACAGATCTGAGACAAGCACGCGCATCTCATTGCCGACGAGAGTCGGGTCGATGTGCTGGTAGCTGTCGACATTGCGCCGCATCGCTGCCACATGGATGCCGCCTTTGTGCGCAAAAGCACTCTTGCCCACATACGCCAGATGATGATCAGGAGCAAGGTTGGCAATTTCCGCCACAGTCCGCGCCAGGGTCGTCAGGTGACGCAGCGTGCTCAAATCGGGCAGGCAGCGCACATTCATCTTAAGTTCAAGATCAGGGATGATGCTGCATAGGTTGGCATTGCCGCAGCGTTCGCCATAACCATTGATCGTGCCCTGGATATGCAGCGCACCGGCCCGCACTGCGGCGAGAGAGTTGGCAACAGCCAATTCACCATCATTGTGCGTGTGAATGCCAAAGGTCATCTGCGCGAAAGTCTCGCGAATCTTGGTGACAAAATCATGAATTTCCCAGGGCATCGATCCGCCGTTGGTATCGCACAGAACAACGGTATCGGCTCCGCCTTCAATGGCCGAGGCAATCGTGTCAAACGCATATTCAAAATCGAGTTTTGCCCCATCAAAGAAGTGTTCAGCATCGTAAATCACTTCTTTGCCGAGCGATTTGAGATAACGCAGACTCTCGCGGATCATGCGCAGATTTTCCTGCGGCGTGGTTTGCAGCACTTCGGTCACATGCAGCATCGACGTTTTGCCAACCACTGTCACAACAGGGGTCTGCGCATCGACCAGGGCGCGAATGTTTTCATCGTCAGCCGGATCGCAGTTTTTGCGGCATGTTGAGCCAAAGGCCGAGATTTTGGCGTGCTGCAACGTCAGCTCACGCACCTGATCGAAGTAGGCGACATCTTTGGGATTTGACCCCGGCCACCCACCTTCGATGTAGGACACACCCAATTGATCGAGAAGCTGCGTGATTTTAAGCTTATCCGCAACGGACAGTGAGATTCCTTCGCGCTGCGTACCATCCCGCAGCGTGGTGTCGTAGATGGCGACCTGCATCACCTAAACCTTTCGGTGAGAAGGGAGAGGCCGCCATTCTAAGGTGCGGCCATCCCTATTTAAGCAAATTGTGTGGTCTCAACGCGCCCAGGATGTGAGGCCTCATAAGCGGCGGTTTCTTCCAGATTGAGCAAAAAGCCAAGCTGATCGACGCCGTTGAGCAAGCAGTATTTGCTGAATGGGTCAATCGGGAATTCGACGGCGCGGCCATCCGGCAGCGTGAGCGTTTGTGACTCCAGGTCAATCGTGACCTGTGTTGTCGGGTCTTCCTGCGCGAGGCTCATCAGTTGATGCTGTGTTTCAGCATCCACGACAATCGGCAGCAGACCATTTTTAAGCGCATTGCTGCTGAAAATATCCGCGAAATAGGTGCTGACGACGGCTTTCAAGCCAGCCCCCATCAGCGCCCAGGGAGCATGTTCACGCGAACTGCCGCAGCCAAAGTTATTCCCTGCCACCAGCACAGATGCACCTTGATACTGGGCTTGATTGAGCACAAATTCCGGTTTGGGGTCGCCCTTAGCATCGTAACGCCAATCGAAGAAGGCTGCTTTGCCCAGACCTTCCTTGTCCGTCGTCTTGAGATAACGGGCCGGAATAATCTGATCCGTATCAATGTCGTTGATCGGGAGAGGCATAAGGCTGCCCGTGAATGTGGTAATCGGTGTATTTTCGCTCATGGTTATGCCAGCTCCGGTGTATAGAGTTCGCGCGGGTCCGTGACAACACCGCTTAAGGCTGTGGCGACGGCAGTCAATGGGCTGGCGAGGAACGTGCGTCCGCCCTTGCCCTGACGTCCTTCAAAGTTGCGATTGCTGGTGCTCACGGCGTATTGGCCGGGTTCGAGTTGATCGCCATTCATGGCAATGCACATCGAGCAGCCTGCTTCGCGCCATTCTGCGCCTGCCGCACGGAAAATCTCATGCAGCCCTTCGCGTTCAGCCTGGGCCTTCACCTGCTGCGAGCCGGGGACAACCATCATGCGCACGCTGTCCGAGACTTTGCGGCCTTCAATCATACGAGCGGCTTCACGCAGATCGCTGATGCGGGAGTTGGTGCAGCTTCCCAGGAAGACCACATCGACCTTCTGGCCGAGCAGCGATTGATTCGGTTGCAAGCCCATATAGGTGAGAGCCTTATCCATCGCCACACGCTCATTCACATCGCTCAGGCGATCCGGATCAGGCACGCGGCCATTGATGGGCATACCCATGCCTGGATTGGTGCCGTAGGTGATCATGGGTGTAAGCGTGTTGGCATCCAGTCTGATCTCATGATCGAAGACCGCGCCATCTTCTGTCGGCAGGGTGCGCCACTGGGCCACAGCCTGATCCCATGCCTCGCCTTTGGGCGCATAGGGGCGGCCCGCCACGTAATCGAAGGTTGTGTCATCAGGGGCGATCATGCCTGCGCGTGCTCCGCCTTCAATCGACATATTGCAGATGGTCATGCGTGCTTCCATGCCCAATGCACGGATCGCTTCACCCATATATTCAAAGACATAGCCCGTACCACCGCCAACGCCAATCTGCGCGATGATCGCCAGAATGATGTCTTTCGCCGTCACACCCGATGACAAGCGGCCATCGACTTTTACGGCCATTGTTTTCGGCTCATATTGCAGCAAAGTCTGTGATGCGAGGACATGCCCGACTTCACTGGTGCCAATGCCGAACGCCAGGGCCCCAAATGCGCCGTGTGTGCTGGTGTGGCTGTCGCCGCAGACGATGGTCATACCAGGCTGCGTCAGACCCTGTTCCGGCCCGATGACATGCACAATGCCCTGATTCTCGGTGCCGAGTTCATACAAAGGAATGCCAAAGTCATTGCAGTTCCGAGTGAATTGATCGAGCTGCTTGATTGCCAGCACATCGGTGACCGGAATAATGCCCTGGGCATTGCGCGGCGTGGTCGGCGTGCTGTGATCCATCGTCGCCATCGTGCGATCAGGGCGGCGAACTTTGAGGCCGCGCTCACGGAGCAGCGTGAAGGCTTGCGGAGATGTCACCTCATGGACGAGATGCAGATCGATATAGAGCACGGCAGGCGTGTCGGATGTCTGCGGGCGGACCAGATGGCTGTTCCAGACTTTTGAGAAAAGTGTTTGTGGCATTGTGTGTTTGATCCCTTACCTATTGATCTTTATTGTTCAGCATGGCGCGAACACTTTCAACTGCCTCTAAAATACTTGGCAGTTCTTCGCACCACAGAGTTGGAACATGGAGTTGCAAGCGCGGAAGCTGCGGGGTCGTATAAATGACGTTTTGATCTTCTGAGACAGCTTCGTACTTTTGTTGCGCGTTGAGACGATGGAAGCGGCACTCATTGTGCGTTGGGTCAATGATCCAATACTCGGTGACGCCCCCTGATTCGTATTCCATCAATTTGTACTCGTGATCCAGTGCGATTGTCTCGTTGTAAACAACTTCGATACAGATGTTGCATGGGCCAATGATACCCATTTCCGTTAAGGCTGTGTTTTCATCTAGCATCACCATCAGATCAGGCTCAAAACAGCGTTCTGAGCTATCCGACAGAATCATCAGAAAAGGGCGTCCTAGAACCTGCCCCACAGGGCGCAAAGAGAAATAGGCTTGCAGCAAAGATCGCAGATAGTCGTTGACGTTGTAATGCCTGATATTGATGTTCGTCTTATAAGCTGTTCCACCAACCCATTCATAAGCGTTCTCCGCATAGGTATCGAGGTAGTCCTCAAAACTTACATTAGGAACAACAATTGTGTCCGGGTGTAGAGTAAGCATCTTGTTTACGACCTTTGTGCTCTTGGTGATCTTTGTGCTTCTCTTGATCTTTACTCCGCCGATGTCGTCAGTCCGACAGTCGAGGCATCGCCTTCGGGTTTCACATCTCCGTAGCCCTGCATGGCCAGCATACGGTTCAGCGCAGCCATATACGCTTTGACGCTGGCAACAATGACATCCGAATGGGCCCCATAACCGCCAAAGCTGCGGGTGCTGTTGGGCGCACCAATCCGCACCGTGACCTCACCCAGCGCATCAATGCCCTCAGTGACGCTGTGAACGCTGTATTCGATGAGCATGCTGGGCGCTTTGACGATGGCATCGACAGCACGGAAGCACGCATCGACTGGACCAACTCCGACAGCCGCATGGACAAATGACTGTCCGTCCGGTGTTGTCAGGCGAATGGTCGCGGTCGGCATGCCCATTGTGCCACAGGCCACCTGCACATCCTTCAAGATGAAGAACTCTTGCGGGCGATTAAACTCGTCGGTCATCAAGGCTTCGAGATCGGCATCCGCGACATGCTTTTTCGCATCAGCCAATGCCTTAAAGCGTGTAAACACCTGATTCAGCGCGTCGCCATCAATGGCATAGCCCAGTTCTTCCAGGCGCTTTTTCAGTGCATGGCGACCGCTGTGCTTGCCCAGGACCAGACGGCTCTGCGTCAGGCCAACGCTCTCCGGTGTCATGATCTCAAAGGTTTCAGCATTCTTCAACATGCCCGCCTGATGAATCCCCGATTCGTGGGCAAAGGCATTTGCGCCGACAATGGCCTTATTCGGTTGGACAGGCATGCCCATGTAATTGCTCACGAGACGGCTGGTCTTGATGATCTGCGTCGTGTCAATATTCGTGCGCAGACCAAACATCTTCTGGCGCGTGTGCAGGGTCATCGCGACTTCTTCCAGGCTGGTATTGCCTGCGCGTTCGCCCACACCATTGATCGTGACTTCAACCTGACGTGCGCCGACATGGACAGCGGCCAGGGTATTGGCCGTTGCCATACCCAGATCATTATGGCAGTGCACCGACCAGATGATGCCACTGCCGGGGCCTGCGCCAGGTGTTTCCGCGATCAAGGCCGAGATCTTTTCGGCCCATTCCGCCGGAGTCACATAGCCAACTGTATCCGGGATGTTCAGTGTGGTCGCGCCGCATTCAACAGCAACAGTGCAAGCCTTAATGAGATATTCCATCTCGGTGCGGCCTGCATCCATCGGGCTGAATTCAACATCGTCACACAGGCTGCGGGCCAGCGTGACCGCCGCACGGATGCGTTCCAGGCCCTCTTCTTCAGTGATATTCAACATCTTCAGATGTGAGGGGGATGTGCCCAGGAAGGTATGAATGCGCGGCTTTGCGGCATCCTTGACGCCTTCCCAACAGGTGCGAATGTCGCTCTCCATGGCACGAGACAGGCCGCAGATTGTCGGACCATCGGGTGTGCCGACTTCGCGAGAAATGCGCTGGACGGCCGCCAGATCATCGAGCGAGGCCGCCGGGAATCCGGCTTCAATCACATCAACGCCCAATTGGGCCAACTGGCGGGCAATTTCCAGTTTCTCGGCGCTGGACAGTGTCGCCCCTGGGCTTTGCTCGCCATCACGCAGAGTCGTGTCGAAGAAAATGACGGTTTTATCATCATATGTGCGCGTTACCATTGTGAAGTCTCCTTGTGCAGAAACAGAGTGAACGAAAGGAAAAAAGGTGAACGGCAAAGGCCATCGACGGCCAAATCCATCGTGTCACCCCCTTTCTGCACAGGAACGCCTGCTACGCCATCGTCCATCAGCGTGACTCCTCTTTCTCAATGGGTTCTGCATCGTACATCGTGAGATTGCACACCGGAACATAGCCGATGGACTGGTAAATCTTGTTGCTGGTTGGATTGTGCAAATCTGTATTGAGCGTGCAGAACTGCAAACCGCTGTCCAAGATGGACTGACTCAGGGCTGCCACCAGCGCACTCGCATAACCATGACCCCGATGCTCTTCTGGTGTATACACCAGCCCAATGCGCATGCCTGTGGGAGACAAGCCGATAGTCGCAGCCATACTGACAGGCTCACCATTGACCTCCCACAGCGCCAATCCATACGGACCCTCGGAGTAGAAACGCTTATTCGAGCGAGCAATGCTCACGCGATCAGGCTCCGTCTCACCGAACGTATCGATATGAAAACGAACCGTCCAGTCCAGCACGAAAGTGTCATCGGGGGTGGCCCAACGCATTGTCCCTGCCACATTGGTCGGCGGAATCACAGCATCCAGGCGGTAGGCCCGCATGGGCATTTCAGGAATCAGACGCCGTTGGGTGCGTGCAAACCACAGATCAGACACAGAGGGGTCAAACTCTGAAGGCACAAGGATCAGATCAATGTCACGCGAGGCTGCATCGTTGAGCAGCATGTTCAGTGCCGTTTCATAGCCCGCTTTGGGATACGTCAGGAATAACCGATAGCCGCTATAGTATGCTGCTGCCACGACATCCCCCGTGTCTGTCTCCACATACCCCATATAGGAATGGGCAGGCGGTGTCTCAGGGGGTTGGCGCAGCAGATCACCCATGTAACCGAGCAGCATATTGTGCTCGGCCTCCCGCTGCTGCAAGAACGGCGTCACACGGTCATAAAAGGTTTGCAGGTCATTACAGCGCTGCACGCGCATAACAGATTAGCTTTCTTGTTTAATCTTCTTGGCATTCAAGAATGGCATCATGCCGCGCAGATTGGCGCCGACTTCTTCCAACAGCAAATCATGCTCGCTCTGGCGACGTTTCAAGAAATTCGGTTTGCCAATGCGATTTTCTTCGATC
>Ga0105046_10002601_pt1 | contig 28514 bp, 26 predicted proteins | sample MAT03_FD_78385 | JGI IMG/M metagenome (GOLD analysis project Ga0105046, IMG submission 78385) | Freshwater microbial communities from Lake Fryxell liftoff mats and glacier meltwater in Antarctica - MAT-03 (megahit assembly) | ecosystem: Environmental > Aquatic > Freshwater > Ice > Liftoff... | reverse complement strand
GCCGAGGCAGTGAGCATCGCCAACGCCAGCCCGTACGGGCTGCAGGCGAGTGTGTGGAGCGACAACCTGAGCCGCGCCCACCGCGTGGCGCGCGCACTGCGCGCCGGCACCGTGCACGTCAACCAATACGACGAGGACGACATCACGGTGCCCTTCGGCGGCGTCAAGCAGAGCGGCAACGGGCGAGACAAGAGCCTGCACGCCTTCGACAAGTACACCGAGTTGAAGACCACCTGGATTCGAATCGACGGGGAACGGACATGAACCACTCATTGAACGAACAGATCCTCGCCCGCAAGGCCGCAGCGACACCGCGCGGCGTGGGCGTCATGGCGCCGTTTTTCGCCGAGCGCGCTGAAGGCGCCGAACTGTGGGACGTCGAAGGCCGGCGCTTCATCGACTTCGCCGGGGGCATCGCGGTGATGAACGTCGGCCACGGCCACCCGAAGGTGAAGGCCGCGCTGCAGGCGCAGCTCGAACGCTTCACGCACACCTGCTACCAGGTGGTGCCGTACGAGAGCTACGTCGCGCTGGCCGAGAAGCTCAACCAGATCACGCCGGGCAGCCATGCCAAGAAGACCGCGTTCTTTTCCACGGGCGCCGAGGCGATCGAAAACGCCATCAAGATCGCACGCTCGGCCACCAAGCGTTCGGGTGTGATCGCCTTCGGCGGCGCCTTCCACGGCCGCAGCATGTTCGCCGTGGCGCTGACCGGCAAGGTGCAGCCCTACAAGGCCGGCTTCGGCCCTTTCCCGCCCGAGATCTACCACGCCCCCTTCCCTTGCCATTGCGCCAGCCTGGCCGAGGTGAAGAAGGCCATGTCGCATCTGTTCAAGGCCGACATCGAACCGGCCCGCGTGGCGGCCATCGTCTTCGAGCCGGTGCAGGGCGAAGGCGGCTTCAACGTCATACAGCCCGAAGCCGTGGCCTGGCTGCGCGAGCTGTGCGACGAACACGGCATCCTGCTGATCGCCGACGAGGTGCAGACCGGCTTCGGCCGCACCGGCAAGCTGTTCGCGATGGAACACTTCGGCGTGCAAGCCGACATCCTGGTCAGCGCCAAGTCGCTGGCCGCCGGCATGCCGCTGTCGGCCGTCACCGGACGTGCCGAGATCATGGACGCACCGGCCCCCGGCGGGCTGGGCGGCACCTATGCCGGCAACCCGATGGCGATTGCCGCGGCGCATGCCGTCATCGACATCATGGTCGACGAAAAACTGCCGGAACGCGGTGCGCTGCTGGGTGACAGGCTGAAGGCGGCGGTGGAGGCGCTGCGCCCGCAGGTGCCGCGGATCTTCGACGTGCGCGGCCTCGGCGCGATGGTGGCCGTGGAGTTCAACCAGCCCTCCAGCGATCAGCCCGACGCCGACTTCACCAGGCGCGTGCAGGCCGAAGCTCTCAAGCGCGGTTTGATCCTGCTGAGCTGCGGCGTCAACGCCAACGTCCTGCGCTTCCTGTTCCCGCTGAGCACACCCGACGCGGTGTTCGACGAAGCGCTGGGCATCCTGCGCGAGGCCTTGCTCGCCGCATGAATGACCTGAAGGAACGACTCCAGGCCCAGGGCGTGCACACGCTGCTGGTGCAGTTCACCGACGTGCATGGCGTGGCCAAGGGCAAGTACGTGCCGCTGGCCCATCTGGGCGACGTGCTGCGCACCGGCGCGGGCTTCGCTGGACCGTCGATCTGGGGCACGGGCCTGCCGCGCACGGGGCCGCGCGCGGAGTACTACGCGCGCGGCGACGCGGCCACGGTCACGGCATTGCCCTGGCTGCCGGGCGTGGCGCGCATCGTCGGCGATGGCTTCGTCGACGGCCAGCCGTTCGACGCCTGCCCGCGCCAGGTGCTGAGGCGCGCGCTGGCCCGCCTGGGCCAGTTGGGCTTGTCCCTGAAAACCGGCATCGAACCCGAGTTCTTCCTGCTCAAGAACGTGGGCGGCCAATGGCTGCCTGCCGACGATGGCGACCGCCTCGACAAGCCGTCGTATGACCTGAAGTCGCTGCCCCGCCAGGGCGATTTCCTGCACGCGCTGAGCGGCGCGCTCAGCGCCGCCGGCCTGGACGTGCTGCAGATCGATCACGAAGACGCGCACGGCCAGTACGAGGTCAACTTCGCCTTCGACGACGCGCTGTCGAGTTGCGACCACCTGCTGCTGTTCAAGCTGGCCGCTCACACCCTGGCCGAACAGCGCGGCCTGGTGTTCTCGATGATGCCCAAGCCCTTCGCCAACCAGCCGGGCAGCGGCCTGCATTTCCATGCGTCGCTGTGGCGAGGCGACACCCTGGCCGACGGCGTGGGCCGCGCCTTCATCGCCGGCGTGCTGAAACACGCCGCCGCGCTGTGCGCGATCGCTGCACCCACCGTCAACTCGTACAAACGGCTCAGCGTCGGCGAATCGCTTTCGGGCACCACCTGGGCGCCGGCCTACGTGGCGCACGGGCCGAACAACCGCACGGCGCTGGTGCGCACCTTGCCCGGCCGCTTCGAATGGCGCGTGCCGGACGCCAGCGCCAACCCCTATCTGGCCACGGCCGCGCTGGTGGCCGCCGGGTTGGACGGCATCGAGCGGAATCTGGATCCCGGCCCGGCCACCACCGACGACCTGTTCCAGCTGAGCCTGCCGCAGATTCGGGCGCGTGGCATTCCGGTGCTGCCGCAAAGCCTGGCCGATGCCGCAGAGGCGCTGGAAGCCGACGAGGTGGTCTGCGCCGCGCTCGGACCCACGCTGACGGCCGAGTTCCTGCGCCTCAAGCGCGCCGAGGCGCTGGCCTATGCGCGCCATGTCAGCAGCTGGGAACTCGATCGTTACGCGGCGGCGTTCTAGCTCGGTGCGACTCTCGAGTGTGAGTCCTTGAGCCTGCCCGCCGCGCCGCTGCTGGCCTACCTCAGCCTGGCCGGCAGCATGGCGCTGGTGGGCAGTTACGTGGGCCTGTCGAAGCTGCTGGTGGCCGTGTTCCCGGTCTTCCTGCTGGCCTGGCTGCGCTTCGGCATCGCGGCGGTGGCGATGGCGCACTGGGTGCGTCGCGGCGCGGGCGACGCCTCGCTCACGCCGCACGACCGCAAGCTGCTGTTCTGGGAGAGTTTCCTCGGCAACTTTCTCTTCTCGATCTGCATGCTGTTCGGCGTCAAGCTGACCTCGGCGCTGGCCGCCGGCATCACCATGGCAGCGATACCGGCGGCGGTGGCGCTGCTGTCCTGGCTGTTCCTCGGCGAGCGCATCCGCGGCCGGGTGAAAGTGGCCATCGCGCTGGCCGCGGCCGGCATCGTGATACTGGCGCTGGCGCGTGACGGCAACGGGCAGAGCGCGGCATCGGCATCGCCGCTGGGTTACGCATTGCTGCTCGGCGCAGTGGTCTGCGAAGCCTGTTACGTGGTGATCGGCAAGCAGCTCACGGGCAGCGTGTCGCCACGCCGCATCAGTGCCTTGATCAACCTCTGGGGCCTGGCGCTCGTCACGCCTTTCGGGCTTTGGCAGGCGCTGAGCTTCGACTTCGGCGCGGTGGCGCCGGCCCATTGGGGTCTGCTCGTCTTCTATGCGATTGCCGCCAGCATGGTCACCGTGTGGCTGTGGATGCAGGGCCTGCGCTTCGTGCCGGCTCCGCAGGCCGGCGTCTTCAGCGTGCTGCTGCCGGTGAGCGCCGCGCTGGTCGGCGTGGCGGTGCTGGGCGAGTCGTTCACGGCGGCGCACGCCCTGGCATTCGGGCTGGCGGTGTCAGGGTTGGTGCTGGCGACCTGGCCCCAGCGCGCAAGCGCGTAGGCCGGCATCCCTCCTGGCAGAGGCAGAATCGGCCAGCGGTGCCGAGAGGTCGCTCGAGCCGCAACCACGAAGGGCGAAATATCCATGAGTCCGAGAATGTTCCAGCGCCTTGCCGGCGCCTTGCTGCTCGCTGCCAGCCTGGCTGCCGCGGCGCAACCCGCGCCGCCGGCTGCAACGCCCTCGTTCGCCATCTACTCGCAGATGGCGCGTGAGGTCAGCCTGGTGCGCTTTCAGAAAGCCACCGGTAGCCGTCTGGGCAACAACCTGCGCGAACGCATTCCCGTGCAGCAAGGCGCACTCGACACGGTGGCGGTGATGGCGGCGGGGAAAGTGCTGCGCCAGTCGTCCCCGGCCGCCGGCCTGTGGCTCGTCGGCCCAACGGACGAAGACCTCTTCGATGGGCTGCAGAACGCCGCTGAGGGCAGCAAGGTCGAGTTTCCTGCGGACATTGCCGCCGCCCTGCGGGAACGCGGTTCGACGCACCTGTTGCTGTTCACCCGGCACCGGGCAGACGCCAGCTTTCCAATCGCTTACACCAGCATCGGCACCGGTCAGATCGACGGGCTGGGGTTCTATATCGACTACCAGACCGAACTTGTGCGGGTCGGCGCTGGCGTGGCCTCGAAGGGTTTTCTGGCACCGTTCGCCTACTTTCGCAGCATTCTGGTGGATGTGGCAACGCAGCGGATTCTGCAGTCGAAAAAGTCGACTGTCAGCGGCGTCACAACGTCATCAGACACCAAGGTAAGCAGCATCAACCCCTGGAATGCTCTGACCGCGGATCAGAAGGCGGCCGTGCTGCGCCAACTGGTGGAGCGTGAGATTGCACGCGTGGTGCCGCTGCTGGTGCCCAAACCCTGAAGGCAGCGGCCGGGCAGGTCAGCCTCACCGAGAATCCAGGGATGGCGACCGCGTTTTCCCTTTCCGACCCCACGACTCCCGGCCGCTTCGAGCCCCGCCTGACCCTGCAGACCCTGACCCGCGGCGACGGCCTGCTCGGCATGCGCGCGGCACCCGGTTTCGGCCCGCGCAGTGCGCAGGTCACCGTGGCGCGGGTCGACTGGACCTACACCACCGACGCCGGCCAGCGCTGGGACACGCCCGCGCCCACGCGCCTGCTGAACACCCGCGCGCCGCCGGCCGAGTTGCTGCGCGGCGCCTGGGGCGCGCGCGTGCTGATGCAGCGCGACGGCGCCGCCGAGCGCGACGCCAGCGACACGCTCTGGACGACCGCCTTGCGCCCGTTGCCCGCGTCGCAGCTGCAATGGCGCACCCCTGGCTCCGGCGAAGGCATCGGCGCACTTTGGACACTGCCCGAAGAGAACCACTTCGGCGATTTCTGGGCCGACCAGGTGCCGCGACTGCAAGCACGCGGCTGGTCCATCGTCGTCTTGCCCGGCTTCGCCCACCAGAGCGTGACGGTCAGCCGCTGGCGCCTGCTCATCGACCCCGACACCGGCCAGGAGCAAGGCCGTGCGCTGGCCGAGCCGCTGGGTCCGCGCGTGCAAGCGCTGGCCGCGCTGCGCCAGCCGGCGCGAGAAGGCTCGTGGATGCTCAGCCTGGGCGTCGACGTCGACGGCGAAACGCTGGACCTGGCGCCGCTGCTGGCCGACCTGCTCAAGCGCGACGCGCGCTGGCTGGACGCCCGCGAGATGGCCGCCATCGACGACGCCGCGATCATCCTGCTGCGTGCGCCGGGCGGCCGGCGCATCGAGGCGCCGGCCGCGCCGCTGAAGGCCATCGTCGGCGCCATGCTGGACCTGCTGACCGACCCCAAGCGCGCCGCGCTGGCCGATGGCCCGATGCGACTGTCGACCTGGGAAGCGCAGCGTGTCGAAGCGATGCGGCTGCAGCTTCAATCCACCCAGGCGACGATGGCCGCGCGCGCCGGTGAGCACGGCGGCTGGCAGCTGCAGGGCGACGCCGGCCTGGCCGACCTGGCGGAACGGCTGCGCATGGCCGGCAGCCCGCCGCCCGTGGCGCCACCGGCCGGCCTGGGCCTGACCCTGCGCGCCTACCAGCTGCACGGCCTGGCCTGGCTGCAGTATCTGCGCGAGCACCACCTGGCGGGCATCCTGGCCGACGACATGGGGCTGGGAAAGACGGCGCAGGTGCTGGCCCATCTGCTCGTCGAAAAACAGGCCGGGCGACTCGACCGGCCGGCACTGGTGGTGCTGCCGACCTCGCTGATCGCCAACTGGCAGGCCGAGGCCGCGCGCGTGGCGCCGGCCTTGCGTGTGCTGGTGCTGCAGGGTGTCGACCGCGCGGGCGACTTCAGCCGCATGGCCGCGCACGACGTCGTCTTCACCACCTACCCGCTGCTCTGGCGCGACATCGATGCACTGCGCGTGCAGCCCTGGCACCTGCTGGTGCTGGACGAAGCGCAGATGGTGAAGAACGCCGCCAGCCGCGCGGCCTCTGCGCTGCGCAAGCTGAACGCGCGGCACCGCCTGTGCGTCACCGGCACGCCGCTGGAAAACCACCTCGGCGAGCTGTGGGCGCATTTTGATTTCCTGATGCCGGGCTTTCTCGGCGACACCCGCAGCTTCACCCGGCTCTGGCGCAAGCCGATCGAGATCAACGGCGAAACCCTGCGCGCCGAACTGCTGGCGCAGCGGGTGCGGCCTTTCATCCTGCGCCGGCGCAAGCAGGACGTGGCGACCGAGCTGCCGTCGAAGACCGAGGTCATCCGCCGCGTGCAGCTGCAGGGGCAGCAGCGCGCGCTGTATGAAAGCGTGCGCGTCGCCGCCGACGCGCAGGTCAAGCGGGTGCTGCTGAAGCAGAGTTTTGCCGGCGCGCAGATCGCCATCCTCGACGCCCTGCTCAAGCTGCGCCAGGTGTGCTGCGACCCGCAGCTCGTGAAGGGCACCGTGATCCCGCCGACCATGGAGCGCGCCAAGATGGCGCTGCTCTGCGACATGCTGCCCGAGTTGGTGCGGGAAGGCCGGCGCGTGCTGGTCTTCTCGCAATTCACCGAGATGCTGGGGCTGCTGCGGAACGAACTCGACACGCTCGCCCTGCCCTACTTCATGCTGACCGGCGACACGCCGGTCAGCGAACGCGGCCCGCTGGTGCGGCGTTTCCAGGCGCTGGAAGTGCCGATCATGCTGCTCAGCCTGAAGGCCGGCGGAGTCGGCCTCAACCTGACTGCCGCCGACACTGTCATCCATGTCGACCCATGGTGGAACCCGGCCGTGGAGCGCCAGGCCACCGACCGCGCGCACCGCATCGGGCAGGACCAGCCGGTGTTCGTCTACAAACTGGTCGTCGAAGGCAGCATCGAGGAGCGCTTGCTGGCGCTGCAGGCGCGCAAGGCCGCGCTGGCCGACGGTGTGCTCGGCTTCGACGGAGCGGCAGCGCAGAAGTTCAGCGCCGACGACCTGCGCGGGCTGCTCGCGCCGCTGGTCTGAAGTTCGGATCGTGACGGAACAGTGAGCACATGAACATGCGCAAGACAGGTTCCGGCGGCCTCGTGTATTCAACCGACAGCGGGCGCATGTGCCCGACTTGCAGGCAGCCGGTGGCCACCTGCATCTGCACCTGCGGCGTGCCGGCCAGTGCGGCGGGCCCGCGCGACGGTATGGTGCGTGTCAGCAGGCAAACCAAGGGGCGCGGCGGCAAGGCCGTCACGCTGATCCACGGCCTGCCGCTCGACGCGCTGGCGCTGGCCGCGCTTGGCAAGCGGCTGCGCACGGCCTGCGGCGCCGGCGGCACGCTGAAAGACGGCGTGCTCGAGGTGCAGGGCGATCACATCGAGCGCGTGGTCGGGTGGCTGCAGCAGGAAGGTTGGAAGGTGAAGCGGGCCGGCGGTTGAGGCTTGGCGCATTCATCGGCAGGGCGCTGCGCCCGAACAGCGAAAAACGCCGAAAACGCTGCAACAAGGGCCGGCTTACCACCCGAGACGCGGGGTTGACCAGCGCGCGCGGAATTCCGATCATCGATACATGAAATCCGACGCCAAGCCCGAAAAGCCGACGCAGCCCTGCACCGCCGAAGCGCAGATGCTGGCCTGGACCGAGTTGCGAGACCAGATGCAGCGCCTGCACGCCGAACTGGAGTATTTGCGGCTGATGCTCAAGCTGGGCTTGCCAGTGAAGTAGGCGCCGGCGGCAGCCGCTCCTGGCCGGTGTTGGCTGCAGCAAGGGCGCATCTGAGTCGACCGCCGAAAACAGGCCGTCGGCGGGCCTTTCTGGCCGCGCAAAGAGGATTGTTCCGGCAATTGAGCGCCTGAACGGTGGCTGGAGTCGCACAGACTGCCCGTCGGACTTCGTCTGCGATTCAGTCCTGCCCTCCATGTTACCCACCACCACCCGAAGACTCGGCCTGCAGTTGCTGGCTGCGCTGTGCATCCTAAATGCTGCGGCGGCTTGGTGGGCGATGGGCAAGTTGTCAGAGCAGCGAACCAGCGCGGTGCAGAAGGCGGAGGTCACGACACAAAACCTGGCTGGCATGCTGGACCAGGACATCAAGAGTTCGGTCGAAAAGGTCGATCTGGCGCTGCAGCGCGTGGTCGATGAACTGCAACATCAATTGCGCCTGACCGGCCAATTCGACGAACCGCGGGTCAATCTCATGCTGGCCACCTACCAGCAACGGCTGAAGGGCCTGATCAGCATCCGCGTAGCCAACGCCGAGGTCGTGGTCGTGCTGGGCCTCGACATGCGGAAAGACCAGCCCCTGAGCTGGGCCGACCGACCATTCTTCGCAATCTTGCGCGACCAGCCCCAGCTCGGCCTGTTCGTCACCAAACCGATCACCGGCCGGGTCTCCGGGGGTCCGATTGATCTCGTTCGTGCGCCGCATCAACTTGCCGGATGGGAGTTTCGGCGGGCTGGTCGGAGCAGCCGTTCCACTGGTGCACTTCAACAACCTGCTCGCCACCATGGACCTCGGCCCCAGCGGCGTGGCGGCACTCCGGAATGCCGATTTCGGCCTGATCGCCAGGCAGCCGCCCAACCCGGGGAAGGCTGCGAGAACCGTCGGCAGTCAGGTCATCCCGCCCGAACTGGTGGACGCCACCGCGCTCGGCCAGACGCAGCGCACCTAGAGTACCCGCCAGACCTCCAACGGCGTTGAGCGAACGTTGCGCTTCCGGCAACTGAAGAACTGTCCATTCACCCTTCTGGTCGGAGTGGCCGCCAAGGACTGTCTCGTCGAATGGCGCAGCGAAGTGGCAACCACGCTATTCCAGCTCGGCGGCTTCGCCGTGCTGACCGCAGCGGAAGCGGCCTGCATTCAGGTGGTGGAGTTGGGCGCGAAGGAAGACGCCGACGAAGGTATCTGGCGCGTCAAGTGGTACTGTGGCCTGGCACTGTTCAACGAACAGGGCCTGGCACCCGCCGACGGCGTGACGAACTGAGCGCAGGCGCCGTGGCAGGACTCCACAACGCAGAGGGGCTCCGATGTGGAGCCCCTCTGCGAAACAAGCCTCGAATTATGCCATCGAGGCAGGTGCTATTTTTTTGTTCGGAGCCGAAGCCCCGTTCATGTATGTCAGCACCGCTACAAGAAGCATCGCGCACGCTGCGCCAAGCTGCGCAATTGTTGCGTAGTTCGCTCCGAGCTGACTGATCTGAAGGATGTCCACTGCTGTAATTTAGCACAGTCATGGTTTGTACTTAGGCGCCTACAACATGCGAGATTCTGTCCAAGCCATCACAGGGCCAATAAGTTCTTCTGTGAAGCACCACGCCGCGCCGTTCCAACCGGCCTACAAGTGGCCGAAGCCGGCGGAGGCCCGGCAGACTGACGCCGAACGGTGCGGGCGCGTGGAAGCCGCAGCGGCGGACTTGCACGCCTTCTTGTTGGGCGTCTTCCGGCCGGAGTTGCTGCGGTTCGTTGCGTCCTGCCCACCGCCGGAAGTTCGGCGCGCGATCCCGGCCGGCAAGGACTGCACGGCCAGATAGCGCACATCCCGCGCTGCTGCCTGGGCTACGGTACAGGCCGGCGTGCGCGGATGGCGCCTGCGTGGGTTCTGTGTGGGCGGCGTTGACCTGTAGTTTGCTAAATGGGGGAACTATGTCCACGCTTGCCGTAATCGTTGTCATCGCGATTGTCTTTGTGATAGTGCTGAAGCTCATCAACCAAGGCAAGAGCGCGATACGCAATGCGAACAGTCCCCCGAGAGGGCTCGCCGGGCCGTCCCGGGCGCCCGAAACCGCCAGCGAGCGCGCTCCTGCGCCGAACATGGACTGGCTACGGGATCGCTGGGCTGCTGCAGAACGCGAACAGGCGTCAGGCGAACTGAAGCACTTCCCGGCTTGGTACTTCGATCCGCCAAGCCAGCACCAGCTTGAACGACTGAAGGCTGACGACCTGCCTCCCCCTCCTGGACTGACGAAGGGGCAGGCCTCCGACCTCATCGGCCTGCGGGAACCGACCTACCCCGACGATGAGGAGATACTGCGCTTATTCAAGGTGCCATTGCGAGGCATGAACCAATCGAAGGCCCGACACGAGGTGAGTCGTTTGCTTGCCGATGCTGCCAACGTACAAGCATGGGAAGCGCGACCGCCGGACACTATGCAGTGCGAGTTTTTCCGGTTCTTTGGGTTGAAACTGGCGAAGGACACCACCCAAAGGCAGGCCACCGTACAGATCGCCGAGTACCGCGAAAAACTCGGTGAAACAGACGCCGGCAAGTTGGATGAGTGGGAGTCTTTCACTAAAATCGTGGCGGAGCTTGATGACCCCGAAACACGTGAGTCCTACGACCTGAAGAAGGTGCCGCTGCCTACCCTTCGCGCTGCGCTTGAAGCGCTGCAGACTGAAGGCCACACGATATTTGAAGTAGCGAGCGACATCGACCTTTTGGTGGAGAAGGTCTTGGAGATGAAGCCGGAGCTACAGCGCGCGTAGCTGCGGTCGAACAGCAGCCCAGCCTGCCCGCATAGATGGATAGGTAGTAGGGTAGAACAGCAAAACGGGCCCGAGAGGCCCGTTTTCCCTACATTGCTGGCGGAGTCGGAGGGATTCGAACCCTCGATGCGCTTTTGGCACATACTCCCTTAGCAGGGGAGCACCTTCGGCCACTCGGTCACGACTCCGGAAATCAGCTTTGCATTCTAGCCTGATCGCACGGCCTCCTGCCGGTTCAGAAGTCCCCCGTCGGCTGATCGAGGTCGAAAGCCTTGTGCAGCGCGCGCACCGCGAGTTCCATGTACTTCTCGTCGATTACCACGCTGGTCTTGATCTCGCTGGTGCTGATCATCTGGATGTTGATGCCCTCTTCGCTGAGCGTGCGGAACATCTTGCTCGCCACGCCCACGTGGCTGCGCATGCCGATGCCGACGATCGAAACCTTGCAGATCTTCGCGTCGCCCAGCACTGTCAGCGCGCCGGTGGCCGGCGCCACCTTGTTCTTCAACAGGTCCATCGTGCGCGCGTAGTCGTTGCGGGGCACGGTGAATGAGAAGTCGGTCTTGCCGTCGTGCGCGACGTTCTGGATGATGACGTCGATGTCGACGTTGGCATCGGCCACCGGGCCCAGAATCTGGTAGGCGATGCCCGGCTTGTCGGGCACGCCGATCACGGTGATCTTCGCTTCGTCGCGGTTGAACGCGATGCCCGAGACAACGGCTTGTTCCATCTTTTCATCTTCCTCGAAACTGATCAGGGTACCCGAACACGCTTCTTCGTCGATCGGCATGTCCCAGGGCGTGAAGCTCGACAGCACACGCAGCGGAACCCGGTATTTGCCGGCGAATTCCACTGAGCGCGTCTGCAGCACCTTGGAACCCAGGCTGGCCATTTCCAGCATCTCTTCGAAGCTGATGGTGGACAGGCGGCGTGCCTCGGGCACGATGCGCGGGTCGGTGGTGTAGACGCCGTCCACATCGGTATAGATCAGGCACTCGGCGGCCTTCATTGCCGCGGCCACCGCCACCGCCGAAGTGTCAGAGCCGCCACGACCCAACGTGGTGACGTTGCCCCGCGAGTCGATGCCCTGGAAGCCGGTGATGATGACCACCTTGCCGGCCACCAGATCGGCGCGCACGCGACTGTCGTCGATGCTCGAAATGCGCGCCTTGGTGTACGAAGAGTCGGTCGTGATCGGCACCTGCCAGCCGGCGTAACTGACCGCCTCCATGCCCGCTGACTGGAGGGCCAGCGCCAGCAGGCCGACCGATACCTGCTCACCCGTGGCGGCGATGGCGTCCAGTTCGCGCTGCGCCTCGTCCGTCATCGGTGACGGCTGCAGTTCCTTGGCCAGGCCGAGCAGGCGGTTCGTCTCGCCGCTCATGGCAGAGGGAACCACGACCATCTGGTGGCCGGCGCGCGCCCATTTGGCGACGCGCTGCGCCACGCTGCGGATGCGCTCGGTCGAGCCCATCGACGTGCCGCCGTACTTGTGAACGATCACTGCCATCGGTGTTGTCTTGTCGTCGCCGGGTGCCCCATTGCCGCCCGGCGCAAACCGCGGATTTTAACCGTGCCGCTTACGTGGCCCTGCCAGCAGGTTCTGTAGGCAGCCAGCTCAGTTGAAGCAGCGGGCCGCCTGGCACGCCGAGCCGGCGTGCGTCGATGCCCAGGCCCGGCACGAACAGCAATCGGCCGTCGCTATAGAGGAAGGGGCCGTCGCGATGCCAGGCCGGCACGCGACGGGCCTGGAATTCTTTCTTCAGGCTGCGCGGCAGTCCGCCGGGAGTGGACTGGAAGCGTTCGCCGTCACCACGCCGGCGCAGTTCGACCTGGGTCAGGTCGGCAGGCTTCACGCCCACCAGCAAGCTCGGTTCGACCTGAATCTCACCGTTCCATCCGGGCACCTGGTAGCGGCCCGGCCGGTTCAGTTCGAGCCAGTACGGACCGGGGGCGCCGGGAGCGCCGAGGACAGGCGACTGAGCCGCGGCAAAGCGCAGCCGGCCGTCGTGCAGTCTGAGCTCACCACCCGGCGCCGGCCAGCGGCCGGCATGGGCACCCGGCAGTTCACGGGCCAGCCGCTGGACCAGCGTTTCAGGCACTGCCGAGGCCAGGGTCGCCCCCAGCCAGGCGCGCAGAAGATGGCCACGCCGGGCGACGCTCAGCGCGGCCCATGGCGGCAGATGGAGAACGGTGTCGGCGGTCGTCGCGGCAAGATCCATCGCCGCCAGTTCCGCCAGGCAGGCTGCCGCCTCCTGAGCGCGTCGCGCCGCGCCGGCGAAGCTCACTTCGGCATCGGGAAACGCCGTGGCCAGCGCCGGCCAGATTGCACGGCGCAGCCGGTTGCGGGCAAAACGATGATTGCCGTTGCTGCTGTCGTCGACCCAGGTCAGCCGGTAACGTCGCAGATAGGCTTCGATGCTTTCACGTGGCCGATCCAGCCACGGGCGCAGCCAGAGAATGTCGTCACGCAAGGTGGCGGCCGGCATCGCCGCCAGCCCGGCCGGCCCGCCGCTGCGCAAGGCCTGAAGCAGAAAGGTCTCGGCCTGATCGCGCCGGTGCTGGGCGAGCAGCACGACGCCGCTGCCCGCAGCTTTCGCCATCTCGGCCAGCGCCAGGTATCGCTCACGCCGGGCCCAGGCTTCGACACTTTCACCGGCAGCCGGTGCGCCTTGCAGACGGTGGCTGTGGAACCGCAGCGGCAAGCCTGAACGCCGCCAGCGCCGGCATTGCGCCTGAACCTTCTGCAACCAGTCATCGGCCTCGGGCTGCAGGCCGTGATGCACATGCAGCGCATGAACCTGGATGCCCAGGGCGGCCGCAGCGCGTGACGTCGCGTGCAGCAGCGCGGTGGAGTCGCGCCCACCGCTGGCCGCCACGGCGACCAGCGGCGGCAGCGCCGCCATCTACCGGTCCTTGCTGTCGTTGAAGCGCCCGTAGGACTGCAGCCGCTCGTAACGTCGTTGCAGCAGTTCCTTGGGCTTCAGGTCGATGACCTGGCGCAGGCCGTCATTGAGCGCGCGCTTCAGCTGCGCGGCCATCCACTTGGTGTCGCGGTGAGCACCGCCCACGGGTTCGCTGACGATCTTGTCGATCACGCCCAGCGCCTTCAGGCGATGCGCGGTGATGCCCAGCGCCTCCGCGGCGTCGGAGGCGCGCTCTGCGGTCTTCCAGAGGATCGACGCGCAGCCCTCGGGCGAAATCACCGAGTAGACGGAAAACTGCAGCATCAGCACTTGGTCGGCCACGCTGATGGCCAGCGCGCCGCCGGAACCGCCCTCGCCGATGATGGTGGTGATGATGGGCACCTCCAGTTGCGCCATCTCGAAGATGTTGCGGCCGATGGCCTCGGACTGGTTCCGCTCTTCGGCGCCGATGCCCGGATAGGCCCCCGGGGTATCGACGAAAGTGAAGACCGGCAGACCGAATTTTTCAGCCAGTTTCATCAGCCGCAGCGCCTTGCGGTAGCCCTCGGGCCGCGACATGCCGAAGTTGCGCTGGGTGCGCTCCTTGGTGTCGCGCCCTTTCTGGTGCCCCAGCACCATGCAGGCCATGCCATTGAAACGCGCCAGACCGCCGACTATGGAAAGATCGTCGGCGTAGTGGCGGTCGCCGTGCAGTTCCTGGAAGTCGGTGAAGATCTCACCCACGTAGTCCAGTGTGTAGGGGCGCTGAGGGTGGCGCGCGATCTGCGTCACCTGCCAGGGGCTCAGGCTGGCATAGATGTCGCGCGTGAGCTGCTGGCTTTTCTGTGCCAGACGGTCGATCTCGTCGGAGATGTCGACGGCCGACTCGTTCTGCACGTAACGCAGTTCTTCGATCTTGCCTTCCAGCTCGGCGATCGGCTGCTCGAATTCAAGGAAGTGTCTCTTGCTCATCCGGGGCTGAAGGTTAGGAGCGAATGCACCGCGGTGGGCCGGCGTGTCAGTATCGAGACAAGCGCCTGCGAAGGCGCTCAGTAATCCACCGGCAATGGGTCGAGGCTGCGCCAAATGTACCATGTGGCCACCGAACGAAACGGCGCCCAGGCCTCACCGACTTCACGCGCCTCTGCTCGCGAAACCGGCTCGCCGCTGAAGTAATTGAGGCTGATGCCCTTCAGCAGACCGAGGTCGTCGAGCGGCATCACGTTGGGCCGCATCAGATGGAAGATGAGGAACATTTCGGCCGTCCAGCGGCCGATGCCGCGGATAGACACCAGTTCGTTGATGATAGCTTCGTCGTCCATGCCGCGCCAGTTGGCCGCGTGCACTGTGCCGTTGCCGAAATGGCGGGCCAGATCGAGCAAATATTCGGCCTTGCGCGCCGACAGGCCGGCCGCGCGGATGGCCTCGACGGAGAGTGCGCCCACGCCCAGAGGCGGCAGGTGCGTGGCCGGGCCGCCGACGGCCGCCACGAAGCGCTCCCAGATCGATTGCGCCGCCTTCACCGATATCTGCTGGCCGACGATGGAGCGCGCCAGCGTGGTGAACGCATCACCGCGGCTTTGCAGGCGCGCCTCGCCGAACTGCGGGATAAGCGCCTTCATCTTGCGGTCGCGGCGCGACAGATGGCGGCAGGCGTCGTCCCAGTAGGGCGGCGTGAAGGCGTCAGGGGCGCGAGGCGCAGGCGCCATGGCAGCAGCCGAGGGCATAGTCAGCCCCGCACCCAGCGCGTGCCCTGGGGTGAATCCTGAAGCAGCACGCCCTGCGCGGCAAGTTCAACGCGAATGCGGTCGGCCCCCGCGAAGTCGCGCGCCGCCTTGGCGGCCGCGCGTGCCTCGATCTGCCGCGTGATGGCGGCTTCGTCCAGCCCGCCCGGCGCCTGCGCGGCCTGCAAAAAGTCGCGCGGCACCTGCTGCAGCATACCGAGCACACCACCCAGGGCCTTCAGCAGGGCGGCGTCGTCCGGCCGGCGTTCGCGGTTTACCTCGCTGACCAACTCGAACAGCACGGCCACCGCGCCGGGCGTATTGAAGTCGTCATCCATCGCGGCGCGGAAGGTGGCGGCGCGCGGCTCCAGCCAGTCGATGGCGACCGCTTCTGCCGGCGCGACCGCGTCGAGCGAGGTGTACAGGCGCTTCAGCGAAGCGCGCGTGTCGTCGAGGCTGCCGTCGCTGAAATTGAAGGGACTGCGATAGTGCGTGCGCAGCATGAAGAAGCGCAGCGTCTCGCCGTCGTAGGCCTTCAGTACGTCGGCGATGGTGAAGAAGTTGCCCAGTGACTTGGACATCTTCTCGTTGTCGACGTTGAGGAAGCCGTTGTGCATCCACAGGCGTGCCAGCGGCCGGCCACTGGCGCCCTCGGTCTGCGCGATCTCGTTTTCGTGGTGCGGAAACTGCAGGTCCATGCCGCCGCCGTGGATGTCGAAGGGTTGGCCGAGCAGCGCGCAACTCATTGCCGAACATTCGATGTGCCAGCCGGGGCGTCCCGGGCCGTAGTCACTCGGCCATTTGGCGTCATCGGGCTCGCTGTCCTTGGCCGATTTCCAGAGCACGAAATCGAGCGGGTCTTCCTTGTCGCCGAGCACGGCGACACGTTCGCCGGCGCGCAGTTCGTCGAGAGTCTTGCCCGACAACTTGCCGTAGCCCGGGAAGCGGCGGACCGCGAAGTTGACGTCGCCGCCGGCAGCTTGATAGGCCAGGCCGCGCTCTTCGAGCTGGCCGATCAATGCCAGCATTTGTGGCACGTATTCGGTGGCACGCGGCTCGGCGGTCGGCGGCAACACGCCGATGGCGCCGATGTCGCGGTGCATGGCGGAAATCATCTGGTCGGTGAGTTCGCGGATGGAAATGCTGCGCTCGACGGCACGGCGGATGATCTTGTCCTCGATGTCGGTGATGTTGCGCACGTAGCTGACGCGATAACCACTGGCCAAGAGCCAGCGATAGGCGACGTCGAAGGCCATCATCATGCGCGCATGGCCCATGTGGCAGAGGTCGTAGACGGTGATGCCGCACACGTACATCCGCACATGGCCGGGCTCGATCGGCACGAAATCTTCAAGTCGGCGGGTCAGCGTGTTGTGGATGCGCAGGGTCATGAAAGGTCGCGTTCGGGGCCGGTCTGCACAGCGGTGCAGAGGCAGGTGACCGCCTATGTGGCGGGCTGGCCCACGGGGGTCGATACAATGAAATCCAGTATAGCGGGGCACTCGTGCGGCGACCGACAACGATCAAGCTTCGAAGCCTGTGCACCATGCTCGCGCTGGCCGGTGTTTTGGCCCCCTGCGTCGCGCTGGCTGACGAGGCGGCCGACCTGCGCCGCCTGATGCGCCAGGGCGATCTGCCCGCCGCCCTGCAGCGCGCCGAGGCCGCAGTGGCGGCACAGCCCCAGAACGCCGAGTTGCGTTTCCTGCAGGGGCTGATCCTGATCGACCAGCAGTCCGATGCCGCCGCGCTGGTGGTGTTCACCCGGCTGGCCCAGGAGTTCCCCGAGCTGCCCGAGCCTCAAAACAACCTGGCCTACCTGCATGCGCGCGCTGGCCGATGGGAGGCCGCACGGGTGGCGCTGGAGGCCGCCCTGAGGTACTCCCCCAACCAGCGCCTCATGCGCGAAAACCTGGGTGACGTGCACCTGCAACTGGCCTTGCAGGCCTGGGCCGAGGCCGGCGTGCCCGAGGCCACGGTGCAGCGTAAGTTGCGGCTGCGCCGGGACCTTTCCATGCCGGCGGCAGCGCTTGTTGACTCGGGCGCAACCGCGCCGAGTCGGTAGACTCCCGCCTTCCAAAATCCGCCGGAGAATTTCCTTGAATCGATCGATCCGCCGCCTGTTCGCTTTTCTCTGCGCGCCCCTGATTGCCTCAGCCTTGCTGGTGGCGGCGCAGCCCGCGCTGGCCCAGAAGGTGCGGATGGCCACCAGTGCCGGCGACATCGTGCTCGAGCTCGACCGTGAGAAGGCCCCGAAGACGGTCGACAACTTCCTGCAGTACGTCAAGGCGGGCCACTACGACGGCACGATCTTCCACCGCGTCATCGAGAACTTCATGATCCAGGGCGGCGGCATGAAGCCCGACATGTCCGAGAAGCCGGTGCGTGCGCCGATCCCGCTGGAAAGCCGCTCGGGCCTGTCGAACAAGGTGGGCACCGTGGCGATGGCGCGCACCAGTGTGCCCGACTCGGCCACCGCGCAGTTTTTCATCAACGTGCGTGACAACAACTTTCTCGACCAGCCGAACTCCCGCGACGGTCAGGGATACGCGGTGTTCGGCAAGGTGATCCAGGGCATGGACGTCGTCGAGAAGATCCGCACCGTGCCCACCGCCAGCAGCGGCCCGCATCAGAACGTGCCGGTGACACCGGTGATCATTCGCAAAGCCACTTTGGAGAACTGAGATGACCAAGACCGTACAGATCCAGACCAGCGCCGGTACGCTGCGCGTGGAACTCGACGATGAAAAGGCCCCGACCAGCGTGGCGAACTTTCTCGAATACGTGAAGAGCGGCCACTACGACGGCACGGTGTTCCACCGCGTCATCCGCGGCTTCATGGTGCAAGGCGGCGGTTTCGCGCCCGGCATGAAGCAGAAGGCCGTCGGCAAGCCGATCGCCAACGAAGCGAAGAACGGGCTGAAGAATCGCCACTACACGCTGGCCATGGCACGCACCTCCGACCCGCATTCGGCGACCGCGCAGTTCTTCATCAATACCACCGACAACACCTTCCTGGACAACGACCGCGCCGGCGACGGCTGGGGTTATGCCGTGTTCGGGCGGGTGGTGGAAGGCACCGAGATCGTCGATGCGATCGAGGCCGTGAAAACCGGCCGCAAGGGCAGCCATGACGACGTGCCGGTCGACGACGTGAGCATCGTGCGCGCCACCGAGGTGGTCTGATGGGGGGCGCCGCTGGCGCCCCGAGAGCCGCGCCGGCACCACCGGCGCTGCCCGCGTTCTTCGAGTTGTCTGCGCCACGGCACTGGCGCGCCATCGACTTCATCTCCGACCTGCACCTCAGCCAGGCGATGCCGCGCACTTTCGCGGCCTGGGCTGCCCACTTGCGGCACACATCGGCGGACGCAGTGTTCATCCTCGGCGACCTGTTCGAGTTGTGGGTGGGCGACGACGCCCGAGCGCTGCCGTTCGAGCGCCTTTGCGTGGATGTGCTGGCCGATGTCAGCAGCCGCAGGCATATCGCCTTCATGGTCGGCAACCGCGATTTCCTGCTCGGCGCTGCCATGCTCAAGGCCTGCGGCGTGATGGCGCTGCCCGATCCCACCGTGCTGACGGCTTGGGGCCAGCGAATGCTGCTGTCGCATGGCGACGCGCTGTGCCTCGACGACACCGGCTATCAGGCCTTCCGCCGCGAAGTGCGTGCCACGGCGTGGCAGGCGACGTTTCTGGCCAAACCGCTGGAAGAACGGCTTCGCATTGCCGCCGAGATCCGCCAGTACAGCGAGTCGCGCCGGCGTTTCGATGGCGACAGCAGCGTCGACATCGATGCTGGCGCCGCCGTGGCCTGGATGCACGCCATGGGCACCGCCGAGATGGTGCATGGACACACCCACCGCCCCGGCAGTTCGCCACTGGCGCCTGGCTTCAAGCGCCATGTGCTCACCGACTGGGATCTCGATGATGAAGGTGCCGACCCGGCACCGCGCGCCGAGGTGCTGCGCCTGACGCGCGACGGGTTCGAGCGCCTGGCACCCGCCACAGACGGCACCTCGCGTTGATGTTCACGGCAGTGCGGATCTACTGATGTGGCGCGGCCTGCGGGCGCGCTGGCGTGCCCGGCGTGATGCCGCTGCCGTGGCACGCCGCCCGATACCCGACGACCTGTGGAAACGCACGCTGGTGCGTTACCCCTTCCTGCGCCGCGGGAGCGTGGCCGACGCCGCCGAACTGCGTCGCCTGACCAGCCTGTTCCTCGACCGCAAGGAATTCACCGCGCTGGGTGGCCAGCGCCTCACCAACGACGTGGTGGTGGCCATCGCCGCGCAGGCCTGTCTGCCGATACTGCGGCTCGGCCTGGCGCGCTATGACCGGTTCGTCGGCATCGTCGTCCACCCCGATCAGGTGGTGGCGCGCCGCGAAGTGAGCGACGAAAACGGCGTCGTGCACGAATACGAGGAACTGGTGTCGGGCGAGGCGATGGAAGGCGGCCCGGTGATGCTGTCGTGGCGCGACGTGCGCGGTTCAGGCCAAAGCGCGGCGGTGGGCTACAACGTGGTGATCCATGAATTCGCGCACGTGCTCGACATGGCCGACGGAGTCGCCGACGGCGTGCCGCTGCTGCCTCCCGAGTTGCCGCTGCGGGAATGGCTCGCCACCCTGGAAGATGAATACGGACGCTTCGTTCAGCGAGTCGATGCCGGGGAAGACACCGCGCTCGACCCCTACGGCGCGCAGTCGCCTGAGGAGTTTTTCGCCGTTGCCAGCGAGGCGTTCTTCACCGCCCCTGAAAACATGAAGGGCGAACACCCTGCGCTGTACGCGATGTTCGCCCTCTTCTATTGCCAGGATCCGGCAGCCGAAAGCTGCTGAGCCGGCTGGCGGCTACACCACCGTTTCGGTACGCGGCTTGTCGCTCTTGCGCGGCGGCTGAATGTCGAGTTGCACTTCGTCCTTGTCGTCCATATCCACCGTCAGACGGCCGCCGTCGACGAGCCGGCCGAAGAGCAATTCGTCGGCCAGGGCGCGGCGGATCATGTCCTGGATCAACCGCTGCATCGGCCGCGCGCCCATCAGCGGGTCGAAGCCCTTCTTGCCGAGGTGCTTGCGCAGGTTGTCGGTAAAGGTCACTTCGACCTTCTTTTCGGCGAGCTGGCCTTCGAGCTGCAGCAAGAACTTGTCGACCACCCGCAGGATGATTTCCTCGTCGAGCGCGCGGAAGTTGACGATGGCATCCAGCCGGTTGCGGAACTCCGGCGTGAACAGCCGCTTGATGTCGGCCATTTCGTCGCCGCGCTCACGCGCATTCGTGAAGCCGATGGTCGACTTGTTCATCGTCTCGGCGCCCGCGTTCGTGGTCATGACGATGATCACGCTGCGGAAGTCGGCCTTGCGGCCGTTGTTGTCGGTCAGCGTGCCGTGGTCCATGACCTGCAGCAGCACGTTGAAGACGTCGGGGTGCGCCTTTTCGATCTCGTCGAGCAGCAGCACCGAGTGCGGCTTCTTCGTCACGGCCTCGGTCAGCAGGCCGCCCTGGTCGAAGCCCACATAGCCCGGGGGCGCGCCGATCAGCCGGCTCACCGCATGGCGCTCCATGTATTCCGACATGTCAAAGCGGATCAGCTCGATGCCCAGGATGTAGGCCAGTTGCTTGGCAACTTCCGTCTTGCCGACACCCGTGGGTCCACTGAACAGGAAGGAGCCGATCGGCTTGTCGGGCCTGCCGAGGCCCGAGCGCGCCATCTTGATGGCGGCCGACAGCGCTTCGATGGCAGGCTCCTGCCCGAATACCACGCTCTTCAGGTCACGGTCGAGGGTCTTCAGCTTGCCGCGGTCGTCCGACGACACGCTGGCCGGCGGGATGCGCGCGATCTTCGCGACGATCTCCTCGACCTCGGCACGCGTGATGGTCTTCTTCTGCTTGCTCTTGGGGAGGATGCGTTGCGCGGCGCCGGCTTCGTCGATGACGTCGATGGCCTTGTCGGGCAGATGGCGGTCATTGATGTACTTGGCCGACAACTCGGCCGCCGCCTGCAGCGCGCCCAGCGCGTACTTCACGCTGTGGTGCTCCTCGAAGCGTGACTTCAGGCCCTTCAGGATCTCGATAGTCTGCTCGACCGAGGGCTCGACGACGTCGATCTTCTGGAAGCGCCGGGACAGCGCGGCGTCTTTCTCGAAGATGCCGCGGTACTCGGTGAAGGTGGTTGCGCCGATGCATTTCATGGCGCCACTGCTCAACGCCGGCTTGAGCAGGTTGCTCGCGTCCAGCGTGCCGCCCGACGCCGCGCCGGCGCCGATCAGCGTGTGAATCTCGTCGATGAAAAGGATCGAGTTCGGCTGGTCCTTCAGCTGCTTGAGCACGCCTTTCAGGCGCTGTTCGAAGTCGCCCCGGTATTTGGTGCCGGCCAGCAATGCACCCATGTCGAGCGAATACACGACGCTGTCGGCCAGCACTTCGGGAACGTCTTTTTCGGTGATGCGCCAAGCCAGACCTTCGGCGATGGCCGTCTTGCCGACACCGGCCTCACCCACCAGCAGCGGGTTGTTCTTGCGGCGGCGGCACAGCACCTGGATAACACGCTCGACTTCATGCTCCCGGCCGATCAGAGGGTCGATCTTGCCCTCGCGCGCCAGCTGGTTGAGGTTCTGGGTGAACTGGTCGAGCGGCGTGCCCTTGCCGTCGCCGGCGGCGCCGTCTTCCTTCTCGGCTTCGTTGCTGCCGCTCTCCGAACCCTTGGCCGGTTCAGGAGGGTCGGTCTTCTTGATGCCGTGGGCGATGAAGTTCACCACGTCCAGACGCGTCACGCCCTGCTGGTGCAGGTAGTAGACGGCGTGCGAGTCTTTCTCGCCGAAAATCGCCACCAGCACGTTCGCGCCGGTGACTTCCTTCTTGCCGCTGCCGGTGCTCTGCACATGCATGATGGCGCGCTGGATGACACGCTGAAAACCCAACGTGGGTTGCGTGTCGACCTCTTCGCTGCCGCTCACCGTGGGCGTGTTTTCCTTGATGAAGGTCGACAGACTCTTGCGCAGGTCATCGATGTTCGCGGCGCAGGCGCGCAGCACCTCGGCGGCCGAGGGATTGTCGAGCAGTGCCATCAGCAGGTGCTCTACGGTGATGAATTCGTGGCGCTGTTGGCGCGCCTCGACAAACGCCATGTGCAGGCTGACTTCCAGTTCTTGCGCAATCATGCGGCCTCCATAATGCACTGAAGCGGGTGCCCGTCGCGGCGCGCCGCAGCAAGCACGAGTTCGACTTTCGTCGACGCGATGTCTTTCGGGTAGACGCCGCAGATGCCGCGTCCTTCGTGGTGAATCTTCAACATGATCAGCGTGGCGGTGTCGAGGTCGCGCTGAAAGTAATGCTGCAACACCATGACGACGAACTCCATCGGTGTGTAATCGTCATTCAGCAGAACCACTTGGTACAGAGTTGGCGGCTGGGTGCGTTGCGCCTTGCGCTCGGCCTCCACCACACCCTGCCCTCCCTCGCGGCGCGGCGCGCGCGGCGGCTTGACAGGCGGTTTCGGGGGCTCTTGATCGGGCATGCCACATTCTATCGACTTGGTGCGGGTTTCGTGGTGCACGCGAACGAGCCGGCACTCGAGCACATGTTGCCCCGCCGGGGCCATCTTCAAGAGCAGATCAGGTGCGCTTTTTGCTCCCATTCAGCGAGCAGCCTCGCATTCGGTTTGCCCACCTTTTGTCAAACTAAAACTGTCGAACAAGCCTGTCGAGAGCTTGACACAATCGATTTGGCGGCCTGAAAATTGGTTTCCATCTGGAAGTTCAAGGGGTATGTCATGGCAGTCGGTACGGTAAAGTGGTTCAACGACGCGAAGGGTTTCGGTTTCATCGAACCCGAGGGTGGAGGTGCCGATGTGTTCGCCCATTTTTCGGCCATCCAGATGGAAGGCTTTCGCACCCTCAAGCAGGGTGGCCGCGTGAGCTATGAGCTCACTCAGGGCCCGAAGGGTGACCTGGCGCAGAACATCCGGATGCTTGACTCGGCTGATGAAGCCGTGACCGGCGTCGCAGTCAGCGCGCTCGCTTGAAGGATCCGGTGCGTTTCGCACCGGTGTCAGGCCGTCGCTGCGGCGTGCGCCGCTGAATCCGCCTTCTAGACGGATTGGCCGTCGCGCAACAGAACTTGCCCGGCGCTGACGTACCTCAGCAGGAAGTCGCGCGTGGCAGGAGATGTGGTTTCGGCGCGGGCCAGCGCCTCCAGCGTCTCGACGCTGCGGCAGGACAGTTGTCTGTCCACGTAGTCGGCGTTGTATCCGTCGATCATTCTCTGGTACACGCTCATCTCGTGGACCACCCAGACCGTGCAGGCGAGAAAGCCAGCAAGACCGACGTCCGGCTCGATCAATCGGCTGACGATCAGCACGAAGCCGAGCAGCACGAACATCGGAGCCAAGGCCGTCGCCACCTCGGCGCGCTGGGTGTTGGGCGGGTCGTAATCAGGCAGGGATGGGCTCATGGCGACAAGGCGGGGACTCCGCAACGACGAGGAAACATGGGGCGTACCACCAATGTATCGGCCCGCAATGGCTGCAAGCAGCGCTGCAGGTCCTCGAACATTGCCTGAAGATCGTTCGGAAGTCGCGAAACCAGATTGATCAGCTTTCGCGCCGGCCGCTGCTCCCCGGCTGAAACCGACGGTCGTTATCAGCGCCAGCGGTTCCGGCTTCGCTTTTCAGCGCGGCACTTTGGCCGCTGATTTGCGGGCGTTCTGCCCGCTGCTGCGCGCACCGGCCGGCGCCGCCACGGTCGTCAGCGCCACAGCCTGGTTGTTGCTGATGTCGGGGTCGCCTGCAAAACTGGCTGTGAATGAGGCCTGGATCGAACCCGCCTGGCTGGCCACCACCGGCACCCGGAAACGCAAGGAAGCGCGGGCCGGAAGCAAAGGCAGGTCCATCGTCGCGCCGGTGGCCGGGCAGATGGCGCCGCCGATGGCCTCGCAGACGATAGCGCCGGCCGCAAATGGTGCGGTGACGGCGTAGCTCAGCGTGACACCGCTGGCGTCGCGCGGGCTGTAGTTGGTGAGCGTGGCGACGAACTCTGCCGTCGATCCCAGCACCGTGGTGGCGGGCACAGTGTGGGTGCCACCCAGGTCAGCGGCGGCAAAGACGGCCACGGTGCTGGCGGTTGCGGTGTTGTTGGTGTTGCTCGGGTCACCGTCGGCGGTAGCCTTGAACTCGGCGCTGATGGTGCTGACCGACCCCAGGGCGACCGGCACCGGGAAGGTGAAGCCCAGCCACTGGCCGACCGCCAGGACCGGCACGCTCATCAGGGTGCCGAGGGCAGGGCATGTCACCACCACGTCGCTGGACTGGCACCTGATCGCGCCGACATTGACACTGCCGCCCGTGGGGGTGAACGTCAGCTCGACATTGCGCGAGGCGTCCGGGCCGCCGTTGTAGACCGTGGCGGTGAAGACCGCATCGGTGCCGGCGGTCACGGTGGCGGGCACCTTGTTGTTCACGCTCAGATTGGCGGGCGCCGCCACCGCCGTCGTCGTGACGCTGCGGCTGTTGTTGTCGGCCAGCGGGTCACCGTCGGCGCTGGCGCTGAATTCGGCGGTGATCGGCCCGCGGGCCGACAGCGGCACCGGCACCGAGACCTGCAGGCGCAGCGAGCCGCCGCTCTTCATCAGCGGCAGGTTCATCGTCGCACCCAGGACGGCCGGGCACACCGCGCCACCAGCCGGCGTGCAGGCAAAGCTGCCGGTGTAGCCGGCGGGCAGCTTGTGCGCCAGCGTGACGTCGCGTGCGTCTTCGGGCCCGTTGTTGTTGACGGTGGCAGTGAACAGCGCCGTGGTGCCGCCGGTCACGGTGGCTGTCACCGTGTGGCTGACCGCCAGGTCGGCACTGCCCGCACGCACTGTGGTGGTGGCACTGCGCTGGTTATCGTCGCTGGTCGTGTCGCCTTCGGCCGCGGCCTGGAATACAGCCGTGAGATCACCGCGCTGGGTGCTTGTCGTCGGCACCGACACCAGCAGCCGCACCGAGGCGCCGACCGGCAGCAATGGCACGGTGGAAATCAGGCCCGGTGCGGTCGGGCACACGGCGCCATTGTTGGCCGTGCAGCTGATGCTGCCCAGGCTGGCGCCCGCCGGCAGCGTGTATGTCAGCGCGACGTCGCGCGAATCGTTCGGACCGCGGTTGCTGACGGTCGCCGTGAACACCGCCGGCGTGCCGCCGATCACCGTGGCCGGCACGGTGTGCGCGACGGCGATCGTCGAGCTCGGTGCCACCACCGTGGTAGTGGCGCTGCCCTTATTGTTGTCAGGTGCGGGGTCGCCAGCGCTGTCCACGACGAACTGCCCGCTGACCGGACCGCGAAGATCGAGCGGGATCTGCACGGGAACCTGGAATGTCAGCCTGCCACCGACTGGCAGCAGTGGCACCGTCATCCTGTCGCCGGTCAGGCCAGGGCAGATGGCGTTGCCGCTGGCCTCGCAGGCGATGGCGCCGCTGGACAGGCCGGCCGGCGGGGTGTGGGTGAGCAGCACGTTGCGTGCGTCGGCCGGGCCGGGGTTGCTGATGGACGCGACAAAGGGCGCGTCGGTGCCCCCGGCCACCATCTCGGGCACCGTGAAGCGCAGCGCCAGGTTGGCGCTGTAAACCAGCACGGCGGCCACGCCGGTATCGTTTTCCGTGTTCGGGTCTTCGCTGGCCACCGTGCTGCGCGCCAGCATCGTGTTGGTGGCGGTGCCGTTGAGGCCGGGCGCGGTGGTGGCTCGCACCGTGAACACCATCGTGGCGCCGGACGGCATGGCGTCGACCGACATGCGATCGCCCAGGCTGCCCGGGCAACGGGCGCCGCCGGCCGGTGCGCAACTCATGTCCAGCAGGCTCAGGCCGCGGCCGAGCCGGTTTTCGATGACGACGGTGCCGGCGTTGTCGGGGCCGGCGTTGTTCACCGTCATCGTGAAACTGGCAACACCGCCCGAGGGCACGGGTTCACTCTGGCCTTCACCGACGGTGTTGATGTCGTAGGAGTCGCTACCCGAACCACAGCCGGCAAGCGCCAGCACGAACAGGGCCAGGGCGGCAACGCGCATCTTCATCGGGGTTCCTCGAGGGGGGTGGAGGTTGGCGCAGGCGGCGCATGTGCCGCATGAGTCGCGTCAGGCAGGCAAGCTGTCACAGTGCGACAAATCGCGCGAGGCAGTATAGCCAGCGCCTGCGGAGCCCTGGCGGCCGGCGTGCGGGGCGGCAGCGGGAGCAGCCTGGACTTGCCGCATCGGTCACGAAGCCGGCACGCGTTTCACCCGTAACGACCTTGCAGGAACCAGCCGGCCTGCGGCGACGTCGCCTCTGCCACCGGCAGACGGGCGCGATAGAGCCAGACCAGCGCGCCGTCGGCGGCCTGGGCGATGAAGTAGTCGCGTGCGGCCACGGCGCCGTCCCACCAGCCTGTTTCGATGCGTTCCGGGCCGCACAGCAGTTGCAGCGGCCGGCCTTCGAGCAGCGGCAATGATCGGCGCTCGGCCAGCGGCAGCGGGTCGGACAGCAGCCAGACGGGGCGGCTCAACGGCAGACCGCCGTGCGTGCCGGGTGCCGAGGCTGGCATGGCTGTGCGGGATGCCTGCCGCCGGGCAGCCAGCGGCACGGCCTGGCTGGCGAGTTCCGGCCGGTGGTCGGCCAGCGGCTGCAGGGCCTGCACCTGCGCATCACCCAGCCTTGCTCGCAGACGTTCGAGCAAACGGCCCAGGCCCTCGGCTTCACTCTGCCGGCTGGGAAACAGCTCGCCGTTCGGCGCACTGCTGCGCACCAGATGCCGGCAATGGATCTGCAGCTCCAGCGTGGGCGCGGTCAAATGGCAGTGCGCCAGCCGCTCGCGCAGCAGCAGTTGCAGGTGGCCGATGTCGAGCGCCGGCTCGGCCAGTGCGATGTGCAGTTCGGTGACGGCGACATGATCGTCGCGATGGCGCGATTCGTGGTGCATGTGCAGCGTGAAGGCCGCCACCCTCGCCTGCTGCGCCAGCGCCCAGGCCACGAGGCGGGTCAGCAGCATGGCCGCACCGACGAGCACCTGCTCGGTGGTGTCGGCGCGGGCGAACAGTTCGAGCCGGCTGTCGAAGCTGTCGGGCAATGTCAACCAGGTGCGCGGGTCGGGCTGGCGGCCGAGAGCGCGGTCGAGGTCGTCGAGCAGCGCGGCGCCGAAACGGCGCGCCAGGCCGGCGCGCGGCAACTCCCGCAGGTCGGCCAGCGTGTGCAGGCCCATGCCTTGCAGCGCTTCCGCGTGTTCGTGGCCTGGACCGAGCAGCGCCAACGGCGCGCCGCCGAGCAGCGCCTGCAAGTCAGGCAGCCGGCTGCTGTGCGGGCCTTCGGCCAGGCCGTCGCGCCAGCGCGCCAGCAATGCCGCACCCAGCGCGGTGGGCGCGCTGGCCACCCGCACGCGGTGGCCGAGCGGCGCAAGCGCCTCGTGCAGGCGCCGCAAGAGCGCCGGCAAGCCGCCGAAATAGCGCAGGCTGGCCTGCACCTCCAGCAGCACGGTGTGTTGGCCGTCGAGCGTGACCGAAGGCGTGAAGGCCAGCGCCGTGTGAACGACGGCCTGCAGCGCGGCGGCGTCACGCCCGGAATCGGCCTGGCCGAGCAGGACATCAGCAGCCAGCGCCAGCGCTGTGGCACGTTTCAGCCCGGGCTGGATGCCGGCGCGCAGGGCCACGCCATTGGCGGCAACGATGCGGTGCACGGCCACCAGTGCCACCGGGCGATCCCGCTGCCCGGCCGTCAGCGTGGCGCAGAAGGCCTCCAGCGAGAGAAGCGGCAGATGGAGGGCGAGCCACAGCATGGTGGTGATGGAAACGAGGTACGCAGTGGCGTCGGGTTGTCAGGGACGGGACGGCTGTGGGTGTGTTGGGGATCTTCATTTCCGACAATCTGCGGGCACGATTCTTCGCGAGACCGGGCCGGTGGGGGGCTCTGCTCCGTTCATGTCCCCCGGCGTCGGCCTGACGGCCACCGCCTCTTCCTCCTTTACTTCACTCCGCAGAGCCCCCCACCGTCCCGATCGGGCGCCACCGAGGCTGTTGAAGAGTCGCACGCCACCGCGGGTAGTGACCGAGGACGCTGGGTGACCGGCACAGCGAAGGAAAGGGGGAGGCGGCAGCCGAAGGCCGACGGCGGAGGACATTCGCTGTGTCGGGTGCCCGGCGGCCTTGGTTCTCGCGATGGCTTTCAGGCCGCTGATGGGTCTTTGAAAGGGAATCGAATGAGCGACTGGTACGTTCCGTATGCAGCCACCACACGCCTTGCCTTTCACACGATGCCCCTGCCCTGCCTCATGCCGACACACCGGCTG